>Ga0209007_1000205_pt1 | contig 31429 bp, 29 predicted proteins | sample JacPinW_OM1H0_O2_FD_187961 | JGI IMG/M metagenome (GOLD analysis project Ga0209007, IMG submission 187961) | Forest soil microbial communities from Algoma, Ontario, Canada - Jack Pine, Ontario site 1_JW_OM1H0_O2 (SPAdes) (version 2) | ecosystem: Environmental > Terrestrial > Soil > Boreal... | reverse complement strand
CTATCTCGCGACAATCTCTTTCGAACTGCATGGAGCCTGGGACCGGGATTGAACCGGTGACCTCGTCCTTACCAAGGACGCGCTCTACCAACTGAGCTACCCAGGCCCGAACCGGTTCTTTCGATCTCTCTACCACCTTCGGGACCCGTCATTCGGCGCCGCGATACGATGGTGGACGGGGGAGGATTCGAACCTCCGTAGCCCGCAAGGAGCGGCAGATTTACAGTCTGCTGGTTTTAGCCACTCACCCACCCGTCCGGCGAAACTTGCTCGGGACACAACATTTCGTTTCCCGCCCACAAAACCAGAGCCGCAACGGACATCTTTTCGGGGCACTCCGAAATGCAGAAAGGACTAGTGTGCGGACACACCAGCCCTGTTCGCTTTTTTCGCGAGGAAACCGTCCTTATAACGGACCGCCGAATCCTGATCCCCTCAAACTCAGCTGGCGGAGGGAGTTGAACCCCCGACCCTCTGATTACAAATCAGATGCTCTACCAACTGAGCTACGCCAGCCCTGCGCAAACCGACAGAATATATCGCAGCGGCCATGAAATTGCAAGTAGGTTTCCTGAACCCCAGCAAAACCCCTGCCAGCAAGCCACTTATGTAGCCCCAATCCGAGCGAGCGATGCCCTACTGGGCAGCAGGCTTCGCAAATTCAGAGTCGCTCAACTCCACGTCGTGATGCACCTCGCTGAACGTCAGCGTGTACGTCGTATCACCATTGGTCTGACGCCAAACGAATGGAACCTTCACGCCGTCGACGTCGCGATAATCGTCGAAGTCTTCCTGCAACTGCGTCACACCGTCGGCGTCGTGATTCTGGCTGACCACACGCAGCAGCAATCCGCTGTGCGTGTCGAAATACATTTTCGTCGGATCGTCGCCTTCCGGCGCCGTAGCCTCAAGCACCCAAGTGTCCCGGTCGCCAATTTTTTCCGCACCAGCCACGACGATTTTTGCGTAAACACGGCCCATCTTGAATGCATGCAGAAAGTCCGCGCCGCGCTTTGCTTCCGCCAGTTCCGGGCCGGTCTGCTCGCGCAAGCCGTTTTTCGGATCGTTCGTCCAACCTTGAATTCCGTCAAAGCCCTGCTGGAATACCGCGCCGTTGATGATCACCGCCGACATGAATTTATCGGGTGCCTTTTGGTGAATCATGATCGTTCCGGAGAGATTCATCGACGGAACCTGGATGGTCCCCAGCATCACTTGCGACGTGAATTTCTCCCACGCCGCGCGCCCGCCGATCGCCTTTCCGTAATGATCGAGGATCGGATCGACCTTTTGAGGCAGCGCAGGTGCTGCGGCTGGCGCGCTTTGTCCGCCACTTTGCGCCGTCGATTGAGCCTGTATCGCTGACGACCCGACCAGAAGCAGCGCCAGCAGTGCTGCTCGCGGGACAACCTGTCGCAGCGCCTGATGCACGTTCTTGTGAATAACCCGTGCTCCCCGGTCGGAATCTGAAATCAATGCATTTTGCGAGCTTACAGTATTAGACGCTCGCGGACCACTCCGGGTTGCTGGCGCATCTTTCCCGTACTCAATCCAATAGGGAAACATTACACTCGACCGGAAAGCGAGAATCAAAGCGTCGTGACGGTTTCCAGCAAAAAACGCGTGTGGATCGTCGTAGCGGTCGGGATTCTGGCCGCCGTAGCAGCCGGCGCGATCTACGTTCACCACTTGCGCAGTCCGCTGCCGCCGATTGCCGGCGCCAGCGCGTCGGCTCCGCCCGACTTGATGAGCCTGCTGCCGCCGGGTGCACCGGTCGTGGCCTATATAGATGTCGCCGCGCTGCGAAGGTTGCAGAATTCGCCCCTCGCCGCAATGCTCGGCCTCGTCGGCCCTGATCCGAAGGAAGATCGCGACTACCGCGAGTTTGTCGCGGGGACGGGATTTGACTACACGCGCGACCTGGACAGGGCCGCGATCGCCCTCTGGCCGACCGCCCTGCTGACTCCCCATGGCGGGCTGGGCACAAATCAGGCGCTGGCCGTCGCCGATGGGCGCTTTGACCAGGCGCAGATTGAGGCCTACGCGCTCCGCACAGGGAAACTGACCATGCGCGGGACGCAGAAAATCTACGTCGTGCCCGGAAACCCCGCGACCTCCTTCAGCTTCCTGTCGGCCACGCGGATTTTGCTGACGACCGGCGAGACGCTGAGCATTCTGGCGTCGGTGCGCAGCGCCAAAGAGAACGACGCGATGCGCGCACGTATCAAGCGCGTGGCCGGTGCCCCGATCTTCGCCGCGGCGCGAACCGACATGCTGCCGCCAACCTTCTACGACAGTTTCAAGAACGCGCCGCAACTCGGAACCCTAGCGCGCAGCGTGAGAGGACTGACCCTGGCCGGGCAGCCGCAGGGCGATCGCATCGATATGGCGCTCGACGCGGAGTGCGATTCGCTGCCGCACGCCGCCGAGCTGGCCACGCTGATCGACACGTTCCGGATGTTCGGGGCCGTGGTGCTGTCCGATCCGAAGACGCGCGGACAAATGACAAAAGAGCAGGCCGCCTTTCTGGCCACGCTCGAGAGCCAGGTCAAGGTCAGGCATCAGGATCATTGGGTGCGTATGACGCTGGCGGTGACGCCGGAAATGCTCGGCGTGACCAACTCCACTCACGCGGAGCTGCGCTGATTTCCTCATCGCCTCAGCGAACAGCCTCGAAAAGGTCTTCAAACCCATGCTCGACGGTCAGTGGACGCGGACAGAACTACGCGTCAGCCGTCGCCGATGCATTCATCCCATAATTCGGGATGAGACAGCTTGAATTTCCGCATCATGTCGATGCATTCGGCGGAAGCCAGGTCCACGATGTCGAAACCCTTTTCTCGTAGCCAGACGCTGCCGCCCTGAGCGTTGATGGCATCGCCGACGATCACCTGCTTGAAGCGGAACTGAAAAATCAGGCCGCTGCAATACCAGCACGGCGCAAGCGTCGTGACCAGGATTAGATCGCGGAAATGGGGCTGGCGGCCGGCGGCACGGAAGGCATCGGTCTCGCCGTGCATGGAAGGGTCGCAGTTTTGCACCAGGCGATTGCGGCCCGTGCTGATCAGCGTGCCGTCGGTGCGAAAAATGGCGCCGCCCACGGGAATGCCCCCTTCTTGCAGGCCCATGCGAGCTTGTTCAAGCGCAACGGCGAGCATTCCGTGCGGGTCCAGGGAAACCTCCATGCTGTCCAAAGTTTAGCATTGGCAAAACGATTGACTCAACGGAAAGGCGCAAGCAGACTAAGCGCTTCTTTTGGGAGTTTGTTCTCCGAAGACCGCGCGACAGGAGAGGTCTATCCACTTGCGTCCCGAAGAAGCCGCAGCGGAAATCGCAGCCGAAGCGAGGCAGCCGCATTTCGGATTGCAGCGGCAGGTGCTGGGTCCCCTGGAGACGCTGGCGCAATCGATTTCCACGATGGCGCCGACAGCCACAGCGACGCTGACGGTTCCGCTGGTGTTCGCGACCGCCGGCAACGGGACCTGGCTTTCCTACGTGGGCGCGACGGTCTGCACGCTGCTGGTGGCTCTGTGCATCGCGCGATTCGCGCGCGAATCCGCATCGCCGGGATCGCTCTACTCGTATGCGACGTCGTCACTCCCTTTGACGGTTGGAAGCGTGGCCGCCTGGGCGCTGTTGCTCGCCTACGTGGCTACGGGCGCGTCGGTGGTCGGCGGATTCGTGCATTACGCGAACGTGGTGCTCGGAGAATTTCTGGGAAAGGCAGCGCCGGCCTGGATTCTGGGCGCGTTCGCCGCGCTGATGTCGATCTGGATCGCCTACCGGGACGTAAAAGTGTCGGCGCGGCTGATGGTTTATATCGAAGTCGTGTCCGTGGTGCTCATCAGCTTCGTATTTGTCCTGCTGCTGTGGCGGCGTGGGCTGCATTTCGATCCGATCCAGCTGAAGCTGACGGGCGTGAATTTTTCAGGCGTGCGGCTCGGAATGGTCTTGGCGATGTTCAGCTTCGTGGGATTTGAAAGCGCCACGACGCTGGGCGAAGAAGCGAAGCATCCGCTGCGAAATATCCCACGTGCGGTGCTGCAGAGCGTGATGTTGTCGGGACTATTTTTCATCGCGGCGTCCTACACCGAAGTGCTGGGGTTTCCGGCGTCGGCGGGAACGCTGGACCAGAGCGCGGCGCCGCTGAGCGCGCTTTCGATGGCGGCGGGCGTGCGGCGTTTGGGGCCGTTCATCGATATTTGCGCCATGGTAAGCATGTTTGCGTGCACGCTGGCGTGCGTGACGGCGGCGGCGCGCGTGCTGCTGCTAATGGCGCATAACGGAATCGTGCATCGAGGCCTGGCGAAGACGCACGCGAAGAACGAGACGCCGCATGCGGCGGTGATCGCGACCGGTGCGGGGACGATCTTGCTGTCGATTGGACTGATTATCTTCAAGGTGAGCGGCGAGACGATTTACGACTGGATGGGCACGCTGGCTACGTATGGATTTGTCGTGGTGTATGCGCTGGTGGCGATCGCGCTGCCGATTCATTTGAAGCAGCTCGGGAAAATGACGGCTGGAACGGTGGTGTTGGCGATCCTGGCTGTGGCAGCGATGGCCGTGGTGCTGGAGGGTACGCTGTATCCGGTGCCAGATTTTCCGAAGAATTATTTGCCGTACTTATTCCTGGCGTATCTGGCGTGTGGAGTCGGCTGGCATTGCATCCGTTCCAAACGCGTGCCGAAGAGCGCGTGAGGCGCGCCCAGCATCCTAGAAAAAGCGCGGGCAGGAGGCCCTTGGGCTCCGCTCAGGACAAGCCGGCGCTACGGTAAGCGGAAGGCGATCACGCTGTCGCCCGGGGCGTCGTTGAAGTAGCCGGCCACCGCTACGATTCCCGGGCCGCCGAAAGCTTCAATTACCACATATTGCTTGCCGTCTTTCCCCATATAAGTGACAGGAATGGTGTGGGCGCTGGCATCGATTTTTTCCTCCCACAATTGTTTGCCCGTGCGCGCATCGAAGGCGCGGAAACGGCCGTCGTTTGTGGCGCCGATGAAAATCAGGCCGCTCGCCGTGACGATCATCGAACCGGTATTCGGCGCGCCAGTATGCGGGAAGCCTTTCGCGGCGAGCGCGTCGATGGTGCCGAAGGGGACCCGCCAAACGATGTCGCCTGTTTTCGCATTGACGGCGAACAGCTCGGCCCAGGGCGGATTCAGGCACGGCCAGCCGGTCTGCGGATCCCAGTAGCGCGTGTTATAGCGCGTGCCGCCGCCGGGATAAATCTTTTCGTACGCGCTGCCGTTGGGGCCGGGCTTGTCGGTCTTCACCAATCGGCCGATTTGCGCGGTATTGAAATCCGTGGTGCCAAAAATATAGTCGAGCTTCGGATCGAATGCCACCCCGCTCCAATTGGCGGAGCCTTCGCGGCCCGGCGAAACGATGGCCATCTTGTTCGGGTCGTCCCCGAAGGGCGTGAACGGACCGAGATTGTAGAGATTATTTTTCTCCCAGAGATCCTTGCAGAACGCGGCATGTTCCGGAGTGAGATTGTAGATGTCGGATTTCGAAACGCTCATGGGAGCAAGCGGCGGAGGCTTTAGCGGAAACGGCTGCGTGGGCGAAGTCTGCTCGCCGGGAACGGTGGATTGCGCGACGGGGCGCTCCTCCATGCCGAAGATGGGCTTACCGTTGGTACGATCAAACAGGAACAGGGTGCCCTGCTTGCTGAACTCGGCCACGCCGGGGACCATTTTGCCGCCGATCTTCACGTCGAACAGAGTTGGCGGGGCGGGAACGTCGAAATCCCAAAGATCGTGGTGAACCAGCTGCTGATACCAGACGAGCTTGCCGGTATTCGCGTCGAGCGCGACGAGCGAGTCGTTGTAGAGGCCGTTGCCGACGCGATCGGCGCCGTAGTATTCCGTGCCACCGCTGGGCGCGATGGGAACGAACACCAATCCGCGCACCGTGTCGAGCGTCATGAAGCTCCAGACGTCGGTTCCGAATTTTGCATCCCAGCTGCGGCCGAGCCAAGTCTCGTGACCGGGCTCACCGGGCTGGGCTTTGGTGTAGAAGGTCCAGACAAGCTTGCCGGTATGAGCGTCGAAGGCGCGCACGGATTGCACGCGATTTTCACCGGTAATGATGAGGTCGTGGTAGATCACGGGCGCGGCGGCGGGACTGACTCCGTCGACGAAGCCGCCCGCGCCGAATCCGTCAGCTGGCTTGCCAGATTTTGCGTCGAGCGCGAGCATCTGGCTGCCGGCGACGCCCAGGATAATGCGCGGCGGCGTGTTCGCATCGCCGGGCCAGTACGACAGGCCGCGCGGACGCGTACCCTTCGTTTCGAACTTCCAGATCTGCTGGCCGCTAACCGGGTCGAGCGCGAACACATTTTTCCCGGCGTCGAAATACAGCACGCCGCCGATTATGAGCGGGGCGCCTTCGGAGCCGGTGTCGTCCTTCGGGTCGCCGGTCTGGAACGTCCACGCGCGCACGAGCTTCGTTACGTTTTTTTCATTGATCTGCGTGAGCGGGGAGAAGCGTTGATCGCCGGGATCGTGGCCGGACGTGGGCCAGTCGGATTGGGCAAAAGCCGTCGCGGCAATCAGGAGCGCGCTAAAAGCAAACGCGGCGCCCCGAAGAGCGCCCCGTTTGCAAATTTGCGAACAGCGTGAACAGGACATTCGCTCGCGGTTATTTCGCTGCCAGCAGCGGCGTGACATCCTTGCTGAATTGGTCGTAGGTGCGGGCTTCTTTGTAGAACGCAACGTTCTTGCCGTCGCGATCGAAGATCATGGTCATCGGGAGAGCGGTGTCCCAGCGCGGATCGACGTCCGTGTAGAACTTGTCCTCGGTGTTTGCGGCGATGTACACCCTGAACGGTGGCTTGGTCTCGCTCAGGTATTTCTGCAACTCGTCTTTGTCGGTGACGTCGTTCATCGAGACTTCGACGACCTGCAGGCCCTTGTCCTGATACGCCTTCTGTAACTTGATGATATCCGGGAACTCGGTGTGGCACGGGACGCACCAAGTAGCGAAGAAGTTCAGGAGCACGACTTTGCCCTTGTTCTCGGCGACGATGTCCTTGATGTCCTTGGGCTCGACGGATCTGATATCCGAAGATTGCGCGCGGACGGACGGCCCTGCGATGCCGAGCGCAAGGACTGCAGCCAGAACAAATAGGCCCAAGCGCGAGGCCTTCACTGGCCGCTCCCAGGAGTGGGTGGCGGAGACGCGAGCATTTTCGCCGCTGCGTCCTCGACCTGTGGGAACGTCGAGTCGCTAACGTTCACAAAATTCGCGACCACCTGGCGATTGTCGTTGACCAGAATCGTATTGTCCGCTGCGGGCGCGAGCTTATAAAGGCGCATGCCCAGATCCTGATTGCCCTTCGCGAAGTAGACGAGCGGAATCTGAATGCCTTTATCGGCTGCCAACTTTTCAAGCCAAGCCTTCGTGTCGGCACCTTCCGTCATCACTACAAAGCCCTTCAGGTTCTTTTGCGATTTCACGAGCGAGTCGAGCTTGACGATCAGGTCCGCTGCCTGGTCGCTAGGTTTGCTGAAGAATCCGATGAGCGTGGGCGCGGCGCCGTATTCGCAGACGTAGCAGGTATCCTGCCCCTTGTACTTGCCGGTGACGTCGATCACCCGGAGAGACGGCGTCATGGCGCCAATTTGGCGGCCAGAGACAAGCGGGCCATTCGGCGCTGTCGCCGACGCAGATGCAGTCGCATCCGCCGGAGCGGCGCTCGTGCTGCCGTTCGCCGCTGCGGCGTCGGCCATCTTGATCGCGTTTGCAGCATCGCTGCCGTCAACGGGCAGCTTCAGCGCAACCCATTTGTACCAGCCACCCTCGAGAATTTTGGTATTGAGGTAGCCAAATTCCGCGAGCTTCTTGTACATATCGATCGAGTCTTCGTCATGGTTGCAGGGGCAGTAGAGCACCAGCATTTTATTGCGCGGCAGCGGAATCGGCGGCTTCACTTGCTGGACCCATGGATAGTTGATCGCGCCCGGGATGTGACCTTCGGCGAAGGCTTCCTCCGGCTGCGTATCGACGAGCTGAAAGCTCGTGTCGTGGTTGTCCATCATTTTCTTGATGTCAGCCGGGGCAACGAACTGGGGAGGCGGCGCAGCCATCGCCGTGGGATCATCGAATCCCGCCTGTCCCCCGTCTTCCTGCGCAACAGCGTGCTGGGGCATCAGCGAGAAAAGGGCGGTCGCCAAAGTTCCGATCGCAAGCCATTTAGCCAAAGTCTTCATGTCATTCCCCCCTGGTTCTGCTCGGCCTCGCTGCTGCGCGTCCACCCGTTAGATTCGCCGCCGGCCGCTGAGGATTTCCGACTCTAAATCGGATGTTACTCACGGCCTGTAAGGGTGTCAAGGCTGAGCACTTGCGAGCCGTGAATCGATTCGCACAGCCGAGGCTATTTCGCCTCTCATACTATTAGACGTTTTGGCAGGCCTGCGGTTTCACGAATTCCAACTATGGCGCCGGCAGCGCGAAGGCGTACACGACACCATCCACCGGATAGACGACGTACTGGCGCCCGTCGAGTTCGTAGGTCATCGGGCCGGTGCCGAGGCTGCCGCCAGGGTAGGTGTGCCAGAGGACCCTACCGGTGGCGTCGTCGAGCGCGACAAGACTTGAGGAGCTGTCAGCCGTGAAAACGAGATCGCCCGCGGTCGAGAGGATTCCGGACTGACCGCCGCGGCCGAGCGTGTCGGCCGTCCAGCGGGTTTTGCCCGTTTGCACGTCGATGGCTTTGAGCATCGATTTCGACGAAAGGAAGAAATCGCGGCCGGCCCAGCCTTCGGCGGATTTTCCGGGCATGGTCAGGTAGAAAACGCCCATCGTTTCGCGCGAGTTGACGTAGAAGAGACCAGTGTTCGGATCGTAGCTGGGTGCCTGCCAGTTGGTGCCCACTCCGCCCGTGACGAGCACGCCGTCCGGCTTAGGTTCTTTGTCGGGGTCCGGGATCGGCTGGCCACGGTCGTCATAACCCTTCACCCAGTTGGCGGGGACGAACGCTTCGGAAATAAGGGATTTTCCGTTGGTGCGATCGAGGACGAAGAAAAGGCCGTTCTTGTTCGCTTGCGCCAGCATCTTGCGCGGCTTGCCTTTGAACGTTCCGTCAAAAAGAACGGGTGTCATCACGGTGTCCCAATCGTGCGTGTCGTGCGGTGACGACTGGAAATACCAGACCAGCTTCCCGGTGTCAGGATTCAGGGCAATGATCGTGCAGGTGTAGAGATTCGCGCCGACGCGCGTGTCGCCATTCTCCACGGGATGTGGATTGCCCGTTCCCCAATACACAAGATTGAGCTCTGGATCGTAGGTGCCGGTGATCCAGGTCATGCCGCCGCCGCGCGTGGCGACGTCGGTATCGTGCGGCCAGGAATTCCACGCCACGGTATCGTCCGGCTTGGGCATGGCATCCCAACGCCACTCGACTTTTCCGGTCATCGGATCGACCGATTCGAGGAAGCCGGGCAGGTCGGCCGTGTCGCCCGAGGTGCCGACGATAATGTGATCGCGAACAACGAGCGGGGCCGCGCCGCCAAAAGCTTTCAGGGCGGGATCGCCCAGCTGAATCTGCCACAGCTGTTTTCCGTCTTTGGCGTCCAGGCAAAGGAGTCCGGCGTCGGGCGTCTCGAAGTACAGACGATCGTGCCACATGGCAAAGCCCTTGTTGCTGCCCGTGGCGATCACGCCGGGGCGCTGGAAATGCCAGATCTGGCGACCCGTGCGCGCGTCGACGGCCCAGCCCTGATTTCCGCCGGCGATATAGAGGATGCCGCCGACTTCGAGTGGCATCGACTCGAGGCCGTTGGCGTGCGCCTGAAACGCCCAGGCGAGGGAGAGCTTGCCGACGTTCGTGCTGTTGATCTCTGTCAGAGGGCTGAAGCGGCGGCCGGTGTAGTCACCATTGTACGTGGGCCAAGTGTCGGTCGGCGGACTCAGCATCTTCGCCGGATCGAGGGCCTGCGCCCGCGCCATCGTGGACGTCAGCAAGATCACCAACAAAACCAACGCGCCGCGTTTCTTCACTTGAGAGTCTCCAGATAGGTGAAGAGGTTGTGCATGTCGGCGTCGGTGTACTTTTCCAGGAGTTCAGCATGAACGGCGATTGGATCGTGCACTTCGACTTTGACCTCGCTCTTGGGCCACGAGTGATACCAGCCGTCCTTGCCCACGAGGGCTACGTTGAAATCGTCGTTGAGCAGGACCGCGCCTGCGAATGTCTTCCCGGAGCGGTCGGTCACGACTGCCGTCGGCGGCGTGCCCGAGGGGTAGAGAAAACGTACCTCGAGATCGGGCGGATTATATTTCTTGGCGACGCCGGCGAGATCGCCGGTCGGCGAATGGCACGTACTGCATTTGCCGGGACCGTTGAAATACGCCTTGCCGGCTTCGACCGACCCGGTCGCGAGGCGCTCGGCCGGAATGTCATTCGGGTAGGGGCCAAAGCGCGTGTGCAGATCGAAAAGGTCAAGCTGCGCGTCCAGGAACGCGACGAGATCCGCGATCTGCGCTTGGGAGAACGGAAACGGTGGCATGCCTTTCTCAGGGCGGCCGCTCGTGACGACGGGGCCGATCTGGTCGCCGTTCTTATCGTGGCGCACGACCGAGGAGCGAATCAGATCCGGGCCGCGGCCGCCGGTGGCGTCGTCACCGTGACACGCGACGCAATTCTGCTTGAAGAGCGTGCGCCCGCGCTCGACCGCCTCCGCCTTGGCGGCGACTTCAGCGGGACTTGGTGCGGGCGGGCGCCCGGGACCTCCCTGCGCGGCAAGCGAAGCTGCGACGCCAAGTGTTATGAGGGCAATTAGACCGGGCTTGTTCAACTGGTTTCCCCCCGGGGGACGGATGAATGAATGACGAGAGCATAGTAGCATCAGTTTCAGGAAAGCTTAGCGGGCGCCCGGCCCGGGCGAAAGCCTCACGCTTCGGCCTAATGGCCGGCTTTGGTCAATGTTGCGCCGCTGACTTTTTTGGTTTCATTAGCCCAGTTCGGACCGGGGTAGCTGAAAAGCAGGCTGTAACCTGGCGAGCCGCCAGCGACGAAGATGTGAAAATCGTCGGGGCTTTGCACGATCGGGACTTTGCCGCCGGGCTTCAGCGCGTCCCTGAAAATCTGCGCGCGATCGGGACGGATGCGCCCGTCGTCGATCGACGCCTGGATTTCCGTGATGGCGCTATCGTGCCCGAAGCCCGTCGTGGCCGAGGTCATTTTCTCGAACGGAACTTTCGTGTGCTCGTAGAGATATTCCTGCAGGCTTTTTCGCGTGTAGCCCATTTTCCCCAGCTCGTAGGCGCAGTCGGGATGGAGCACCAGAACGAAAGTCTGGGAGTGGACCCACAAGAAGGGACTCGACGAACGCGCGACCACCGTGTCGAGAATTCCCTGCGCGGTCCACGGCGCCACGGCACCGCCACCGAGAACGATGGGAGTGCCTGACGTGGCGACGGTGACAGTGCTGTCGTCGGGTTTGAAACCGAGGCTAACGCTATAGGGTTCCCACGGGCTCTTGGCTTCGTCTTCGGCGAATGTGAAGAACGTGTATGCCTCGAAGCGGCCGGTAAGCGCCATGTCGTTTACCGCGGGCCACGTCTGGCCGATATTCAACAGCGAGAGCCGGATGGCCCGTCCGACCGTGCTGTTCGCCCTCCAGCCGTGGCCGAGCATGCCGATGCCGGAATTGAAATCCAATTCCTTCGCGAGCGGACCATTCACGATGACGACGGGCGTGAACGAGCCGGTCGAAGCCTGCATGTGTGTCAGGTCGTAATGCTTGTCGAGAAATCCATCCATAGCCGCAAGGATGACCGGGAAATATTCCGGCTTCGCGCCGGCCATGACCGCATTGACGGCGATTTTCTCGACTGTAGCCGTGCCATTCTTCGGCGCAACCTGGCCCAGGACTTCCCCCGGCGAGCGCGTGGTGGCGGCCAGCATGGCCTTCACGAGCACGGGCGTCGGCGGGACGATCGGCAAGCCGTCGGCCCAGCGGCTCTCAAGGAAGAGGTCGTTTACCTTTTGATACCCGTCCTGGTAGTCGGCTCCAGTGACCGTAAGGTTCGTGTTTTCTTTCTGCTTCTGTATTTGCGACGGTTTGGCCTCATCGGCCGTGAGCGGGCGGACGAGATCGTCGATCATTTGATCGAAGACAGCGTTCGCGATCGGCTGCAGCTCTTCGTGCGTGGCGCGGGCGCGATAGTACTTGTCCGCGGGGAGGGCGATCATGCGGATTCCCGGCATGCCGCGGTCCTTGGCCGCAGATTTCGCGTCGTCGATGAATTCGGTGGTGGTGAAGTAAACGCCGGGCATTCCTGACTTTTCGATTTCAATCGTGTCGTGGGAACCCCACCACGTGCAGCTCCCTCAATCACCCACACCGAACACGAAAAGGTCACCCTGCTGCTTCACCGTGGGATACCACTTGGGAAGATCCGTAATGGTCTGCGCCGAAGGCTTGGGATCCATCACCACCGTCGTGTTGGGATATTTTTGCTTGATGAGCTGCGCCACGACGTAGAGGAAATTGTCAGCGCCAAACTTGCCGTTGTCGACGAGAACGATTTTCTTGCCGTCAAGCGACGTGGCACGCGGAGAGATGCCGCGCGTGGGCGGAGGAGGAATTTCGCCGCGCGGATTCATTACTTCGAGCGAGACCTGTGCCGCAGCCGTGCCGGCCATAAAAAGGCTTACGCACGCGAGAGCCGCGCCGAGAAGCCAACTGGAATGTCGATTCATGTGTCCCTCCCCCACCCGTGACGCACAAGATAGTGAGGACCTACGGAATTGTCAATGAAACGGAGCCGGCTCGGAGTTCATTTCGAAACCATTTTGCGGTAGAGGTGTGCGGACCCGGTAGTAGGAGGGAGTAAACGCCGATATTCAACAGGGCTCCAACGACCGGCGCAATCTTCGTCACCGTCCGCTCCCGGTCTCAAAGTGCACGGTCAACATTCGCATAGCTATCCCGGGGAAAAGCGCGAAGAACGGACCCATCGGAAGAGGCAGATTCGCCGACTTCAGCGACCAGTAGTAGAAAAAGGTTCGCGCGACGACGATCCCGGTCGCGATACACACGGCTAGGCCAAGCCTCCTAGCCCGATTCTATTCCCTGTCAGATTCCCCGAGCAATTTGCCGAGGCGGTCGAAGCGGCGTTCCCAAAGTGAGCGGCGTTCGTTGATCCATCGCTCCGCCACGGAAAAACCTTTCGGCTCGATCCGGCAGGTGCGGACGCGTCCGACTTTTTCGGTCTGGACCAGACCGCTGGCCTCGAGCACTTGCAGGTGCTGGACGACCGCCGCGAGCGTCATGTCGAGCGGCTTCGCCAGGCGCGAGACCGAGACCGACCCCGCGCTCAGTTTTTCGACGATGGCGCGTCGCGTGGGATCGCCGAGTGCGTGAAAGACGCGGTCGACGGCAAGTTGCTGGCTAAGCATGGATCCTCTCTCGATTTCGCGCACAGGCTAATGCGCGAAGGCTTTTTCCAGCTGGCCGATCAACGACTTCCAGCCCTGCTCGCGCATCTCGGGACCGTCCGCGCCTTCGAAGAATGCGCCCTGCTCGGTGAACGCGAGAATCGTTCCCTTCCCGTTCGGCAGGAATTCCACCGTGGCCTGCGACGAGGAGATGCGCTTGTCCCCGAGCGTCATCGTGTAGGCAAAAACGAAGCGCTGGTCCCCCACGATGTCGAGGTAAACCGAATCGTTGGTGAGCGGCGTGCCTTTGAACGGGCCGCCCGTGATGATGCGACGCGTTTTCTCGATCCCGCCCACGCGGAAGTCGAGTCTGTGTTCCTCGATCTCGGCGTGATCACCATCCGCGAACCATCGGCGCTTTTCGGCCGGGTCGGCCCATGCCGCGAAAACCTGCTCGGGCGGAACGGCATAATTGCGCTCGATGATGAACGTGCTGTGAGTGACGGAACTCTTGGCCATCGCTTTTCTCCTGGGACCTCAGTCAGTTTAGCCGGGACTTAAGTATTTAAGGTAAGCCTGCGCGCCCACTATTGTCAAGCGGATACTTAAGTATTACGAAAGCCGCCCGAAGGCACGGGCGGGATCGCCGATGCCTTGGAAACCTGTTACCAGCCGGAGCTATCGCCGTAGGGCAGGCCGGTCATGACCGCGATGATCGAATCGATCTTGCCGTCCTTTATTTTGAAGATTTCGTCGACCTCTTCGCTGAACGGGCGCAGGGCTGCAGCCGATTCGTCCACTTTGCCGACACCCGGCACGTTGACCGATTTCACTTTGCCGGAAGTATTGAACATGAAATCGCCCAAGACGATCCCGCGCTGACGATCGACCACCGTGTAGCGCCGCGGGCTGATGGGATAGATGTATTCAAAAAGGTGCGAATCGAGGCCGGCGGCGCAACCCATGGGCTGGCCGTTGTGGGACAGCGCTCCGAAAGACGAGGGGCACGTTTGCGTGCCGTTTTCGACGCGGATCACGTCCGGCGAGAACGGCACGATGCTGCCGCTGCTCTTCTCGATGCCGTCGAAATAAAGATCGGTCTGCGCGATCAAGTCCTTGCGCGATTCGCGCTCCGATTCCGGCACATCCTCGTAAAATCCGGCGAGCTTCGGTTCGACCTTGGGATCGGAGAGGCCATCGGGACGCGTGAAGCCGGCCGCGGTTTCCTTGCGCGTAATCAGCGCTTCGACCTCCGTCACTTTCTTGTGCTCGACGCGGATGCGCGTGCACAGCAGCCCCGCCATTCCCGATTCGTCCGTGACGCCGACGAAACCGACTTCGCCCTGCTCCGGATCGTCGATGTAAAGCTTGTAGCTGCCCCAGCCGGTGAGCGTGCCGAAGAGGCCGTCGGTGAATTTCAGGTCCTGCGAATTTTCGGTGTACCGCGCGTCCGGCGCCAGCGGCATCAGCGACGCGCTGTGCTCGATCAGCGCAGCGCGATATTCGTCCACAATGCCGTTCAGACAGGTTCGATCGCACTCGGACGCAGCGGCTTCGGATTCATGCGCCGGCGCTGAGGCGGCGTGCGCGGGCGCCGGTCCCCAGCCGGACGAAATGCCGTACGGCTCCTGCGTGAGGACCGCCTGAACGGCGTGGATTTTTCCTTTTTCGATTTTAAATAGCTCGCCGATTTCAAAGGTAAGCGGATGGCGCACGGTGGCCGGAAAGACCTTCCCGTCGGTCAGCTTGATCGTCTTCACCGTGCCAGCATGATCGAAAAACGCGAAGGCGAACGCCAGGCCGCGCTCGCGGTCCACAATCACGAAACGGCGCTCGCGGATCTCGGTGACGATCTTGAAAAATCCGGTTTTGAACTGCGCCTCGCAGCCGAGACCCAGGATCCCGTTCCCGGAGCTCGCCGGTTCCGTTTTGGCTGGCTCCGGATTGTTCGTGGTCTGCATGCCGTTTTCAATGCGGTTGCAATCGTCGGCAAAGGGATAGACGCCTTTGCCGTCGTTATTCTGCAGGCCCGAAAAATACAGGTTCGCTGTCTTCACGAGCTCTTCGCGCGTCGCACGCTCGGCCGCGGGAACGGCTTCGGAGAACAGCGGGTTCGGCGTTTTCCCTTCGAGAGCCTTCCCGGCGCCGGCGTCGCGCACCACGAAGTCCTCGACCTCGCTGATTTTTCCGGCGCTGACTTTCAGGCGCAGGCAGAAAATGACGGGATTGTCCCACTCACGCATGGTGCCGATGAAACCCGCCTCGCCGGCCTCGGGCTCGGCAAAGTAGAGCTTGAACGTGCCCACGCCGTTGGCGGTCTGCCAGAACCCCTCGCCCATTTTCAGCTTCGCGGTGTTTTCGGTGAATTTCACGTTGTCGGCAAAGGAAACTTTCGACGGATCGCGCGCAGCGAGCGCCGCGAGGTAATCGTTCACGACGCCTTCGAGGCAAGCTCGGTCGCAGGAGGATGCCGAGGGCGCCCCATGGGCGCGCGGGGCACAGACAAAAGCAGCGGCGGCGAAAACGGCACTCAAGATCACAAATCTCAGAAATATCTTTGGCATGGTTGGGTCTCCGGGTCCGATGTAAGGCCAATCAATTTAAGTTTGAAATCACGAAACACATACATCCTCGCGTCGAGGCAAGCCGATCCGGGATTTGCGCCAGCGGAATTTTCGCTAAGGCAATCCGAAGACGAAGTAGGTCGTGCCCGCCGTCACGAATACGTACTGCTTGCCGTCGACCGCGTACGTCACGGGATTCGAGCGCAGCGACGAGCCGAGATAGATGTTCCACAGCGGCTTGCCGGTGACGGCATCGAGTGCGAAAAAATTGCCTTCGTCGGTGCCGGAAAAAACCAGTCCTCCGGCCGTGGCGAGCGTGCCCACCCAGGACGGTGAATGCAGTCGGAACTCCCATTTCATTTTTCCCGTAGTGGCTTCGAGCGCGCGGATCGCCCCGTACGCGTCGTCGCCGCTCAGCGCGCGTTCGCCGCCGGCATTCGCCGGGAACTTGCCCATTTCCCAATGCGTGTTCGTTCCTTTTACGAAGTACGAACCCATCTCGCGGGCGTCCACGTAAAAAAGTTTCGTGATCGGGCTGTAGGAATTGCTGGTCCAGTTGATGGCGCCGGTGATGCTGGGAAAAACCAGATTCCCTTCGGGGCTCGGTCCGGTGTCTGGAATCACGATCGGCTGGCCGTTGGCGTCGAGGCCTTTCGCCCAGGTCTGCTTCGCGTAGGGCTGGCCCGCTACGAATTTCCCGGTCTCGCGGTCGAGCACGTAATAAAACGCATTTCGATTCGCAAAGCCCAGCAGCTTGCGCGGCTTTCCATCTACCGTGCCGTCGAAAAGAATTGGCGGCTCGGAAGCGTCCCAATCGTGCGTCTCGTGCGGTGAAAACTGGAAATACCACTTCACCTTGCCGGCAACGGGATCGATCGCCAACAGCGAGCATGTGTAAAGATTCGAGCCCGGTCTATCGTCACCATTCCAATCCGGCGCCGGATTGCCCGTGCCCCAGTACACCAAATTCAATTTCGGATCGTATGCAGCGGCGTTCCAGGCAGTGCCTCCGGCAGGCACGGAATTGCCCCAGGTGGCCGCTTCGGGGTCGCCCGGCGCGGGGACGGTCCAGATGCGCCACAGGCGCTTGCCAGTTTTCGCGTCGAAGCAATCGAGCAGGCCGCGGACCGCGGCTTCGCTGCCTCCGGTGCCGATCAGAATTTTTCCGTCGATCGCGAGCGGCGGCCCCGTGATGGCATAGCCCATTTTGTTGTCGGCCACCACGGTGTTCCAAATCACGGCGCCTGTTTTCGCGTCGAGCGCGACCAGATGCGCGTCAATCGTCGCCACGTAAACTCGACTATCGAGAACCGCGACGCCGCGATTGGTCTGAAACAGCCCTATGGCCACCACGTTTTTCAGAATGGGCGACCACGTCCAAATCTTCGCGCCGGTGTGCGCGTCGAGCGCCGTCACCGTGCTGGGAGGCTCGGTGACGTAGAGGATTCCGTCCACAACCACGGGCGACGTTTCCACATTCCCCGCCGGGCGCGTCGGCTGATAGGCCCAGGCCAACTTCAGGCCGGCCACATTTTGCGGCGTGAGCTGCTTCAGTCCGGAGAATCGCTGGTCGTAATAATTTCCGCCGTAGCCAAGCCAGTTCGCGGGCTCGCCATCGGATTTCACCAGGCGGTCGTAGGGAACCTGTGCTGCGGATGGAAGAGCGGCGGCGAAAGCAATCAGCGCGGCCGCGGTGCGAATGGATTTCATGGTGCCGGTGCGCCTTTCAAGCTGGCGAGATACGCGACCAGATCGTCCAGCTGCGCGGCCGAAAGCGTGTCCTTGAAGCTCGGCATCACGCTCTGGCCCGGCCGTTTTTCCAGCTTCGCGAGCTCGAGCTTTTTGAATGAATGAAAGTTCCCTGCTGCATCCTTCAGCTCGATCGAAAATGTATCCTCGTAAACGCGCGTGCCGTCGTACGACTTGCCGTCTTTCGTCACCACGTGCACGAACAGATATTGCGTCCAGCGGCCGCGCTCCATCGCACCGGCTTCTTTCGGGAGGATCGTGCCGGGTGCAATCAGGGTGCTGCGCAGGTAACTCGGCCCGCGCATGGCGCCCACGCGCGAAAGCTCCGGCCCGACACCGCCCCCTTGGCCATCAATGATGTGGCAGGTCGAGCAGCCGCTCGAGTCATAGACAGACCTTCCGTGCGCCGCATCGCCTTTGGCGACTTCGGCGTCGGCCGTGTGGCCCAGCGTGCGGAGGTAGCCGATCACCTGGCCGGTCTCCTCGGCGTTCAACGAACTGAAACCGTTCATGCCCGTGCCGGGAATTCCGCCCCGGATGATGTCGCCCATGGCTTGATCGCCCAGCCGGTCGGGCACGCCCTGAAGGCTCGGGCCGTCGCTGCCGCCGCCATCGAGCCCGTGGCATCGCGAGCAGGTCGCCTCGTAGAGATCTTTTCCAGCAGCGATATCCGCGGGCGAGGTCTTGGAGACAATCGGGGTGGGATCGCGAGGGATTTGCCCTTGCGCCGCGCCTGCCAACAGACAAAACGCCGCGCCCAGGCACACAGGGCTGATCGATTTCATCGCAGCTCCCCCACTCAAGCGGTCGATGCGACGGGATTATTACACCGAAAATCGCGGTGTCAAGCATGGTAACCGCGATGGTACTTGGCTCAGGGGAGCCCGAGGCTGCCGAAGGAACGAGGGTACGCCACAATGCCCCACGGCAGGTGAATGCCCTCGAGGGTGCCGAGCGATTGGTAGGTCTTCGCGTCGATCACGTAAACATTGTTCGAGCGGCCGCAGGCCAGCAGCAGCTTCGAATCATCCGGTGTGAACGTGAAATGCCAGCAGCGCTGCCCGATCGGCGCCTCGCCGAGCAACCGCAAAGAATCCGCGGAGAACACCTGAAGCTTGCGCGCGGCGGCAGCCGCCACAAAGATGCGGCTTCCCTGCCGGTCGAATGCAACTCCGTAAGGCTTTGCAGCGGTCGCAATCGAACGGACCACATTGAAATTCGAGTCGAGCGAGAGCAGCGTGCCCGAGCCTTCCATGGTGACCGCGTAGGAATTCCCCTGCGGCGACACTTTCACCCCGCGCGGCCGCTTGCCGTAGGACCCGACCTTGATTTCGCGCTGAAGTTTGCCGCTCGCAACGTCGTAAATGCCCAGCGAATCCTGCGCTTCGTTCGCCACGATCAGCGTTTTTCCGTCGGGCGAAAATTCCAGACCCTCGGTCTCTTTGCCCGCGACGAAGCTCTGCACGCGCGACCAATCGGCGACATTGAATTCCATGATCTGCGCAGGCGGCTCATCCGCATCATCGTCTTCCTCTTCGCCGGCCGGACCTTCCACCGGCGGCCCTGCCGTCGAGCCCGGCTCGTAGGAGATAAAGACGGACGTCCCGCTCGGATTCAGCTTCACAAACTCGGGATTGTCGCCCACCGGGATTTTTCGCAGCAGACGCAGCCCCCGCGTGTCAATCACGCTCGCGTCGGCGGTGTCCTTATTCGCGGTGATCAGATACTTGCCGTCGAAAGTGACGCCGATGCCGCGCGGAGCGGTATCCTTCGGATGCACGCGCTTCAGAATCTTGAGCGAACTCAAATCGATCTCAACGATCCCGCCGTCTTCCTCGCTCACGTAGGCGACATTTTTCGGAATCCGCACGAACCGCAGGTAAATCACCAGGCCGGCAATCACGATCACGAACAGCGCAAACGCCCACAGGAATTTCCCGCGCAAGCTCATCTCCCCCGCCCCAAATCCATTTTTCGCGATTCACGGCATGCCGACTACATCATCGTACTGATTTTTACGGTCACCCACCCGCTCGGCTTCTTCACTTCGAATTTATCGACGAGGATGGAGCCGTTTCGAAGCTTCCCGGTAATCCGAATCGCCTGCCCCACATACTCTGCGACGTCGGGCGAGGGCACGAGGAGTACGAAAAATTTCTTGTCGGAAGTCACGATGCCGGCCGGACGCCCCATCTTCAGGCACGCCTGGCCGCACTGCTTCATGCCCATGTGCTCGTCGCCGCTTTGCGTGTTGTCGGTCGCGTAGCAGCTCGCATCCACCAGCGAGCCCGTCCAAACCTGATTTTCCTCCGCACGCAGGGCCGCGCCGCCCATTATCGCCGCAAAAAGGGCCAGCACCGCCACGATTCGCATCGTTTTCATTCGCAAGCTCCTCGATCGCCGGTATCATCCATTCGCTCGCGCATCGTGGCGTCAAGCTCGCCAGATTCTACACTGCCGTCTTCAGCCGAATCGACGCAATTTCGCGAAACCCATTAGCGTACCCGTGCTACCCCGCATGGGAAAATCCCCGGTGCATTCCCCACGTTCACCGTTTTTCCCGATCGCGGGCTTCCGGAATCGGCATGCCCAGGTGGCAGCCGTTTATTTGCCAAGACCGTTCAGGTATGCGGGCAGTTCGGCGAGATTGTCGAGCATCAGGTCCGGCGGATGCGCGCGCATGCTTTCCAGGCCCAGGCCGTAGCTCACGCCGCAGGCCCACGCGCCCGCATTCCGCGCGGTGCGCACGTCCACATCGGAATCGCCAACCAGCATCGCTTGGCGCGGCTGGATTTCGAATGCGCGCAAGATCGTGTTCATGCCCTCGGGATCAGGTTTCTTCGTTTCAAAGCTGTTGCCACCGTAGACGTACCGAAAATAGCTCGCGATTCGGAGGCCCTCCAGTATTTTTTCGCTGAACCGCACCGGCTTGTTCGTCAGCACCGCCATCGGATGATGCCCCAGCGCTTCCAGCGCCTCGCGCACGCCCGGATAGGTCACCGTGTTGTCGAGCATGTGCTCGCGATAGTAGGCCAGAAAAAACCGGTGTCCCTCGTCGGCTTCCGCGTCCGTCACCGTATCTCCCAGCGCGCGACGAACCAGCACCGCCGCTCCGTTGCCGACGTAGCTGTAGATCAGTTCGTGCGGCAGCGACGCGCGGCCCATGTGCTTCAGCGTCGCATCGATCGATAGCGCCAGATCGAGCTTCGAATCAATCAGCGTGCCGTCCAGATCAAACACCAGCGCCCGCACGCCGTCAAACTTGGGGTCGATTTTGGCACTCACTTCGTTCATTCGATCTTCGTCCGTGTGTGCTGCCCATTAATTGTAGGTGGCGCCCGCCGCGATGTCACCCGCGCAGCCATCTCCGAACCCACTCCCCGTAACCGAAACGATACGCCGGCCGCGGCATTTTCACGCACCCGGCCCGCTCGAAGCTATTGTTGGCCCACGGGTAGGGTGGTCACGTTTCTTGGGAGATCGGATTGAGCCGCATCTGGCAGGCCTTGAAGCAGGCGGAGCGCGACCGATTGCGCTCGGACGATTCCAAGCCGGCACCAGCCGGTCGCCGGGCCGAGTCCGGGAGGGACGATACGGACCGTCGCCGCGGCTTGCGCCACGCCCATCAGATCGCGCTTCTCATCTACGGTTCGGACGCGGACAAGCAGCCTTTTCACGAAGAAGCCGAAACAATGGACGCGCACGAAAACGGCTGCTCGCTCGCGATGGAAGCCGTCGTGGTAAACGGTCAGCGCCTCTTTCTCACCAACATGCGCAATCAAGCCGAACAGGAATGCCGCGTCGTGCACGTTGGCAAACGCGTCCGCGGCAAGTCACGCGTCGGCATCGAATTCGTCGCGCCGACTCCGCAGTTCTGGCGTCTCGCGTAACACCACTGTTCTCGCACGCCAATTTTTCGCAGAGGATTCACACAATTGCTGAACAGGTCTTTCTCAAAGGAGCGACAATTCCCGCTTCAAGTCTTCATACCCGCTGTTCTAAAGCATTCACCGTATTGGTGTTTCCGCGCCCCGCTGCTTGAATGTCGTTGCGCAGGAATGGCCTGCTAATCATAGGGCTTCGTAATTCGACCTCAGGAGGAGACACACACATGTTGAAGCGTTTTCTGATTCTCGCGACGCTGGCTTTGATGGCGTCGATGACTGCACTCGCGTCGGACCGCGAAGACGACGTGTCGCGCACACATAAGGCCGCCCAAGTGTTCAACGATATCATGAGCGCGCCCGACAAGGGCATCCCTCACGATCTACTCAACAAGGCAAGGTGCGTGGCGATTATTCCGGGCGAGCTGAAGTTCGCCTTCATCTTCGGCGGTAACTATGGCCGCGGCCTCGCGGTCTGCCGCACGGCGAGCGGATGGAGCGCTCCGATGTTCGTGGCCGTCGACGGCGGCAGTGTCGGCTACCAGATCGGCGGTTCTTCGACCGACCTTGTGATGCTCTTCATGAACGATCACGCGCTGCAGAGCCTGCTGGGCGATAAGTTCAAACTCGGCGGCGATGCTTCCGTCGCGGCCGGACCGGTCGGACGCAACGCGCAAGCCGACACTGACATCGCGCTGCGAGCCGAGGTCCTCTCCTACTCCCGCACGCACGGCGTGTTTGCCGGCGTTAGCTTGGATGGTGCTGTCGTCCAGGCCGATAAGAGCGGCGACCGTGCCATGTACGGTGACGGCGTGAATCGGAACGAAATCCTGCGCGGCAAAGTTGCCGTGCCCGCGTCGGCTCACGCTCTGATCCGCTCGCTCAATCAATACTCGGCCTAACGGGACCTGGTTAGGGCAGGCCGGCTAAGTGATTTGGCAGTTTCGAAGCCGGGCGCGCTGAGCGATCAGCCGCCCGGCTTTTTTTGTCCGCCGCGCCGGCTGTTGCGCGTGCCGCTCCCGCTGTTACAATGTTTCGTTTGATCGAGCGCACCGTTTCATTCCGAGGCCCGCATGGCCGAAATCCAAGCGTTTCGCGCATACCGCTATGACACGAAACGCGTCAGTTTGAATGATGTGCTCACGCAGCCTTACGACAAAATCACTCCCGCGATGCAGGAGGCCTACTACGCCGCGAGCCCCTATAACCTGATCCCGGTCGAGAAAGGCCGCACGTCGCCGGACGACACGCCCGCGCACAGCGTCTACACACGCGCCGCCGCGAAAATCAGCGAATGGATCGCCGAGAAAATCCTGGTGCAGGATGCCGCGCCGACCATTTACGTCTACTCACAGGAATTCCTGATTCCCGGCACGCCAACGCGGCGCACACGCATCGGCTTTATCGCGCTCGCCCGCATCGAAGATTACGCCGCCGAAGTCGTCTTTCGCCACGAGCACACGCTCTCCGGCCCTAAGGCCGATCGGATCGAGCTCTTGCGCCAAACGCACGCTCAAACGGGCCAGCTGTTTTTTCTCTACGACGAACGCGCCCGGCAAATCGACACGTGGCTCGAGCAGATTGCTCGCACCGACGCCCCCAACGAACTCCGCGACGAATTTGGCGTCACCCACCGCCTATGGCCGGTCAGCGATCCCGGATTCGTGAAGCGCGTTCAGGAAGCCATGCTTGAGAAAAAACTGGTCATCGCCGACGGCCATCATCGCTACGAGACCGCCCTGAATTTCCGCAACGAAAATCGCAAGAACGCAGGCAAGACCGACCCGATGGCCGCCTCCGAATTCGCAATGGCGACTTTTATCAACAGTCATTCCAGGGGGCTTACGATTTTGCCCACGCACCGGCTCGTCTCCCATCTCTCGAATTTCGACTTCGATCGTTTTCGCAAAAACCTCGCGCCGATCTTCGATTGGTATTCCTATCCGTTCGCCAATGCGGAAGAGCGCGCCGCGGCCTATTCCGAATTCCGCAAGGATCTCGAGCGGCCCAATCACGGCCGCCGCGCCATCGGCGTATATTCGGGCGCCGTCGCTGATGCCGGCGCGTTCTATCTGTTCGTGCTCAGCCGCGACGCAGACCTCGAAGCGCTGCTGCCCGACATTTCTGAAGCGCAGCGCGGGCTCGACGTGGTCCTTCTGCACCGGCTGGTTCTCGAGAAGGGTCTGGGAATCACGCTGGAGGCTGTGGCGGGAGAAAAAAATATTACCTACGAGCGTGAAATGGATGCCACGATCGCCGCGGTCGACCGAGGGGAAGCGCAGCTCGCATTTCTGCTGAACCCCGTGCGCGTGGAACAAGTCGCGAAGATCGCGCTCGGCGGGAATGTAATGCCGCAAAAATCGACCGACTTCTACCCCAAGCTGCTGAGCGGCATCGCAATCTATCGAGTGGAAGGAAAAATCGACGCCTGATGCGAAGCGGTTGGGGTGTGTGGGCCCACCGCGTTTCGTAGAGTCGAAATTCGGGATCGCAGTTTATCGAAGGTCCAAAAAGCAAAAACGCGCGGCTCGGATGGATCCAAGCCACGCGCCAAATTTCTGCCCCGACTGAAACCTACTTCGGGAAGCTGGCAATCGCCGCCGTTTCGTTTTCATACGTATCGAAAACGGTCATCAGCTTCGTCACCTGCAGCACTTCCTTGAATTTCGAGCCCAGGCTCACCAGCTTCAGCGTGGCGCCCTGCGATTTCGCGCTGTGGAACGTGGAAACCAGCGTCCCCAGACCCGCGCTGTCGATGTAGCCGACCTGCGCGAGGTTCAGCACAATCTTCTTCTTTCCCGCCGCCAGCAAGCCCTTCACCTTCTCGCGGAACGCGTTGCTCTCCTCGCCCAGCACAATGCGCCCTTCAATATCCAGCACGTCTACGTCTCCAATTTGCCGATCCGTTATTCGCAGTGCCACGTTCGCGCCTCCTGAAGATCTTCCAGTTCGATGTGGAATTTGATTCCTGAATCTATCGCTGCCGCGCTGCGGACGCGGCCCGTCTCAGTAAAAATCCGAACAGGACATATAGTACCCGCAGTCCGGACAGATCAGCTTGCAGCTTCGCGACGCAAGCCGCGCCGAGCAGCGCGGGCAGTAGTTCATCGCCAGCGCCGGCTCTTCGCCCTTCACTTGAGCCGTTTCCCTCTGCTTCGCGGGCGATTCTGCCGCTTTTTCCGATGGTCCGAAAACGAAGTCTGGCTGGGGCATCTCCGGGTTCTCGGCCGGACGTTTATAGCACATCCCGCTCATGGGACAAAGCAATGGACCGTTGGCCTCCCCGAAGCGGAGCCGGTCCCATCCCTGCATCGGATCTGTGCAACCGCGCTCCCCGGGGCAGCGTCAAATATCCTAGAAGCGAGGCGTCCATGAAAGCAACGATCTCGGTCGGACTAGCCGCCGCCATCCTCTCCGCCGTCGCGGTCATCGCCGCGGCTCCTGTCCACGCACAGCAAAGAATGTCGCCGTCCGTCGCCCCCAGAGTCACCGCCCTACGTTCGCGTCCCGCGGCGGCTCATGTCGTTGGCACACGCACGCCGGCCGCCAGGCGAACCGCGTCGGCCGCGCCGGGCTCATCGGTGCACTTCAATGCCGCAACGAACTCGTTCGAATCGAGCAATGGCACTCCTGTGTCGCTGCAACAACTTCTGAATGCGGTCCCAGGGCTCGGTTTCGACTATCACCATCTTTCCGTGATCAATCAGGATCTGGGCATCAAGGCGCTGATCGATCCGGCGACCGAATGGAAAATCGCCGAGGCTCGCCGCGTTCTGCACGGTTCGCGTTTCTCTGGCCCCGGTTTCTACATCCTGGATGGCGGCGTCTACTATCCGGCCTCAGACGATCCCTCCGACGCCGCAGCCCAGTCCGCCGACTCCGATCAATCCGCGCAACCGCAACAACAGCCGCAGGTGATCGTCGTCGAAGCGCCGCATTCGCAGCAAGCCGATGATAATTCCTCGACCCAAGAACAAGCCGAGGAACCGATTCCCGACGTCGGCCAGTTCACGCTCGTTCTCCGCAATGGCCGGCAGCTGGAGGCCGTCGCGTTCAGCCATGTCAACGACGAAATCGTCTACATCACCACCGACGGCAGCCGCCGCTCGTTCCCGGCGACCGATCTGAATTCCGATGCGACGGTCCAGATCAACGTCGAGCGCGGTACGCCGCTGCAACTCCCTCTCTAGCGGAGCCTCGCGCGGCGCGCGCCGGACGAATAAACAATCGCCGCCCCCACAACGGCGAACCCCGCCGCGTACAGAAATCCAGCCGCCGGGTTTAAGACCGACCAAAGCGTGCCGACTACCACGCTCGAAACCAAATCTCCGATTCCGTTCGCTGCGGCCAGCACTCCGAAACCCGTGCCCCGCACTTCGGCCGAGATCAGCTCGGCCGCCAGCGATTTCTCAAGCGATTGTTCGAATGCGTGGTGAATGCCGGCAAGCCCGAACAGCACTGCAAGCTCCAGGATTTTCGGCTGCGCGAAAATGAATCCCCCATAGCTCACAGCGCCGACCATGTATCCCACCGCAAGCACGGTGCGCTTTTCGGTCCGATCGCCGAGCGCTCCGGCGGGATACGATGCAGCCGCATCCACGAAATTGTGAAACGTGTAAAGGCCGACTGAGATCGCCGCGGCTCGTCCCGCGCCCCACTGCGGAGTGAGGATCTGGGTTGCCCGCAGAATCAGCAATGTCGGTGCGAAATCGCCGATCCCGTGCGCAAACACTCCCGCGAGGTATCGCCAATAGGTTCTCGGCAAGAGTGCGAATCGCTCGGAGGGTTTCGCGGGTGCCGCAAGTCCCTGCTCCGAAAGTTTCCTGCTGGATGGAACCAAGAACCCGAACGCGAGCGCTGCCATCAGACCGGGCAGCAGGCTCCCTCGCAGCACGCCTCTTAATCCAAGCGTTCCCAGCAGCGCAGCGGCACAAAGCGGCCCGAGCACGGCGCCGACGGTATCCATCGCGCGCTCGAATCCAAATGCGCGGCCCATCTGCCCCGGCGCCACGTATTCGGCCAGCAGCGTATCGCGCGAAGGACCGCGACTGCCGCGCCCCATCCATCCCAACGCTCGCAGCAGCAGCACCATGGGCCAGCTTTGCGCGAACGCGTATGCGCCGGTCGTGATTGCCGTGGCTAGGTAGCCGGCAATTCCCGTTGGTTTCCTGAACCGTGGATGGTCGGCGATCAATCCGCCGGCGAGCTTCGCGAAGCTCGAAAGGCCGTCGGAGACTCCCTCGATCACGCCGAGCGCCGCGGCCGGCGCGCCGAGGCTCGCGAGAAAAGCGGGCAAAATCGAAGTGGCGGCCTCATGTCCCCAATCGGAAAAAAGGCTCGCGAGGCCAATGCCGAGCACGCCGCGCGTGAGCCAACTTTTACTTGGCCGATCGGGTGCAATCGTCTCGATCACGGGACCTCGCCGCCAGTCTTACCCACGCCTCCGGTTCGGTCAATACGGCGAACCGCGGGACGATGTAGAATCTCGCGGATGAGGGCGGTCGTCCAACGAGTCACGCACGCGCGGGTCATCGTCGAAGGCCAGGTGACCGGGGAGATCGGAAGGGGGCTTCTCGTTCTCGTCGCCGTCGGACGCAATGATTCACCGAACACGCCTGTGGAGATGGCGCGACGAATCGCCCAGCTTAGAATATTCGACGACTCCGCGGGAAAAATGAATCTTTCGCTTTTCGACATCGGCGGCGCCGTGCTGGTAGTTTCGCAATTCACTCTGTATGGCGACGCCCGCGGACAGCGCCGCCCGAGTTTTCTGGGCGCCGCTCCGCCGGAACAGGGCCAAGCGGGTTATGGCGAGTTCGTGCGCGCGCTCGAAGCGCTGAAAGTCCCCGTGGCCACCGGAGTTTTCCAGGCGCATATGTCCGTCGATCTCGTGAACGATGGCCCCGTCACCATCCTGCTCGATTCCGATAAACTTTTCTGACCTGCGCGCATCTGATCTTATGGCGCTACCAGGCAATTTTGACGGAGCGAAATCATGAGCGAAATTGACAGAATCCTCGACCAGATGGACCGCGCGTTCTCCGGCGACGCCTGGCATGGTCCCAGCCTGATGAGCGTGCTCGACGGCATCCGTGCAGAGGATGCGTCGAATCATCCCATTCGCGGCGCGCATTCGATCTGGGAGCTGGTGCATCACGTTTCGTCGTGGAACACGATCTCGCAGCACCGCCTGGCAGGCGAGAGGGTCGAAATCAGCACCGAGCGCGATTGGCCGCCCGTGTGGGAGGTAAATGACGCGGCGTGGAAGCGTGCGCTCGATAATTTGCGGGAAAGCCGCGCGCGACTGCGTGATTCGATCAGGGATTTCAGCGACGAACATCTGCAAGGCAAAGCGGCGGGGCCAGATTACACGCGCTACGTCGTGCTGCACGGCGTGATCCAGCACGACCTCTACCACGCGGGGCAGATCGTGATGTTGAAAAAGGCGCTCGCATCATGAATCGCCGTCGATGCAATTAATCCTGCGGCCGGGCGAGGCAACGGAAATCGCCGCATTCGTGATGGCCGGGGGCTGGGCCGGGTTCGGCGCGATCCTGCTGCTGGGCAAGCGTGGCGCGGCCAGGGGTTCGGCCACGCGCGACATGCGATCGACCTTCGGATTCCTGCTCCAGTGCGCGGCCTACGCGATCTGCTTTGTGTTCCATCGGCGGTACTTCTCTCCGATCGCTCCGATCGGTGTATTCGGCGAAGAAATTCTCGCAGTGGTCTCGATCGCGCTCACTCTGTGGTCGGTCTGGTTCTGCTATGCGGCCGCGCGCGCTCTTGGCAAGCAGTGGGCGCTGATGGCGCGGGTGATCGAGGGCCATGAGCTGATTCGCGGGGGTCCTTATGGGGTGGTCCGCAATCCGATTTACCTGGCCATGCTCGTCATGTTGGTCGCGATGGGCCTCACCGTCAGTCACTGGCAGGCCCTGGTGATCGCAGCGGCCGTCTTCTGGTCGGGCACCGCGATCCGCATCCGTACCGAAGAAAATCTGCTGCGTGCCAACTTCGGCGCCCAGTTTGCGGAGTACGCGCACGCCGTCCCCGCCTTTCTGCCGCTGAAATGGCGATGGAGGTCCTCGTAACCTGCGCAACACTTGCGGCGTCTGAAGTAAATTACTGATATTATTCACCGCGTCTTCCGAGGGGGGAATCGATCGATGCGCTCCAATTGTGTTCTGAAGTTTGCCGGGTTCGCGCTGCTGGCGGCGTCCGTCACGGCAGCGGCCCAGGCGCAAAAAGCCGCGGGCGACTGGCCCATGTACCGGCACGATTCTGCGAGCACCGGATATTCCGAGCTTAAGCAGATTGATACGTCCAACGTCACGAAGCTGACGCAGGCCTTTTCGATTCGCCTGAACGATCGCGGCGGCCTGGAAGTGACGCCGATCGCCGTCAACGGCGTAATGTACCTGCCCGCCGGCAACAAAGTGTTGGCCATCGATCCCACGGCAGGAAAGGAAATCTGGCATTACGACGCCGGCACGCAGGTTTCCACCCGCGGCGTCGCGTATTGGCCGGGTGACGACAAGAACGCGGCGCGCATCATCTTCACAACGTTTGACCGCAAGCTGATCGCGCTCGACGCCGCCACTGGAAAGCTCGTTCCGACCTTCGGCACCGCGGGCATCACCACGCTCGATGTCGGTTACAACGGCGTCCCGACGATTTACAAAAATCTCGCGTTCCTGGGCGCCAGTGTCGGCGAATTGCCGAAGGGACCTGCGGGCGACACCCGCGCTTACGACACCGTCACCGGCCAGCTCGTCTGGACATTCCATACCGTCGCGCGCCCTGGCGAAGTGGGCCATGAAACCTGGCTCGACAACGGCTGGGAGGGCCGCTCCGGCACGAACGTCTGGGGCTGGTACATGACCGTTGACCAAAAAACGAACACGCTCTACATGCCGATTGGCGGACCTTCGCCGAATTACTACGGCGGAGATCGTCCCGGCGCGGATCTGTTCGGCAACTCGGTTGTGGCCGTCGACGCGAGCACCGGAAAACTGAAATGGTATTTCCAGACCATTCACCACGACCTGTGGGATTCCGACTTGCCGCCGGGGCCGAGCCTGATCGATCTGAAGGTGAAGGGCAAAAAAGTTGAAGCGCTCGAAATCATCGGTAAGGCGGGATGGATGTTCATTCTTGACCGCCACACCGGAAAGCCGGTGTTTGGTGTCGAGGAACGGCCGGTTCCGAAGGGCGATGTGCCCGGCGAATGGTATTCGCCGACCGAGCCGTTCCCGCTGAAGCCGCCGGTTCTGGCGCGCGACAGCTATACGGATGCCGACATGGTGACCGCAGATGACACGAACGCCGATCACGCCAAGGCCTGCCACGATCTCGAGGAGAAAAGCGGCGGATTTGTGAATCAAGGACCGTTCACGCCGTGGCTCTACCACGAAGACGGCGCGCCGCCGAAAAGCACGATTCAATTCCCCGGCGGCACGGGCGGCTCGAACTGGGGCGGCACATCGGTCGATCCAAAGAGCGGTTACATTTTCGTGCAGACCCATGACATGTCTCTGATGGGCTGGATCGAAAAGAAAAAGAACGGCGGAAACTACGGGCGCGGTACCGAAGGCTCGACGCAGGAGTATGACCGCGCCAGCATTCAGGGTCCCGGACCGTACGCGGGATTCAGCGCTCCGGGGAAGGACGCGAGCGGTAAAGTGGTCGGCAACTGGCCGTGCCAGAAACCGCCCTGGGGACGGTTGACCGCCGTGAACGGAAACACCGGCGAAATCGCGTGGCAGACCACTCTCGGAATTACCGAAGCGCTGCCCGAAGGCAAACAGAACACGGGCAACGGCGGCAGCGCTGGCCCCATCACCACGGCCGGTGGCTTGGTTTTCATCGGCGCTACGTCCGACCATCGCTTCCGCGCGTTTGATTCAAAGACGGGCAAGGAACTGTGGGTCACCACGCTGGAACGAGACGGAAACTCCGACCCCATGACGTTTGCGGACAAGACCGGCAAGCAGTACGTGGCAATCGTCGCGGCGGATATGCTGTACGTTTACGCATTGCCTTAAACGATGATCGACCTGTGGCCCGGATATTCGTCCCGGCCACAGGTTTCTGTTCTTTCTTCGCAGCGCAAATTCCCGTTCGAGTCTCGGGAGTCTGTTCCCAGAACATTCGTCTTGTGCGTCACTTTGCCAGGGCGCCCTTCGTTTGCGATTTGGCAACGTAACCCGTGGCAAAAGCCGCGACTGAGCCAGGCGTGTTTCGTGGGACGACAGGCGGGCGCTTTTACCCGAACGGCCGACAAACGCCACTGAATATTCGGTAGTCAAACAGCATCAAGCTCTCATCCAAAGGGCCGGCCAAGCGGGGCTTCGCGTGCGACGTTTACGTCTGTTTCAAACGATCGAAGCAGGCTGGGGCGAGTTTCCGGAGCAGGGGATCGATCGTCCGTCTAAAAATAGTACAGGCACGTTCACTTTCATTTTGTATCGTACTACGATATAATTTGCACCGGTGAGCCGACGAATCACACAAGCGATCGATTATTCGGCGCTGGCCGCCTTTCGCTACGAAATCCGCCGTTTCCTGAACTTCAGCGAGGCCGCGGCGCGCGAGGCAGGGATCGAGCCGCAGCAGCATCAGGCGCTTCTGGCGATCAAGGGGCGGCCGGAACTCGATACCACGGTTGGGTTGCTGGCAGAGCGAATGCAAATCCGCCATCACAGCGCGGTCGAGTTGAGCCGCCGGCTCGAAGGTCGGGGGTGGATCCGGCGGTCGCGGTCCAAACGTGACCGCCGGGAAGTTCAGCTGCGTCTGACGCCGCGCGCGGAGAAGTTGCTGGCGAAGCTTTCGATGGTGCATCGCAA
>Ga0209007_1000204_pt1 | contig 31536 bp, 28 predicted proteins | sample JacPinW_OM1H0_O2_FD_187961 | JGI IMG/M metagenome (GOLD analysis project Ga0209007, IMG submission 187961) | Forest soil microbial communities from Algoma, Ontario, Canada - Jack Pine, Ontario site 1_JW_OM1H0_O2 (SPAdes) (version 2) | ecosystem: Environmental > Terrestrial > Soil > Boreal... | reverse complement strand
CCAGACGAGCGAGCGTTCTGGCCCAGCTGCGACCTCAACTCTTCAACGGAACGCGGGCTGAAGGAGGTCAGGCCCGGATTCAGGCGCTCGGCAGTGGCCAATTCGGAGCGGGCGAGCGAAGTCTTACCCTCTTTGGCATACAGCTCCGCTTGCACATAGTGCGCTTTGGCGCTCGTAGGATGATCAGCCAGCACCTGAGTAATCATTTGCTGTGCCTGATCGAGATGGCCGCCGGCGGCCGCCTCATAAATTTGATTCATTGTCGGATCAGCAGCTTGCGCAAAGCTCGGCGACCCTAACGCGAAGGTCGCGCCTATGCTCAGCGCAGCAGCGGCGAGAACTAATTTCCGCATGGCAACCCCTCAATAGGTCGAATTGACCTTGTTGGATTAGATATGGGCGTTCAGGCGAAGTTCAACGCCGAAATCTTCAGATGTGGGCGACCGGTTGTAGGACGCCGCAAGCCGGGGCGGATGTGGTTGCGCCTACAGCACGCCACGGCGCTTTTGATCGAGTTCAATGGACTCGAACAGCGCCTTGAAATTTCCCTCGCCAAAGCCGTCGTTGCCCTTGCGCTGAATGATTTCAAAAAAGATCGGGCCAATTGCATTCTTGGTGAAGATCTGCAAGAGGATGCCGCTCTTGTCGTTGCCGTCGATCAGAATCCCGCGCCGCTGAAGCTCGGGCACGGACTCACGATGGCCGCTGACCCGGGCATCGACCCCTTCGTAATAGGTCGCGGGCGTCTCCTGGAATTCGACGCCGCGGGCGCGCAGGGCATCCACGGTCTTGTATATGTCGTCCGTGCCTAAGGCGATGTGCTGAATGCCTTCACCCTTGTACTCGTTCAAGTATTCTTCGATCTGACTCTTGTCGTCCTGGCTCTCATTGATGGGAATGCGAATCTTGCCGCACGGTGAGGTGAGCGCGCGGGAGAACAATCCGGTCTCCTTTCCTTCGATGCTGAAGTAGCGAATTTCCCTGAAGTTGAACAGTTTTTCATAGAAGCCGGCCCAGACGTTCATGTTGCCGCGCCGGACGTTGTGCGTGAGGTGATCGATGCGCAGCAACCCGACGGGCAGATGCGGTTCGGTATCGATGACGGGTATGAAGTCGACATCGTAAATGGTGCGCTCGCCGTAGCGATCGACCAAATAGATCAGGCTGCCGCCGATGCCCTCGATCGACGGGATATTGAGTTCCATGGGACCGGCGGTGACCGGCCCGGGTTTCGCGCCCAAATCCAAGGCGCGCGCATAGGCCAGACGCGCATCGGCGACGCGAAACGCCATGGCGCAGGCGCAGGGCCCGTGAGCGCGCGCAAACCTCTGTGCAAAGCTGTCGTGTTCCGCGTTGATGATGAAATTGATGTCGCCTTGATTGTGCAGCGTCACGTTCTTGGAACGGTGGCGCGCGACCGCCGGCAAACCCATGCCTTCGAACAGCCGGCGCAGCAGTTCAGGATCGGGCGCGGCGTACTCGACGAATTCGAATCCGTCGGTGCGCATGGGATTCGTTACGCTGAGTTCGGCGTTCATGACGAGATGATGACTTTGCTCTGCGAGGAGATGGCGGTGCCGAACACGTAGTCCCAAATGTGCGTGGTGACGCCGAAGTTGCCGCGCTTGGGCGAGTGGTGGTGGCGCATGTGCCAGGCTCGCAGTTGGCTGAAATAGGCCGACGAGGCCTTGCGCGCGTGGTGATGAATCACATGATGCACATAGCCATACCACCAATAGCCGGTCATCACGCCCACTGTCATGCCGTTCGCCACGTTGAAGCCCAACCACCACCAAAACGGCAGCAAGATGACACTGAGCCAGACGGTTACGCTGATCCAGGATGGCGTGCCGATCAAGGCCAACGGCTCGCCGTGATGCAGGCTGTGCATGGGAGAGAATACCGGCATCCAATGCAGTGCTATCCGGTGCAACGCGTATTCCAGCAAGGTCCAAAGGACCAGTCCCGCCAGGCACGCACCGAGCCATTCCCGGCCGCCATGCCAGGTAAACTGCTTGAAATTCACGGCTGTTAGCGCGACCACCGTGATCGGATAAACCACGAAATCGGAGTAATAGCTGAATTTGCTGAGTGCCATCGTTGCACCTCGCTCTTATGAATAGGCTATTTGACCACGAATCGGGCCAAATGTTAGCGGAAGAATACCTCCGCCGCACGGCCTTCTAGCCATCTTCGCTTGGTAGAATTTCCAAAGTATGCGAAAAACCTTCGTAATCGTAGGCGCCGGATTCTCTGGCACGGTGCTTGCCGCCAATCTGCTTCAGCGGCCGCCGGCGGACCGCGCCGACATCGTGCTCATCGAGCGGAGCAACGTCATGGGACGCGGCGTAGCCTACGCGGCGCACGAATTTCCCTATCTTCTGAACGTGCCCGCGGCCCGTTCGTCGGCCGATTCGCGCGATCCCCTGCAATTTCTGCGTTTCGCGCAAGCTCGACTGCCGAACGTCGACCGTGAGGACTTCCTGCCGCGCGCCCTGTATGGCGACTATCTGCAGGACCTGCTCCTGCGTGCGGAGCGCGAGGCGCCGCCGCAGGTGCGTCTGATCCGCGTGTTCGGCGAAGTCACGGGCATTGCGCGCGGCGAAGGCGCCGCCCTGGCGGCCGAATTTGCCGACCGGGCGCCGATCCTTGGGGATGTCCTGATCCTCGCACTGGGCAGTCCCTCGGCGCCCGTGCCTCACTGGGCGGAAAAACTGAACGGTCATGCCGCTTTCCGTCAAAACCCGCGGGATTTGCCCGAGACTTTAGGTTCGGAAAATTCGGTGCTCATCGTCGGCAACGGCTTGACGATGGCGGACGCGGCGTCGGTGTTGAGCCGCCACCCTGAGCGGGTGCCCACCCTGCACACGATTTCACGCCGCGGTCTGATGCCGAAAACCCAAGCGACCTTCCAGACGGGTGCTTTGCGCGGCAGAGGCGAGACCCTGCTGTCATTGGCGCACTCTCTAAGAGAGCTGCTGCGCGCCTGCCGCGACCTCGCGCTCGAGGTTGAGAAACTCGGGGGCGATTGGCGAGAGGCCATTACCTTCATCCGTGGTCTGGTGCCTGCCCTATGGCGGCGCATGCCGGACGCCGAGCGGCGGCGCTTCGTGCGGCATTTACAGGTGCATTGGGAGAGCTATCGGCACCGGCTGCCGCCGCAAATAACTGAGCGCTTGGAGAATCTTCGGCTCAGCGGCAAATTGCAGGTGCAGGCAGGCCGCATTCAAAACGTGGTTGCCATCGACCGCCGCCGCTTGGCGGTTACATGGCGTCCCCGCGGCAGCAGTGCGACGGCGCAGCTCAGCGTGGACATGGTGGTCAACGCCACGGGCCCTAACTACAACATCGAACGTTCGACGGACCCACTGATCACTTCGCTGCGCGCCGCCGGGTTGGTGTCGCCAGACCCGTTGCGGCTCGGGCTGCGCACCGCGGGTTTTGGGGCCTGCGTGGATGTCCACGGCCGCGCGAGCGAGCGCCTCTTTTATCTGGGGCCGATGTTGCGGGCTGAGCACCTCGATGCGACCGCGGCTGCGGAGTTGTCGAATCACGCGCAGCAGCTCGCCACGCACCTCGCTGCGTGCGGCTAGATGAGCTTGCCGATCCCCGCCAGCAGGCGCTGCACTTCTTCCCGCGAGTTGTACATGGACATGCCGGTTCGCAGCAGGCCGCCGCGATTGTTCAAGCCCAGCACCTGCACGGTGCGTGCCGCGTAGAAGTCGCCGTCCCAAACGCAAATACCTTCTTTTCCCAAGGCAGTAGCCGCTTGCGCCGCGCTCGCCTTGTCCAAGGTGATCGAAACGGTGGGCGCGCGGGATTCCTGGCTGAAATCCGGGCCCCACACCTGCACCCCGCGCATCTCGCGCACCGAGTCGTGGTAGAACTTGGCCAGTCCATGTTCATAGGCGGCGATGCCGCTCATGGCATCCACCAGCCGCCCTCGTAAAGTTTGCCCCTGGCCCCAGGAGGCGAGGTAGTCAACGGCTGCGCGCAGCGCATCGATGGCGGCATGGTTCAGCGTTCCGGTCTCGATGCGGTAGGGGGCGGCGGGATCTTGCACGCTCAAGCGCTCCGTGGGCAGTCGATCGAGCGCCCCCGGACGCGAGTACAGCACGCCGACGTGCGGCCCATAGAACTTGTAGCCCGAGCACAAGAGGAAATCCATGCCGAGGCTTTTTACGTCCAATGAAAAATGCGGCGCGTAATGAACGGCGTCGATCACGAGCAGCGCACCGACATCACGGGTTAGGCGGCGCGCCAACTTCACGTCATTGACCGTGCCCAAGGCATTGGACGAGGCGCCCAGCGCAAATACTTTGGTGCGCGCCGTGATCTTGGCCGCCATATCGTCCAAGTCGAGTACTCCGGAGGGCAGCAGGCGCACTTCTTGTACGATCATGCCGCGCTCTTGCAGCCGCAGCCAAGGGCCGCGATTGGCCTCGTGATCGAGTTGCGTGATGAGTACTTCGTCACCCGGCTTCAGCGTATGGCCGATTGCAGCGCTCAAGGCATAGTTGAGCGTGGTCATGTTCTGGCCGAACGAAATGCAGTTGGCATTCTCGGCGCCAAAAAAAGCGGCGAGCGCTTCACGCGCCGCGGCTATGCGCCGATCGACCTCCTGGGAGGGCCAAAAATTGCCGCGCGTATTGACGTTGCAGGTTGCGTAGAAGTCGGCAAGCGCATCGATCACGGCTTGCGGGACCTGACTGCCGGCGGGTCCATCCAGATACGCCAGGTTCAATCCTTCGGGCTTGCGGGTCAGCGCTGGAAAATCCTTGCGGCAGCGAAGAGAGTGTTCGGGTGTGAATGGCATAGTAAAGTATGTCATGAAATTTTCTCCGCTGGTGGATCGAATCAAGGGCGAAAGCGTCGCGGCGTGGACCATCCACGGGCAGGCGCGCGAAGCGCAGTTGCGCGGCGAGGACGTGATCGTGCTCAGCATCGGCGATCCGGAATTGGAAATGCCGGCGCCTGTGCTCGAGCGCGCGATCGAAACGCTGCGGGTCGGCGATGTTCGCTATACACCGGCGGCCGGACGCCTGGCGCTGCGTACCGCGATCGCGCGCACGCATCAGCGCCGCACCGGTCAAGCGGTGGACGCGGACAATGTTATTTTTCTCTCCGGCGCACAGAACGCACTGTTTGCCGCCTCGATGTGTGTCGCCGGCCCGGGCGATGAGGTATTGGCGCTGGAGCCGTTGTACCCGAGTTATCCGGCCACGATAAGAGCATCGGGTGCGCAGTTGGTGCGCGTGCCGGCACCGGCGGCCGGCGGATTTCACCCCGACTTGGGGGCCCTCGCAGCAGCCATCACGCCGCGCACCCGCGCCTTGTTTTTCGCGACGCCCAATAATCCGAGCGGCGTGATCTTGAGCGAGGCGGATCTCGATGTCATCGGCGATCTCGCGCGCCGGCATTCTTTGTGGATTGTCGCGGACGAGGTTTATGCGGGACTTGCGCCCGGGGGCCGCGTGCCGAGTCTCGCGACGCGCCTGCCCGAACAGGTCGTGACCATCAGTAGTTTGTCGAAGTCGCATTCGATGCCGGGGTTGCGGGCCGGCTGGATGGTGGCGCCCAAGGATTTGGCGAAGCACGCGGAATCTCTCTCCATGTGCATGCTGTTCGGCTTGCCCGGGTTCATTCAGGAGGCGGCACTCACCGCGCTCTTAGGATCGGATGCGCCTGAGCAGCGGATTCGCGAACTCTGCACATCAAGGCGCGATATGCTGATTACAGGCCTTGCCGGCGTGCGAGGAATCCGCTGCGCCGTTCCGGAAGCCGGCATGTTCACGCTGATCGATGTGCAGGGCACGGGGCTTTCGGGCTACGATTTCATGAGCGGATTGTTCAGGTCCGAGCGGGTATCGGTGCTCGACGGCGGTGCATTCGGCGAGGCGACTCGAGGCTTCGTGCGGCTGTGCTTCGCCACGGACGAGGCGACGCTGCGCGAGGCGATTGTGCGCATCGGCCGTTACGTGGGAACGTTGGCCACGTAATCTTGGCGAAGGTCGTTGCGGCGCGGTAATTGTGGCGAGGTGTTTGTGACGAAAACAGCGGACTTTGCAGTCGTGGTGCGCACTCCGGGCGGCCCGGAGGCGCTTGAATGGGCCGAGATAGAGACCGGCGCGCCTGCGCGCGGTGAGGTGCTCATTGCGCAGCGCGCCGTGGGCGTGAATTTCATCGACACTTACTATCGCCAAGGTCACTACCCCTGGCCGATGTCGCCGTTGATACCCGGCGGCGAAGCGGCGGGAATCGTCGAGGAAGTCGGCGAGGGCGTGACCGACTTCAAGAGCGGCGATCGCGTCGCGTATACGCTGCCCATCGGTGCGTACCGAACGCGGCGGGTGGTGGCGGCGGAGCGGCTGGTGAAATTGCCTGAAGGCATCGATTTCGAGGTTGCCGCTTCGATCATGCTGAAAGGCCTGACGACGCAATATCTATTGAATTCCAGCTATGCAGTGAAAGCAGGCGACACGGTGCTGGTACACGCGGCTGCGGGCGGCGTCGGGCTGTTGATGGGGCAGTGGCTGAAGACCATCGGCGCGACTTCCATCGGCACGGTAGGTTCCGCCGAGAAAGCCGCCGCGGCAGCAGCGAGCGGCTACACGCACGTCATCGACTACAGAGCCGAGGATTTCGCTGTGCGCGTCAAGGAGATTACCGGCGGCAGAGGCTGCGACGTGGTCTACGACTCCGTGGGCAATGACACCTGGCGCGGGTCGCTGAAATGTCTGCATGTGCGCGGGTTGTTCGTTTGCTTCGGACAGTCCTCGGGAGCGATCACCGATTTCAAGTTTTCCGACCTCGCCGGCGGCGGCTCGCTCTTCGCGACGCGTCCCATGCTGTTCGACTACATCAAAACGCGTGCGGATCTAACCCTGCGGGCGGCCGACCTATTCGCAAAAGTCGCATCGGGCGCGGTGAAGCCGCGCATCGGCCAGCGGCTGCCGCTGCGCGAAACGGCGCAGGCGCACCGTGATCTCGAGGGGCGCAAAACCACCGGGTCCACGATCCTTCTGCCTTGATCGCGCCACCTTGGAGGGCGCCGTTAAATTCCCAGCGGCAGCGCGGTCGATTCCTTGATCACCGTGACCGCGACAGAGGAATTGACCGATCGCACGCACGGAATGCGCGACAAATAGTCGAGATAGAACGCCTCGAAAGCCTTGATGTTCTTGGTCACGATTTTGAGGAGAAAGTCCCACTCGCCGGTGAGCGTGTAGCACTCGAGCACTTCCGCGCGGTCGCGAATCGCCGCCTCGAATTCCGCGAGCGCATCGCGTCCGGTGGTGGCCAGCTTGATGTGCGCAAAGATGGTCACATCGAGGCCAAGCGCGTTTCGATCCAGGAGCGCGACGCGCGCCTTGATCACGCCGTTTTGTTCGAGCTGCTGAATCCGCCGCCAGCACGTGGTCGTCGATATTTTCGTTTGCGCGGCCACCTCGGCAACCGACAACGCTCCATGCCTCTGTAGAATGTCGAGCAGACGCAAATCCAACCGATCGATGGTATTGCGGTTGTTTTGTTCCATAAAATGCTCAATATCGGAATAAATATACCGAATTATTCGCCTGCTTCCTAATGAATGCAACATTGAGGGGTGCGGAGACGTAAATTACGCGCATGACCAAAAAATCTCGCTTGCATTTGCCGCGCGTTCCCGCGCGCCCCGGCGAAACTCCCGACTTCAGTTACGTGCAATTGTCGCCCGCCGGTTCGGTTCCCCGCCCCCAGGTCAATGCCCGCGCCCGCGACATGGGTTCCTTGAGCGTCGAGTTGGTGCGCGTGCTCGATGACAGCGGCGATGCCGTCGGTCCCTGGAATCCGCATCTCGAGGCGAGCGACCTGCAGGTTGGCCTGCGGCACATGCTGCTCACGCGTTTGTATGACGATCGTATGCAGCGCATGCAGCGCGCCGGCAAGATTTCATTCTACATACGCTCCCTCGGCGAGGAAGCGGTCGGGGTCGCGCAGGCAATGGCGCTGCGTCCCTCCGACATGCTGTTTCCCGCGTATCGCCAGCAGGGCGCGCAAATCGTGCGCGGCATTTCGCTGGTCGATCTGATGTCGCAGCTGTTGTCCAACACCAAGGACATGTGCAAGGGTCGACAGCTGCCGGTCATGTATCACTCGCGCGCGAACAATATTTTCTCGATTTCCGGCAATCTGGCGACGCAATTTCCGCAGGCGGTGGGCTGGGCCATGGCCGCGGCGATCAAGGGTGAAGACAATTTGGCGGCGACCTGGATCGGCGAGGGCAGCAGCGCCGAGGCGGATTTTCACTACGCCCTGTTATTCGCTTCCGTGTACCAGGCGCCGGTGATTCTCAACGTCGTCAACAATCAGTGGGCCATCTCGACGTTTCAGGGCTATGCCGGCGGCGAGCAGCGAGCCTTTGCGGCGCGCGGCCCCGGCTACGGGATGCCGGGAATTCGCGTCGACGGCAACGACTTCCTCGCGGTTTACGCGGTGACTCAATGGGCGGCGGAACGCGCGCGTACCGGGGCCGGCCCGACGTTGATAGAACTGGTGACGTACCGCGGCGCTGCGCATTCCACCAGCGACGATCCCGCGCGCTACCGCGCCAAAGACGACGCCGAACATTGGCCGCTGGGCGATCCCATCCAGCGCTTAAAGGCGCATTTGATCAAAATCGGCGAGTGGTCTGAAGAACGGCACCAGGCCATGAGCGCCGAGCTCGAGGCCCTGGTGGCGTCGAGCTGGAAGGAAGCGATCAAATTCGGAACCATGACCGAAGGTCCGAGATTGAATCCAAGTACGATGTTCGAGGACGTGTTCAAGGACATGCCGCAGAATCTTCAGCGCCAGCAAGCACTGCTGCGCAAGGAACTGGGCTGAAGCATGGCCAACATGAACATGATCCAGGCCCTGAATTCCGCCATGGACATCATGCTGGGCAGGAACCCCGCGGTGGTCTTGATGGGGGAGGACATCGGTTATTTCGGCGGTGTGTTTCGTGCGACCGAGGGCTTGCAGCGCAAGTACGGTGAGCACCGCGTCATCGATTCGCCGATCGCCGAGGGCGGAATCGTGGCCACCGCGATCGGCATGAGCGTGAATGGCCTGCGGCCCGTCGCCGAGATTCAATTCGCGGATTACATCTATCCGGGCTTCGATCAAATTGTCAGCGAGCTGGCGCGCATCCGCTATCGCAGCGCCGGCGATTTCTTCGCGCCCGTCACCATTCGAACGCCCTGTGGCGGCGGAATTCGCGGTGGCCAGACCCATTCGCAAAGTCCCGAAGCCCTGTTTACTCACATCAGCGGCATCAAAGTCGTGATGCCCTCCAATCCGTACGATGCCAAAGGCTTGTTGATCACCAGCATCGAGGATGATGACCCGGTCGTGTTCTTCGAGCCGAAGCGTCTGTACAACGGCCCGTTCGACGGCGATCCGAACAAGCCTGCCGTGCCCTGGAGCACGCATCCGAAGGGTCAAGTGGATGAGGGATATTACAAAGTACCGCTCGGTAAGGCGGACATCGTGCGTGCCGGCGCCGACGTCAGCATCATCACCTACGGCACCATGGTGCACGTTGCGTTGGCCGCCGCCGCGGCGATGAACGTCGATGCCGAGATCATCGATTTGCGTTCGCTCGTGCCGCTGGACGTTGAGACCATGGTTGCTTCCGTGAAGAAAACCGGCCGCTGCATCGTGGCGCATGAAGCGACCCGATTCTCTGGTTTTGGCGGAGAATTGCTATCGATCATTCAAGAAGAGTGCTTCTGGTCGTTGGAAGCGCCGATACAACGGGTGGCAGGCTGGGATACTCCCTACCCGCACGCGTTCGAGTGGGAATACTTTCCTGGCCAGGCGCGCGTTAAAGCGGCGCTCCAGGCTGTCATGGAAACCGCATGAGCCAATTTACATTCAAAATGCCGGACTTGGGAGAAGGCACGGTCGATGCGGAGATTGTCGCCTGGCACACCAAGCCCGGCGATACGGTCAGCGAAGATCAACTGATTGTTGAGGTGATGACCGATAAGGCGGCCGTGGAAGTACCGGCGCCGGTGAGCGGCCGCGTCGTGTCCGTCACGGGCGCGCCGGGCGACAAGGTGGCGGTCGGCTCACCGCTGATCGTATTCGAGTTGAGCGAGAGCGCAAGGCCGCCCGAGGCGGCTGCCGCACCGGCAGCGTCGGCTGTCGCGCCCGCGGTCAAAACCGCCGCGCCGACCGCCGCGCCCGCGGTCAAAGCCGCTGCACCGACACCGGCGTCGGTCGCCAAACCCGCGGCGCCAACGTCGGCGCCTGCTGCGCGCCAGGGCCGCGTGATGACTTCGCCAGCCAACCGACGCCGGGCGAGCGAGGCAGGCATCGACCTGACCACCGTGGCGGGCTCAGGTCCCGGCGGGCGAATCATGCGAGCCGATTTGCAGACCGCCGCCCCGCCTCCGCCCAAGGCCGAGGCAGCGGATACCACGGAAATAAAAGTCATCGGCCTGCGCCGCTTGATTGCCGAGCGGATGAGCGAGGCCAAGCGCAACATTCCGCACTTTGCCTATGTCGAAGAAGTCGATGTCACCGAGCTCGAATCCCTGCGCATGCATTTGAACACCTCGCGCTCCAAAGACGCAGGTTCGCTCAGCTATCTGCCGCTGGTGGTCATGGCGCTCACTCGTGTGATCGAATCCTTTCCGCAATGCAATGTGCTGTATGACGCGGCGCGCGGCGTATTGATCCGGCATCGCGCCGTACATGTCGGTATTGCGACCCAGACGCCCGATGGATTGAAAGTTCCGGTGGTGCGCAACGCGCAGGCGCTCGGGCTCTGGGAGGTCGCCGCGGAGATTCGCAGGCTTGCCGAACGCGCGCGCACGAACAAGGCGACGCGCGAGGAACTGGTGGGATCCACCATCACGGTCACGAGCTTGGGCAAGCTCGGCGGCATCGCCTCCACGCCCATTATCAATGCGCCGGAAGTGGCCATCATCGGACTCAACAAGGCCGTTGAGCGGCCCGTCGTGTATCAAGGCGCGATCGCCGTGCGGCGAATCATGAATTTGTCATCCTCGTTCGATCACCGCTTTGTGGACGGCTACGACGCCGCCGCGATGATCCAAGCATTGAAAGAACGCCTCGAACATCCCGCAACCATATTCATTCCTACGGTGAAAACTCCATGAACCCACAACCCAAGCGTCCTGCATTCGGCACCCTGCTCGCTTCGCACATGGCGGTGACTCAGTATCGCGATGGCAAATGGAGCCAGAGCGAGATCAAGCCCGTCGGCTCGGTCGAAATCAGTCCTGCGGCGCATGTGCTGCACTATTCCAGCACCTGCTTCGAAGGATTCAAGGCCTTCCGTCACGCCGATGGTTCCGTGCATGTATTTCGCATGGATCGGCATTTGCAGCGGCTGCTGCAGAGCACGCGCTCGTTGGTGCTGCCGGATCCCGATATCGCGCAGGTCGCCGACATGGTGCGCACGCTGATCGATCGCTGCCGCGATGCCGTGCCGGACGCGCCCGGCGCGCTCTACCTGCGTCCCATTATTTTTGGCACGTCGGCCAATCTCGGCGGCGCGACGACGCCGACTACCGAGGCGATGCTGGTGGTGCTCGCCAGCCCGGTATGGGATTACTTTGAGGGCGGCGAGAAGCCGCTGCGCATTCTGGTCGACGATCAGAACACCCGCTCCGCGCAGCACATGGGCATGGTGAAAACCGGCGGCAACTACGCCGCGGCATTGGCGCCGATCATGAATGCGCGGGCGCAACATCAAGCCGATCAGGTGCTGTTTTGCCCCGAGGGCCAAGTCCAAGAGACCGGTGCCGCCAACTTCCTGTTGATCCGCGACGGGGAACTGATGACCCGCAGCTTGGATTCCACGTTTCTGCACGGCGTGACGCGCGATTCCTTGCTGAGGATGGGCCGCGACAGCGGCTATACCGTGACCGAGAAAAAATTCGATGTCCTGGAGATGCTCGACTGGGTGCGCAGCGGCGAAGCGGCGCTGTCAGGCACCGCCGCGGTGCTCGCGGGCGTGGGCACGCTGATTTATGGAGGGATTGAGCATCAGGTGGGAACCGGGCATGTCGGCAACGCCACCAAGGCGCTGCGCGCCAAACTGGTCGCGCTACAGCGGGGTGAAACGCCGGATGTGCACGGGTGGCTGCAGCGCGTCTAGACCACGGCGGCCAGAATGGCTGGGGGGATAAAGAAGCGTCGAGGCCCGTAAGAGCAGGACCTCGACGCTTCTCTATCCCCCCGGCCTTTCAGGCGGGACGCTCAATCTCACGCTGCTGGAGGACCAAGTTCGAATGACCGATGAACCGGGTACGCCTCTAGTATTCTTCGCGATCCTCTTCATCCTCATCGTCTAAGTCGTCGTCGTCCTCGTCATCCTCATCTTCGTCCCAGTCCTCGTCCTCTTCTTCGTCTTCATCGTCCTTCTCAGCCTTGGAGCCTGACCAACCCTCCGGTTCCTCGGTCAACTCCAGATCCAGTTCCGCCCAGTCGTCAACATCGAGATCTTCGGTATCGCCATCGAGATGTTGGATATGAATAGTTTCCTGGTCCTCGTCCACTTTGAGAACCTGAAAGGTTTCTTCGTTTTCCAAGTCGTCGTACCACTGCCCGACTGTCGGTTCGTACTCTCTGCCCACGGTTCATCCTTATTTGAAGACTGGTGCTCTTTAAGAGCTACGAATATTAGGTGAGGCCACTCAGCGAAGTAAATGGCAATATCGTGGTCCTATGACCGTCCCAGACCGTAAACTCGCCGCTCGTCGATTGACCGATGCGCGGCGCGTCGTCGTCAAGGTCGGCTCAACCCTGTTGGTGGATAGCGACAAAGGCCGGCTGAACCGCTCCTGGCTCGAGAGCCTCGCGGTCGACGTGGCGGCCTTCCGCAAGCGAGGTCAGGAAATCATCTTGGTCTCCTCCGGCGCCATTGCCCTGGGAAGGCGGCACCTAAACTTGGGTCCGGGAAAGCTCAAACTGGAGGAAAGCCAGGCGGCGGCGGCTGTAGGACAGATTCGGCTCGCGCACGCGTATAAAGAGCTGCTGGATGTGCATGAGATTGCGGTGGCGCAAATTCTCTTGACGCTGGGCGATACCGAGCAGCGGCGGCGTTACCTGAACGCCCGCGGGACGCTCAACACCCTGCTGGGCTTGGGCGCCGTGCCGGTCATCAATGAAAACGATACCGTGGCGACGGCCGAAATCCGCTATGGCGATAACGACCGGCTGGCGGCCCGAGTGGCGCAAATGATTGGTGCGGATTGTCTGGTCTTGCTGTCGGATATCGATGGGTTGTACACCGCGGACCCGAAACAGGACCCGGACGCGCATTTTATTGCGCGTGTACTGGAAATTACGCCTGCCATCGAGGCAATGGCGAGCGGGACGACCAGCGATATGGGTTCAGGCGGCATGCACACCAAAATCGCCGCGGCCAAGATTGCCGTGGGCGCCGGATGTCACCTATGCATTTCCTTGGGATCCGGGGAGCATCCTCTGCGGCGCATCGAGGAGGGGGTCCGCTGCACCTGGTTCGTGCCTACCTCGACGCCGGTAGCCGCCCGCAAGCAATGGATTGCGAGCACATTGAAGCCCGCAGGCGCGATCGCCATCGACGATGGCGCGGTTCGTGCATTGATGGGCGGCAAGAGTCTCCTGCCCGCCGGCGTTACCCGAGCGCTCGGGCGATTCGATCGCGGCGATACCGTCAGCATCATCGGCCCGGACGGCACCGAGATCGGCAGAGGAATCTGCGCCTATTCCGACGTCGACGCGGCGCGGATCATCGGCCGCAAGTCCGCCGATATCGAGACGGTGCTGGGATTTCGCGGCCGTGACGAAATCGTGCACCGTGATGACCTGGTGCTGCTCAGAATCCTGTGAATAATGTCGCCGATCTCATGCAGGGCATCGGCAGGGCGGCTCGGCTTGCCGCCAAGCAGCTGGCGTTCGCCTCGAGCGAACAAAAGAATCGCGCCTTGCTCGCGGCGGCATCGGCACTGCGCGATTCCCGCGCCGACGTCCTCACCGCCAATGACGCGGATATACGCGAATCGGGGGAGGGACTATCGGCCGCACTGCGCGATCGGCTGCGCCTCGACGATGCGCGCGTCGAGGCCATGGCGCGCGGCCTCGCAGAGATCGCGGCCGCACGCGATCCCATCGGCGCGCGCTTGGCCGAGTGGTCGCGCCCGAATGGCATGCAAATACAGAGAGTCTGCGTACCTCTCGGCGTAATCGGCATCATTTATGAGAGCCGGCCCAATGTCACGGCCGATGCCGGCGGGTTGTGCCTGAAATCCGGCAATGCCGTGATACTGCGCGCCGGTTCGGAAAGCTTGAGATCGAGCGCGGCCATCCACCGCTGTCTGCAGCAAGGGCTCGTCGCGGCCGGGCTGCCGCCGGCGGGCATTCAGTTGGTGCCCACCACGGATCGCGCTGCGGTGGGCCATATGCTCGCCGACATGGCCGATAGCATCGATGTTATCGTGCCGCGCGGCGGCAAAAGTTTGATTTCGCGCGTGCAGAAGGAAGCGCGGGTACCGGTGATCGGACATCTCGAGGGCGTCTGCCACGTGTACGTGCATCGCGGCGCGGATCTTTCGATGTCGAAGCGCATCGTGTTGAATGCGAAAATGCGCCGCACGGGTGTTTGCGGTTCGGCGGAGACGCTGCTCATCGATCGGGCTTGCGCTCCCACGCACCTGGCACCGTTGGTGCAGTCGCTGCTTGCCGCCGGCTGCGAGGTGCGCGGCGATGAGATGAGTGCTCGTGCCGACGCGCGGGTCAAACCCGCCAATGAGCAGGACTGGTACAAGGAATATCTCGACGCCATCATTGCCGTGCGCGTGGTCGACGACCTCGATGCGGCCATCGCTCACATCGGACAGTATGGCTCGCAGCATACCGACTGCATCATCACTGAGGATGCGGTCGCGGCTAAGCGGTTTCTATCCCAAGTCGACAGCGCCATCGTGTTGCACAACGCCTCCACGCAATTCGCCGACGGCGCCGAGTTCGGCATGGGCGCCGAGATTGGCATCAGCACGGACAAGTTTCATGCGCGCGGCCCGGTTGGCGTCGAGCAATTGACCAGCTATAAGTACTTAGTGCGGGGGGCTGGGCAGATTCGCGACTAGCACCCCCGGCCCCGTGAATTCGAGCGGCCCGAGGGCTGAAATTGGTCGGGTGGCCTCATGCGCACCCTTCCGCATATCAGACACTTGTGGGCAGCCCCTAACACCCGCTTATGTAAATGTGTCGGGCACAGCACAGAATTCAAGGGTTGGCGCTGGTGCAATGCATTCAGGGTACCCCCCACAGAGGGCGTTTGGGGCTCTTCAGGACCTAGGAATGCTGGAGTTATTGTCTTACTTCTTGGCTGCCGCAGGTGGCGCTGCACTAGGCGCCATGGTCGTGCGCGCGAGATCTGCCCGCGGCCCCGGCGGCGGCTTCAAACTGTCCGATCTGAGACTACCCAAGCAGAATTACGCCGAGCTGCAGCGCTTTCGCGCGGTCGTGGATACCTGCGTCGACTCGATTTACATGGTCGACCGCGAAACTCTGAAGTTCGTGGACGCCACGGCCACCGCGTCGAGCCGGACCGGCTACCCGCACGAAGAATTGATGCAGATGGGACCGCTGGACTTATTGAAGGAGAGCCGCGAAGACTTGATCCGCAACTACGATGCCGCCATTGCCGCGGCTCCGCACGGCATCCGCACTGAGTCTACCGGCCGCTTCAAGGATGGCCGCGAGACTTTCGTAGAATTGAATCGTCAGGCGGTGCGAATCGATGGCCGCTGGATCATCGTGACGATTTCCCGAGACGTCACCGAGCGCAAACGCGCGGAGCTTGCCGCGCAGCGCTTCGCCCGCATGTTCGCCGCCTTGAGCGACACCAACGAGTCCATCATGCGGGTGTCTTCCGCAGAGGATCTGTATCAGCGCGTGTGCGAAGCCGCGGTGCATGGCGGCAGGCTCAAGGCGGCGAGCATTTGTGTGCCGCATGAGACTTCCGGGGACGCGAAGGTAGTGGCGGCTGCCGGCGAGGGCGCCGATGCCTTGCGCGATGCGCAGATCTCGATTGACAGTTCTACGGCGGTCGGTCGGGGACTCGTCGGCACGGCGTATCGAACAAAAGCCCCGTGCATCAGCAACGACTTCCAAAATGATTCCCGCACCATGCATTGGCACGAAGCAGCGCGCCAGGCCGGCGTCGCGGCGGGGGTTGCGCTGCCGCTGGTTCAGAACGGCCATACGATGGGAATTCTGCTGCTGCACTCCGCGGACAAAAACGCATTCGAAGACGACGTCGTGCAGTTGTTGATGCACATGGGACGCAATGTCGTTTTCGCGCTCGAAAACTTCAAGCGCGAGGCCGAGCGCAAAATCGCCGAGGAGGAATTGCACGCCGCCGATGCCCGCCTCAAGCGCGCGACGCGCGGCGCCAACGATGGCCTGTGGGAGCTCGATGTGGCGAGCCGCGAGATGTGGGTATCGGAACACTTCGCGGAAATGTTCGGCTACGAACAACAGGAATTCCTCGGCGCGCGGCAGAAATTCTTCGATATTCTGTTTGCCGAGGACGGCGTTCGATTGCGTGAAGCGATCGAACGCAGCATTCGGGACGGGGTGCTGGTGGATGTGGAGGTGCGCGCCAAGACCCGGGCTGGCGAGGCGCGCTGGTATCGTGTGCGTGGCGCGCTGGAGCGCAACGCGGACGGCGTTCCCTTGACGGTGTCGGGCTCGCAGCGCGACATCACTCAGCGGCAGCAGTATGCTCTGGCATTGCTCGAGGCCACGGAAACCGCCGCTGCGGCCAACAAAGCCAAGAGCCAGTTTCTGGCCAATATGAGCCACGAGATTCGCACCCCGATGAACGGCGTCATCGGCATGATCGAGCTGTTGTTGGAGACGCCGCTCAATCCCATGCAACTCGACTATGCGCAAACCGTGCGCGACAGCGCCGCCGCGCTGCTGACGGTAATCAATGACATTCTGGATTTCTCCAAGGTCGAAGCGGGCAAGCTCGATCTTGAAGTCCTCGACATGGACATGCGCGACACCGTGGAGGATGTCGCTCGATTGCTCGCGATTCAGGCGCATGCCAAGGGCCTCGAGGTAATCGCCTTGATCGATCCGGGTCTCCCGGATTTGGTTCGCGGCGATGCCGGCCGGCTGCGTCAGGTCCTACTCAACCTCGGCGGCAACGCGGTTAAGTTTACGCAGAAGGGCGAGGTGTCGATTGAGTGCAAAGTCGCGCAAAAAGATGACCGCGGCACCCTGATCCGCTGCGAAATTCGCGATACCGGCATGGGGATTCCCGCGAGCCGCGTCGATGCGTTGTTCACGGCCTTCACGCAAGTGGATTCCTCGACCACCCGGCGATTCGGCGGCACGGGTTTGGGGCTGTCGATCGTCAAGCGTTTGGTGGAGCTGATGGGCGGCGAAGTCGGTGTGTCGAGCGAGGAGGGCGTGGGCTCGACATTCTGGTTCACCGCGCGGTTGGGCGTGGCGCAGGAGGCCGCGAAGGCGCGGCCCGCACCGCCGATTGAGCTTCGCGGCCAGCGCATCGTCATCGTCGATGACAACATGACCAATCGCAAGGTATTGCTGGGCCAGCTATCGCTGTGCGGAATGGATGCAGCGTGCGCGAGTTCCGCCGATGAGGCGCTGAGCCTGATGCGCATCGCCGCCACATCGGGCCGCCCTTTCGAGGTCGCGCTGATCGATCATCAGATGCCCGGCTGCGACGGCGCCACATTGGGCAAGACCATCCTGGCCGAGGCGGCACTGCGCGGCGCACGCCTGATCCTGCTGACCTCCTCGGGTCAGCGGGGCGATGGGCGGCTGTTTTCGGAACTCGGTTTCGCCGGCTACTTGTTGAAGCCGGTGACGCACCGCGATCTGACCGATTGCCTGATGATGGTGCTGGGCACGCAAGCAGAGGGTTGGCGCACGGCGACTCAACCAATCGTGACGCGCCACGCCCTGCGCTCGCAACGCCATCGCGAAGCGCACCATATTTTGTTGGCCGAAGATAACGTCGTAAACCAAAAAGTCGCGTGCCGCATTCTGGAGAAATTGGGCTATCGAGTCGACGTCGCGGGCGATGGGCAGGCCGCATTCGAGGCCTGGCAGAGCGGCCGATACCATCTGATTCTCATGGATTGCCAGATGCCGGTCATGGATGGCTTCGAAACGACGCGAAAGATCCGCGAACATGAAGTTGGCGGAAAGCACGTTCCCATCATCGCGCTGACCGCGCATGCCATGAAGGGCGCGGACAACGAGTGCCGCGCAGCGGGCATGGATGATTATTTGTCCAAGCCCATCGATCGAGAGCAGATGCAAAATGCGCTCAATCGCTGGCTCAATGAGTCCGGCGGCAGCGCGTCAGAAGAGAAAGCCGCGGGGTAGCTGGCCGTCGGCCTAGCCGCCGGGCTGTAGGGTGCTTGGCGCGTCGTCGATCACACGCGGCTGCGAATATCCTTGCGGCGTGTGCTCGACCAGCACGATGCCGCAATTGGGCGGTACATGCGCATTCTCCCAACTCCCCGTGACATACGCCCAGAGACATGCCATCACGCCGCCGTGACTCACCACAACGACGTCCTTGCCTGCCTGCGCGGCGGCGAGCCGGTCCAAGATGGGCCCGACGCGCGCTTGAACGTCTTCATAGCTCTCTCCGCCTTGGGGTTTCCACGCCCAGGGTCGCTGCGGATCATAGTCGGGCTCCGTCAGGAAGGAGTCGTAAGATCGCCCGCGATGCGCGCCGAATTCGCGCTCATGCAGGTCGGGCTCGAACTCCAGCGGCTGGCCCAGCACGCCGGCGATGATGCGCGCCGTTTCGCTCGCGCGTTTGTAGGCACTCGTCACCACCAGCCGCGGGTGGAACAGTTCCGCGATGCGCTGAGCGGCGTGCTGCGCCTGCCGGTATCCCAACTCGGTCAGCGGCAGGTCGTGCGGCGAAACAGCGTATATGCGGTCCCGGTTCCCCAAGCTCTCGCCATGCCTGACCAGAATAAATTTGCTCATGCGCGGTGTGAGTCGTGCAAAGCGGCAATTTGCCGCAGCCACATTCTAACGGCCGCCACGTCCGGCAGGTAGAATTGAGCTTGCACGCTATCACCGACGCCGACAGAGATGCCGCCGTGGGCTTCGACCATCGCGAATCCATCTTGGTCCGTGAGATCGTCGCCGACGAATACCGGCCGCCGGCCGTTGAAAGGCGACTCCTTCATGAAGGCTTGAATCGCGGTGGCCTTGCTGAATCCCCGCGGTTTGATTTCGAAGAGCATCTTGCCGGCCTGGATGTGATAATTGTTGCCGAGCAATTTTGCGATATCGACAATCGATTCGCGCACGATCTGCTCAGACTGAGGCGCCATGCGAAAGTGCACGGCAACGGTACGATCCTTATCCTCAAACAGCGTGCCGGGATGCGAGGCCACCAAGGCCTCGATCGCCGCCCGCGCAGGGTCGAGCTGCGAATCGACGAAGCTGGCGCCCTGTATGGTGCCGTCGGCTTTACGCCGCTCCACGCCATGCAGTCCCGCCGCCGGCAATTTCAAGGGCGCAAACAATTCATCGAGTGTCGCAATTCTTCGTCCGCTCACCAGCGCCAGGGCGCCCCCGAGGCGCTCCGCGACTTCGCGCAGCAGTGAAATGATTTGCGGATCAGCCGTGGTTTGCGAGGGCGTGTCGGTGAGTTCGACCAGCGTTCCGTCAACGTCTAGAAACAAACACCAGTCGAGTGCGGGCAGCGGCGGCGATTGTTTCATGTTGCAAAAACATAACCTACGCCATCCGCGCTGCCAATGCTTGCCGGCATATATTTGTTATGTAAGTTTTACACAAATGGATTGATCAAAAGCCAACACTGTGCGCTCAAAGTTCGGTATTTTGTGTGAAGGCTGTGCGCTTAAGTTTTGGATTTTCGGAGACGCGATGTTTCGCTCGATCATGCTGCGATTCGTACTGCCGGTCGCACTTGCGTCATGCGTCGTGGCCTATTTTGGTCTGCCCTATATTCAACGGCTGCTGGCGGAATGGTTTCGATCCGACGTTGAATTGCGCGCGCAATTGGTCATGCATTCAATGGAAGAGCCGATCACGGAACTGGTCGAAAACGGCAGCGAGGCGCGGCTGCGCGTTTACCTTGCCAAGATCGCCGCGGACGAACGCCTGCTCGCGATTTTGGTGTGCCGGCCCAACGGCTCGACAATTTTCAAGTCCGAGCGCACGCCGCCGGCCATTTCCTGCGAATCAGAAACCGGCGTAAGCCCCACACGCTCGCAGATCAGGCAGCTGCCCTCAGGGTCGGTGCAGATATCGCGATTCGACTTCGATGGCGCCGAGCCCAAACCCTTCCGCGTGCTCATGCTGCACGACTTGAGCTTTGTCGATCGCCGGCAGCGGACCGCGCGGGATTTCGTCCTGGCATTCGTGGGTATTTCGATACTTCTGCTTGCGCTGCTCATCGTGCTGGTGGCGTGGCTGCAATTACGCCGCTGGGTGCAGGTTTTGCTCGGCGATATCCGCGGCAAGCGATTCTTGGACAACGCCGAATCGCCGCGCTATTCGTTGCCGATTTTGTCGCAAGTGCGCCAAGTGCTGGCCGAGGCCGAGGAGCAGCAACGGCTGGAGATCGACTACCGTGAAAACTGGACCCCGCAGGCGCTGCAGCAGGTGGTGCGGGATCAATTGAATTCGGCCCAGGTGATCATCGTCTCGAATCGAGAACCCTACATTCACAGCTTCGACGCCAATCATCAACCCGTCTGGCAGGTTCCCGCGAGCGGCATGGTGACGGCGCTCGAGCCCATCATGCGGGCCTGCTCCGGCGTGTGGGTGGCTCACGGCGCCGGTAGTGCCGATCGGGCGACCGTGGATCGAAACGATCAGATCCGCGTGCCGCCCGACGATCCAACCTACACGCTGCGCCGCGTCTGGCTGACCGATGATCAGGAGCAAGGGTACTACTACGGGTTCTCCAATGAAGGGCTATGGCCGCTGTGTCATTTGGCCTATGTCCGGCCGGCGTTTCGCGCCAGCGACTGGCGCGCATACGAAGAGGTCAACGCCAAGTTCGCCGAGGTCGTCGCCACGGAATCGACCACCGCGGCCCCGGTCATTCTCATCCAGGATTTTCATTTTGCGCTGCTGCCGCTGCTGATTCGCAAAAAAATTCCCGGCGCGACGATCGCCTTGTTCTGGCATATCCCCTGGCCGAACGCCGAGACTTTCGGTGTGTGTCCCTGGAAGCGCGAGGTGTTGACGCATATGTTGTCGGCCGACATTTTGGGTTTTCACACGCGCTATCACTGCCAGAATTTTCTCGACACGGTGGATCGCTTTCTCGAGTGCCAAATCGACCGCGAGCACATGACGGTGACGCTGAAGGGCCGCGTCTGCCGGGTCGCCTCGTATCCGATCTCCATCGAGTGGCCGCCGCGCTGGCTGGCGCACCTGCCGGATGTCGCAGCCTGCCGCGCAGCGGTGCGCGAACGCTATCAAATCGCGGCCGACGTGGTCATCGGCTTGGGGGTCGAGCGCTGGGATTTCACCAAGGGCATCATCGAACGTTTCCACGCGCTGGAGACGCTGCTCGATAACGATCCCCGGCACCTCGGCCGAATCAGTCTGCTGCAAGTTGCGGCGCCGTCCCGCGGCCAGCTTCCGGCCTACCAGGCGTTGCAGCAGCATACCTATGAAGAGGTCGAGCGCATCAACTCGAAATTTGCGCAGGGCGACTGGCGTCCAATTGTGCTCATCGACGAGCAGCAGCCGCCCGTGCGGGTGTTCGAGCTGTATCGTGCCGCGGACTTCTGCCTGGTCAACAGCCTGCACGACGGTATGAACCTCGTTGCCAAGGAATTCGTGGCGGCGCGCGACGATGAGGACGGCGTGCTAATACTCAGCACCTTTGCCGGCGCGTCGCGTGAGCTGGCCGAAGCGGTGCTGATCAATCCATTCGATGTCACTGAAACCGCGAATGCCATGGAGGTCGCCATGCACATGGGCCGCGACGAGCGGCGCAATCGCATGATCTTGATGCGCCGTACCGTCAAGGAAAATAATGTCTACCGCTGGGCGGGACGCATGCTGATGGACTTGGCGCGCATTCGTCAGCGCCAGAGCCTGCCCTCCATGGCGCGGCGCTTCGCGACCTTCGGCCGCCGGTAACTAGGTGCTTCGATTGGGCGAGCCGCACGATTTCACCGTGCCGAGGCCCCATCAGCAAACGCGCGGAGCCGCTCTGCCGCGGTGCGCAGGGTTTCATCGCGCTTGGCAATGCAGAGCCGCACCAGCGTCATGCTTGGCGGCCGCGCGTAGAATGGCGACAACGGAATCACGGCTACTTTTGCCTCGCGAATCAGCCGATCGGCGAACCGCATATCATCTTCCTGGCTGATCGCCCCATAGTCCACCAATTGAAAATAGGTGCCGGCGGCGGGCAGCGGCTCGAGTCCGGAGCCCTGCAGGAGCCCAGCCAGTAGATCGCGCTTGGTCTCGAAAAATGCCGCGAGGCCTTGCCATGCATCGGGATAAGCTGAAAGATAACGGGCAATCGCGTACTGCAGCGGCGAGACAATGCTGAAGGTGTTGAACTGGTGCACCTTGCGAAGCTCGCGGGTGAGCTCCGCCGGCGCCACGCAATAGCCGATCCTCCAGCCGGTTGCATGCAACGTCTTGCCGAAAGAAAACACCGCGTAGCTGCGCTCGCGCAGCTCCGGGTGCATCAATACGGATTGATGGCGCCGCCCATCGAAGAGCACATGCTCATACACCTCGTCGGCGATCACGGTGATCGGCCGATCGCGGATACATTCGGCGAGGGCGTCGAGATCGGCGCGCGAGGAAACCGTGCAGCTCGGATTTTGCGGGCTGTTGATGATGATGAGGCGGGTGCGGTCGCTCAAGGCGCGGCGGACCTCGTCCCAATCGAAGCGAAATGCGGGGGGCGAGAGCGCAATGCGCACGCAGCGCGCGCCGGCGAGCCGCACGGCCGGCTCGTACGAGTCATAGGCCGGATCGAAAATAATGGCCTCATCGCCCGGCCCGACGATCGATTGAATGGCGTCATACAGCGCCTCGGTGCCACCGCAGGTAACCGTGATCTCAGTCTGCGGATCAAAACGCCGCTGATAGCAAAACTCGAGTTTCTTTGCGATTTGTTCGCGCAGTTCCAGGGTGCCTTCCATCGGCGCATATTGATTGCGCCCCTCGCCCACCACCTCGATCAGCGCGGCGGATAGGCGCGGGTCGATGGGGTAGTCGGGAAATCCCTGGCCGATGTTCAGCGCATTTTCCTCGGCCGCACGCCGCGACATGATGGTGAATATCGTCGTGCCAACCTCGGGTAACTTACTGGCGAATCGCAACTCAGTGCTCCAATCTTTGCAGTCCGCCCGCGAGAGAATGTACCGCAAGCCCGCGTTTGCGCAGAGCCTGCGCGGTAGCCAGGCTGCGCTTGCCGGTGGCGCAAACCAGCAATGCCGGGCGGCCGCCGCCAAGCAGGCCCGGATTGGCCAGCAGCTCGCGCATCGGGATATGCCGCGCAGCTGCGGGGTGCTCGACCACTTCCTCGGCGGTTCGAATGTCGATGATCTCGAAGCCGCGCTCGGCGGCGGCGGCCAGTGAAACCCCAACTAGCTCGATGTCGCGGTCTTCGCGCGCAACTTCCTGGATGTGCACGCATGCCGGTGCGCGGCACTCGGCGCGGCGCGAAGCTTTGATTTTGAGGCTGGAAAAATTCATGAAATCCAGCAGCAGCAACTCCCCTTCGAGTTGCCCACCCATGTGCAGAAGGATTTTCAGTGTCAGCAACGCCTGCAGCGTGCCGAATACACCCGGGACCGGGCCGAGGACGCCCGCCTCCGCACAATTGCCGACCACGCCATCGGCGATCGCATCCGGCCAAAGACAGCGCAGGCAGGCATGCTTCGGCTCCGGTTTGTAAACCTGCAGCTGGCCCTCGTACTGATACACGCTGGCGAACACGGCGGGCTTCTGTGCGAGCACCGCGGCGTCGTTGATCAAATACTTCGTGCGAAAATTGTCGCTGCAATCCACAACAATGTCATGGCGGCGGACCAATTCAAGCGCGTTATCGGCATCGAAGTTGGCCGCGTGCGTCTCAACCTGCACGGCAGGATTGATGGCCGCGATCGCGGCGCGGGCCAAATCCGCCTTCTGTTTGCCGACATCGGCCAGCGCGTAAATCGGTTGGCGATGCAAATTGCTGGCATCCAACACGTCCGCGTCGATTAAACCCAAGAAACCGACGCCGGCGGCCGCCAGGTATTGCATGACCGGACTGCCGAGGCCCCCCAAGCCGACGATGAGGACTCGGGCGAGACTTAGCTTCGCCTGGCCCTGCAGGCCGATCTCTTTGAGCAGTATCTGCCGGGAGTAGTCGGGCTGCATTGCCTACTTGGCGGCGCGCTGGCGGTGTTCGGCGTGAGAATGCTGCGGTTCCACCGCGCAGCGCTCGCAATTGACCCACCCCGAATTGCCGCTGCGATAATGTTCCTTCTTCCAAATAGGTAGGCGATGCTTAACCTCATCGATGATGTATCGGCAGGCATCGAAGGCCTCGCCGCGGTGTGCGGAGCTCACCCCGACCCACACCGCCATGTCGCCCAAATCCAAAGATCCGACCCGGTGGATGCACAAGGCATGTTTCACCGGGAAGCGCCGCAGCGCTTCCGCGACGATGCGGTCGCCTTCCTTTACGGCCAGTTCTTGAAAAGCTTCGTATTCGAGTCGAGTGACTTCTTGGCCTTCGTTTTGATCGCGAACCCAGCCCTCGAAACTGACGTAGCCGCCCGAGCCCAGATCCTGAAGCTCGCGCCGGGCGCTTTCCGTGTCGATGGCAGTTTGGGTAAAGCGGAAGCTCATCAGCCGCCCGCCACGGGAGGGATAAACACCACCGCGTCATTGGCGGCGAGCTTACGCGACCAGTCGCTGAACTCGCTGTTGACCGCCACCTTCAACTGCTCGCGTGACAGGGTAAAGCCATAGCGCGCGGCAAGTTCGCTGTACAGATCCGCCGGCGTCGCCGCCGCGGTTTCCAGCGTCTCTTCGGAGCGCCCGGCTTGCTCGCGCATCAAGGCGTAGTACTGAATTTTTAGTTGCATAGGCGCTAAAGTTTCCAGGGCGGCAACCGCTTGTGAGTATTCCTCGGGAGTATTGACATTGTCGAGCGCCCGCGGATCCGGAGGATCGATCAAAGGTGCGCCGTGTCGGATCAGAAATTTTCGCGGGCAGTGGCCGCCGGCGGCCTGATATTCGGCAAGCGGCGGGGCAGCCGAGGGCTCCCAGATCGCGCAGAGCGGCTCGGGCAGGCCGTCATGCGCGCTTTTGTAGGCTGTGGCCAGCGCGCTTGGTTCGCGCCGGCGCAGAAGCTCTTCAATCGCAGCGTCGGAAACAAAGGGCAGATCGCAGGCCAGCACCAACCATGCAACCTCCGGGTGCGCCGCGAGCGCGGAACGGATGCCGGCGATCGGGCCAGCGCCCTCCACGGAATCCACAATCAGGGGCAGATGCGCCCGCGTGGGATCCGAGGTTTGATCGGCGCGCACGGAAACAAAAACGCGGTGCAAATAGCGGCTCAGCAACTCGAAGGCGCGATCCAATTGCGCCTTGCCCTGAATTTTGAGCGCCGCCTTGTCGCGCTGCATGCGCTTGCTCGCACCGCCGGCGAGAATGAGACCGTATATCGGCTGAAGGGTCACGGCGCCACCGCATAAGTGCTCTTGCCGCCATCCTTCGCCAACAAGCGAACGCCGCCGATGATAATGTCGTGCGACAGCGCCTTGCACATGTCGTAGACCGTCAGGGCTGCGATACTGGCTCCGGTGAGCGCCTCCATCTCGACGCCGGTCTTATGATGCACGCTGACCGTGCAGCGAATGATGGCCGCGTCGCCTTCCAAATCGATGACGATGCGGCAGCTCTCGAGCCCCAGGGGATGACAGAAAGGAATGAGCTCGTGGGTCCGTTTCGCGCCGAGCACACCCGCGACGATCGCGGTGTCGAACACAGGACCCTTGGGCGAACGCAGCCCGTTGTCGCGCAGTGCGGCGGCGACTCCCGCAGGAAACTGCACGCGCGCCTCTGCCGTGGCGCTGCGCTCGGTCGCAGCTTTGCCGCTGACATCGACCATCGTGGGGCGCAGATTGGCGTCCAAATGTGAAAAAGTCATATTGTCAGCCGCCGATGTAGTACATCTCGATCTTCTTGGTCTCGGGCTCGGTGCGGCGTAGCTCTTCGCGAAGCTCACTGTAGCGATCGGTACGGCCGATCCAAGCCCCTCGAATAATCTGCAACAATTCCGCATCGTCGGCGCCCGCTCGCAGCGGGGCGCGCAAATCGATCCCGTGGTTCGCGAACAGACAGGTGTAGAACTTGCCTTCGGAGGAGAGACGCGCGCGGCTGCAGGCTGCGCAAAAGGGCTGCGACACGGAGGAGATGAAGCCAACTTCGCCGCCGCCGTCGTCGAAACGCCAGCGCTGCGCCACCTCGCCGCGGTAGTTCTGCGACACGGGGTGCATGGGCCAGCGTTCATTGACGCGCGCCGCCAATTCGCGGGAGGGCACCACCATGTCCGGCCGCCAGTGATTGCGATTGCCGACGTCCATAAATTCGATGAAACGCACGATCACGGGTGTGCCGCGAAAGTGTTCGACGAGATCAAGCGCGGTGTGGTCGTTTACGCCTCGCTCGATGACGGTGTTGATTTTAACCGGCGACAATCCCGCGGCGATGGCGGCGTCAATGCCCTCGAGCACCTGATCGAGCGCGCCGAATCCGCCGCTCAGGCGCGTAAAAATGTCCTTGTCCAAGCTGTCCAGGCTCACCGTGATGCGCCGCAAGCCATTGGCGTGCAGATCGACCGCATGATTGGCCAACAGCACTCCGTTGGTGGTCAAGGCGAGGTCCTCGATTCCCGCGATGCCGGTCAAGTCGCCGACCAGATCAGCCAGGTTGGCGCGCAGCAGCGGCTCACCGCCGGTGAGGCGCACCTTGTGCACGCCCAGGCCCGCAAATAGCCTGGCGAGACGCACGATTTCATCGAACGACAATCGCTCGCGAGACTTCAGAAACTGATAATGCTCATGGAACTGCTCCTTGGGCATACAGTACGGGCAACGAAAATTGCACCGATCCATCACCGAAATGCGCAAGTCGTGCAAGGGGCGGCCCAACCGATCGAGCGGGTTTTGTGCGCCTCGAATATCGTGGATAACGCTGGTCATGGACGGCAGATCACCAACGGTAAACGTTGGCGACGAAACCTTTGGCATAAGTGTTGGGTCCGGGCGGCAGTTCGACGAAACCGTCGGTGCCCGCGAGGCTCAGAAAATCGCCCGATCCGTTAGGCGGCCGCGGTGTCGCCCAGGGGCGACCCCAGTCATCATGCTCAATCGTCACCGGCAGGAAATACGCAAGCGAGTGCTTGAAGGTGACGGGACTCGCCAGTGCGAGCCTCTCGGGTGGTGCGCGTTTGGTGCCCATCGCTTCGGCGATCGCGGGAATGACGTAGCGGATCAAGCACACCAGCGTCGAGACTGGATTGCCCGGCAGCCCAAAGACCGACTGGCCTTGCGGCCCAATGCCGAACCACATGGGCCGGCCCGGTCTTTGTGCGACATTGTGGAAGACCTCTTGCACGCCTAGCTGCATCAGCGCCTTGGGCACCAGGTCGAATTTGCCCATCGACACACCGCCGCTCAAGACCACCACCTCATGCGTGGTCAGGTGCAAGGCCAAGCGTTCACGCAGCTGACTTTCATCATCAAGCACATGATCGTTGCCCACGCGGCTGAAGCCGCGGCGGCGGAACGTCGCGGCCACGGCGTAGGCGTTGGAGCGGCGCACTTGAAATTCTGCGATCGGGTCGCCGGGCTCGATCAGCTCATCTCCGGTCGATACCACCATGATGGCAGGCTGGCTGCTCACGCGTACGCGCGCCATGCCCGCGGACGCGGCCACCGCGATTTCCGGCGCGCGCAACAATGTTCCCGATTCCAACAGCAATTGACCCTGACGGCTGTCGGCGCCCCGTCGATGAATGTTGTGGTAGGGCGAATTCACCACCGTCGTATTGAGCGATCCGAATCCATCACTCACGTCGACCTGTTCGATCGGAACGACGTTGTCACAGCCGATCGGGAGGATCGCGCCGGTCATGACCTCAATTGCATGCTCCGCGCTCTTGAGCTTGGTCGCCGGCGCGCCGGCGCCTTGGATTCCCTGGATCTGAAAACGGCGCTGGCCGCGGCGCAACGCTTCGCTGTCCACCGCCAACCCGTCCATGGAGACGCGGTCGAACGGCGGAGCGTCGCGCTCGGCGTAAACATTCTCGCGCAGCGTTCCTCCGACACACTGCGTTAGCGGCAGTGATTCGATGGGCAAACACGTCAGCCGAGAGTAGATGGCCTCTTCGGCCAGACGCGGGGTGATGAGCGTACTAGCCTGCATAGTTCAAAATCGGCGGCGGAGCGATCCGCCGCGCCGATGGGCATTACTTTTGTTTCGCTTTGAAGATTTTCAACTGCTCGTTGAATTTTCCAACCACTGCCTGCAGTTCATCGACGGCTGCGTTATGTTTTTGCACCAGCGCCTTCTGCTCCTGGTCTGCCTTTTTCTTATCGTCCGGGCTCATCTTCGAAACATCCTTGGGCGTGGCATCCATTTCCAGATTCAGGCAGTCCAGATAAACATTCATCTCGCCGTTGTAACGGTCAAAATCGTGCTTGGCGGCGATCATTTCATCACGGCTGGCCGTTGCACCGTTGGGGGGCGGGGCGGGCGCTGCGGGGTAAGCGCAGGTCGCCTGTGCGTGGGCGGCCAAACCAAATGCGAGAACAAGCGTAAGCGGTATCCAAGCCTTCATCGGGAATCCTCTAGTTATCGAGACAAATGAGGGAAACGGAGCCTTAGGATCTTACGGCCAAGGGCGCGAGGCCGCCAGCGCGGCAACCGGAGCTTGTAAGCACCTGATTTGGCAGGTCTATTTGGGCGCCGGGCAGCTTACAGTTGCCGAATTGTGAGCGCGATCCTGAAGGCCTGGCCCAGGCATCCGTCCTAATTGCACTATTTACCAACGTTTCTTGAGTATCTTGCGACAGATCGCGACTGTATTTCTTGAATATCTCTGATCGCGCGTGTCGATTTTGTCCAGAACGATTCGACTACAGTACGGCGAATCGCGCCTTAACTGATGGGAAGCACATATGAACTATTTATTGCTGATTTACGCCAATGAAGCCGATCTCATGGGCCTCAGCGAGACTGCGCTGCAGAAAGTGGTTAGTGAATACGCGGACTTCACCAAATCGATCGTGCAGGCGGGAAACTTCAAGGCGGCCGATCGACTGAAACCCGTGTCGTCGGCCTCCACGGTGCGGGTGCGCAACGGCAAGACCATGATCACGGACGGGCCCTTTGCCGAAACCCGCGAACAATTGGGCGGCTACTATTTGATTGAAGCCAAGAACTTGGACGAGGCCACCGCCATCGCGGCGCGCATTCCCGGCGCCCAATTTGGCAGCATTGAAGTGCGCCCCGTCTGGCAGATGACGTGAACACCGGCCGCTCGCAATGAGCGAAGGCGCGGGCGCCGCTGCGATTGAGGAAGTCTTTCGCCGCGAGGCGGGTCAGGTCCTTGCGACCTTGATCCGCCTGCTCGGCGACTTCGACTTAGCCGAGGAGGCGCAGCAAGAGGCATTCGCCACGGCGGTCGAACAATGGCCCTTGCACGGCACGCCCGCGAATCCGCGCGGCTGGTTGATTAGCACGGGACGCAACAAGGCCATCGACCGTATTCGCCGCGATATTTTATTCAGAACGAAAATATCCGGCGAGCTCGGTGCCCTTGAGCTCAACACCGACGCGGCGGTGGATGCCGCCGACGAGGAGGTTTTCGGCGACGACCGGCTACGGTTGATATTCACGTGTTGCCATCCGGCGCTCAACGCGGAAGCGCAGATCGCGCTCACGTTGCGGGAGGTGTGCGGACTGTCCACGCAAGCCGTAGCCCGCGCCTTCCTGGTTGGCGAAGACACCATGGCGCAGCGGCTGGTGCGCGCCAAGAAAAAAATTCGCGACGCTGGAATTCCCTATGAGACGCCCGAACCCTCGGTGCTCGAACAACGGATCGAAGGAGTGCTGGCCGTAGTCTATGGGGTGTTCACGGAAGGCTATGCCGCGACCGTCGGCATGCGACTGATCGACATCGAACTGTGCGAAGAAGCCATTCGTCTGGGCAGATTGCTCGATACGCTGTTGCCGGACCGTGCAGGCGTCATGGGTCTGCTGGCGTTGATGCTCTTGCATGATGCGCGCCGCGCATCGCGCACCTCGGACACCGGTGATGTGGTGCTGCTCGAGAGCCAAGACCGATCGCGGTGGGATCGGCGCGAAATTTCCGAGGGACTGTTGCTGGTCGACAGGTCGCTATCGATTCGCGGACAGGTGAGTTCGTACGCCGTCCAAGCGGCGATTGCGGCGTTGCATGTTAGGGCCGAGGATAGCAGTGCGACCGATTGGCCGCAGATTGTCGGCCTGTATGAGGTGCTGCTGCGGTTGCAGCCGACGCCGGTCATCGAACTCAATCACGCGGTCGCCGTGTCGATGGTGGATGGGCCGGCGCGCGCGCTTGACCTGATCGACTCGCTCGCCGCGCGCGGACGGGTCACGCAATACCATCTGCTGCACGCAGCCCGAGGCCGACTCTTGCAGAAACTCGGCCGCATGAGAGAGGCTCGGGAGGCCTACAACGCGGCATTGAGTACGACGTTGCTCGAACCCGAGCGGCGCTTTCTCGCCGCGCGAATCGCGGCGATTCAGGGTATTTGCGAAGCGCCCGTTTCGGGTTGATTCGGCACCGGCACCGGCACGGGCGCCGTCACTGGCACCGCGGAACTGCGGACTTCGGTCCGGGCGGCCTCATCGGGGGAGGGCGGAATCACCTGCGCCGTGATGGTGGTGGCGTTAACCACGGAGGGGTCGTCCCGCAGCTTGACATACAGTGAGCCGCCCTTGGGGTGAGGCACCGGCAGGGCAGCGCCCAAAAAACCGTCCGGCACTTTGACCGGGCGCGTGAACTGGGCGTCGTCGGCAATCGAATCGATCAAGAAGAGATTCGACCCGGATAGCTTGCACGCGAGCTCAGGCGTGGCGGGGCACTTCAATTCCTTGAGCGTCGGCAGGCGCACCAGGTTCGCGAGCGGTTGCCAGTCGCCGACGATGCCCTTGGAGTTCACCCGAAACTGCAGGGGACCGAATGCCGCGCCTCCAAACACTTTTGCAGGATTCAGCGTGGCGACCGCGACCTGCGAATTCTCCAACATCACCGCGCCGTTATTGAAATTTAAAATGGCGCTCGATGATTCGTCGCTAGTCGTCACTTCGATATTCTCATCATGCGCAAATGCCGCCGGCGATTGCGTGCGCACCGAGAATGTGAGGACGGCATCCTGCGGCAATTCGCTTGGGTGCGCCAACTGGATGTTGCTTTCATGGCTCGACACC
>Ga0209007_1000203_pt1 | contig 31547 bp, 30 predicted proteins | sample JacPinW_OM1H0_O2_FD_187961 | JGI IMG/M metagenome (GOLD analysis project Ga0209007, IMG submission 187961) | Forest soil microbial communities from Algoma, Ontario, Canada - Jack Pine, Ontario site 1_JW_OM1H0_O2 (SPAdes) (version 2) | ecosystem: Environmental > Terrestrial > Soil > Boreal... | reverse complement strand
GATTGCGGCTCCAGTAGTTCTGTTCCTGCGAGGCAAACTCCCGCACATGGTAGCTCTGCGCCTGGCTGGCTGACAGCGGTTTCGAGATCGTGAGCATACCGAGTGTTTCCTCAAGCGTGAAGTGGTGTTCTTGGCAATCCGTCTCTCATTCGATTCCCTTCGTTTTCTCCCAGGCGAACGCCTCTTTGCGTTTGGTCTCGGGTGCATCGATGGTCGGACCATTGACGGTCGAACCAAAGAGCACGAGCATCGGGTGGGTAGGCTTCTTCGGTGGATCGGCGGGAGCATTCGCCGGCACTGATGGCGCTGGTTTCGGCGCGATCTCTGGCATCTGCCGCTGCGAGAACCTCGGCAGTCTGAACCGGATTCTGCCCATCTTTGTCCTCCATCTCTGGATCGAACTCGGACGAGGTCCGTCCCATTCGATCGTCTCGCTATCCCGCCCTTTACGTGGGGACCGGTTCTGCAATACGCTCCGCACAGCCAGTAGGAAAAGGAACATCGCAGCTACCCAAAGCAACGGCGTCAAGAGCCAAAAGCTTCCGGGAAGAGACAGGGCACTCATGGCATACGAGCTCTTTCCTTGCCCACGGAGGCAAAGAATTCTTCGAGAAGTTTACGAGCCTGCTGAAGCTTTCGTGCATCTGCCTGGTCGCGAATGTTGAGGACGGAATCAGGCGACAGTTGTCTGCCTTCCGATGCGGCTTGAGAGGCTGCATGGAAGAGATTCAAGAGCGCATAACGCACCGCCCAGACTTCGGCCAATACCAGTTGGGCGGGATCAACTGGCTGCTGTCGCGCAGCGGACAGCGCGGTCCCGCGCAGCCACTCGGAGAGAGCCTGTCCCGCGCTTTCGGCGGCGGCTTCTAATTCTCCCAGTTCTTCGGGAGTCAGTCTGGTGGCCGCGGTCTTGGTGCGGAAGCCGGGCTTCGCCTCTTCTCCGAACGGCAAACTGGACTGGGGATTAGCTTGAACGCGGGGACTACTCATTGGACGAACCGCCTTATTGCACTGCTGCGCTTGATTCCGCTGCGATTAAACTTCGTAATTGCTAGTTCACAGGAAGCTCTTGCGCTTCAACGCGTTTACGCGATTCGACGCTCTGGGGCCACCTGTCTCAAACAAAAGTCATCGTTCGATATCGCACCCACGCAGCACGAGACGAATTTTGTTGACGCAGCGCAAGTTAACCTGCGTAAACATCGAAGCGTCGGCTGGCGCTCCGCAGTTCCCAATTTGGGGGTGACGTGTCCACCCTTCTTCCGGTGCGAAGCACCGCGTTTTTACAACTCGCCATATTCCAGCATCTGAGCCTCCCACGTATGGATCACCTCGGGGGCTTGCCAGGCGCGGCGAAACAGATTCCGAATCGACTGCCAGTGCTCCCTCGGGAATCGGAAAGCGATTCCGTTCTCCCGAGCAAAGAAAAATACGCCCCTCTGCTCGTTTTCCACGATCGCCGTGTGCGCGTAGAAGTAGTAGCCTTGCCATTGGCACAGGTCTCGCTCCAAATCGAGCTCCTCCAGCAGCCTTCGGAACTCCGCAATCCTCGGGTATCCAACCACCGGATACCGCGGGGTAAGGGTTCCGGGAAACTGCAAACGAGGGGAGAATTCATTCCCCTCTTCCCGCACCAGATCGAGGCGGTATCCGCCTTCTTCCATGGAGGGCAATGCCGGCTGAACCGCAAGCTCAAAATCCTCGTCGTCTGTCTCCGCAGGCGCCTTCTCTCTCAGGGGCTTTCGGTGAGCGGAATAGTGGCCGCGCGCGCACACCTTCCACAGGGCCGTCCAATGCTTCCAAAGTGCATCGTTAAGCTTCTCGATATTCGGGAATTGTTCCTCATCAAGAAGTCGATAGAGATTCCGCACGGCGAGGATCGGTTTGCGCCGCTTTTGAGCCGGGTTTCTCAGCATCTGAATGGTGCGTGTCACCACCCGGCGAACGTCTTCGTTTCCCACATCATTAGCTTCCTTTGCTTCCACCTGTTTGTCCCCTGGAAGAGTCATCAGGTATACAAAGTCCAGTCGGGAATTCTTCGATTTGCGGACGATGACGTAAGCCGCAAGGAATGCCTCCAGGATTTCGGCCAGCGTCTCGTATGAAATCTGGCCTTGAGCGGTGTTCATAAATGACTCCGCTCCCACCGCACAGTAATGGGCCACTATGGTCCATTCCGCCTGCGAAAGCGGTAGCCCTGAGTCTGCCTTCCCGCGAATTCTCATCAGGGAATCGGTCGGCTCACTCAGCAGGTTTACCAACTCGAGACGGTCGTCTCGGGCAGACTCAAGAAGCTGCTTTGCCGCCTCTGACGTCGAGACCGTTTGGCCGCTCTTGAGGGAAATGATCTTCCTCAAGGTCTCGAGCCTTAAGCGCAGAGCATCGGAGATGCGAATGGAGATGACCGGTTGCTGTGGTATCGCTTCCTTCTCTGCCATGAAGTCCTTTCTTGGATGACTACAATCAATAAAAGTGTAACGTTACGACTTGACTATATGTACACTTCTAGGGTATTGTCAAGGGCGCTGCTTGGTACATCTGGATGTGCGCAGCAGGCAGCGTGGTTGATTGGGGAAAGCTTCCCCGAAGGAGTTTCTCCAGTGAGGAGTGAATTCAATGCAACCGCAAACCGATCCGCCAACCCTCGAAATCAGGTCAACGAACAAGAAGCAAGCGGGGCGAGCCCAAGGCGAATCCAATTTTGAGTCACTGTTGGATGTGGCGGAAGCAGCCAAGCTTTTGAGAATTCACCCTAAGACGCTGCGTAACAAAGCCCGCCGAGGAATCATTCCCGGCGTTCAGGTGGGCAGACTTTGGAGATTCCGGGCTTCAGCACTCAACGAATGGCTGGATGAGATCGCAAGTTGAGGGGCGGACGTGCTGGCAAATGTTTCTCGACCGTTCAACAGTCCTGGGCTATTCTGGTCTGGGCTGTCAGTGCCGTTTAAACAAAGGAGGCATTTTGTTTAGACGGACACGCTACCAACAAGGAAGTCTAAGGCTCGAAGAGCGGAAGAGAGGTTCCGCAGTATGGGTGTACCGGTGGTGGGAGAACGACATCACGGGAAAATCAATACGTCGCAAAGTGCAGCTGGGATCTTTGGAACGATATCCAAACGAATCAGCGGCATGTGCGGCAGCCGACGCTCTTCGGTTAACCATCAACAATCAATCCAAGCGAAAGAACCTGCAGAAAACAACCGTCAATACTCTTTGGGAGCACTACTGTCGAGAGGAGATGCCTCTCAAAGAGATATCCACGCAAGATGCGTATCTGGTGTATGGGAAAAATTGGATTCTCCCACGATGGGGAAACCTCCTTTTGGAGGACGTCAAGACCATCGAGGTAGAACGCTGGCTACGAGCAGCAGAAGTTGCAGACGGGACCAAAGCCAAGATCAAGTGCGTTATGTCGGCTGTGTTCTCGCATGCCGTTCGCTGGGAGTTCTGTGGCCACAATCCGATTTCATCGGGAATACCAGTTGGAACGGGTGGGCAAAGAGGGCCAAGCACCGGCGTGCGTGTCAGTGCGAAGCGTCAGAAATCTCCGCTCGTCCTTTCACCGGAAGAGGTCATACTCGGTCTGGCACAACTGGAGTTTCGCGATCAGATTCTCGTGTTTCTGGACGGTGCCTTAGGAATTCGGCAAGGGGAACTCGGGGCACTGCATTGGCTGGACTGCGACTTCAACAATATGAACTTCAGTGTGCAGCATTCCTACTACTGGCGTCGGGGTGGGCACCTGAAGAGCACAAAGACGGAAGCGTCGGCAAAGTTATTGCCGATGCATCCGAGTCTGAAGCTGGCGTTGCTGGAGTGGAGAGCGCAAAGTCTCTACAACCAGCCGGGCGATTTCGTCTTTCCTTCAGAAAGACTGAAGGGAAAGAAACCGCTCGACTTGGCTTCGGTGTTGAAGAAAAAGATCCAGCCGGCCTTCAAGAGGATCGGCATCACCGGCGTAGGCTGGCACACCTTTCGGCACACGGTGGGAACCATGCTGGCAGAGATGGGCGAACACCAATTGATGATCCGCGATTACTTGCGTCACAGCGATCTGCACGTGACCAACAAGTATCTCCAGGCAACGACAAAAAGCAAACGCCTCGCGCAGGGGAAGCTCGTGGATGCCATTCTGCCAGGGGGCGTGCTGTCGGGAAGCAAATCAACCTTGATCCACTAGCCCGCGAAGTTCGTTTCTTCGGGTTATTTGGATGGGGCGAAACAGCGAATCCGCGGATGGGAAACGCTTATTGGACCCAAACGGACCCAGATCGGTTTTCGGGGTCCTTTGTAAACCATTCAAATGAATGGCGGGGACGACGGGACTCGAACCCGCGGCCTCTGCCGTGACAGGGCAGCGTTCTAACCAACTGAACTACGTCCCCACTCGCCAAATCAACAAGATGCGAAACAGGCAGTGTTTATGCGGCTTTGCACGATTTGCATATAGTGCATGGAGTTGCCCTCGTTGCCCAAAAGAGCGCGATTCCTGTCCGAACCGCCCCCAAACCGCCTACAAATTTCGCTTCCTTCCAGCACTTGCACCATCTGCACGACCACTTCCGCAGACTGCTCCGGGCGATCCAGATTGAAGCCAACCTGGCAGAAACCGCCAACAAAACCTGAGCAAATGTTTAGCACAGAAATATCCTAACAGCTTCTCGCAGAACACGAAAGACCACCTTCATTTTCCCAGGTCGGACTGCTCGAAATTCTCAAATTTGGCTGCAATGCTGATACTGGTTCTTTGTGGCGACTGATCAGCGAACTCCCCCTTGTCGCTCGCAGGCTGCTCAGCAGATTGACAACATTGGATTGCAAGCCAAAGATAGAAAGCAATCTTCGAACTAAACTCAATTTCACGCGGCGGTCGGGTAGCCTCTCCGACCACCCGCTGAGCTGTGACGGTTGAGTAATCACTGATGGTATTCAATCACTGCGCCAAAGGTGGTTCGAACCTGTACCCCACCCACGGATCCGTGCAAATAAAAAGGGGGCGGCTGGGATCGGGCTCGATTTTCTTTCGGAGTTGACTTATAAAGACGCGAAGGTATTGCCTTTCTTCGCAACAATTCGGTCCCCAAATGGCTTGGAGGAGGCTGCGATGCCGGAGGGGCTTCCCCTTGTTTGCTACGAGGAACCGTAATAACTCAAACTCCTTCGGTGTCAGGCGCACCCTCGCGCCCCGAACAGACACAATCCTTCGCTCAAAATCAATCTTCAGCCCTCCTGATTCAAAGGTCTCCGGATTTTCCGTTTGCACCACACGACGTAGGAGAGCTCGGACACGTGCCAGGAACTCTTTTACTGAAAACGGAGATACCATACAGTCGTCCGCCCCGGCATCCAACATTACCGCTTTATTTTGTTCGCTTTTTGGTAACAGGAACACAATCATCGGCACGTCGGTCAGGCCTCGGATTTCGCGACAGATTAGGTCCGGCGGCTCCGCCACGAGGTTGATGAGAATTAGATCAGGACGGTTATTTCCGAGTCTTACCAAGGCTTCTCCGCCCGATTTTGCCTCGGCCACCGAGCAGCCTGCGGAGGACAAAGTTGTCCACAACGTTCGACGAGCCCGTGGATCGTCAGCGACAACCAGAATCGTGGCAGATGTCGTTGATAGTCTCATATGAGAAGCCATTCCTCGTGTCTAAACTCTTAATCCGAGTTGAGGCGACACTTACAAACTTGTCGCGAAGTTCCGCCGCTCTTCCGACCCGTTCGAGAGCCCGAACTCGCGCTGCAACAACCGCGCGCGGGCAGCCGAGATGAAGAGAGCACTCGTGATCCGAGTATCCCTCGAGGACTGATATTACAAATACGAATCGCTCGAACACTGGAAGCTTTACAATCTCGGCGATTTCAATTCGATCCGTCTCGCGATCGCCGGCAACTCTGCCAAAGGACTGTGAGGTGTCCCCTATCAGTTGCCGGTGGAGCACTCGAATTGAATCCAGAATGATCATTCGCCGCGCCCAAGCCTCCGCCCAATTCTTGAAGACTGAGTTCCCTTCTTGAGCCATCTGCAGGCCACCGAGAAAACATTGCTCAGCGGTAGGCTCATCTCCTGTCAGCAGGAACGACAAGCGATACAATCGGTTCATGTCCGTCTCGAAGATTTGACAGAACTCCGTCCTGGTGGCATAGGGTGAGGATCGCTGGTTTCCAACCTTTGTTGCTCCGAACATCTCGGTTCCTCCTCTACGGTGTAGTGGATATGAGCCCCGAGCGCACATTCTTTAAATTGACGATCAGCTTGCGGCCTCGAAGCTGTTCGCCGAATCCTTCACCTCCTCGGAAATAGAAACTGCATCTGGAACCTTGCCGACCACTTGCTCGTCCCGTTCGGGTATTCCGCATTTCCAAAAACTTGTCCGTAGATATTCACAGGTACTTTCCCGAAACGCACAATTTTTCCGACTCCTCCACCGACGGGGACGAGCCACCGTCCATCATCCAGTTTCCAGTTTGCGGTGATGATAGGCGACGAAGTGAGATACCATTTGTGCGGCAAGTTGTAGTTCACGAAGGGCTGCAGCAGCATCTGGTTTACGGCCGGCCGCTCCCTGGGGCCGGCCTCGACAGACCATAGATTTTGCACAAGGGATCCAAACAACCAGTGCCCTTGGCTCTTCAGGACAACAACAGTAGGACCGATGCTTGTTTTTCCCGTCCCATAAATGTGCTCTGTGGCGGTAGGGACTGAAATGGCTGGTCCCGCTCCCCAAATAATCCCACCTAGACCCGCCTTTGTTGGTGAGAAGAACAAAGATTCTTGTATATCTCCTAAGCCGCTCGTCCCCTTTATTTCAGCCGTGAGGTCGGGTGTTTGAACTACCGGTATGATCGTTCGCGTAATCAGATTCCAGTCCTTCGACAACGGGATTGGAACCACAGGCTTTATCTCAAGGACGTATTCGTTTTCCTTGTTAATGCCTGTCTGTGGATAAAAGTCATTCTCGATGGGCACCGAGATCATGTGAGCGATAGGGTTTTGCGCGGCCTTCGCAATGTCGGAAGACTCCTGCTCCGGCTTAGCTGTGTCTGAAGACTGCTGCACGGTCTTCGTTGCATAGGAAGGTTCCTGTGCGCGAGCCGCCACGACACCGCAATACAAGATGGTTATCGTGACTGACAGAATCCATAAGGCTGGCCGGGCTTGCTCCCAGCATAACCAAAGCCCTAATGAAGAGATCGCGCCCTCTTGTTCACTCTGGAAGTCTGCCCTCACGAAGGTTAGGCAGCTCCCAAATCTTTGAATAGAGCATAGAGTCTTAATTCTTTTCATCACTCCTCCAAGTTTCACCCTTGCTACGCAGAATCGATTGCTGGCCTACGTTAGCTGTGCAAGCGAAAGTTCCCGGTGTCATCGCTAGAAAACTCGAATTACGGTAGAGCAAAGACAGTGCCAAAGCTGAGAATCGCCTCTTGGAGTGTCAGATCATTCAAACGGCGCAGATTTGCCGAGGCAGGCAGAGTTAAACAATGACCGTGGCCGTCACTCGGTGCCGAGTGACAATGACGCGTCATATGGCGTCACCGACGACTTGCAAGATAAGCCAACTGATTCGCGCACAGGCCAAACCGTCAATAGTGCGCGGATCCATCGTGCCGATAGATCCATGAGGCCAGGCTCAAGCGGGGCTAACGCATCGAGGGCATGAATTTAAAGGGCACGAACATCACTCAGCCAGTATTTAGTGTCGGTTCGAGCGACGCAAATTTGGAGAGCTACCCTCGCATTAAGCCGGGCGCCAGGCCTTCCAATCGTGATGAGCCCGATGCAAAGGGACGACCGATTTCAGGAGTGCTCGGGACAGCGGTCTCTTGCACAATCATTGGTCCCGCCAGGAATGCACTGCGACCTCCCTTGACGGCTTGGGCAAAGGCGCCGGCCATTCGAACGGGATCAAGAGCTCGCGATACCGCTGTGTTTAGCAATACGCCGTCAAATCCCCACTCCATCACCTGGCAGGCTTGAGAAGGAAGGCCTATGCCCGCGTCCACAATCAACGGAATCTTGGGAGCACGTTCGCGCAAATCGCGTAAACCGCGAGGATTGCGTGGTCCCTGACCGGTTCCGATGGGAGCTGCCCAGGGCATGAGCACCTCACAACCCGCGTCCATCAGACGGCTGCAAAGCACCCAGTCTTCCGTGCAATACGGGAGGACCTGGAAGCCAAGTTTTACGAGCTTGTTCGCGGCCTCAACCAGACCGAATGGGTCTGGCTGGAGATTGACTTCATCTCCGATGACTTCGAGTTTTATAAAATTCGTCTGAAACAACTCGCGAGCCATACACGCCGTTTTTATGGCTTCACCCGCGCTGAGGCAACCTGCCGTATTGGGAAGAATCGTTCGCTGGGTCTGCCGCAACAGATTCCAAAATGATTGACCAGAATCCTTCGAGCCCGAGAGCTGCCGCCGCAGAGAGACTGTAAGCATCGCGGGATTGGCGGCACAGATCGCATCGGATAACAAGGACGGCGAATCGTAGCGCGCAGTTCCGAGCAACAGGCGACTTGTAAAGCTCTGACCGTACAAAGTCAGCTGATCTTGCATCTCTTGTCCTCCCAACTCAGCCTCCCGCCGTCGGATGAACGATGTCGATCCTGTCGCCTCGGTCGATGCGGCAATCCTCGTATGTGCCGCGTTGAACAAATTCTCCGTTGCAGGCTACGGCGAATGGAAGTTGTGGAGTGAGTGCCACCAGCAATGCCGCCAGGGTTGGCGGCTCTGGTAGGTCGTGTATTCGGCCATTCACAAGGACGGACATGCTTGCTCCTCCTCGACCTCGTGGGCACACACACGTAGGCAGGACCATCGCCCGGTGTACGATTCTTCCCATCGCCCGGATAGTAATGGCAATGCCTCCTCCACGATTGCGGGCGACAGCAGAAAACCGTGACGATACAGTCCGTTGATTCTCAGTACGTGCCGTCCGAGATGATAGAAAAACGCAGGCCGGTTGTCGGGAAGGGCTGGTCGCACCTGCGTAGCGAAGTCCAGGATGCGCGCCTCGGCTAGGGTCGGCAGCATCGAGTATGCAGAGGTGAGCAACTCCAATGCGCCACGCACTGACATTGGGGAGCGATCGTCACTCTCGATGCTCGTGGCCCCGGCGACCAACTTACCCTCAGCACGAGGTACCACATAGACGGAAAACCGCGGATGCAGCAGGCGCAGCATGTGGTGCAATTCGAGGTCCGGAGCATCGAGACGTACAATTTCGCCGCGAACCCCGCGCAGTAGCGATAAATCTCGGCGTGCGCCCATGCCGCGGCAGTCTACAACGATGCCCGCGGCGGGCAGCTCATCCGCCGCTATGAACGTTTGCCAGTGACACTGGACGCCTGCTCCTTCGAGCGCGAGGGCAAGAGTCTTCAGCAAGGCCCGATTATCAATCTGCGCCTCGTCGGGAAGGTACAGGGACTGCTGAAACCTTGAATCGAGCGCCGGCTCCAGTTCACTGAGCCGAGCCGCATCCACGTGAACCAGATGCGCTCCTGCGTCGCGCGTGGCGAGCATTCTCTCGAAACGATGTGCCTCGGCTGCATCCTCACGATGCCAAAGCAGAAGTGTTCCGTCATCACGATAGAAAACCGGCTCTGGCAAGTCCGCGAGCCACTGCGGCCACAGGCGAAGGCTGCGCCGGCCCATCGCTGTGATTTCCGGATCGGCATCAACGGCCTCTGCTGAAGGAGTAATCATTCCAGCCGCCGCCCAGGCGGCCGAATCTTCGCCCCGACTGCTGCCCGCATCGTAGAGGGCGACACACGCACCAGCCTTTGAAGCGCGCCATGCCAGAAGCCGGCCTAGCAAGCCGCCGCCAACAACGGCGATGTCGGGTTGCGTCACCGATAAACCTCACTGCCACCAGCGACAAATTCGCGAGCCTTTTCCGCCATTCCTTTCTGCTCGTCTGACCCGTAAGTAGCGCGAATCTCTTCCGTGATCTTCATCGAACAGAACTTAGGTCCGCACATGGAGCAGAAATGCGCGGTCTTTGCCCCGTCGTGAGGTAAGGTTTCATCGTGATACTCACGTGCTCGCTCGGGATCGAGGCTCAAGTTAAATTGATCGTCCCAACGAAATTCGAAGCGCGCCTTGGACAACGCGTTGTCCCTGAGCTGTGCCCCAGGCCAACCCTTTGCCAAATCGGCCGCATGCGCTGCAATTTTGTAACTGATGATGCCCGTACGAACATCCTCTTTATTCGGAAGACCAAGGTGTTCTTTGGGAGTTACGTAGCAGAGCATTGCCGTGCCATACCACCCAATTTGGGCGGCGCCAATAGCGCTCGTGATGTGATCGTAGCCAGGGGCAATGTCGGTGACGAGCGGTCCCAGGGTGTAGAAGGGAGCCTCGAAACAGTGCCGAAACTCTTCGTCCATATTCTCCTGGATGCGCTGCATCGGTATGTGACCAGGACCCTCAATCATCACTTGAACGTCATGTCTCCAGGCGCGTTCTGTCAACTCTCCGAGCGTGCGCAATTCGGCGAACTGCGCTTCATCGTTAGCGTCATAAACCGATCCCGGGCGAAGACCATCGCCCAAACTGAACGAAACGTCATAAGCCTTCATGATTTCGCAAATTTCATCGAACTTCGTGTACAGGAAGTTCTCCTGGTGGTGCGCAAGACACCACTTGGCCATAATTGAACCGCCGCGAGAGACGATGCCAGTCAGTCGTTTCGCCGTTAGCGGGATCCACGGCAATCGAACACCGGCGTGCAGGGTGAAATAGTCGACACCCTGCTCAGCTTGCTCGATGAGCGTGTCGCGCATCAATTCCCAGGTGAGTTCTTCTGCACGTCCCCCCACTTTTTCAAGAGCCTGATAAATGGGAACGGTGCCGATCGGCACCGGCGAGTTGCGAAGGATCCACTCCCGGAGCTCATGAATGTGTTCTCCGGTCGAGAGATCCATAATCGTATCTGCGCCCCAATACGTGGCCCAGATCATTTTGTCCACTTCTTCCGCAGGGGAAGATGTAACCGCGGAGTTGCCGATGTTGGCGTTGATTTTCACTTTGAAATTCCGCCCGATGATCGTCGGTTCCAGTTCAGGGTGGTTCACATTCGCAGGGATGATCGCGCGCCCTGAGGCCACCTCCACCCGCACAAACTCGGGCGTTACTTGTTGAGGAAGCCCCGCGCCGAAGGGCTCTCCCCTATGCTGCCGTAAAAGCGCCGCATAGCGAGGATCATCCAACAGGCGGTCCAGCAGCATCGATTCTCGTAGGGCGACAAACTCCATCTCCGGTGTGACGATTCCATTACGCGCATAATGGATCTGGCTTATGTTTTGTCCGCTTCGCGCGCGCCGAGAAATAAGCGGAGCAGGAAAGCGCAGATGGTATGTCAGCAGGTCCGTTTCACGCCGGCGTGCATACTCGGAACTGGGTTTGGCAAGAGGCTCAGTATCTTCTCGTTGCTTGATCCAGTCAGTACGAAGGTGGGGCAGTCCACAGGACAGGTCGATGCATACATCGGAGTCGGTGTACGGGCCGGAGGTGTCGTAGACCGGCAAGGGAGGATTTTCCTCTATCCGATTACTATGACGCGTGGGGGAAAGAGCGATTTCCCGGTAAGGAACGCGAAGATCCCTTCGACTGCCCTGAAGGTAATGCTTGTGCGATGCCGGATATGAAGAGGGCGTACGAATTGACGTAAACGTCGGAGATTCTTTCAGCATTTAATCCTCATTGATCTCGTCGAGACTGCCGAGACAGGCTTCGAGATACGAAGGAAGTTCGTCGGTCTTCATCTGTTCTTAAAACCTGTAGTTGGCCGCAATCGCGACGGCACCGTTTGCCTTAATGTTGATCCCTGGCGCGATATTTGCTCCCAGATGCCCTGTTCCAATGTCGAAGCTCCATTTGGAGTCGGGCAGACGAGAAAGCCTTATTGCGTAGATGAGGTCTGTGGGCAACGATGCGGTCGGGATAAACTTGATTCGTTTAGGTTCTTGGTCAACTTCAAAAGCGGGCGTGATCACCACAAGGTTCTTGATAGGGATGGGGAAAGCGAGTCCGCCGAACGCTCGGGCTTCCCAATCCACGGTGTTACCACCATAGCCGTATTTTTGTGCATTGGTCCCGCGAACTCCGGCATTCGCCACGAAACCGAACTTTTTTCCGAACATGATGAGTTTTGTACCAACGAGGTAGACATCACCGTTCGTCGCATTCTGGTGCTTGACAGCTTGCACAACGTAGGGATCGTTGGTGCGCAGCACCACTCCCAGAGAGATGGTGGGCAAATGTTTGTGTGCGACGTAGTTCGAGGGCAGGAGTTTCGCTTTGAAGTTGAAGATATTCATTCCTGTGAAGTTGAAAAATGGACTCACTGTGGGGTCTGCCCCATTTGTGTGCTGAGCGCGAGTAAATCCAAACTCCAACCGATTCCCGAATCCTTCTTCGACTCCCACGTTGATGTAGTCAGCAGCGACAGGGCCAGCGTCCACGGCGTGGAAGCTGACCGTCGGCCCTCCAAATTTGTGTTCGGGTGACGGAACGACTTCTGCCAGGGGTTGGAGAAAAATTCCCGACTCGCCGTCCATAGTCAGGGACTGGGCCTGCGTCCGCTGCGAAAAGGACAGGGCAGCGAGGACGAGGGCAGCGACGGAAATCTGCTTTGCGTTTATTCGATTGATCGTCACTTCTGTATCCTTATTCAAATTCACTGGGCCGGCGCCTAGCTCTTGCCGGCCCAGCGGGGAGAGGCATTAATCTAGGGGTGCGATCAAAAGCCGGGGCTTAAGCCGCATCAGATCCGTACAATTCCTTTATGCGGGTATGCGCGAAGGCGAGGGCTTTGGGCATATCCATTCGCCCCCCGATGACCTCGATGTACACGCCCGATTTACTCTCGCGGGCCGCTTTCAGCGCGCCTTCGAGCTCGCCAATCGTCTCAACGCGAGCTGTTGTCCAGTCAGCGCATCCCAACGCGTGCGGCAAATCTGCATAGCGCCATTTCGCGAGATCGTTGTAGGACCAGTCTGGGTATGGTTCCAAGGCCCGCTCCACCATATAGCCGTCGTTGTTGAGAACAAGGATGATCGGATTGGCGCTGTAGCGCCCCATATTTCCTATCTCGTTGGCGGTTAATTGGTGAGAACCTTCACCAGTGATGAGGATCGTCCTCCGCTTGGGATCTGCGAGCGCTATCCCGAAGGCGGCTCCGGTGGCCCATCCAATCGACCCCCATAACATTTGTATGTGCACCCGCACATCATCGGCGAGCGTCATTGCCGGAAGCCCTAAGCTCGAACTCCCGCTTTCCAGGACAACGTTATCGCCCGGTCGGATAAACGCCGCGTAGCGAGAATAGAGTGGATCCATCGTGATCTTGTCGGCTGGCTTCGCATCTACGCATTGAGCTTGTTCTGGTGTTCTTCTGTAGGGATGCGCGGGCGATTTAAATTGTGCGAGCGCGGCGAGTACGTCGGCGAGTCGAACATTTCCGAATACCTGTTGTCCGATGCGAACATCATTCAGCCCGATCGAAACGAACCGCGCGGAATCAAGTCGTCCAGAGAAGCCCGCGGTGGTTTCGTCGTTGAGGCTGATCCCACCGAGGTCAAGCACTAATTCCGCGTCCTCGACAATCTGCCGCGTCTTCTCTGCGGACACCGCTCCCGCATACAACCCGGCAAATTGCGGGTGGCTTTCGTCGATGATGCACTTTTCCATCGTCGTGGTAGCGAACGGGCAGCCCAGGGCTTCGATCGCCTGTCGGGCTTCCTTTTGTAAGCGAAGACGCGCCAGCGTGAACGCCGGAAAGGCGACAATGGATTTCGCACCTTTTACTCGTTCGGCTATGGCGGCGACGGCTTTTTGGAGGGACGCTGGGTTCGACTTGAGCGTCACAGGCCGCACCTCGGTCGGCGTAACCGGTGCCAACGCATAGTCTCCTGGAACGACAATGTAGGCAGGTTGATTATTGCGACGCGCCTCCGAGATCACCCGTTCCATTTCAATCATGCAGTTATCGGGGTCGATCACGGCATGGACACAGGCCGCTTGAGCAGAAATGTTGATGAAGTTCCCAAAAACTCCGTCTCCAAAGGTGTGGTGGAGGTTCTTGTGCACGCGCTGGTTCTGATAGGACGGCATGCCGACGACATGGTAGACAAGTGAGCGCTCGGCTTTCGCGCCCATCACCCCGTTGATCGCTGATAACTCGCCTACCGCATAGGTCGTAGACAGCATTGCCGCGCCCCGAACGCGTGCATAGCCATCGGCAGCGTAGGACGCATTCAATTCATTTGAGCAGCCGACCCACCTGATGTTTGGGTTGCGATCGACAGAGTCACAGACCGGGAATGCGTAGTCCCCCGGTACGCCGAAACAGTCCGTGATCCCCTCATCAGCAAGTCGCTGGACGATATAGTCGATTACGCTGGTTGCTTTCCCAGTCGAAGGCTTGGCATTTTCTTTTTTCGTTTCTGCCATCGGATAACTCCTTTCATTGCGAGACATGAAATATCTGCCGTTTTGCTGGTGTGCAATTGGCCTGCCAAAGGCGTGTGCATCCTGGCCTGGGCTTTACGCTTTGTGAACTAGCACGTTCAAAACCATCGACAGCTGCAACAGGCGCTGGGGAGTCGTACTGCTGTAGTTTTCGGTGGGGGCACAAAGAATCCGCGCGGCGAGCCGTCGAGACGGTTGGAGGAAGTATCAAATCACCTTTGAAGAAAGGCGATTTCTTGTGACCGAGGAAATTGACGCGTTATTGACATGTCACGGTTTCGACTGCAGGCCGATCGTCCACTTCCGAGGAATCCCCTTGTTCGACACAACACATCGGTCTTAGGAATGGCACGAGCCTTGCACTATCTTCAGTCGAAACACCCCGCGATGGACAACCACCACAGAGCAATCCGCGGCCTAGCAGTCGACGGTAGCTTTAGAAGACGAAGGAGCTGAAGATGTCGTACGTCAGTGTTAATCCGACAACCGGAGAAGTATTGCGGACCTTTACTGAACATACCGATGAGGAGATGTGGAATGCATTGACCATCGCGAACCAGGCATTTCGACCGTGGGCGTCACGGCCATTCAGCGAGCGCTCGAAGATTATTGGAAGTTCTGCGCGTGTACTTCTAGAGAAGAAGGAAGAACTGGCTCGTCTCGCCGCATTGGAAATGGGTAAGAGAATCGCTGAGAGCCGAGGCGAAGTGGAACTCAGCGCTTCGATCATGCAGTACTTCGCGGATAACGCGGAATCCTTCCTCGCGCCGAAAAAGCTCCAATCAGCCATGGGGGATGCCCGTCTCGAGTATTCGCCGTTAGGTGTTCTTCTTAGCATTCAGCCTTGGAACCATCCCTATTATCAGTTGGCTCGCTTTGTCGGTCCACATCTGATGTCTGGCAATGTGATGCTCCTCAAACACGCGTCTGGGGTTCCCCAATGTGCATTGGCCTTTGAGCAGGTTCTTCGGGAAGCCGGCGTGCCTGAAGGTGTATATACCAACCTCTTCCTCAGCAATGATCAATCAGGATCTCTGATCGACGACCCGCGGGTGAAGGGTATCGCTCTCACTGGATCTGAGCGGGCGGGAGAGGCACTCGCGTCGCGAGCAGGCAGGAACCTGAAGAAGTCGACGATGGAACTCGGCGGCAGCGACGCTTTCATCGTGTTAGACGACGCCGATCTTGACCACACTGTAGCCATGGCTGTGCTCGGCCGGTTTGGAAACAGCGGGCAGACCTGCATCGCGTCAAAGCGATTCATCGTGGTCGAGTCGATGCTGGACAAGTTTCTTCCCCGCTTCATCGCTGCGGCCGCGCAGCTAAAGTTGGGCAATCCCCTCGACGAAAGTGTGACCTTGGGGCCGCTCGCTTCCGATGCAGCTCTTCAGCTCATCCTTCGGCAGATTAAAGAGGCGACGAGTAGTGGAGCACAGATCGTCCATGGTGGTCGCCGAGTCGGCGAAGTCGGCGCCTTTCTGGAGCCAACGATTTTGACGAACGTAACCCGCGACAACCCAGCCTACAACCAGGAGTTCTTTGGTCCCGTCGCCCTAGTGTTTCCAGCAAAAGATGAAGAAGAAGCCATTGCGATAGCAAACGATTCTCCATTCGGTCTTGGCGGATCTGTGTATACGTCAGACATCGAAAGAGGAAAGCGAGTGGCGAGTAGGATCGAATCCGGCATGGTCTTCATCAACTATCCCTATGTCAGCGCTCCGGAACTGCCTTTCGGAGGCATTAAGCGCTCTGGGTACGGAAGAGAACTCTCCAGCCTTGGCCTTGAAGAGTTCGTAAACAAAAAGTTGATCCTTGTTCCGAACTTCGCCGCATAAGGTAGATCCGATCTAGTTCGACGAAGGAGACATCCGTGAAGAAGCCGACCTTAGTAGTAACGACCCACTTTGTTAAGCCAGTCGAGGCTCGGATCGATAATGAATTTGAAGTGCGGAGGAAGGCCGACGGAACACCATTTCAGCACGGTGAACTCCTTGCCGCTGCCGAAGGGGCGGATGCGTTATTCGTCACTCCATTCGATAAACTCGACGCCGATTTCTTTGAGCGTGTCTCCCCCTCGGTAAAGGTGATCTCTACCTACTCAGTCGGCCTTGATCATATTGACCTACGGGCTGCGGCGAAAAGACACATTGCCATTGGATACACGCCGACAGCCGTGACCGACCCAACTGCAGACATCGCTATGCTGCTCCTCTTGGGTGCCTCACGTCGTGCGTTCGAGGCACAGGAGCTAGTCCGAACCGGCGAGTGGACGGTAGCGAGAAGCGGCGCACTCTTGGGATGGCAATTGACCGGTAAGGTGCTCGGCATCCTGGGTATGGGGCGAATTGGCCAGGCCGTCGCGAAGCGTGCCCGCGCCTTTGGCATGAGGATCCATTACTCCGACCCTCATCAGCTGCCAGAGGAAAAGGTCGGAGATGCAGTATTCCATGCCGATCCGTTGGAACTTCTCGGCGTGAGTCAGTTTCTGAGCCTGCACGCTCCCGAAACGGAAAAGACGAATCACTTCTTGAATGCGAAGACCATCGCTCTTCTGCCTCCAGGAGCAATTGTGATTAACACTGCCCGCGGGGGATTGATCGTTGATGATGATCTCATTGAAGCGCTCAAGAATGGCCGAGTCGCAGCGGCGGGCCTGGATGTCTTCGAGGGTGAACCGAAACTGAATCCCGGTTACCTCGGGCTAAAGAATACGTTTTTGCTGCCTCATATCGGGAGTGCAACCGTGGAGAGTCGAACACTCATGGGAATGGTTGCCCTCGACAATATCCGCGCCGTGCTAACTGGAAAGCCAGCTCCCTCGCTAGTGGAAACTCTAGCAGATTGAGGATGCCGTGACAGGAGTTGCAATTACTACAAACAGCAACCTCGAAATCTCCGTCGATCAATCGGGAAAGAACTTCGTGGTCATCCTAAACGGCCGGATCAATGTCGATTCCTCACCTGATCTTCGAGATCAACTCGTGGCGATATTGTCCGAGGTACCGTTGCCTCTGACTGTCACGGTGGACTTAGCCGGAGTTTCCTACATTGAGACGTCCGGGATCGCGACCTTGATCGAGGCTCTTAGAATCGCCCGCCATCACCAGATTCGCTTTTGCTTACAGGGAGTCGGTGGCTCCGTACTTCGGTTGTTCGAGGTCACCGGCGTGCTGGCGCTGTTCGACCTCGCCGGCCGTGGAAAAAAGGTGTCTTAATGGCCAATGTTCTCGAAAACGTGGGCGAAAGAACGATCGAACATCTCGACTATGTCGGAAGTCTGAATATTCAGTGGTGGGCCACTATCCGAGCCATGGGACGAGCGCTGCCGTTTGTGGGGAATCGTTACCGCTGGCAGGCTACCGTGAAGCAAGTACTGGAAATCGGCGTCGATGCCATGCCCATGGTTTCCTTGATGGCAATCTGCACGGGATTCATTCTTGCCATGCAGGGAGCCTCGGAACTGCGCCGCTTTGGAGCGCTGCACTACGTGATTGACTTGGTCGCGGTTGGCTTTACGCGCGAACTCGGCCCACTGCTCACGGCGATTGCCGTGAGCGGACGATCCGGCTCCGCATTCGCGGCCGAAATCGGGACCATGAAGGTCACAGAGGAACTCGACTCTCTCCGGGTCATGGCGCTGGAGCCCGTGGAGTTTGTGCTCGCACCCAAGTATCTAGCAGCGCTGATTTCAGTCCCCTGCCTCAGCATCATCTCGAATCTCTTCGGCATTTTGGCCGGCGGCCTGTTCATGTTCTTGAGCACTCGTCTCGTGCCACTGTTGTACATCCACTATGTGCTCAATTCCATTACCTTGCACGACGTGATTACCGGATTGATAAAGAGTGTGGTGTTCGCAACCATCATTGCTCACGTTGGATGCCTGGAAGGGTTCCGCGTCCGCGGAGGCCCCGATTCGGTAGGGCGCTCCACCACGAGTGCAGTGGTGAAATCAACGTTCCTCGTCATCGTCGCTGATGCAGTATTCACCGCCATCTTCTATTTCACGGTGAAAAGCTGATGCCCATCATTTCTGTCCGTGATCTTGTGGTTGAATACGACGGCCGCCGAGTGCTGAATGGATTGAATCTCGACATCGAACACGGGGAAACAATGGTGTTGCTGGGTGGCAGCGGCTCGGGAAAGAGCACTCTGTTGCGTCAGATCATCGGGTTGGAGCGGCCCAGGTCGGGTAGCGTTCACGTGAAGGGAATGGATATCACGCGTTGCTCAAAACCCGAATTGAAGAAAATCCACCGCTCGATTGGTGTCGCCTTCCAAAGCGCAGCCTTGTTCAATTCGCTGAGCGTGGAAGACAACGTGGCCCTGCCGTTGCGAGAGCATACGCGGCTCGTACCCTCAATCATTGACCTTGTGGTGTGGATGAAGCTGGCCGCGGTCGGTCTCGCGGAGTTTGGCAAGTTACTTCCCAATGAACTCTCGGGTGGTATGAAAAAGCGCGCCGCCGTGGCGCGCGCACTTGCTCTCGGTCCTGAAATCCTCGTCCTCGATGAGCCATCGGCCGGACTCGATCCTATCGTCGCCGCGGAACTCGATGAATTGATTCTGCTCCTTAAGGAAGCTTTACAGATGACAGTCATTGTCGTTACTCACGAACTGCCGAGCGCGTTCCGCATCGCCGATCGCATCGCCATGTTGTATCAGGGCTCATTCAGCTCGATCGGCACGAAAGATGAGCTTCAGGCAAGTCACAATCCACGCGTGCGCCAGTTTCTCGATCGAATTCCCGAAAGCATAGCGAAGACGCCGGCCATAACGGATTATTTCGAAAAATACATGCAGTCCGAGGAGGTCTACCGGTGACGACAGAAGCGAAAGTCGGAGCATTCGTCCTGGGATGCTTCTCGGTCCTGGCATTTACCGTGATCTACCTTATCAACGTGCAGTTGGGGGGACACACCGTTCCATACCGCACATACCTTCGCTACGCCGGCGGGCTGGAACCCGGGGCGTCCGTGCTGTTCGGCGGAATCAACGTGGGAAAGGTGACGGCAGTCCGACCTGCTGCCTCGGACCCTACCAAGATTGAACTTCTTTTGGACGTGAAGGAAAACACTCCCTTGAACGAAAAGTCCGTGGCCAAACTGGGGCTTGTGAGTGTCATGAGTGGCGCCGCACTCTCCATTACGACCGGCAGCAATGACGCAAAGCGCCTGCTCCCAGGGTCAGTCGTTCCATCGCAGGAGGCCGCGAGCCTGGACGAGGTAGCCGGCAAGATTGCGGGGGTTGCAGACAATGCTAACGGATTGATCACCGAGGCGCGCGGCGAATTGCAAGGAATCAGCGGAGATGCGCGAACGCTGCTTGCAAATCTGAATAGTGTGACGGGCCAACCCAATCAGCAAAAGATCCGACTCCTGCTTGATAACGTCAACGCAATGCTTGCGACCGAGCGGCCAAAGATTGACCGTCTTACCGACCAATTGAATGCACTGAGCGACCACGCCGATGAAACCATTCAAAACGTGAATGGCACTGTCAGTGATATCCGCGATCCAATCCGCGGGGACTTGGCCCAGTTGCAGAACACTTTGCTCGAAGCCAAGCAATTGTTAGCCAATATGCAAGTTCTAGTGCGAACGAATGATTACAAGATTGATGACACTATCGAAAACCTAAGGACAGCAACCGAAAACCTGGATGAGTTGACCGAATCGGTTAAACAGCGTCCGTGGAGTCTAGTTCGGATCAAACAGCCCAAAGATCGGGAGGTCCCGAAATGATGCCGAATCAAAGAATGAAATGCATTCCCGTTACGGCGCGGATCGCCGGCGGATGGCGAAGGAAAAGAACTCTGACGATTGTCTTCTGCCTCACATCTGTCTCGATTCTCGCCAGCTGCGGAGGAAGAGTGAGGTACCCAAACTACTACACTCTCAACCTGCCCGCGCCGCCGGATCCGCCACCTTCAGAAAACCCTCATGTCACCCTGGCAATCCGCGAATTCAGCGCGCCTACCTACCTTCGGCAGGGAGCCATTGCTTATAAGACTTCTCCGGAGCAAATCGGATTTTATGCCTACCATCGCTGGGCGACTGACCCACGTGACATCGTGACCAACTCGGTAATTGATCGCCTTCGTGCCAGCGCAGGATTTGCTCATGTGAAGGCTTACGACGGACGGCCCGGTGCCAGCTATGTGCTTAGTGGAAGATTGGAAAAGCTCGACGAATTTGACTACGACGGTGGCGTCAAAGTCGAGGTTGCTCTGTCCGCGCAGATGACAAGCATCGCCACCGGTGCGACCGTTTGGAGCAACTCTGTTTCGGAAGTGGGAGACGTCAATAAGCGCGATGTCCGAGCCGTGGTTTCTGAAATGAACCGCACAACGGAGCGGGCAATCAGCAAGCTGCTCAGTTCCATGCCTACAAATGTGGCCGCTGGCCCCACTGCAGCCGAGCGAAACTAAACATCCGACCGTTGGAGGCACTGTGCTTCAAGTAACTTCGCCGGACTCGGACGGCCCCATCTCTGTTTGTTCCTCGTTGTCGCAATCAATTGTAGGAATTCGTAGTGCAGTGGTTCAGACACTATGTTCCCCGCTTTCACGCGGGTGAGTGACTCGCGTTAGCAATGGTCATTTCAGTCGCACCCGTGCCCGGCGTGCCTTATTCCAACTTGTCATCTGGCTGCGTACGCTCGAACACGACAAAGAAGAGAGTGAGAGGAATTATTGGCGCACCCCTGGAGAATAAACGTGTAGTGAGCGCGCAGGAAATCGTTTGTGCTTTCGGCCCACCTGGCCGACAATTTCCTGTGCCCTTCCACGAATGGACTTGACCCTGCGCAAGAGCAGCGCAGGGCTCACGCCGCTCAGAGCCAGCTTGGCTGCCACGAACCCAACGGAGTCAATGGATACTTGTATTCTCCCGGCGTCTTCGACATCTCGATCATTTCCTTGACGCCTTTATAGCGACCCATTGGCGTATCGACAACGAATGTATCGGGATCCGGATAGCGGTGCTCATCATTTGAGCCGGCCGTTTTTTTCGCGTAGTCGCGATCAAAAATGCCCAACTCAGCAAGCCAGAGAGCCGTGCGTGACAACGAAACTACGACGCGGTAGCTTCCGCCCTCCTTCGCACGGCGTAGCAGGGCCGATAAGATGCCGCAGGTTGCGAGCCAACCCGCTACGTAGTCGCAGGCCACGAAGATCGATGGATGTGCTGGTTTCTCGTCGCTACCCTCAATGTTGTCGAGGCCCCACGCGAGAGTGGCCGTGATGTCGAAGCCGACGCGGCTCGACCACGGCCCGGATTCGCCGGCCCAGGTAATCTGAGTATCGATTAGACCTGGGCGCTGTTTAATCGTTTCCTCGGGCGTGATATTGAATCGCTCCCGCCATCCCTTACGACGATTCGAGACGAATACGTCGGCCTTGGAAAGGAGTTCTCGGAACCTCGCCTGGCCTTCCTTGTTATCCAACTCAAGCAGGGTGGACCGCATTCCGACATGCGAGGTGTAGTGCCAGAGCGTGTGCTCGACATCGGATGGCCGCCACACGTTGAGCGCGTCGGCGCCATGCAGGGCCATGGCGCGACCGATCGAGGGGCCTGCAATGACGTGAGTTGTAGCGAGCTGACGGATACCTTCGAGCGGCGTTTTCGGATTGGGCGTAAATGGTATGGGATTGCTTTCGCCTACTTTCTCGACGCTGACGAGGGGCATCAGCCCCACCGACTTGGTAAAGGCATCCATCTTCAGCACGTCTTTGATGTTGCGGGCGAGTGGCATGGGGATGCCGGCTTTCTCACCGGCTTCTTCCAGTTCCTCCCCATTCCACTCTTTCACCGCGTCGCGTACAGCTTCATAGAAGCCACCCTTGGGTTTGAGGACATCGAGTGCGTGCTGCCGTAACGCGGGAAACACATCGGCAAGCATCACCCACTTGCCGTCCCTGGTGGGAACAATATCCGGACCGCCCATAAATGGGCTATGTGCATCCGTGCGTCCGGGGAATCCATTGACCAGTTCCCACTTCCCGTCGAGAAACGGCGTGAGCCGCCGCAGGGCCTTACGCACGTCGACATGAATATCCTGCCCCTCACCTGTACGCTCCTTCCATATCTTTGCGATCAGGATCGCCTTGGCTGCGAGCGAGATTGCGCTGATCGCTCCATATGGCAATCGATCCGGCGTGATGGGATCGGAGCCGTAATAGGTGACCTTACCTCCGGAATCGGACGTTGTTGCGCCTAAGCTCTGTAATAAGGATTCAACATGAGCAGGTAGGTCTATCGTGCTGCCCAGTAACGGATCGTTGTAGTTGGCGACTATGGCTTTTGCCAGGTTTTCTGCGGCATTCACAGTCCATCTCCTTTGCGCATTCAATGTGGCGACATTTACTCTGCGCCTTTGCTCCCGAGCATCGTGTTTGCAAGAAGAGGGCCAAAATGGAATGGTCGCGTTCAACGCGCAACCCTTCGAGATTCGAGGGTGTGAAGCCGCAGATTGTCTTCAGCCAGCCGTGGGAAAGTGTCATGTCATAGTCGCGTCATGAAATGACACACTGGCATCAGACAGCTCGGGGTCGCTTTGGGGAGAGCTGAATGTCGGCCGTCTCGAGCTTCACAAGGGCCAACGGCACACGTTCTAAAATGTGCACGGATTCAGGTTTAGCGGGACGGGCACTAATCAGGCCGGCAGGTTGAGCTTCTTCAAGAACGCGGAATATCGCGGGTCGTTGTGCAAGCTCTTCAATAAGGGTTCCACTTTCGTTCCAATCAGACCGCTGTCACGTTGAGCATAAGCTCGGTCTAGCCACTCGAACGCTTCGTCGGACTGGTTCCGGAAAGCATAGACTTCGGCGATCTGGTACGCCATGCTTGCATGGTATTTCGTAATTAACTTACTCAATGCAGCATCCGACTCTTTGTCTCGGCCGAGCGCATGGTACGCAATCGCATATAGCCATGGACGATAAGCGTCATAGCGCACGAGTTCGATTTCAGGCAAAACATCCTGAGGTCGCCCCAGCATCACATCGATATTGCTTAACTTCACATGGGCGGCTACAACATCGGGGTTCAGATTGAGCGCCTTCTTGAGATCCGCTGCGGCTTCGTCAAGCTGCCCCATGTAAAACTCGGGCTCGGCAAGGGATTCCCAACTGTCAGCATTGAGCGGATCCAAGTCAACAGCACGGCGGTCCAATTGAATAGCCTCGTCAAAGCGGCCGAGCATGGTTGCTGAGCCAGCCGCTGTCCTTACAACCTCGGGATTTTCGGGATCGAGAGCAACCGCCCGCTGGAAGGAAGCATCCGCTCCAGTCCAATCGAAATCGACTTGTTCCTTAATCCGTCCCATTTGAGTGTGGGCCTCCGCCAGATTCGGGTTCAGAGCCAACGCTCGCTCTACTGCTTCGCGAGCAAGCCGGTGACCCTCCTCAGCGGGAATAAGGCCTGTGTTGACCTGCCAGTTTCGGGTCCGAGACAACCCCACCCAAGCCAAAGCATAGGAGGGATCGAGTTGAGTCGCCCGTTCGTAATACTTTGCAGCCATCTCCGTATCTTTGTCTGTGTCCCGTTCAAAGTGGAAATACCCCTGCAAGTAGGCATCGAAGGCTTCCGGATTAACCAGGGGCAACTGAGCCAACTCTGTTTGCTGTTTCGAAGTCACAAGCACCCGAATTTCGCGTGCAACCGCCTTAGCTACTTCGTCTTCCACGTTAAGAACGTCTTTCGCCGGATAATCGTAGTCCTGTGACCACAGGTGAGTTTGGTCCTTCACCTGAATGAGCTGAGCTGTAAGGCGCATGTGGTCTCCGCTTTCGCGGAGGCTGTTTTCCAACACATACTGCACAGAAAGATCGCGGCCAATCTGGTCCAGGCGTTCGTCCTTGTGTTTGTATCCCATGACGGACGTTCGCGCGATGACGCCCAACTGTTCCGGGTTGAGCCGTCCTAACTGCGAAATTGTTTCCTCGGTCAGACCGTCCGCGAGATATTCCTTGTTGGGATCGCCGGTGAGATTCTCAAACGGCAGCACGGCGAGCATGATTTTTCGGGGAGGTGTTGTAGACCGAAAGTGCCGCCAGGAGATATAGCCCGCGCTCACCAAAACGACAACCGAGGCAATCACGAGAGCAGCTTTCCACCCGCGAGGCTTCATTTGCCGCCGAGCTGTCGTGGTGTTCTCGCTCATTTCGGCGGCAGATTGCTCACGGTGTTTCGGCAAAGCGATTTCCGGCGCGGACTCCAGGTACTGTATTGGGAGCATCAGTCGATAGCCACGCCGTGCCAAGGTCTCGATGTACCGAGGAGTATCGGCGGAATCGCCCAGGGCGCGGCGTAGGGTCTTGATCGTCGCATTGATGCTGTGGTCGAAATCGACGACCGTATCGTCCGCCCACAGCCTTCCCTTGATTTCCTCGCGGGTGACAATCTGGCCCTCACGTTCAAGGAGCATCCGCAAAACCTGAAACACTTGTTCTCTCAGGAGAACCCTATTGTTTGGATCGGGCGCCTCAATTGATCGGAGTTCGCCCGTGGTGAGGTCGAGATCAAAGGCTCCGAATCGAACGCGTTTTGAGGGAAGGGTATGCATGGGGAACGAGCGTTATTTCAATTTGGCAGATTGAGCTTCTTCAAGAGCGCGGCAAACCGCAGGTCGCCGTGCAAGTTCTTCAGCAGGGGATCCACTTTCGTATAGGCCAGACCGTCGTCATGTTGGGTATAAGCCCGCTCTAGCCACTCGAACGCCTTGTCGGACTGGTTCCGGAAAGCATAAACCTCAGCGATCTGATATGCACCACCTGCATGGTATTTCGCAATGAGCTCACTCAGTGCGGAGCCCGACTCCTTTTTCCGACCAAGGGCGTAGTACGCAATCGCATACAGAGCGGCACGGATGAAGCCATAGCGTACGAGCTCGATTTCAGGCAACGCATCCTGAGGCCGCCCCTGCATAATATAGATTTGGCTTAAGTTCCATGGACCGGAAAAAACCTCGGGGTTCAGTTCGAGCCCTTTCTTGCAATCCGCTGCGGCTCGGTCCAGTTGCCCCATGTAATACTCGGTCTCTGCAAGAGACTCCCAGTTGTGTGCATTGAGTGGATCCAAATCAACGGCTCGACGATTCAATTGAAGAGCTTCGTCGAAGCGGCCGAGCATGGCTGCAGAGAAAGACGCCACTCGTACACTTTCAGGGTTTCCGGGATCGAGCGCAACTGCCCGCTGGAACGAAGCATCCGCTCCAGCCCAATCGAAGTCGACCTGTTGCTTAATCCGCCCCATTTGAATGTGGGCCTCTGCGAGGTTCTGGTTCAGAGCTAGAGCTCGCTCCACCGCTTCTCGCGCAAGCCGGCGACCCGCCTCGGCCGGAGTCGCGCCTGTGTTGGCCTGCCAGTTTCGTACCCGAGACAGACCGACCCAAGCCAAAGCGTAGGAGGGATCAAGCTGAATGGCCCGTTCGTAATACTTTGCAGCCATCTCCGTATCTTTGTCGGTGCTCTTCTCAAAGAAGTAGTACCCCTGCATGTAGGCATCGAAGGCTCCCGAATTGACCGGGTGCGACTGGGCCAACTCTGCCTGCTGTTGCGACGTCAAGCGCACCCGGATTTCGTGCGCAACCGCCTTGGCGACCTCGTCTTCCACAGCAAGAAGATCCTTCGCCGGATAGTCATAGTCATGGGACCACAATTGAGTTTGGTCCTTCATCTGAATGAGCTGAGCGGTCAGACGTATGTGGTCTCCGCTTTCGCGCAGACTGTTTTCCAGCACATACTGCACGGAAAGATCACGTCCAATTTGGTCTAGGCGTTCGTCCTTATGCTTGTATCCCATGACGGACGTTCGCGCGATCACGCCCAGTTGTGCCGGATTAAGCCGGCCTAGTTGTGAAATCGTTTCCTCGGTCAAACCGTCCGCGAGATATTCCTTATTAGGATCGCCAGTGAGATTCTCAAATGGCAGTACGGCGAGCATGACCCTGTTGGACCTTGGCGGTCCAGGAGCCCGAAAGTGCCGCCAGGACATATAAGCGGCGCCAGCCAAAATGGACACAGACGCAAGACCAACGGCTGCCTTCCACCAGTGCGGCTTCATCTGCCGCTGAACGTTCGCCTGCACTCGCGCCCTGTTCTCACTCATTTCGGCGGCAGACTGCTCAGGGTCTTTCTCGAAAGCGGTTTCTGGGGCTGACTCCAGGTATTCGATGGCCAGCATCAATCGATAGCCACGCCGCGCCAAGGTCTCGATGTACCGAGGATTATCGGCGGAATCTCCCAGGGCGCGCCGGAGGGTCTTGATCGTCGTATTGATGCTGTGGTCGAAATCGACGACCGTATCATTCGCCCACAGCCCGCTCTTGATTTCCTCGCGGGTGACGATCTTGCCCCCACGTTCAAGGAGCATCCGCAAAACCTGAAATACCTGTTCTCTAAGCAGAACCCTATTGTTAGGATCGGGCGCTTCAATCGATCGAAGTTCGCCCGTACTGAGGTCGAGCTCAAAGGCTCCGAACCGAACGTGCCCTGAGGAAACGGTATGCATGGGAACCGTAGACAGAATATAGAGTAAGAAACTGTACCAATGCGACTCGAAATTGTCGAAATAAAGCTGAGAGCAACACTAAAACTGCTCGGCACATCTCCTTACGGATCAATCACTTCCTGACTTCACTCCCATTTCATCACAAAATCACCGCTGCTCCATTTACACCCCTTCGCCTCTACGGTAAGCAGACGACATGGGCGCGACGCATCAACCCAGGAGCCAAACCTCCAAGTTGATTGCCATCATCGACGACGATCAGTCGATGCGAGACACGCTCCTGGACTTAATCGAGTCGACTGGGCTCGTGGCGCGGTGCTTCGGATCCGCGGGAGAATTTCTTGAATACGATTTGCACCGTCAAGTCGGGTGCCTGATAGCTGAGATCCAAATGCCGGGAATGTCGGGATTGGAACTCCAGGCCAGGCTCAAAGAGGAGCAATGCAATATTCCGATCATCTTTATTACAAGCAATGGGGGCGCCAGGATGCGGATTCAGGCGATGAGAGAGGGGGCAGTCGAGTTCCTGGCGACACCGTTGGATTATCAACTATTGCTCAAAGCGGTCCGAGCTGCACTTGATATGTGAACGTCACACTAAACGATCGGATCGAATGATAGGAGGTTTCTAGTGCCAGAGTATGCAATCGTCGAGTACCCCGAGGGAGACCAACCAGATCGAAGATTCGAGCGGATTATCGGCAAGAGTGCCGCTCTGGAATCTGTTCTCGACCAGGTGGAGCAGGTTGCGCCCACAGACTCGACCGTCCTCATCGAGGGGGAAACCGGCACGGGAAAAGAGCTCATCGCACATGCCATTCACAATGCAAGTCATCGCTGCGGGCGCGCGTTTATAAAACTCAATTGCGCGGCCATTCCTCTGGATCTTATAGAAAGCGAATTGTTTGGTCATGAGAAAGGTGCCTTTACCGGTGCAATTGCGCAGAAGATCGGGCGCTTCGAAACGGCCGATAAAGGTACTCTCTTCTTGGACGAAGTCGGTGACATCCCTCCTGCCCTCCAGCCGAAGCTGCTGCGTGTCTTGCAGGAGCAGGAGTTCGAGCGTTTAGGGAGCAGTCGCACGCACAAAGTGGATGTCCGGCTGGTAGCTGCAACGAATCGTAATCTCGTCAAGATGGTCGCTCGCGGGCAATTTCGCAGTGACCTGTATTATCGTCTGAACGTCTTCCCCATCATGCTGCCCGCGCTCCGAGAGCGCCGGGAAGACATTCCTGCTCTTGTTACGCATTTCGTGAAGCTGTTTAGCCGCCGTATGGGTAAGCAAGTCGACGGCATTGCTCCCGAAACCATGGCTGCCTTTCAGTGGTATTCCTGGCCTGGCAACATTCGTGAGTTGCAGAACTTAGTGGAACGCGCAGTGATTCTTTCGCGGGACGGCGTGCTCCCAAACCCACTTCACAACAACCAAACAGAGCTCATGATCCCCAGTCTGCAGCGCACCAAAACTCTCCACTCATCGATGGCCTTGGAAGACTCGGATCGCGCTTTGATTGTGGACACACTTGAGCAGGCCGGCTGGATCGTCGGAGGACCGCGCGGCGCAGCGGGGAAACTGGGATTGAAACGAACCACTCTGCTTGCCAAGATGAAAAGGTTGGGCATCTCGCGGCCGATTCCTCAGGAAGGAACAGACCTGTTCGTGATGGCGCGGCGGGATGCTCGGATTTGAAAGCGATACCGCCGTTCTATTGCGGTCCCTGTGATCCCCTTGCCGAATGAATCGGTCTCCGCCCTGAACAGGGACAGCGGTTAAGCAATGACGAGGAGCCAGTTGCATCCTGCGTCAAATTTTTATAACAGGTAAATGTGTGAACCGCGAATGGGAGCCGGTGCAAAATTATGGTCCAATGAGGGTCCACGAACTATTTCCGAGGGTCATTAGAACGTCTCTGTAGCGCCATCCGAGCCGCGTGTTTTCAGTTAGTTGCGGTTGAAGATTTCGCTGTCACGGCAAAGGCCTTTTGCCACGGAAGTGGAAAAGCCTCCCGTAGCGAATGCACTGATTCGTCACGCTCTGCGCTTGCTTAGCACGCGATGTCAAGGTGGTCTTGCAAGATCGGCTTGGTGACAGTGCGACGTAAGCACTATCCGCGTAACTGACTGAAGTAAATGAAGATATTATTTAGATGGGCTGCTAGGGCAGCGTTCTAACCAACTGAACTACGTCCCCACTCGCCAAATCAACAGGATGCGAAACAAGCAGTGTTTATGCGGCTTTGCACAATTTGCATATCGTGCATGGAGTTGCCTTTGTTGCTCAAAAGAGCGCGATTCCTGTCCGAACCGCCCCCAAACCGCCTCCAAATTTCGCCTTCGTCCTGCATCTGTGCCATGTGTAAATCCACTTGCACTGACTGCTCCGGTAGATCCAGATTGTAGGCAACCTGGACGGAACCGCCAACTGAACCTGAGCAAATGTTTAGCACAGAAATATCCTAACAGCTTCTCGCAGAACACGGAAGAGCGTCGAGCCTAGCGCTATTTCTTCGACGAGTCTAATTGAAAACACGCGGCACGGATGGCGCTACGAAAACGTTTGAATGACCCTCGGCTCTCGCCACCGAGAAGGATGAACAGCCGATGGGGTATGGCAGCGTCCGCAATCGCTCACTCGACCCCGCCGAATATTGAGGACATAAGGCAAAGGCTCGTGCGGGGGGAGAACATTCCCCGAAGCCGTTGAATTTCCGCCTCCACCGCTTAACCGTCTGCGACCACGAGCCAGTTGAGATCAAAGCGCATCGTGAACAGCACAACCTGCATATACGCGCGAAGGCTCGGCTGTATCTCAAATCGTTCGGTGAGCCGTTCCAAGGTCTGCAGATCGTCGAAGAAATGCGCGGTGCGGCCATCTATCGCGAGTTCGTCCGTGCCAGCGGCCGCTTCGATGACGCCGCGTGCGGTGAGGTCGAGCCATTTTAGATCGCCACCGTCGAATGCGTCAGTCGCGCGAGCGAGATCGGCAATTCGGTCCAGCAATGACGGTTCCTCTATGCTTTCAGGGTTGGGATTGGCCGCGCCCTGCGCCCCGGGCGTCTGGTAATACCAGGCATCGTGTCCCCTTAGTTTCTCCACCGAAGGAAACGACGAGTTCTGAACCACGGTGCGCCGCTGTGTGTGTCTAAACAGATCGGTATAGGTGTGAAACGCGGGCGATGCATAAGCGACGTGAGCTTTGCCCTGCAAGGTCTCGGACATTCTCTGAAGACGCCTCTGCTGATGCGGTGTTATGCGAAACGACCAGAGCGGAGCGCTGATCGTCTTGAGCTTCTTCAGCGACCGGGGCCGCCGCGAGTAGAAATCGGGTCTCTTCGCCTGCAGGAAAAGATTCAGCCGGAATCTCGGGATCTTCTCTGTCGGTTGCTTGAGCCTCCACACAAAGGGCCAGTCGTAATAGGCTAGCGCCGCGCCCTGTAGCGGAGTCTTGTATCCGAGCGTCTCCCAGACCGCCGCCTGAGCTACGAACAGCCCCGCATCGAATCCCAAGGTCTTTTCGAGTACCTGCCCCGGTGTGAATAGCAAATTTTGGCCTCGCTCCAGTTGATTGTAGAGCGGGCCTTCATAGGCTTTTTCTTCAAACTCGGCAGTAATCACGGCTCTAGGATCCGCTGATACTCCACGAAGCTACCACAATCCCTATTAGTTCACGTGTGCCAGGTCAAGGTAAGTCACTTGCGAGTTACAGGGGCTGGCCCACCTTCCGTCAACCCAACGCGGCGAAACGCATCGGTGCCGTATCATCGAAGCATGAGCGGATCAGCGGCAGTCAGTGGGGAAAACCTGGAAGTTCAGATAGAAACGGCTGGCTACCATGAAGCTGGGCATGTCGTCGTGGCCGCAGCATTGGGACTTCGGCTGCGGCCGGAAGGCATCATGGTCGGGCAGGATGCGAAGGGTCTTGCGTGCTATTGGAAAGAACCAGACGGTACGGACGCATCGGTCGAAGCTAATGTCCTCGCGTCCTTTGCCGGATTTTGCGCAGAGAAACGCCTTCGTTCAATGCGGGGCCTTCAGCAGCGTGATTATTTCGGCGTCATCTTCAGCACGGACTGGAAAGAAGCGCGAGTTCTGCAGGGGAAGTTTTCCTCCGATTATTTTGGGGACAAGGGCCGCCGGACCATTCATGATGAACTGGAGGCCAAGGCGGAGCAGTTGATCGCACAACATTGGTCTGCGATCGAGGTGCTTGCCGAAGCCCTTTTGAGTTGCCAATGGGAATCGAAGAAGCCTTTCGAGAGCGGCACGCAATGGAGTGACGCAGAGCAAGCAAAATACCTCCTCGGTGCAGAAATAGTCGAGATCCTTGCAGCCCTGGGGATTTCGGCTCAATCTACACCTCCACTTTGACGGCTTGCTCTCCCTCGCTGTTATCCGCTACCAAATTCGGCATTCCGTATTTCCCCTTATCGAGAGAGTGTGCACTGCGTTCCCCGTGACAAGTCAGGGACCATTTAACCGATGTGCCCCAGATTCCATTTTTATGAGCGTGCGGAATAACGTCCCGCCGAGAAGTCATTAGACAACACCTTTCTCTAG
>Ga0209007_1000202_pt1 | contig 31958 bp, 29 predicted proteins | sample JacPinW_OM1H0_O2_FD_187961 | JGI IMG/M metagenome (GOLD analysis project Ga0209007, IMG submission 187961) | Forest soil microbial communities from Algoma, Ontario, Canada - Jack Pine, Ontario site 1_JW_OM1H0_O2 (SPAdes) (version 2) | ecosystem: Environmental > Terrestrial > Soil > Boreal... | reverse complement strand
GCGGAGGGCGCCCGCCGGGAAGGGGCGCAGCAAGCAGCTCCCCTATGCAAACCAAAGATCGGGCAAGACGCCTGCGCTACTGCTTTTGGTCGCCGCTGGGACTGGACGGCGCATCCGGCTTGGCATCCGGACTTGCCGTCGGCGGGCCGCCTGCCGGTTGCTTGTCGAATTCGAAGGTGCAGTCACGGCCGAGGACGCCGGCTCCGGCGTCGCGCTGGCCCGTGCCCTTCGTATCGTCGAATTGGGCTTTGATGTTGTAGTTATAGTTGTTGCCCTTCATGGCGAAGATTCCGTGGGCGTTGTTGTGCGTGACGGTGCCTTTGGCCTCGAGCTTTGCGGTGCCGTCGTCGTTGATCTTGCCATCGATGACGAGATAGCCGGCCGCGCCCTCTTCGCTGTGCTGGCCGTGAAACAGGTTGTCCTTCACCTCACTGGGAAATTCCCATTTGTATGCCGGGGTTTCGCCGTGCGCGACGCAGGCGAGATGGGTCGTGTAGGTGCCGTCGTAGCGGCCGCCGGCCACCGTAGCCAGCGGGAAAAGCATGGTGGCGCCGACCACCGCGAGGCGGATGCATTTCCTCATGGCTGCCCCCTGTTCTCGGAGATGGCACTGCTCGGTCGGCGGGAACCGACCCGAGGGAATCATACTGCTATTGATGGATGCCGAGATTACAAAGTTACTCTCAACCGAGGGCCCGGCGGTAAAAGCCAAAGGCTTCCGAGAGAGGACATCGAGGGTGCACGGCGGAGGACCGGCGATGTGCGCTCGGCATTGCCGAAATTCGGCGATCATTTACCGCTTGATAACCGAGACGTAACACCCCGACCGTATGGTCGCCTGAGGAGTTTTTGGGCTTGACCTTGATCGTAAATTCACTGGCTACCGCGAACCCCTCGCAGCCTGAAAATTTCGACCGTTTGCTCCGCAAGGCAGCCGCCTACTGCTGGCTCGAGCGATTCAAGAGCCAGACTTCGAAGGGAGCTTTCACATTGGAAACCTATCAGGTTGGGGAAACCGCTGGAGCGGTGTGGGAGGCTCTATCGAAACACGGTCCGCTAACGTTTGCGGCTCTAATGGAAGAAGTGAACGCGCCGCAGAGCGTGTTCTTCATGGCGATTGGCTGGCTTTTGCGGGAGAACAAGCTGCTGTTTGCACCCGATGGCGGGGACTACATCGTCAGTCTGGCCTGAGGTGCGCCGCACCAACCGAAGGCAGGGCCGAAGAGCCTCGTTCTCCACGGATGCGGGCCCGATACAATCGTTCCCGCCGAGTGCGGTTCCCATCGCGATTGCGCGGGCGCGAGTGCGCAGCAAGCCGCGTTGACGCGACTTGCCGCGCGGTTCGGAGCGCGTACGGCTTAATCCGAAGAAGCGGTTGCTGTGGCGCGAGGCGTCCGCGTGTAGGACGGCTTGTCGAGATCGTGGTCGGTGCTGGAATCGCCGGCCTTATCGATTTCGATGGAGCCCTTGAAGTAGGCGCCGTCCTCGATCATGATCCGGGCGGTCGTCAAGTCGCCGACCACCGAACCGTCCTTCTTGATCTCGATGCGGTCGCGCGCGCGGAGATTGCCCTTCACGTTGCCGTAGACAACCACTTCGCGTGCGATCACGTCAGCGGTCAGCTTGGCGCTAGCGCCGATCGTGAGCTTGCGATCCTCAAGCTGAACGAGTCCTTCGACGCTGCCGTCGATGGCCAGGTCCTCATTGCCAGTAATCTCGCCCTTTACATGCAGGCTCGCGCCGAGACGTGCAACGCCGCTCGACGATGCCGGGTACGACGAATCGATAGGTGCCATTGGTTTTGCCTCCCCAGAAAATGAAGTACTCGTTGGTGCGGTCGTTCTAGGTTGCTGCGGGAGCGGCGACCTAGCGGGAGCTTCGGGCTTCTTGTCTCCCCACATTTACCCTCCTTGGGCCTGACTTCGCCGGAACCAGTGCGTTTAATTGTGGACCGGGCTATCAATCTATTCTGCAGAGCCGACTGCGCCAACGCCAAAATGGGACAGCTGTGCTCGTTGCATTACTAGAGTGAAGCGCCGTACACGCTGAATGAAAGTTTCGATTAACCTTCGCAAACTTTCGAGCTTGAGAGCGTGGGAGGCGCAGTCTAGACCAAGTGCGGGCGGGATTCCAGCTTTCTTTGATCGAGGCAAAAGGCGAAGGCTGTTCACGGTTGAGGTTCAAGGGCGCGTAGAGTGCGCTGGCTTGCTATCCGCCGGTTGCTGTGGAACGATTTGAGGCCGCATGCGACTGATTCCAATACTAACCGTCATCGCCGGAGTTTCCGCTGCGCTTGGTGCGCAAGCGCCTTCGCCGCAGACGCTTCCCGACCCGGTCCCCGTCGAGCAAGGACTGGTCAGCGGGACAGGCGGGAGAAGCGCTGCTGTGCGCGTCTATCGCGGCGTTCCCTATGCTGCCGCGCCGTCAGGCGATTTGCGGTGGAAACCGCCGCAGCCGGCGCCGGCTTGGGAGGGCGTGCGGCAGGCGAATGCGCCCGGCAATGCTTGCCCGCAGCCTCCCTATCCGGCGAACGGGATCTATGGCGCTTCGCCACCGCCGATGGCCGAAGACTGCCTCAATTTGAATCTCTGGACGCCGGCGAAGACGGCGGGCGACCGGCTGCCGGTGATGGTGTGGATCCACGGCGGGAGCTTCGTCCACGGCACGGGCGCGGCGGCCGGGTACGATGGCGAAAACTTGGCCCGCCACGGCGTGGTCGTGGTGACGATCAATTATCGGCTGGGCGTTTTCGGTTTGCTGGCGCTGCCGGAGCTGGCGGCGGAGTCGCCGCACCACTCCGCTGGAAATTACGGACTGCTGGACCAGATCGCCGCGCTCCAGTGGGTGCAGCGGAACATTGCCGCGTTCGGCGGCGATCCGGCGCGGGTGACGATCTTCGGCGAATCGGCGGGAGCCGGGTCGGTGAACGTCCTGATGGCGAGCCCGCTGACGGCCGGGCTTTTCTCGCGGGCGATTGCCGAAAGCGGAGCATCATTCGAGCCGATGCGGTCGCTGGCGCAGGGCGAAAAGGGAGGCCAGGCATTGGCCGCGCGGATCGGCGCGACCGAGGACGTGCTGAAGGCGCTACGGGCGAAACCGCCCGACGAGCTGATCCAGGCGACGACCGACGATGATATCGACATGGTCGTCGACGGCTGGCTGCTGCCGCAGAGCGTCTATTCCGTTTTTGCCGAAGGAAAGCAGAACGATGTGCCGATCATCGTGGGCAGCAACGCGAACGAGGGTACGATTTTCCCGCCGCCGGGCGGCGCGATTTCGCCCGCCGACTTCACGGCTAATGCGAAGAAGCGATTCGGCCCATTCAGCGATGATTTCCTGAAAATCTACCCGCCGGGCGCGAGCGATGCTGAGGCGACTGCGTCGTATTTCGCGGCGCTGCGGGACGGTGAGTTCGGCTGGGACATGCGTATCTGGGCGCGGATGGCTGGCAAAACCGGTCATCGCCGCGCGTACCGCTATTATTTTTCCCGCGTGCCGCCTGGCCGCGGCGAGCGATTGGGCGCGTTTCACGGCTCAGAGATCGCTTACGTATTCGGGAATTTTCCGTACCGCATCGACTACCAGGATCTGGACCGGCAGCTGGCCGAAACGATCGAAACCTACTGGACAAATTTTGCGCGGGGCGGCGATCCGAACGGCCCGGGGCTGATCGCGTGGCCGATCTACGATCCTGAGAAGGACAACGTGCTAAATTTCGGCGATGCGGTTTCTGTAGCCTTCAAGATCAATTCGCAGGGTCTGGACTTCTTCGACGATTTCAACCGCTCACTGCGCCCTTCGCCCGATCCCAAGTAGAAGCGCGACTGCAGGCGCGGCGGTATAATCCCGCCCGATGTCTCCTACCGCAAAGTGGCTGGGCAATTGGATCGTCTGGACACTGGCGACGATCGGGCTGGCGCTGGCTGTGCTGGTCCCCGATGCGATCGTTCATGTGTGGGTGGGCAAGCGGATGGGCATGGATCGCGCGATGGCTCTGCCGTGGATCGCTCTTTTTATCGACCACGCGGTGATGACCCTGGTGGCACTGATCCTGATCGCGCTGCTGAGCAGAGGGCGGATGGGCGACTACGGCTTGCAGAAGCCGCGGGGAAAATCGTACGTGGGGGCTTCGATCGGCTGGGGGATTTTTTTCGGCGGGCTGATGACCGTAGCGGATTATTTGCCGTCGCTGCTGGCGCACCAGCCGCCGGAAAGCTATCCGCTGACTCCGGTGAACATCACCGGCTGGTTGGTGTTTTCATTCCTTTACGTGGGATTCACGGAGGAGATTCCGTTTCGCGGGCTGCTGCAAACGTTCCTCATGCAGCGGACGACGGGGCGGATTCGCGTCGCCAGCTACGACATGCATGCGGCCGGGGTCGTACTGGCGGTGCTGTTCGCCCTGGCTCACGTGGGCAATTTCTGGGTGCGGCCGTTTTGGGCTGCGCTGGCGCAGCAGCTGTACGCCATCGCGCTCGGGATCCTCTACGCCTACTGGCGGGAAAAATCGGGGAGCCTCGCCGCCGCGATCATTGGCCACAACCTCAGCGATGGCGTGGAACTATCGATGACGTTCTTTCTCGAGTGGCTCTGGCGCTAACGACCTAGTATTTGCGCAGGACTCCGACCACTTTGCCCTGGATCTTTACGTCGGTGCCGGGGACGACGATCGGGGGCATCGACGAATTCGCGGGCTGCAGGCGGATCTTGCCTCCAGGCTCGCGATAAAATCTTTTCACCGTGGCTTCGTCTTCGCCTACCAGCGCGACCACGATTTCTCCGGGATTCGCTACCTGAGTCTGCTCCACCACGATGTAATCCCCGTCGAGGATGTGATCGTCGCGCATCGACTCGCCCTTCACCTGCAGGACGAAGGTGTTCTGTCCCTTGGCGAAATCGGCGAGCGAGATGGTCTCAGTGCCTTCGACGGCTTCGAGCGGACGCCCGGCGGCGATCCTGCCGGCGAGCGGGAGCTCGATCACGTGGCGGTCGAGGATTTCCTCGCGGACCTGCTTGGGGAGCTGGGTGACCTCGATTGAACGGCTCTGGTTATAGCCGCGGCGGATAAAACCCTTTTTCTCCAGCGTGGAGAGATGCTTGTGCACGGTCGCGAGCGAGGTGAGCTTCAGGGCGTGAGCGATCTCCTCAAAGCTTGGCGAGTAGCCGTTCTTGTTGATGAATCCGACCAGGTAATTCAGGACTTCTTTTTGGCGTTTCGTTAAGGCCATGCAAACCCCCGACACACTCTTTCTAGGCTGCCAGTGTGGGCGAACCAAAAGCGAAAGTCAATGGGCCGTTAGGACAGTTTTAGGCCAGTCCTACGTACCTGCCGTTTTCGGCCGACCACCGAGGGCATGGATGAGTCTGGAGATTGTCCGGGGGCCAGAGATGCAGGAGCCGGCTGGCGTCTGTTGGCGCTTTATTCCTTTCGCGGGCTTTGTAAACTTGCAATTGCAAGATATGCTGAAGACGATCAAGCTCCCCCTGCCGACCCGCATGCCGCTGAGCCCATTTAGCCTTACCTGCCCCTACTGCAAGGCCAAGCGCGGGCAGGAGTGCGAGGACAACTCTGGCGGCCAGCCAAGCACGCACCTGGAGCGCATCCAGATGGCCGCCCTCGCGGACAAAATGGGTAACCTGCGCACGCGGGCGGAAAAACGCGCCCGGCGCGCCAACGGCAACGGCGCGCAGTCGCTGCCTGTCCGCGCAACCGTCGTTCAGTAGCGCCGGATCCGACAAGCTTCCGTACCTGCCGCTCGCCCGCAGGCCTGATCACGGCTTTCTAGGACGGTGCGCAGGAATTTTTTCGCGGCTTCCTGCTCCGTTTGAAGGAGACTGCTCTGGCTGGCGCTGGGTATCGATGGCCGCACCCAGGTTGAGCGCCACGTCCGTTTCGCTGGAGAAGTGAACAGTGTTCTCGAGGATTGAGTTTTCGGTTACTTCGAAATCGTCCTTGGTCAAGCCACGGGCGAACTGGGCGTGGCGCCCCCCGACAATGGGCTGAGCGGTTTCTTAACGCTGCTCCAGGCCGCGCCATTCCGGCGCTGTCTATTTCCTATAGCGGTTCTGAACGCCGGCTGCGTTTTGCGAGCGCCCGAGGGGCGGATTCGTGCGTCAACAACATTGCCGCCAAACCGACGACCGTCGCTACGATCCAATACCATGCCGGGACCAACGGACTGCCCGTGGCGCGGATCAGCCACGTGACCGCGTATTGCGCGGTGCCGCCGAAGGCTGCGATCGAGAGCGCGTAGACGATCGAGAGAGCGCCGGAACGGATCGACGGAGGCAGCGATTCGGTGAGCCAGATGATGCTCGGCCCGTTGCAGAGCACCAGCAGCGCGAACATCACAGCCGTGGCGGAAAAGAGCGCGGCCGGAGTCTGGAAGCGGTTGATCAGGTAATAGGCAGGGTAAATCGCGATCAAGAGCAGCGTGCCGAATAGCAGCATCATCGGCTTGCGGCCGAAGCGGTCGGAAAGCGCGCCAGCGGGGAGTTCCAGCAGCACGCCAGTGAGACCGATGGCGATCGTGGCTCCGAACGCGACGTTGGCATGCATGTGCAGCGTGGCGATCGCGTACGTGGTCATATATTCCGCCGTGTAATTCCCGATCGTGCCGGATGCGAGAATCAGCAAACCCAGAAAAGCGATCCACATGTATTTGCGGGAGGCGATGGTCTCGGCCTTCGCGGCGTCTTCGGCATGAAATGTTTCCGGCAGGCCGCGCCGCATCCACAGGCCGAACGGCACGATGACCGCGCCGAGCAGAAACGAGATGCGCCAGCCGAAATCCTGCAGCTGCTGCTCGTTGAGCAGGCTTGACAGCGCAAACCCGACAAGCCCCGCGATCATTACGGATAGATCCTGCGTCCAGAATTGGAACGCTGTGTAGAACCCGCGCCGCTCCGCCGGAGCGGACTCGAGCAAGAAGGCGGTGGTGGGACCTACCTCGCCGCCGAGCGCAAAACCCTGGACCATGCGGAACAGAATGACCAAAATCGGGGCCGCAACGCCAATCCGCGCATGCGACGGCGTCAGCGCGAGTCCGATGATGGCGAAACCCATCAGCGAAAACGAGAGAATCATCGCGGGCTTGCGACCGACGCGGTCGCCCATGCGGCCGATGACGATGCCGCCGATCGGACGGGTGACGAAGCCGACGCCGAAGGTGCCGAGCGATGCGAGGAGGCTGGCCGTTGGCGAGGTCGACGGGAAGAATGCGCGGCCGATGTAAACGGCGAAGAAGGAGTAATTCAGGAAGTCGTAAAATTCGAGCGCATTGCCCACCACGACAGCCGCGATGTGCTTGGCGGGCACTGTCCCGCGCGTTTTCCGCGCTTCCGGCCTTTCCGGCGTATCGACTACGGCTGCCATGTCTTCGCTCTTTCTGCTTTCTGTTGTTTGCCCGCGCCCGACCGCGTTCGGTTCGCCGGACACTATCACGGTTGGGGCTTTTGCACCTGACGTAAATCTCGATGGGGACAATCCGTCGCGGCGGTCGAGGGCGAGCAGGGGGCGGGAATGAGTGAAGGTGCACGATGCCGAATTTCGATGCTGAAAGACCAGGCCTGATCCGCAGGATGCGCAGTTTTTCGATGTGACCCCACCCCTGGCCTGAAACTTTGAGACAATCGCGGTTGCAATTGCATCCGACTTGATGAGAGCCGATCGCCGACGCAATCCTAGGGAGCGCGGAAGGAATTTGGATGAGCTACGTCGAAAAAAATCTGATTTCAGGCGAGAAGCTGGTTTACCGGACCGGCATTCACTGGATCGTGCTTTTCTGGCCGTTTGTTTTCGCGGTTTTGCTCGCCGGGGCGGCCGCGGCTGTGTACATGTACCGCAACGATTGGGTGATCGGCAGCGCGGCGCTGATTGCCGTCGCGGCGCTCATTCTAATTGTCGCGGGCGTGCGGCGCGGCTCGACGGAGATGGCCGTGACCAACCGGCGCGTGATCATCAAGACCGGCATCGCGAGCCGGCGGTCGCTGGAAATCATGCTGCCGAAAGTGGAAAGCATCGGAATCGACGAAACGGCGGGCGGGCGAATGCTGGGCTACGGCACGGTGACGATTCACGGGACGGGCGGGACGCCGGAGCCTTTCCGGCTGATCGCGCATCCGTCGGAATTTCGACGACAAGTGCAGCAGCAGATTGATGGCGCGACGGTGCGGGCTTAGCTCGGACCTTTCGCACGCTCGAAGATTGGCGGCGGGCCGGCCGAGGCGTCGATTCCGGCCCAAAGATTCATGGTGTTCAGCTCGTCGAGGCCGCAAGCTTTCAGATAAAGGAACAGCTGCATTCGATAGGCGGCGTAGTGGGTAAGCGGCAGCCGGACGACCCACGTGCCGCGCGTGGTTTTGTTGCCGAACATTTCAATTGCTTCGCGGAAATCAGCGTCGGTCGACGGAGCGAGCAATTCTGAGAAGAGGGCCGGCTGTTTGGCGATCGCGGCTTTCGCCTGATCGAGGCTCAGAGCGTTTGCGATGGCCGCCTCCGCGCGCCAAACTTGAACCCACCTCTCCATTGTGAAATTTCCCGCGACGACGAAACGGAGCTGGACCGGAGCCATGACGACGAAATAACGAACCAGCTCGATCAGGCTGCGTTGTTTTGGGGATGGCCGGTAGTCGAGCATAGAGGGCTCGATTTTCGAAATCAGGTGGATGACCAGGCGGACTTCGTTTTGGAGCGCGGCGATGGCTTCTTCTTTTGTCAGGACCACTTGATGTATCTCACCCCTGAAAGGCCTGTTCTATTTGACTGAGAAGGCCAGCAGGACGTTGCCCGAGTTTGTTCCGGTTACTGCGTAGCCGGAGCCGATGAAGAGCATACCGTCGGCGATGGAGGGTCCAATGGAGGCGATTGCGCCGCCTTTCGCAGGAACCTTATTTACCGTGTCGTATGGCTTCGCGGTGTCGTATTCCCATAGAGCGCCGCCGTCGGCTGTCGAGAGGGCATGAATTTTTCCGTCCGAGCCCGCGACGAAGACGACACCCGGCATCGCTGTGGCCGCGGCGGAATTAATTATGCGCGCGGTTCCCGTCTTCGGAAATGACACGCGCCAGACGATTTCGCCGGTAGCCAGCTTGATCGCGACCATTCCTCCCGATTGCAATCCGTAATAGACGTTCTGATCGTCTGCGGCGCCGCCCCAGACGATTCCGTTCAGGTGCGCGTAGAAGGTGTTCTGTTGATCCGTCGGGATATCGACGGCGTGAATTGTCCACACGACGGCGCCTTTGTTATCCGGATCGAGCGCGGTAACCGTGCCGTCCTTTTTCCCGAAGACGATCACGCTTTTGCCGCCCGGCATGTCGCGCAGGATGGGCGAATTGCCGATATCCTGGTCGGGACCGTTTACTTTCGGGCAGTTGTCGGTGCGCTGCGCGCCGTTGCATCCGCCCATGAAGGCGTCGCCGGATTCGGCCTGGTAGTGCCACAGCTCTTTGCCGGTTTTCAGGTCGAGAGCGAGGATTGCGTCGGTGGTATCGGGCGCCGGGTCGGTCTGGCCGTCGCCGGTGCCGACGTAGACTGCGCCGCGCTTGGCGTCGATGGTGGGTGAATTCCAGATCGAGCCGCCCGAGGGCGCATACTGCTCGACGCCTTTCGAGTTCTTGCGCACCGGCACAGGAGTGGGCACGACGTAGGCCTTCCACACCTGCGCGCCGGTATTGGCGTCGAGCGCGACGACGCTTCCCCGCCCCGTGCAGCAGGAATAATCGAGGTTCGAGGCCGAGAATTCCTCGGACGAGGAAACCGGGACGTAGACGCGGCCCTCGAAAACTTTCGGCGCGGCCGTGATGCGAGCGACGAAATGATCGTCCACACGTGTGGCCCAGAGCTGCTCGCCGGTCTGCGCGTCGACGGCGTACACATTCGCGTGGGCGTCCCCGAAATACGCGGCGAATTTCGTCTTGCCGCGGCCCTCGACGGGCGCGACGGTGACCGCGGAGCGCGCGGCGCCTTTGGCCGCATACGACCAATAGACGCATCCGCTGGCGGCGTCGAGCGAATAGACGTAGCCGATATCGGCGCCGACGAAAACTCGGCCTGCGAAAACGGTGGGCTGCCCGTAGGCGGACAGTCCGGTCGGATAGCCGAAAGCCCACTTCAATTTGAGATGCGGTACATCGGCGCGCGTGAGACCGGCTCCTAGGGCGGTCTGAAACCGCGAATTCACCACGTCGGGACTCCAGCCGTTCCATTCAGGCGTCCCGGCGGGATCGACGAGCGGCGGATTCGACGCGCAGTGATTGGGCATATCCTTCGCGTCGCCTTCCTGGAGGCTGCCTAGCGGGCGGCCGCTGAGAAACGTGGCGAGCATTTTGCGCTGATCGTCGGTGAGTTGGTCGCCTTGCGGCTTCATCGGCCCGGTCGTGAGCGCTTCGTAGATTTTTTCCGGAGTCATCTGGCGGATCGCGTCGGGTGCGGGGGCTTGCGGGACCTGGGGATTGCCGTGGCAGCCCATGCAGTGCGTCTGGAATGTGCCGATGCCGGTTTCCGTGCCGGCGCCGAGGTTGGCGGCTTGCGGCGGCGGTGTCGCTGCGGGCGCGGCGGCGGGCTGTTGCGTTTTCGCTGCGACGGCAAATCCCATGCCCACGAGAACTCCGGCTGTTGCCACAACGGCAACACGCCACATTTTGTTCATCTGCGTGTTTTCTCCCGGGCCGGCGCTACTTGTCGCTGATTCCGCCCCATGCCGAATTCAGATGATACTGCAATCCGGAACCGACCATTTCGATGCGACGAATTTTGCCATCGGTGATCTTGAAGGCTTCGGTGACTTCGAGGCTCGACGGTCGGTTGAAGATATTTCCCATCGAGACAGTTTGACCGTTGGTGAGCTTGATCGTGTGCACGGTACCGTTCTGGTCGAAGACGACGTAGGCCCAGACGACACCGCGCTCTTCGTCAACCAACGGAAAGCGGCGATCGCGAATGCGGGTGACGATGGCGTAGTAGCCACTCTTGAACTGGGCCATGCAGCTCATACCAAAGGCGTTGAAGGCGGCGTTGGGGGATAGCGTGGGATTGTTGGTGGTATGGACGCCGTTTTCCATGCGGTCGCAATCGTCGGCGAAGGGATAGACGCCTTTGCCGTCGTTATTTTCGAGGCCGGCGAAATACATGTTGGCGGTGTTGATTAGCTGCGCGCGCGAGACGCGTTGGGCTGGCGGAATCGTTTCGAACCAGATCGGCTCGGGCGTGAGCTTGTCGTATCCCTCAAAGTTGGAGGGACCACCGCCGCCCTGGCGGTAGTAGGTGGTCTCGATTTCGGTGATGCGGCCGAGCTGGACGCGGAGGCGCATGCCCATGATGACGAGGTGATCGCCTTCGTGCATGGTGACCATGCAGCCGATCTGCTCGAAGACGGGATCGGAAAAGCAATGCTTGTAGCTGCCGACCTCTGTGACCGTACCCCAGAAGCCGTCGCCAACTTCCATTACCTGATCGTTTTCGGTGTATTTCACATCTTTCGATAGCGGAAGGCGCGAAGGATCGTGGGCTACGAGAGCGTTTAGATACCGGGTCGCCAGATCTTCTAGGCAGGCGCGATCGCAGTCGATGGCGATGGAGCCGATGGCGGAGATCTTAGGCGCGCTTGGGCCCGCCAAGACGACCATCGCCGCGCAGAACATAGCAGCCGTTAACAGAATTCTTGTTCGCATGATGATTCACCCCCCGATCTCGAAATGCGGTGGCTGACGATACCGCGACCTGTGCGACGCGTCAACTTCTGTGCTGCTTCGTTGCGCGGCCTCAACCGATCGAAAGAGTTTCTTACCGCGGAGGCGGCAGACGACGCGGAGGATTGTGAAATGTTTATTCCGCCGACGCGTATCATCTACAGGCTCGATTAGCTGCTGCGACAGGCGGCGGCTCGGAGGCGGGGACAAATCGATGTCATTTGCTGCGTCGGAGTGGGAGTTTCGAGCCCGTTTCTGGTTCATCCTGGGGGTTTTCTGGCTAGGATTTCTGCTGTACGTTGTCGATCACAAGAATGTTTGCGCGGCTCTGAGCATTTTCGTCTTTCGGCACCAGCCCGGGTCGTCGGCGCAGATTGACCGGCTCATCATTGGGTTGCTTTGGGTGGGCACGTTTCTGGCTGGATTGGCGGCGCTGATTCGCACCTGGGCCGGGGCCTATTTGCACAGCTCGATCGTTCATGATGCCGGACTGCACGGCGAGCAGCTTGTGGCCGACGGACCTTACCGGCATCTGCGCAATCCGCTGTACCTCGGGAACCTGTTCCTTGCGGTCGGTATCGGAGTGCTGGCACCGCGGTCGGGATTTTTCGTCATCGTCATCGGCATGTGGATCATCGTGTACCGGCTGATCAGGCGGGAAGAGATCACATTGCTGGCGTCGCAGGGCGAAGGCTACCGGCGCTACCTGGCGGCTGTGCCGCGGTTGTGGCCGGCGCCGACGCCGCAGGTGCCCGCGAGCGGGGCGAAACCAGATTGGGCGGACGGCTTTACGAGCGAGATGATGATGTGGGCGGCGGCTTTGGCGATGGCGGTGTTCACGATTACGCAGAACCCGGGATATTTCTGGGCCGTATTTGGCGCCGGGATGGGAATCTATTTTTTGCAGGGGTATTTGCGGGGACGGGCGAAGAAAACGGCTGCATAGACCCCGCGCAACCCCGCTGCGCGGAAGGATTGCAGCGGCGCCCAGCTCACGGTTCACTGCAATAAACGACAGGCGAGCCCGCGCTACTTACCTTTGCGTGCGGCTGGGTGGCTGGGTGGCTTCCAGTTGTGTTACGATTTTCGCAGACGAGAGCCCTTGTTGTTTCGTCGGCGCTCGGGGGAACGCCGGCACGGCATCTTGCGCGGTGCAGGGATCATCTAATCGGGTGGGGATCAGCTCATAACAACAATGTCTACGACCTCAGTTCGGCCATCGGAGCGCAAGCGCGAAGTCAGGGAACAGGCGGTGATCCGGTTCTGCGGGGATTCCGGCGACGGGATGCAGATTACCGGCAGCCAGTTCACGAATACTGTCGCTCTCTACGGAAACGACCTGGCCACGCTTCCCGATTACCCGGCTGAAATTCGCGCCCCAGCCGGCACCTTGCCGGGCGTCAGCGGTTTCCAGGTACATTTTTCGTCGAGCGACGTGTACACGCCGGGCGACAGCGTGGACGCGTTGATCGCGATGAACCCGGCGGCGCTAAAGATGAACCTGCCGGACCTGAAGGCGAACGGGATCCTGATCGTCAACCTGGATGACTTCGGCGAAACCGATCTGCGGAAGGCGCAGATGACGTCGAACCCGCTGGAGGATCATTCGCTGGACGGATATCGCCTGTTCAGCGTGGAGCTGACGAAGCTGACGCGTGCGGCGCTGAAGGAACTGGGGCTGGACAACAAGACCGTCGACCGCTGCAAGAATTTCTTCGCGCTGGGCATGTGCTACTGGCTCTACAACCGCTCGATGGACGGGACACTGCGCTGGATCGAGGACAAGTTCAAGAGCAAGCCGGTGCTGGTGCAGGCGAATCGGCTGGCGATGCAGGCGGGCTACAGCTATTGCGAGGCGACCGAAGCGTTTCAGATCAGTTACGAAATTCCGCCGGCGAAATTGAAGCCGGGCATCTATCGCAATATCAGCGGGAACACGGCGCTGGCGATGGGGTTCGTAGCGGCGTCGCAGAAGGCGGGGCTACCGCTGTTTCTGGGATCGTATCCGATCACGCCGGCTTCCGATATTTTGCACGAACTTTCGGCTTACAAGAATTTCGGCGTGATCACTTTTCAGGCCGAGGATGAAATCGCGGCAATTACTTCGGCGATCGGCGCGGCCTACGCGGGCGCGCTGGCGATCACTTCGACCTCCGGGCCGGGCATGGCGCTGAAGACGGAAGCGTTGGGTTTGGCGGTTGCAGTTGAGCTGCCGCTGGTGATCTGCGACATCCAGCGCGGCGGCCCTTCGACGGGATTGCCGACCAAGACCGAGCAGGCGGATTTGCTGCAGGCGCTTTACGGCCGGAATTCGGAGGCGCCGATTCCGATTTTGGCGCCGTCGTCGCCGGGCGATTGTTTCTGGATCGCCATGGAGGCGAGCCGCATCGCCATCAAGTACATGGTGCCGGTGATCATATTGTCAGACGGATATTTAGCAAACGGCGCGGAACCGTGGCCGGTGCCTTCGGTTTCGGATTTACCGGAAATTCCCGTGCATTTCGAAACGAATCCGGAGGGGTTCAGGCCCTACCGCCGCAATCCGGACACACTGGCGCGACCGTGGGCGATTCCGGGGACGCCGGGGCTGGAGCATCGCATCGGCGGACTCGAAAAACAGGATGTGACCGGCAACGTGAATTATGAGCCGCTGAATCACGAGCGCATGGTGCGGTTGCGCTCAGCCAAGGTTGACGCCATCGTGCAGGACGTGCCGGACGCCGTGCCCGCAGGCGACGCTTCGGGCGAATTGCTGATCGTGGCGTGGGGATCGACGCACGGGCCGATCACGGCGGCCTTGAAAACGAAGCGCGCAGACGGGCACCGGATCGGGCACGTTCATTTGCGGCATCTGAATCCGCTGCCGAAAAATCTGGGAGAGATTCTGGGCCGATACGATCGCGTGCTGGTGCCTGAAATGAACATGGGGCAGCTTTCGATGGTGCTGCGCGCCAAATACCTGGTGGACGCGCAAGGGTACAACAAAATTCAGGGTAAGCCTTTCAAGCAATCGGAGATCGAGCAGAAGATCGAAGAGATTCTGGAGTCGTAGCGAGCGAGGACATGGAGATGAGCACGGCCACATTGCCGCCGGTGTTGACGAAGAAGGATTTTCAGACCGACCAGGAAATTCGCTGGTGCCCCGGCTGTGGCGATTACGCGATTTTGTCGGCGGTTCAGGCCGTGTTTCCGGAGCTGGGAATTCCGCGCGAGAAATTCGTGGTGATTTCAGGGATTGGATGCTCGAGCCGGTTTCCCTATTACATGAACACTTTCGGGTTTCACACGATTCACGGGCGCGCGCCGGCAGTGGCGACCGGTTTAAAAGTGACGCGGCCGGATCTGGAGGTCTGGGTTGCCACGGGCGACGGCGATTCGCTTTCGATCGGCGGGAATCACACGATTCACATGCTGCGGCGCAACGTGGGATTGAAAGTGCTGATGTTCAACAACCGGATTTACGGCTTGACGAAGGGGCAGTATTCGCCGACGTCGGAAATCGGGAAAAAGACGAAATCGACGCCATACGGCACCACGGACCGCCCGTTCAATCCGCTTTCGCTGGCGATTGGAGCCGAGGCGACGTTCGTGGCGCGGTCGGTTGACGTGTTCCAGCAGCATCTGAAGGACACGCTGAAGAAAGCGGCCGCGCACAAGGGGTCGGCGTACATCGAAATTCTTCAGAATTGCAATATTTTCAACGACCACGCGTGGGAGACGATTACGGAACGAGACGCACGCAGCGAGCACGTGGTGCAGCTGGAGCATGGCAAGCCGCTCGTTTTCGGAAAGAATCGCGACAAGGGCATTCGGCTGAACGGTTTGGAGCTCGAGGTCGTGCCGCTGGGCGCCGGCGGCGTCACGGAAAAGGATTTGCTCGTTCACAATGAGAACGATCCGCGGCCGTCCTACGCGTTCTTGCTTTCCCAGATGGAATTGCGGCCGGGGTTCCCCACCCCGATCGGCGTGCTGCGGGCTTGGCCGGACGTGCCGCGCTACGAAGACGTGATTGCCGCACAGATTCGCGACGTGCAGGCGAAGCGCGGAGTGGGCGATCTGGCCAAACTCTTGCGCGCCGGCGACACCTGGGAAGTTCGCGCGTAATCAATTCCCATCGGAAACAATTCAGCGAATCCTCAACGGCGCGGTCCCGTAGCCGTGTGTCGAGTGGTCGCGGCCAGCGACCCGGTTTAGCGGCCGACGGACGCGCCGGACTGCGGCGGATTTTGCGCGAGTGCGGGGCGGTCGCCTGCAAGCGGAGGCATTTCGGCGAAAGCGTGATCTCGCTGAGCGATGAATGCTGCGAAGTCTTGCCGCGAAACCGGGTCGGACGGCGGAAGCGGAAGCTTTTCGAAGTTCAGGAACTCGCCACGAAGCTCGATGCGGAAATCAAGATGGGGGCCGGTGGCAAGGCCGGTCATCCCAACGAGCCCGATACGTTCGCCCTGTTCGACGCGCTCGCCGTTGTGCACCAGAATTTTAGAAAGGTGCATGTAGTATGTCGTGTAGCCGTTGTTGTGCTGCACCTTCACCAGGTTGCCGTCGCCGCCCTTGGGTCCCGCGAATATCACTTTGCCGTCGCCGATCGTCTGCACCGGTGTGCCGGTGGGCGCGCCGTAGTCGATTCCGAGATGCGGACGATATTCCTTCAGGATCGGGTGGAAGCGGCTGAGGCTAAAATGCGACGTGATGGGCGCAGCGAATTTCAGCGGCGAGTGCAGGAACGCTTTCTTCATCGACGTGCCATCCGGTTTGTAATACGTGGCGATGCCCGTGGGTCCGCGGAACAGGATGGCGCGATAGGAGCGGCCGGCGTTGTCGTATTCGGCCGCGAGGATACGACCGTAGGACGCCAATTCGCCGTTTTGAAGAACTGTTTTCTCGACGACCACGCGGAACGTATCGCCCGGTCGCGGGTCGGTGTAGAAATCAAGATCGAAGCCGAAAATTTCGGCGATGCGCATGGCAAGCTCGGGTTTTTCACCCGCATCGGTAACGGCCTGGAATAGCGAACCGTTCACGCGGCCAATCACGCCGACTTCTTCGGTACGGGAAGGCACGGTTTCGATGGTGGAGCGGAAATCGTTGCCGCTCGGTTCGATCGAAAGAATGCGGCCGGGCTCGATGTTGTAGCGTACTTCGCGGAGCTCACCGAGAACGGAGCGGCCAATCGAGAACTCGTTGCCGGCGCGTAGGTGGCGCATGTCGAAAACTGGCTGCGCGGCAGCGACCATGCGCGATGCGCTGTGAGAATCGATGCCGAGGCTGCCGAGAAACGCGGCGAAGGAGCGGCCCGACGGCAGCGTGCGCTTCGTGAACTTCACCACTTCGCGTTCGATGCGCTGTGCTTCCTCGCGCGCGCGCGATACTTCGGCGGCAAATTGCTGGTCCGCCTGATAGCGTTTGTAATACGACGCGCCCATGCAGCCCGCGCCGACCAGCGCAATCGCCGGCCACATAATCAGTTTCCTGAGATTCGCCGTACCCAAGCAACGCCCCCGATTTTGTCTTGGCCTCGTCCCCCGCGCCCGGCACCGCAGCGTTTGCAGAGTAACGCAACGCGCGCACGATGGAAAAGCGAAAATCGAGGTTGGTGCACTGACCTTGACAACTCCCGCGGGAAACGAACGCTACGGCTGTGGCGCTGGTTGAGGCGACGGCGTTGGCGTCGTTTGCGACAGCGGCTTGCGGTGTGGCTTTGGGGCTGGCGTGACCTGGTCGGGGACGACGGAATGGGACGCCGGCGTGGCGCTGGCTTCCGTCGATGGGGGGGCCGGCTTGTCCGGACGCGGGAATTCATAGATGCCGTACGGGTCGGCGGCCACGAGCAGCCGATTCGGTTCGACGAGGATCGACGTCGGCTTCAGCGAGGTACCGTCGGTGAGCAGCAGGTAGTACATGTCCTCGCGGGCGCCGCCGCTATCGAAATGGACGAGCGTATCGCCAATCGCGGCCCAGAGCTCATGCGTCAGTGGATCGACGCCGACGGCAGTGATGACCGGTTTGCCTTCCGCTCCGGGCGGCGGATTGTCCAGCCTCACACGCACGGCGAGCCGCGCGCGGTACTCGTCGAAGCCGGGATGAAAATGAAAATGGTCGTGGCCGTCTTCGCCTTCCGGGTGGTCCGCCATGTCCGGATGCGCGCCGGTGGCAGAATCTGCACCCCCCGGGCCGTCGGCACCACCCGGTCTGCCGCCGGAGAACAAGCCCGGCGTGTGGCCATGGAAGAATCCGCCGATGCCCATGCCGAACATGCCGGGCATCATCAGGTCGGGACTCGAGTAGCTCAGCTCGGAGGGAGCGAGCGAGGCAATGCTGCTGTCGCTGTAATCGAGCGCGTCCGAGCTGCTGGGGTCGGTATTGAAGGCGAGTACGTTGCCTTGCGTGGTGATGTTACCGAAGGGCGCGTCGGTGAGAGAGGACGAAGACGATCCCGATGACGCCGCGCCGCCTCCGCCTGCGCGCATGCCGCGGCGCGCGCGATCGGAAACCGAAAGGCTGCTGAGCGAGTGCAGATCGGTCCAGGCGCTGATGCTGGTCGGCCAGCCGAGCGCGGACATCGAGTAGCCGAGCTCGACCCGGCCGGTGTCGCGCGGCAGCGCGCCAAAGGTTTCCTTGGGCACAACGGATTCATAGGCGGAATAGCCGTAGCGATCGAAACGCTGCAGCGTGGGATCGGGCAAAGACGTGAACGAAAAATAAATATTGCCGTCGGAATCGCCGATGATCCGACCGCGATCCACAAGCGAGGGCGGCGGAGGCGGCTTTACGATTCCGTCCTCGGTTTGCACCGCCGGGGCGGGCGGCGTGATGTCGGCCGGATCGCCGAATGTGCGGACCACTTTGCCGTTCTCGTCCATGATCTGAACGAGGCGCTTCGACATGAGCGTGGTGACGGCGAATTGGCCTCCGGAAAGCGCAACGACGGATGTGGGCGTATTGACCGGAATCGTGGCCACGGACGCGCCGTCAGGGGCGAAAATCTTAATGGCGTTGGCGCCGCGGTCAACGACGAAGAGCCGGCCGGTCGAGTCAATATCGAAACCGACGGCGTAATGAATCGCGGCTCCGCGGGAATTGGCGTTGGGAATTTGCCCGACGAGCTTGCCGGCCGGGTCGAATATGGAGATCGTGGTGGCCGGCTGAGCTAGGATGTAATAGCGGCCGGCTGAATCGCGTTTGATGGTGGCGACGCCGGGGCCGACGGCTCGGAAGACACGGGGCCCGGCGTGCAGGGTCGTCTGAAGCCCTTGCGCGGCAACGGGCCGAGACGGCCAGAGAACGAGCAGGATTGCTGCCAAACCGCAGAAACAGACAGGGTTGCTGCGCCACATGCCCGACTCACCCTCTACGAACAGACCGGTAAGCTACGTTGTTTTTCCGCCCAGGGGCCTGAAAAGTTCCCTCGATTTAGTCTGATGAGGACAGCGATGCCGGGGATGGCCGGCTATTTCGCCGGCTTGACCACCGTTATCGTGCTGAGCATGCGAACCCAGCGGGCGGGGCGCTTGTCGTGCGGAGCGACCAGGCGGAGCGGGCCGAGCTTGTCGGGGATGGGCTGGCCGTCGAGGGTGTCTGCAATGAGCACGCCGGAATCCTGGACGCTGCTGTCGAGCTCAGCCAGCGCGAAAACGGCTGCGTAGCCGTCGGCGCCTTGGGCGCGAACGTAGATGGCGAGAGCCGGGCCACGCAGGGCGGAGCCCTGGGGGACGCCCGCGCGTTTCAGTATTTCGGCGAGCGGGACCCCCTGATAGGTCTCGTCCTTTTTCTCGTGCTCGTTCATCACCGTGATGGTCTGGCGAGGCAGGCCGCGCAGGTCGGCTAGGGAAAGCGACATCGGCTTGTCGATATCGCCATTGACTTCGAGCCGCGCGTCGTCCGGTTTGGGCGCGGCAGCGGGAGCAGCGGCCGATTGGGCGCGAACGCCCTGATAACCGGCCCACAACAGCGCCGAGGCGATTAAAATGGCTGCCCGGCGCGACCATTTCATGCGCCGATGATACATGCAGGCCGCAAACGTGTCGAGGTGCACGCGCGGCATGGAGCCAAGCGGCACGCCCATTGGGCGGGCCGGTCGATCGGCCCGTGGGCGGCTCCGGCCCGTTCGATGCCCTCTGGAAACGTCACTCTTTGTACGCCTCGCTTTAAACGAAATCTTCCGCCAAATTCCGCAGTGCTAAGCTATTCATTCGGAATTCGGCTCGCTCTGGGGACGCGTGTAGCACTGCGCGCGGTCTTGGAATCAGATCCAGGGCCTAGTTGCTCCTCGCGAACCGACCGCTCCGAACTATAGGCGACTAGCATGAGTCCTTCGGAAAACGGAGCGACGAACAGCGCGACCACCATCGCCACGGGCGTGGACAAGCGCCGAAGCACGCGCGTGGTGCAGGCTATGCCGATCAAAGTGCACGGCGTGGACGCGCTGAGTGAGTCCTTTATCGAGCGCACCACCACGGTGATGGTGAGCTGCCACGGCTGCAAGTACCAATCCAAACATTACGTGCCCAAGGGTTCGGTTGTAACGATCGAGATTCCACGGCGAAATCCCGCCGCGCCGGCGCGGATCATCACCGGCACCGTGATCTGGGTGCAGCGGCCGAACCAGGCGAAGGATCTTCTGCACATCGGACTCGAATTCGACGTGCCGGGAAACGTCTGGGATTACTCCGCGGCCCCGGAGGACTGGTTTCCGTTGCCAGGCGAGCAGCCATACGTGGAGCAAGTTGAAGAACCGATCGCGATTGCCGTCCCTGCGCCGCCTGCACCGGTGACGCTGACCGCGTCTTGGGACGCGAGCGAAATTCTGGCGATCGCGGGGAGAGCCGAAGGGCACGAAGCGGAAATTGCGACGGCGATGGAGCAGGCAAAATCCGCGGCTCAGGAAGCAAGAGCCGCGGCGGCGGAAGCGGCCGTTGAAACGCTTAGCCTGATCCGGCCGAAGAACGATCCGACTCTGCATGAGACGATCGAGCATGCTGTGAAGGTGTCGATCGAACGATTGTCGGCATCGATTGTGGAAGAAGTGCGCCGCGCAAATCGCGACACTGTTGCGGAGATCGATGAAAAGATTCAGAGCGCTGTGGCCGAGGCTCTGAAGCATTCATTCGGTAAGCGGCTCAATCGCGGCAAAGCTAAGTAACAGAAGTTCCCGCTGCCATACGCTTCAATAAATATTTCTTCCCCATTCCCCGCTGAAGACAGGTCCCTCGGCTTCGCTCAGGACAACACCGTTGACGACGCCGCAATGGAAGCGTCCGCGCATTCGTGCTATTTTCTGCGACGCCAAGGGCTCTGGCGAAAGCGCGAGCACTTATCCGTACTTTTCAGGTCTCGGGAGATTCACTGCTGCCGCGTACAACGCGAAGACCGGTTGGGAGTAGTTCCCTACCGGCTCGGGTTGGCGCAGGTGTAGTTGCCGGCGTCGGTTGTGTTGCCACTGCCTTTGTACTGCGCGACTTGCGGATAGGGGCAGAGCGGGCGCGAATTGTCGATTACGCTGCTGGTGGAATGCGCAGCGATCATGTGATCGGGCGCTGTGCCGTTCTCGCGCCAGCGCTCAAGCGCCGTAAGCGCGTCAAACGTGTTGGGCCCAGCGCCACCCTGGCAATGCGTCATTCCCGGGACCATGAATAGGCGCAGAAACTCCTGGGTCTTCTGCGCGCCGCCCATCGCCGCAACCACGCTTTCGTAATAGTTGATGCTGTTGCCGGGCGCGATCGCCTGATCGCTCCAGCCGTGGTACATGATCATTTTTCCGCCGTGATCTTCAAAGGGCTTGAGGTTTGGATCAATCGCGTTCACCACCGAGCCGAGCTTTTCGTCCGCGGTCTTCGTATCGCGGTCCAGGTCGAGCGTGCGGAAATCCCAGTTTGGATCGCCGAAGACCATGTACTTGAAGAATCCGTCGCCGATGCTGATCGGTTCGGGGCCTGCCGCCATTCCGCCCCAGCCGAGCTCGCTTCCAATTTCGAAGCCTGGGAAAATCTGTTTCCCGTCGTTCCATTTCGCGCCGGCGTAGAGCATCTGCGCGGTTTTCACCTGCGGTGCGGTGAGGCATGTGGGCGCGTTGCTGCTAGGGCACTGGATCGATTTCGGGTCGAAGTTGCACGCGCGCGGATTTCCGATGACGCCATCGAGAACGCCGTCGTTCTTGTCACACGCTTCGAGCGCGGCTTTGTGCAGGATCGCGTATTTGGCCGGCGGGATGTAGCTCGGCGAATTCGTTCCGTCCTTCAGAGCCACCCAGCTCGAATAAATCGACTGGGCCTGCAGGTGCGTGATGTAGTTGGCCGGGGCTCCGGCGAGGATGGCGTCGTAATCGCCGGGATAGCGCTGCGCTTCGGTAAGGCCCTGCTTGCCACCGGTCGAGCAGCCGTTCCAGTAGGCGAGTTTCGCGGGCTTGCCGTAAAAGGCCGTGATCATGAGCTTGGAATCGACCGTCATTTCATGCACCGCGCGGTATGACCAGTCGATCAGTTTTTCCGGATGGCCCAACGCCCAGCTTTCGTCGTTGCCGCCGGCGTGACCGGTGTCGGTAGACGCGGTGGCATAACCGCGATTGAGCGCCGCGGCCAGCGCGCCATAACCGATCTGGCCGATGAAGCCACCGTTGCCGATGGCCTCGAATTTTCCATTCCAGCGCGGGGAGACCGGCAGCCAGACTTCGAAATTGATATGCGAATCGCTGGTCGGCGTGGAGAACGCGATTACGCGGCAGAAGGCATTCGAGACGGTCAGCTTTGCCGCGGGGCCCGCAGGGCCGGCCGACAAGTCGATCGCGAGATCGGGTGGAGGATCGACCGCCATCGCCGACGTGACCGTGGCGTTGGGAATCGAGAGAGACGCCAGACTTTCACACGTTTGCTGCGCCGCTAAGCGCCCCGGAGCCGATGCCACGGCACCCAGACAAACGAACAGCCACACCAGACTCCGATGCCGCCCCATGCGATTCCCCCCGGTGATTTCCAATTTCAGGTTTCCGCGTGAGACGTTACACCCCGCACGAGGCGTGGCGCAAGAGCCGTAATTCAGTAGGAATTGCTAGCGAGAAGCGGAGGCGCGTCCCGACGATATGCCGGTCACTTCCGCATCCGAGTGCGGCGTGTCGGCCTTCGCAAAATAATTCCGCGTGTAGAGGTCGCGGTAAATGCGGCCGGCGATTTGCGAGGCGTGCGGCCCGCTGATGATGCGGCTGCCGCCGTGGAGCAGCACAACGATCACGATTTTCGGATGTGCCTGATCGGCATAGGAAGCGAACCAGCCGAGACGACCGCCGACGCCTTCGTCGTTGCAAGTACCCGTCTTGCCGAGATCCTGTTCGCCGTCGGGATCGTAGCTGCGGCGCGCAGTGCCATACATCACCGCCGCGAGCATTCCCTCACGCAGATCGGGCAGCAGCGGAGCGATATCGAGCTGCTGCCGCACGCGCGGCTGAAAATTCTCTCGCGCTTCTTCCGTGCGCGGATACTGCAAGTAATATTGTTCGCCGCCGTTGGCCAGCGTCCCAACGAGCGACGCAAGCTGGAAGGGCGTGATGCGAATGCCGGAACCGAAGCTCGACATGCGCGCGGCGCCGCCGAAAACCGGGGGCCTCGACGGAAGCAGACCGGGCTGCTCCTCGGGAATGTTGTAGCCTACCTTTTGGCCGAGTCCGAATAGCTCGTGATACTTGATCAATCGGTCGAAGCCGAGTTCGGATCCCACTTCTTCGAAGTATTTGTTGTTCGAATGCGCCATGGCCTCGGTAAGGTCCATGTACCGGCGATTGGCGACGCGAATCATCGTGTCGCGCGTGATCACGCCTTCTTGCAATCCGGCCAGGGCGACGAACGGCTTGATCGTCGAGCACGGTTCGAAGCCCGAGGAAAACGCCATCTTCTGATTTACGACGGCGAGGATGCGTCCGGTGGTCGGATCCATGGCGACAACAGAACCCTTCTCATGGCCGATCGCGTCGACCGCGACCTGGCGAACGACCGGATCGTCATAGGTAGTGATATCGCCTTTGGTGGGGTCGGTGAATTCCACCACGCGATGGTGCGTGGTGCGCCTGACAGCCGGCTTCGCTGCGGGCTTCGCGGCGGCCGCGAATGCGCAATTCGACCCGGTCAGACTCGCGAGGCACAAAATTGTGAGTGCTTGATACAGAGCTGGGGTCTGTCGCATAGGGTGTTCGACGCCGATTCCTGTCTTTGCCTTAGCCTGCACAGTCTATGAAAGCACCGCGTAGATACGCAACAACTTTACACACAATATTTTCCATCTTTAGGTGAACGGGCGCAACTGGCCGTAAGGACAGTTAATAGGCGGAGGTAACCGCTGGCCAAAAGCCCAGAGGTTCTGGATGCGGCAGATTCGGGAGGTTGATTCCGCGCGCCGATTCAACGAGCGGAAGCAGCGCGTGGAAAGTCGGCGTCCGCAATCACTTCTTCTACCTGCTTGCGGTGCCGATCGCCGTGTCCGGCCGCCAGCAGCACCCACTGGTAGCAATCCACCTGGCCGAAGCGCGGATGCGGGAACGCGAACCGGCGGAGAGGGACGTTTGTGTTGGCGACGAATTCGGACATGCGTTTGCGAGCGGCCTCGAATTCGCTGACTAGCTGATCGCAAGGAATCTTGCCCGTCGGCACAATCCGCTCCGGCGCCTGGGCGCGGCCGCTACGGTCGGTGACCATGCGGACGAGGGCTTCGTCGGTCATGTCGGTTCTTGGCGAGCCTGCCGCTTCCTTAATTGCGTTGTGGATGTTGCCAAGCACGAGAGCTTCCACCAATGCCGCATGTTCAAGACATTCGGCGACGGACCAACGATCGGCCGCGGGCTTGTACTGTAGCTGCGCCGGCGAGAGACCCTTCGCCGCGCGGAGCATGTTGTCGCGCGTTTCGTCGAGAAACGCACCAGCCTTTTGGCGTTCTTCTGGTGTCATGGTCTTACTCCTGCGTAGCGCCAGCGTTCTGCCGGCGGTTTCGGTATCAAAGACAGACGCTCCACGCTTGCCCCTCGGTTCCAGAAAACGCAAGCGTGGAGGATCAGAAAAACGCCAGCGGGACGCTGGCACGCTCCGTTACCGCGCGGCGCGGGCCTGGCCGGCGTGGCCGCCCGCTGCAGCAGCCTTTGCAGCCGGTTTTTCAGCTTCGGAGGCGGCAGCGGCAGCAGCCTTTTTCGGATCTTCCGCCACGAGGCCGAGAACCTTGCGCAGGTCGTGTTCGATTTTGTCGCGAATGTCGGTATGCTCGCGCAAGAACAGGCGCGCGTTTTCGCGTCCTTGCCCCAGGCGCTCGCCCTTGTAGGAAATCCACGTGCCGGATTTTTCCAGCAGGTTTTTCGCGACGCCGGTATCGAGCAGATCGCCTTCTCGCGAAACTCCTTCGCCGTAAATGATGTCGAATTCGGCCTCGCGGAAGGGCGCGGCCACTTTGTTCTTCACCACCTTGGCACGCGTGCGCGAGCCGACCACGCGATCGCCGTCCTTGATCGACTGAATCCGGCGAATATCGACGCGAATCGACGAATAGAATTTCAGCGCCCGGCCGCCGGTGGTCGTTTCCGGATTGCCGAACATCACGCCGATCTTCTCGCGGATCTGGTTGATGAAGATCAGGCAAGTGCGCGACTTCGAAACGATCGCCGTCAGCTTGCGCAGCGCCTGTGACATCAGCCGCGCCTGCAATCCCATCTGCGGATCGCCCATGTCGCCTTCGAGCTCAGCCTTGGGCACCAGCGCCGCGACCGAGTCCACTACGACCACGTCCACGCCCCCCGACCGAATCAGCGCTTCCGCGATTTCCAGCGCCTGTTCGCCGTTATCCGGCTGCGAGACCAGCAGGTTATCCACGTCCACGCCCAGCTTCCGTGCATAGGTGGGATCGAGCGCGTGTTCGGCGTCGATGAAGGCCGCGATGCCACCCATCTTTTGCGCTTCGGCGATCACGTGCAGGGTCAGCGTGGTCTTGCCGCCCGATTCAGGTCCATATACTTCAATCACGCGGCCGCGCGGGAAACCGCCCACGCCTAGGGCCGCGTCGATGGAAATCGAGCCGGTGGGAATAACGCTGACGGGAACCAGCACGTCGCGGTTCCCCAAACGCATGATCGAGCCTTTGCCGTACGACTTCTCAATTTGCGCGATGGCAAGGTCCAGATTTTTAGTTTTTTCGTCGTTCATGGTGCACCTCGTGAGGGCTTTCGTTTAGGTCTCGTCTGCGGCGAGCGGCCCGATTCTACCAAATCGGCCACGGCCCGGCCCGGAATGCTTTCTGGGCGGCAGATTAGCATAAGGCGAAGAAAAAGCAAAAGTTCTTTTTGGGCGTTCTAGCGAGAAAGAACCTCGCGGCCGTGCTCGGCCCGCACCACCAGGATTGACGAAATCGCATTGTCAAAGCCCACGGTCGATACGTTCGCCGCGCGAAAGACACGGTGTCGCCCCACAGCGCGCTATCTTTGTCGAGATACGACCATTCTGGCGAACTGGTACACGAGATATTGGCTTTCCGTTCTGATCCACGGCCACGACTTGCCGCGCTGGAGCGGTCCCGGACGGATACCGACAGTAAGACACAAAGATGACCATGGAAAGGATCGCGACGACGTAAAGCCGGAGTTTCAGCCTGCTTAAGGATCTACTCCGGGATGCTGAAATCGTAGAGACGGCCCGTCGCTGCGCCACCGGAGCGGTTCCCGCCGTGTGCGCCTGACATCGTCTCCGATGTGCCCGTCCCCATGAAGAACGCATATTCGCCGGGCTTCAAATCCTGAAGTAGGGTCACCTTGTCGGTGCGGATGCCGACGTGCACGGCCGTGAAATCGATCACTTTATCCTTCTTCACGCCCGACTTCCCGCCCGTCACTCCGCCGAACGATCCAATTTGAAATTCGCGCCGATTGCCTTTCTCGTTCATGCTGATCAGCTCGTAATCGAGCGCGTCGGAACCGTCCGGCACGTAGAGGTAAAACGCGGGCCGCCGTTCCTTCACAATGTTGCTCGCATGCGGACTGTCCACATACGCATCCCAGTGCTGATTGCGCATGCCGTCGGTGAAGTAGCTGCCGGCGCGTCCGCCGACCTTCGTTTGATCGAGCGCACGGCCCTGAATCAGAGTGAAATTCGAGCCGTCCTTCCAATACACGCCGACTTCCGGGGGCGGCAGGTTCGGGTCGGTCGACATCCTCGCGACTGCGGCCACCACGGGCGCGGGCGGCGGCGTGGGATTGATCATCACTTTGATCACCGCATCGGAAACGTTGCCGTCCTTCAGCGCCTTCAATCCGTCCAGGCTGGTATCGAACGCCGCCGAACCCTCGCCGGCCGCTCCGACCGCGCGAATCTTGGCGATGATCACGTCGTCGGAAAGCCCTAGTTTGACCATCTCGATCACGTCCTGGTTGGTGAGCCGTTTTGCAGGCTCTTGTCCCCGCGCCGCGGACACAATCAGAACGCAGACAATCGCGCCGAAGCATACGAGTTTTCTCATGCGGGCCCCCCCAATCCAGATCGACTCAGGCCGGATGATTGCTGGCGATAGTATAGGATGCGGACAACGGTCGCGTGCGTTTGCAGGTGCACGGCCAATTCCAGAAGGTCAATACTTGTAAAAGCCCTGGCCGGATTTCCTGCCCAGGCGCCCGGCGGCAACGTGCTCCTTCAGCAGCGGGCACGCCGCGTATTTGTCGTTCCCCAAGCCGCGATGCAGCACTTCCATAATATCCACGCAGACGTCGAGGCCGATCAAATCAGCCAGTTCGAGTGGACCCATTGGATGATTCATGCCCAGCTTCATCACCGCGTCCACCGCTTCCGGCGTCGCCACGCCCTCCATTACCGCGTACGCCGCTTCGTTGATCATGGGCATCAGCACGCGATTGGAAACGAACCCCGGGGCGTCGTTCACGCCTACCGGTTTCTTCCCGAGCTTTTCGCACAGCTCCATTGTGGTCGCAAACGTGTCGTCGCTCGTGGCTCGCCCGCGGATCACCTCCACCAGCGCCATCACCGGCACGGGGTTGAAAAAATGCATGCCGATAAATTTTTCAGCGCGCCCCGTTTCCGCGGCGAGCTTCGAGATCGAAATCGACGACGTGTTGCTCGCCAGGATCACGCCAGGCCGCAACACGGAGTCCGCCTGCTTTAGCACGCGGACCTTCAATTCGAGCTGTTCCGGCACGGCTTCCACAGCGAAATCAGCGGAGGCGAGCGCGGCCAACTCCGTCGTAGGCTTCAACCGCTCCAGTGTTTCCGCTTTCTCGACCAGCGTGATCCGTTCCTTCTTTACCTCACGGTCCAGATTTTTCGAAATCGCCTCCAGCCCGCGATCCAGAAACCGCCGCTCCACGTCCCGCAAGATCACGGTATAGCCCGAGCGCGCAAATACGTGCGCCACGCCGTTGCCCATTGTCCCCGCACCGAGCACAGCTACAGTCTTGATCGTGTCGATTGACATGGCGCAAATCATATCGAAGCCGGCAAGGCAATGAAAGTGGAGGTCGGCGCGGAGGAATTGCGCGGCACGAATCGGCATTTACACCGTTTCGTCGTATTCGGCTATACTCCCGCCTCACCCGGCACCTGTGGACCATCGACCTCGCATTCCGCCGGGCTCGGAGGAAATCCCCATGGGTTCGAATCTCGTACTCGCGTTGGCGCTGGGCGTCGGCGTAATCGCCGGCCTTCGCGCGCTCACCGCGCCGGCCACCGTCTCCTGGGCAGCGCATCTTGGCTGGATTCAGCTCGCGGGCTCGCACCTTTCCTGGGTGAGCTCGATCATCGCGGTAGCGATCTTCACGCTGGCGGCCATCGGCGAAATCGTGAACGACAAGCTCCCGAAGACTCCGCCGCGCACCGCGCCGCCCTCCATCGTAATTCGCATGGCCATGGGCGCCTTCGCTGCGGCTACGCTCAGCGTCGGCACCGGCGGTTCGCCTTGGATTGGGGCCTTGCTGGGAGCGATCGGCGCGCTGATCGGCACGTTCGGCGGCTACTACGTCCGCACCGGCGCGGTCAAAGCCCTGCACTCACCCGACTGGCCGATCGCGCTAATCGAAGACGCCGTGGCAATCTGCGGCGGCCTGTTCCTGGCCTCGCGTCTCTAGCCGGCGCAACGCATCTGTCGGGTGAAAGCGTGGGTTCTCAGCCCACGAACCCGCGCCGAGAAATAAAACGGGCTTTCGCCCTGGTTGAGGATCTGAGAGCGCGGCGAACGAGAATCGCGTCGTACCCTACCCCTCCGCGTCAACTTCCTTAGTCATTTCCCAGGTGTGGATTCGGACGCAAGAACTTCCGCTCCGGTTCAGCGAGATGCTCCAAATCTCCCCGTCGTGAAAGCTAGGCCACCGTCCGAACCACTCAATCAGCGCCTGGGACCCAACGACTTCGTCAATCGCATTCGGCCTTTCGCTCAAGACAAACTACCGCTCGACGGCGAGCGCCACGGCGTTGCCGCCGCCGAGGCAGAGCGCGGCGATGCCGCGCTTCAGGTTGCGGCGCTGCAGTTCGTAGAGCAGCGTTACCAGTACGCGCGCGCCCGATGCGCCGATGGGATGGCCCAGCGCGACGGCGCCGCCATTCACATTCACCTTGGCCGGATCCAGCCGCAGCTGGCGCGTCACCGCAATCGCCGCCACGGCGAACGCTTCGTTCAGCTCATAGAGATCCACATCCTTGTCGCGGTCCCACCCAGTTTTCTCGAGCAGCTTTTCCACGGCGTCCACTGGCGCCATCATCACCCATTTCGGCTCCACGCCACTCACCGCCTGTGCCACGATCCGCGCCATCGGAGTCTTGCCCAGTCGCGCCGCATTCCGCTCGCTCGTCACTACCACGGCCGCCGCGCCGTCGTTTGTTCCCGGCGCATTTCCCGCCGTCACCGTCCCGCCCTCTTTTTTGAACGCAGGGCGCAGCTTCGCCAGCGCCTCCAGCGACGTATCCTCGCGCGGCGATTCGTCGAATTTGATCACCACCGGCGGGCCTTTGCGCTGCGGCAGTTCGATCGGCACGATCTGCTCGCTGACAAAACAGGATTTCGTGGCGCGCACCGCTTTCTGATGGCTTTCCAACGCAAATCTGTCCTGCTCCTCACGGGATATCCCATACTTTTCTGCCACCAGCTCCGCGGTCATGCCCATATGAAAATTCTCGTACACGTCCCACAGGCCGTCGACGATCATCGAGTCGAGCAATTCCGCATTTCCCAACCGAAACCCCGACCGCGCGCCCTTCATCAAGTACGGCGTGTTCGACATCGACTCCATCCCGCCCGCGACCACGATTTCCGATTCGCCCAGCATCACCGCCTGCGCCGCCAGCCCCACCGCTTTCAGTCCCGAACCGCACACCTTATTAATCGTCATCGCCGCCACGCGAGGATCAAGCCCACCCTTGAGCGCCGCCTGCCGCGCGGGATTCTGTCCCAGCCCGGCCTGAATCACGTTGCCCATGATCGCTTCGTCCACCTGCGCAGGCTCGATCCCCGCCCGCCGCACCGATTCCGCCACCACTTTCGCGCCGAGCTCCGGCGCCGTAAGCGGCGAAAGCCCGCCCATAAATTTCCCAATCGGCGCGCGCACAGCGCTCAATAGCACAGGTTTTTCCACGGTGGAATCTCCTTCCGAAGGCTATCGACAGAAATTCCAGTATAGGCGGGGCGGCAGGGGTGGTCAATTTGAGCGGGGGATAGCGGATAGGCACGCGAAAAAGGGACCACCCCCTCCCACTGGCGTCTGCCACTACTCCCACTGAAACGGTACTTGATTTCTTCTTCAGGCTCGGTGGTCCACAGTAGCAATCGGCAAAGCGCCCCATTGCCTCTCTGATTTCTATTTGCTCACCATGCCTTGCAAAACCTCGACGTCCGGTTAGCGCGTCAAACAGGCACGACTCCAGAATGGGAAGGACTAGGCGATTCGAGTCGGGCGTTTTATCCTCTCAAGCACAGGCTGTAGTTAACAGAAGGGAGTATCTCCCTTGCCGGGTCCGAAGGATGCCCTCGTCAACGGCGTGAAAGTTCTCGAACCGCTGCTTCTCCCTAAGGACTTTCACTTTCGATTCGGTGGCGATGGGGTCGGATCGGGCGGGAATTTCGCATGGGGTGAGTTCGTTCGAGAAGAACGTCGGCTAGAGCTGCATTTTCGACGCAGCTTGGGCCTCGTTCGTTATCACGTAGGCGAACAGAGCGCATCTCACGAGTCTTACATGCGTGAGCTCGGAGTTTGGAATCAGTGCCGCTATCCCGGATTTTCCAACGATCCTTTGAATGCATTCGAAGGACTGGCGCACGATCTAGGCTTGGCTGATGACTTCCTAGTGGGCCCCGGTACTATCCTGCAACAGGCAGCCGCAAAGGAGGCAGTCAGCACGGCCACTCGGGAAGCAGATGCTATGGCAGGCTATGTCGGCGATAAGGAGAAAATCGATCAGTTGCACACCCGTTTCCGGGAGAAACGCTGGAGCGACGAGCGTGCAATCTTGCGGCGGTTTAATGAGAATGGGTGAGATTGCAAAGTTATAGGGCTTGGCTGCTCCTGGATCACGTTTGCGCAGAGCTCTCATTACGTTGGGCGTCGTGACACGTATGCGCATCACCGCAGGAAACCTTCCGAACCATAGACTCTTGCCGACGAGCGCATTCTCAGGATCGTCGATGTTTCGGAAATGATCGACGAGAAGCTGATCCCAGGCTTCGACCATCCAGTGCGCGTAGCTGTTCTCTGTGTCCTTGCAATTTTTCGGCTTGTAGCGTTTTCTTTCGTCGGGGACATATACGATGCCCAAGCCGTGTTCGCTAGCATTGATGATTTGAAGTGCGGACCCATTGCGTTTGTAAACAACATAACGCTTGGCGGATACGGCTAAACCGTAGAGTTGGTCCTGCTTACCCACGAGTATGTTGGGATGGACTGAAAGTCGCCGCCGTCACCAGTGACACGATTGAGGGCAGTGGCTATGATCCAAGGACCACGAATGAATTGCGTTTCGTTGTTGATCTGAAAACGGGTCGCTCCTTGCTTCCTTCGCCTGTCTCCAACGACGGAAAACCGCTCTGGTAACTGGTAAAGCTAAATCCTGATTTAACCCGGTAACCGGAATAGTAGGGTCCCGGTAACCAAGTTGATCGCATAACAGTGTCGGCTCCTCACCCCGAGTAGACTGTGGTTTGTCGAAGGCCATAGGCTCGGGAGCGAGGAGCCGAACATGGTGATTATAGGCGTAGATTACCACCCGAGCTTTCAGGCGATTGCATTTTGTGTAGAAGAGACGGGTGAGTGCGGTGAACAGGAA
>Ga0209007_1000201_pt1 | contig 32243 bp, 32 predicted proteins | sample JacPinW_OM1H0_O2_FD_187961 | JGI IMG/M metagenome (GOLD analysis project Ga0209007, IMG submission 187961) | Forest soil microbial communities from Algoma, Ontario, Canada - Jack Pine, Ontario site 1_JW_OM1H0_O2 (SPAdes) (version 2) | ecosystem: Environmental > Terrestrial > Soil > Boreal... | reverse complement strand
GGAAGTGCACGACAGTCCGGCGAAGGCGCTCTCGGACGGCACCAACGCGCTGGCGTTGGGCAAGCTTCAGCCGATGCTGGAACGAATCCTGCGGATCGCGGCCCTGACGCGAGAATTGGACAACGGGAAATGAGCAAAGACGAGCGAGTGAAGATGGCGATCGAAGGCGCGAAGCGCGTCTTTATGGTGGAATCGGAGGCGATCGCCGGGTTGGGCGAGCGGCTGGACTGGCATTTCGAGAAGGCCGTGGACTTGATCTATCGTTGCAAGGGCCGCGTGGTTGTGACGGGACTGGGCAAATCGGGGTTGATCGGGCGCAAGATTTCGGCGACGTTTTCGAGCATGGGAACGCCGTCGGTATTCCTGCACGCCGCCGACGCGCTGCACGGCGATCTGGGAATGCTGACGGAGGGCGACGTGCTGGTGGCGATTTCGTCGAGCGGCGAGACGCAGGAGCTGGTGGATTTGATTGAACCGGCCAAGCGGCTGGGAATCGCGCTGATCTCGCTGACGGCGAGACCGAATTCGCCTCTGGGCGGAGCGAGCGAAGTGGTGCTCGACATCAGCGTAAAGGAAGAAGCTTGCACGTTGAATCTGGCGCCGACTTCTTCGACGGCGGCGGCGCTGGCTATGGGCGACGCGCTGGCGGTGGTGGTGGCGGAGCGGCGGGATTTTCAGGAGCACGATTTTGCAGCGCTGCATCCGGGCGGACGGCTAGGCAAGAAATTGCGGCGCATCGATTCGATGATGCACACGGGCGAGGATATCCCGCGCGTGCTGCCGACGACGAAAATGCCGGACGTGATTTACGAGATGAGCCGCAAAGGGCTGGGCCTCACGGTGGTGACGAAGCCAGACGGGCGCGTGATGGGCATCATCACCGACGGCGACTTGCGGCGCGTGATGCAGCGGCGCAAGCAGAACATTCTGGATCTCGCGGCGATCGACTGCATGACGAAAAAACCTGTGACGCTGCCGCGGACGGAGCTGGCCGCCTCGGCGCTGCGGCTGATGGAAGAGAGAAAAATTACGTCCGTCGTGGTGGTGGACAACGGCGGGCGGCTCGAGGGTATTGTGCACATTCACGATTTGTGGACGCTGCAGCTTTTCTAGCGGGTGGGCGTAGAATATCCGGCAGTCCGCGATGGGCCGTGGTGACCGCGGGCACGGGCGCCGAGGGCCCACCTCATGCCGATTCGCGAAATCAAATTTCCTTTACAAGCGATGAAGCGCGCGAAGAGGACTCGCGTGCTGTTGATGGACGTCGACGGAACGATGACGCCGGGCGTGGTGTGCCTGCAATCGTTCCCGGACGGCAGCGTGGCGGAAATGAAAGTATTCAGCGCCCACGACGGCGCGGGGATCAAGCTGGCGAGCATCATGGGAATCCGCACAGGACTGATCACGGGCCGGGATTCAACAGCGACGGCGCGGCGGGCGCGCGAAGCGTCGATGGAATTCGTGATTCAGGGGCAGCCGAAGAAGCTGGAATCGTACAAAGCGATTTTGGTGCGGGCCGGCGTGACGGATGAAGAGGTCGCGTACGTGGGCGACGATCTTCCCGACCTGCCGATTCTGCAGCGCGTGGGACTTGCGGTTGCCGTCGGCGACGCGCGCGTGGAGGTGAAACGCGCGGCGCATTACGTCACGACTGTGGATGGTGGGAAGGGCGCGATCCGCGAAGTGGTAGAGCTGATCTTGAAGGCGCAAGGGAAGTGGAAGAAAGCGATTCCTCTGGCGATTGCGTGAAGGTTGAGCGCGCCCGCACATGCCTCCCGGCTGCTGCCGTTGGCCGTGATGCTGGTTTTGGTCTGCGGTGTTTCAATTCGTTGTCAGGCTCAGATGGCGACCTTGGAATCCGACTGGCCTCCGCTCGCAACCAGGGCGCCGAAGGGCCCGTGCTTTTTCCGCGCCTGCCGCGGGAAACGCTCGATCAACTTGAGAACAACATGACCGCCGACCAGCGCGCCAAGTTCGAGGCCGATCTCGAGACCAAGGAAAAGGCGGCCGAGGAAAAAAAGCGAAGCGCCGGCTCGCTACTGAATCGACTCATCTCATCGGAATTTCCGATCAGGCCCGTCCGATTTGTCTGGTAGAAACCGCCAAAGAGGGCCACACTGAAACAATGACGATACCCTCACCACGTGCTAGCTCATTACGGAGAAGGCCGCTGCGGTTCCCCCAGGTGAAGCGATGAGCCAGTCGATGTATATGCAATACACAGGTTTCGAGTCCGGAATAAAGGGACGGGAATACGGTTTTCAAGTGCGGTTCGCGGCCGAAGACGTTCGCGATTTCACGGTGACGATCTCGACCAAAGCCTTCGACTCGCGTCTGGTTCGCTTTCAGGACGCGCCCGACGTTTGCTCGTTGAGGTTGAAACGCGAGCTGACCGCCAATACGGAACTGCCTTCGAACACGAATTTCCTGATTACCGACAGCGAGCTCGAAGACTACAAATCCCGGCACAACACCAAGGTCGACAAGTGGAGGCAGCGCCCAGCGTAGCTGGTTTCGGAACAATCCCTCACATTTTCCGCATATGTCCGTCGAGAATGCCCGCGAACGCGCTATCATGGACCATGAGCCTAGCTTACCGCATCGTTTTTGAGTGCCCGAACGGCCACAACATCAACTTCCAGAAGAAATGCACCAAGCCGTCGCTTACTGAGACGGACGCGGGCAAAATGTTCGGCAACGAAAAAATCTCCTGCGGACATCCCGATTGCGGCTGGCGCGGCAAGGCTTCCAAGGCGAGGCTTCTGCGTATCCTGCCCTTCAATTGGATTTTTTCGCCCGCAGCCTGACTTCAGCCGCCCGACAGCGATGCGATTTTTTCCGAGTCTAGGTGAGGCCTCACCTTGGTCCTGGCCGCGTACGAAGATTCATGATGGTGCGGGCGACGGGAATGGAAGGCGTGAAGCCCGCAACGGGGAATATTGAGAGCGTCGAGCACCGGCCACAAGTGGTATTCGACGATTTTGTTTGACGATGGCGGGCGCCCGTTCCGGGAGACGAACAGGTACCCTTCGGAATTTTCCTTCCACGCAGCCTGATAGTCCCGAAGCACCGTCGAAGGCTTTCGTTTCGAAAGGACTTCGCGGCGCCACCGTTCAGCAAATTCTGCGACAGTTGCGATGCGGGTCGGCTGATACGCGGTGCTGTTTATCCGACCGAGAAGTTCAGCTTCCGGGCCGCGAGTCATTACGTCGGCAGTTCCTTCTTCGAGCCGAGAACGACTTACGGTCGGGTACGGACGATCGTGCCATCCGACGGAATAACATCCTTCCGGTACCGCCCCAACCATACCTGACGTTTGGTGCTGAAGATTATCTGACCCGTATGGTAGCGACGTCGTGCCAATTCACCTCCAGGCATCGAGGAGGTTCGCTCGGCCGAGAGTGTAACACCGCTCAGCATCTTTGTTTGGCTTGTCACTTTGTGGGTCCGAAGACTAGAATCGCGCGACGACTCGGGCGGAGAAAAACTTGGACGATTCGATTCAGGCTTTCGCTCGAAAGATGGAAGAAACTGCGATTTCGACTCTTGAGCACGTTCGAGATCGCCAGTTCAGGAACGAACTTATCGAGATCGACGGAATCCGCTTCACGAGCTGGACGTTCGCACGTTCGAAGGTTGTGGGCTGATTCATTCAGGCGGCGACATAGAGTTTGGCCTGGTTGCGTCGTCAACGACTGCCGGCCGGAATTTTCAGGTCCTGCGCGGCGGACCGTTCTGCTGCTTCACGCGCTCGGAATTCTGAGCTTCGATCCGTTCGACGCAGAAGCTGACAAGCGGCCCCTGCAACGATCCTCCGCCGCTCGCGCGTAGCGGTTCGATCTTGCGCGAAACTGTCACCAAGGGCTCGCTTCTGCTCGCGGGGTAGTACGATTTGCAGCTAGCGATCAAGCGCAAGAAAGAAGAGTTCGCTTTGTTTTAAGGCTTCACATATGAGTGCAAATCCATCAAAAGGCGAGATTTCACAAGCGTCGCCGCGTTTCAAAGCCAGGGTTACAGGGACTGTTTATTTACTCTACTTTGTGACCGCCATATCCGCGGAGTTGCTCGTTGGACGCGGGCAAAGCACCTACGGCCTCGCCGCCAACCTTATCTCGGCCGCGTTCTATGTCACTCTGACGGTTCTTTTTTACTACTTGTTCAAGCCAGTGAACGGGATCCTCTCCCTGCTCGCTGCGATCATCAGCCTGGCAGGATGTTCCGTTACAATTCTCAACCTCTTTCATCTCGCCACGCAGGTCAGCCCGCTGCTATTTTTCGGGCCCTATTGCCTCCTGTTAGGCTACCTCATTCTCAGATCCACCTTCCTGCCGTGGATTCTAGGTGCGCTGATGGTGCTTGCTGGCTTGGGTTGGCTGACCTTTCTAATTCTGCCGCCCACGAGCCATGTGTCTCGCTACATTGAGGTCCTCGGCATTGTCGCGGAGGGATTGCTCATGCTGTGGCTCCTCACCCTCGGCGTGAATCCTCAACGATGGAGGGAGCAGGCGGCGGACGTCGGGGAATCGCGAACGTAGATACATTCATGGCATCGCCAACCGAGCGCGGCGAACTCCTAATTAACGCTAACCGGCCAAGCGGATACCGTGACCGAGATGGCTAGTTTGTCCGGTTCGCACCTGTGGCAAAATCCCCTCCAAATTCGACTGCCGAAGTCGTTTGTTTGCCGCGAGCGATGAAGGGCGTTTCAGGCTTGTACTGAATCGACTGTAATTGGCACCTTCGTCGCTCTCGATTCGGTACTCGAAGAATCAGCAACTTACGGCGTGGCTCAGCCGGGGGATTTCGGCGTTGAGAGGAACTGGTCCTTGAATTTGTTCGAGCGCTCGGCGGCGATTTTTCACACCTTCCCATGTTAGACACCTGACCAATCATTATGCCGGCCACGGCCCGGCGACCGTTGCGAGGTTTTTGGAACCGTCGGCCGAATAGATTAGAACGCAAACCGCGTTTTTCGTTGATCCTTTGCGGTCACTATGGATTGATGGGCAAGGCGGGTCAGTTCAAAATGTTGCATCACTCCACACGCGATTGCAGTTGTTTCCCCAATTTATGGCGGAGGCGCGAGGGTGGGTTCACTCACGGACCTGCGCTTGTAATTAAACGGGTCCGTGAGCGACGTCGCTTTTTCTGCTAAGTGAAAGGCGCCCGAGGTTTCGGTGCTTTTTCGATCCTAGCGAATCACCACGAGCGGATGGTGATGCCGGTGGTGCCAGTGCCAGTGCGCTGTTTCTGCGCTGGCCGAACTCGCAAATGCGGAAAGTGCAATCAGAGCTAAAAACAAAGACAAAGCCTTCGAACGCCAAGAAGCCATGGATCCTCCGTGATATCGTCGAACTTGCAGATATCATGATGACGCTTGCTGCCGGCGATGTCTGTCTCGTTGCGGACTATTTCGCGTTTTCTCCCGATCGCGTGAGGCCAGACTCCACGTTGTCGCCCGGTTTTAGAGTCGTATTCCGCCGAACACGAAAACCAGCACGGCGATGAGTAGTACCGTACCGACAATTCCCAGTCCGCCGCCTGTCCCCCATCGCGAATAACCGTAATAGCCCCCGCCACCGCCGAACAAAAGCAACAGGATGATAATCAGTAGCAACATTTGAGTCTCCTTTTAGCTTGCAGGAACTGCATCAATCGTTTTTGGCTGCGACAGTAACCTCAACGTGAGCTCCCTTTTTGAGCTTCACATCGTCGCCATGTTCATCAATTAACGCGTTTTCGATCCGGAGGTCGCGATACGGGCGGACGGCTCCGTCAACGGCAATCTGTGCCTTTTCCGGTTGGCGTGGGGTCGAGATGATTTTTTCGACGGTTCCCGGTATGGTGACGCTTGGCTCTTCCGCAATCCGGAAAGCATCTAGATTCAGTTCGGCTATTTGTGCAGACCTGGCCATGCGCGGCTTCGCCATTTCCTTCCTGACGCTGGCGCGTGTCGCCTGGCCGGATTCCTTGCTCGCGTGTTTGTGTGCCATACACTCACAATACTGTCGGCGTGTGAGCCGTGCAGTCCCATTCCGCACACTCCCGGATTTACACTGTTTAGGCTCGCGCGGCGTCGCCAGCTTGCTTCACATTGCCGATAGTCGAGAATTTGAAATGCTCGTTCCTAACGTAACGTAGGCTGCGCAAAGCGTCAGCAAGCGCTTGTCGATCCGCATTTCCATCACGGCTCGCCCGGAGTTCTTGAATTCGGCGACTGATTGCTGTCTCGGCCTCTTTCACGCGTTGGGGAAGCGTGGGTGAGCCCAGCGGTTCCAGCAGCGCTTGAAGACAGGCATCCTGCCATTCGTGAAACTTGCTTCCAGACATCGCATTTCTCCGTTTTCTGCAAGTTCTGCACGAGCTTGTTTCGGTTGGGGGCGGTAGAGTAAGACCCTTTGGTGGGTGAATACTGTCCCATATCGGACCCCTTTCCATTTCGACGCATACCGCGGACTCCGGTCGAATCATCGGGATTGTGTGCGGAACGGGGCAGCTATTCCGGAACGAAGGGTGCAAATTAGGTCATCGGAATTTTGAATCCGGGAAGTGCTGGATTCGAGGCAGGTCGCAATGTTTGGCTATGGAATAATCGGAACAATTATAATTATCCTCGTAGTTGTTTGGCTCGTGCGAAGAGCGTAAGCGTCGGCTTAGTCGTGCAGGACAACACTGAGTAGGGACTTGTTGATCTGGAGTCCGCCGTTGTAACGGATAAAGCCCAGTTTTCTAAATTTGTTCATGAAGAAATTGAACCGGGGGCGCGTTGCCCCAATGATTTCTGCCAGCATCTCCTGAGATACCTTCGGGAGCAGTGTGTCGGGTCGATCTTCTTCCCAAAGCGCGCGAGCAACAGCAGAGTGCGGGCGAGTCGTTTCTCGGTAGAGTTGAAGAGCCGGTCTACTAAGGCTGCCTCGACTCGAATGTTTCGCGCGAGCATATACTCAATGAAGCGATCCGAGAACTTGTGTTCCGCGTGGAGCACACGGTCGTCTCGTTTTTCGCGATGACCAGGACGGACGTGGGACTAATCGCGGTCGCGATGGCCGTGCAAATCGACTGACCTGCAAGGCATCCTTCTCCTAGAAAATCGCCCGGCCCTAGGATCGCCACGACCCCTTCCTTGCCGGTCTCATTTACGACAGCAAGCGCAGCGATTCTTGAGATTGTTTCTTTGGGCGAGCGACGGGCCTTTACGGATTTACGCCGAGTTCGGCGAGTCGGCATAGGCCAAACGAACATGGAAATTCCTACCTGTTCAGTATTCTGTCGTCTTTCCTACACTAAAGACCCGATCGCCACACCCTGGCGAGCCTGTCACTACTCTTTTCCTCCCCCCGCCATTGTGGAAAGGCCGAAATGGCTAAGACGATCCTCGTGGCGGACGACAATCCGGCGATTCGCGAAATGTTATGTAAGCTCTTTGAGTCCGAAGAGGACTACGACATCTGCGCGGAGGCGTCAAACGGTCAAGAAGCTATTGAACTCGCTCTCAAATGCCATCCCCATCTCATAATCCTCGATCTGTCGATGCCGGTAATGGACGGATTGGCGGCATCCCGCGAATTGAAGCGTTTAATGCCTGATGTTCCAATCATTCTGTTCACTCAGTACGCCGATCTTGGCGTACATATACACAGTGCTACGCTATCGGTTGACCGCGTAGTCTCGAAAACTGACGGCAAAGAAATCATGCGACATGTGCGGTCGCTGATTCCGGTTTAGTCCGGCCGCGCGGCAAGATCCGCACCGAAGAGCGGAATTCTGGCTTCGACCAGTGTGCCGGGTTCAGCGCGTGACATCGTCAAGTCCCCGCCCAATTGACATACGCGTTCACGCATGCCGGTGATACGGACCACAAGCCCGGACGAACTCATCTTGCCCGTGAATGTCTCAGGTAATCCCTTGCCAAAGTCTCGAACGCAAACCGTTACGAATTCGGACTGCTTCTCGATTTCGATCCGGGCGATCTCACTGTTCGCATGCCGATAAACATTCGTAAGGGATTCTTGAATCACGCGGAAGATCGTTGTCTCGATGTCTCCGGGAAGGCGAGGGAATAATTGCGGCCTGAACGTCAATGAAATCTCAATGTTGCTTCTTTTCGTCATTCCGTCGACAACCAATGCAAGGCCGCGCGCAGTCCCGTTTTGTCCAGAAGTGGAGGGTGCAACAAGTAGGACAGATTTCGGACCGAGGCCGCCGCAGTGTCCACCATTGAGTTGGCTTCTTGGACGCCGCTTCTCTTGTCAGTGCTATCTTGATCGCAGTCATCTGCTGGCCCAGATCATCGTGCAGTTCGCGTGCAACTCGTCGGCGTTCTTCGTCCTGAATTTGTAACAGCCGCGTAGACAGCTTTTGAAGATCCATGGTTCGCAATTCAAGCAATCTTCGAGTTTCATCCAGTTGCGACACGCGCTCGCGCAATTCTCGGTTGAGACCCCCGTGATGCGCGTCCGCTCGTGCAAGGTGACGATCCGCGATCTGCTGGGAACCGAGCATTCCGTCCTGGTGACGGCCGGCAGCCTGTACGAAACCGTCGCGCTCGGCCTTGCATCGATTCGGACCAATCTATAGGTCGAAGGAACTCCAGAAGGATTGAATGCTGTGAGGGTGTCGGCTTCAAACGCGGCGGTCGAACATTCGGTGACGATGAAAGACTTCAATGCCTGGCTGCACAGACCGACCAGGAGCCCGCGGGAATTGGTGAGCCGGGAGAAGATCAAGAATATTCTTGGACTGACATCGAAGGCGTGAGACGAAATGGGCGCGCCGGAATCGACGGTGCTGGGCGACTCCGTTCCGCGTTGATGTTCATACAAAGTGGTCGGAACGCCGACCACCCTTTGCAGCTCGGCTAGGAGTTTCATCGGACCGGTTCAGCGCGCCACCGATGACTCGTGGAGTTGCTGCGAACGGCGTTTACACTGCCTTTCGGGGAGCCGGAGCGCAACGCAGCCGATTTGATTTAACGCCTCAGCGCACACCACGCCGGTAATCTATCTTCCACGGAGTTTGGGTCGTGTACGCGGGCGTGGCTGTCACGTTCCCCCTGTGTGCTGATATCAGCTTGCGTCGAAGCAGCCAACCAATGGCCCCTTGGGCCGAGCTCTTCGCGATACCGATGTTTTCAGCAAGCTCGCTGTAGCTAATGGAGACTGCACCTTTCCGCCGCTGTTCTTCGCCGACGAGCCAGACGTACACCAAAAAAAACGCGGGACGGCGATCGTGGCCCACGAGGTCACGCATCAGGGTGTCGACCACGTACTCGTCGAAGCGAACCATCTATACCGACAAATCATATAGCAATCTAGCTGATTGCATATTTCCAGTGCAGCTTTTATCTTCATCTGAATTCAACGCGAGGGAGGTATGGTGCGATGTTAAGAGGTGTCGAGATCGTCAGTATTCCGGTGAGAGATCAAGAAGCGGCCCTAAAGTTCTATACAGAGAAACTGGGATTCAAGGTCACCACAAATCAGTATTTCGGCGAGGGCAAACAGCGGTGGATCGAGTTGTTGATTCCAGGTGCAGAAACCAAAATCGCTGTCTTCACGCCCGAAGGCCATGAAAACCGAATTGGAGGCTTTCAGCCGGTGACCTTCCGCTGCGACGACGTATTTGCGACGGCTGAGGCCATGAAGGCTAAAGGGGCGAAATTTTCGGCCGAGCCGAAGAAGGAAGTCTGGGGGACTCGGGCAATCTTTCGCGACCCGGATGGAAACGAGTTCGTTTTCTCCAGCAAATAGAGACAATTTGCGAAGCCGCAGATGTCCGATACCAGGCGTCGCCGGAGCTTGTGCAGCATCGGACTACTTGCAGTCGCTGCTCGCTTTGAAGACAGACCGATCAAAATCTGTCCGATTTCGACACTATAAGCGAAAACGGAAAACGAACGGGAAACGCATTACGGCTCGACGCGTCCCTCGCGTGCCAGCATAATCACGTCTCGCTGGTTGACCCTGTACCCGTCGGCTGAATGTTCCCGTCCCAAGTGAACTCTTACTTGGGCGCCTGCTTCGTCCAAAGCTCTCGCTAAGTCTGATTCAATAGCTTTAGCCTTAGCTTTCGCTTGGACCTTGCTGACGGATGAGTCACGGTTCGCCTGAATCTGGGTAAAGTAGGATGTACGCGCCGAGGTTTCTTTCTTCTGCAACTGTACGCATTCTTCGCAAGTCATGGTCTCAATTCTACTCCTTTACCGTATGGTCAGACGTTCATTTCGATGTAGTCGGCGGACAATTCGAGCGCGGCGTGAATCTAACCGGTCGCCGTCATCAGACGCAGGGTTTTGCCACGTTGACAAATGGCCACGCCGTGCTACAAGTTGTTTGAGAATCACAAAATGCCGAGAAGAAAAAACGCGATCGACCAAAAAACAGCGTGTCGGTGGCAACGTTTCGATGGACAAGCGCCTCGAAAGCCGATCGCTCGGCCTTTGCCTTCAGGCTCAACCGGGACAGATGGGCTGCAATTCCGAAGTCAAAACGCGCAGCTTTAATGCCGCAAAACTAGGGCATTGGGGGGCGAATTATCGAGCAGGAAACCAGCAAAGCCAACCGCGTCAATTGAGTTTATGGAGCGGGCGACGGGAATCGAACCCGTGTCCGAAGCTTGGGAAGCTTCTATACTGCCATTGTACGACGCCCGCTTCGATGTCCGATATTCTTCCATATAAGCGGCTTCGAAACAATGACACACAGTTAGGGGCGGGATCGAGGGCTCTGTTAAACGAGGGATCAAGGCTTGGGGACAGTTTGTAAAGCACCTGCTTGCAAAGCCGAACAATCGCTTCCAACAGGTCTTTCCGTCTTCTCTAACTGCTAACGTCTGCAACAAATCGGGGAATCTGTTTCTCGCTCGAATCTCATGAAAACGACGCATTCTTGCACACTTCGTACGCAGCATGATCTCTGAGGAAATGTGCACAGGGAGCCCCTCGGCTGACCGGATCGACCCGTTTGTCTTCGAAAAACCAACGTCCGTGTTGGATCGGAAACGCGATTTGAGCTCGTGGTAAGTCCACACCGTGTTTCTGTTGAAAATTCAATCTTCAAAATAAGCTGGGTTTTGTCGTCAGGCTTGCCCGCCGTGCAGCCGAGAATCATAGACGACACCAGATTGAAGGGGCTCGGCAAACTCGAAGAGATGCTTGAAGAAAGCCGCCTCGCGAAAGAGGGCTTTTTCTACCGTCCCCTCATGCGACGCGGCACACTGGAATCTACTCGTGGATATGCGGCCGGAACAGCTTTCATATGCCCGGTGAAACGTCCGGCGCCCTACTCCCTTCGCCGCAGAAGGATTTCCTGGGAGAGATCGACAAGGCATTAGAAAAACCACTCGAAATCCACTGCATCGGAGGTTTTGCGCTCGTCTTTTATTACGGGATTCCGCGCAACAAACGGCGACATCGACTACGATACGGCCGTGCCAGCCGATCTCAACCTCGAAGAGGTAGCTGGCTATGATTCACCCCTGCATCGGAAATGTAAAATCCATTTCCATCGTGTCACGGTCATACCGATGCCGGGAGGATACGCAGAGAAACTCTCTGAAATGGCGACTGGACAGTTTGAACGGCTTAGGCTTCTCGTGCCTGACCCCGACGACTACATATTGTCGAAGCTCCAGAGGGCGGGGTTGAAAGGATTCCGATGATGCCTTGCATTTATTCCGATCGAGAAAACTAAAGGCGAAATTCTTCGAGAGCGGTATGACCGGGAATTGAGGGATTATCTGATCGGACCGCTCAAGCAACACGACGGGACTTTAGAGCGTTGGATCGAGATCCTCAAATCCGCACGTTGACCTAACTTCAAGCTTCACCGATCAACGAAACACGTCCTCTTGCAACGAATGAGTGACGAAAAATGGCGCCAAGGCAGGCCGCCATTCTTAAACCGGGTGATTCGATCACCTCACGCGACCGTTTCTTGAGGGGAAGAGTAACGTCGGACGGAGCGCTTACATCCCAGTAGGGCAACGAGCCCGATACCAACCAAGAGTATGGAAGTTGGTTCTGGCGTGGACACCGCCGGAGGAGCCTCGGTATAACTGAGCGATGTAATTCCTCCAAAACCGGTATCGCCGGTACCCAGAATCCAAAATATTCGGGTCACATCCGTATCAAAGGTAAGGCTTTCGACCCCTGAGAACGCTCCCGTGCCAGATCCTGCGTCCGAGAATGTCTCGAATGGCACGCCGCTAGGTCCGTAAACCGTAACATTGAACGGTTCCGAGTCGGACGTGAATCCAAATGTTACGCTCGTCACCGGAGTTGAGAACGATATGCTCCCGACTTCACTGTCGACCACGGGGTCGTCGGTCACTCCGGTGCCATCCCCGAACGAGTAATCAAGCTGCTCATTGAACTGGCCGTCCAGATAAACGGCACCGACAGAAGTGACCGTCGCCCCGTCCGGGAAGTACAGCGGGCCATACACCGACTCGTAGACATCGGCGTTGGCTGAACACACAAACATCGCGAAGATGGCCAGACCTGAAAGTAGCCTTAGTGCCATTTCATTCCCCTTTGCAGCAGAAAATTGCACATCACGGGCGGAAATACGGCGGCTGGGGCCGAGGCGCAATGTAGGAGAGCACGTCAAGGGCCCCGAGGGTGTCGAAGAGTCAAAGGCTGGGCAGGTGCGCAACCTCCCACTGCCGGATGAGCGGAGATCGGATCGAGCTCGTAGTCCCGCCGCGCCGGAAAGCACACGCCAAAACAGAAATCTTCGCAAGCCGTGCGAACCGCCTCGCAGTACTGCACGATGGCCGTACAGCAAGTCCCTCCAGACGCCTAACGCATCGGCTGTATTCGGTTGAGCGCCGTCTCGTAGGACCCTGCCAGTTGGTGTGTGAGGTTACCGTCAAGCTGGGAGTACGCGCATTGGACACAAGGAGGACGTACATGCAAAAGATGGTCATGCGTTCATTATTGCTGGCATTCGTCATCTTGGCTGTATCGGTTCCGGCTTTTTCGCAGGTTGCAGTTGGCATCACGGTGGGCTTCGCGCCGCCGGCCATCCCGGTGTACGACCAACCGGCTTGCCCCGGTGACGGCTACTACTGGACCCCGGGATATTGGGCCTGGGACGCGGATTTCGACGATTACTACTGGGTGCCGGGCACGTGGGTCGAGCCGCCCGATGCGGGCCTGCTGTGGACGCCGGGCTATTGGGGATGGAACGGCGCGGCGTTCGTTTTCACGGACGGATATTGGGGACCGACGATCGGTTTCTACGGCGGCATCAACTACGGATTCGGATATTTCGGAAACGGATTCGTCGGTGGGCGGTGGGACGGCGGCCACTTCTTCTATAACACAGCGGTCTGGCACGTGGGCGGCGGCTTCCACAACACGTATGTGGATAAGGTGACGATCGTCAACAACACGCACGTGAGCTACAACGGCGGCAACGGTGGGGTTACTGCGCGTGCGACCGCCACGGAAGAAGCCGCGCGCAACGAGCGTCACGTGGACGCCGTGGCCGCGCAGCGACAGCAGATAGACGCTGCGCGCGGCAATCAGGACCTACGCGCTTCGGCCAATCACGGCAAGCCTCCGATCGCAGCGACGGAGCGTCCCGGCGCGTTCAACGATAACGTGGTGAAGGCCAAGGATGCTGGTGCGCCGTACAACCCCCCGGCAGACCGCGGCGCGACGGCCGCGCGAGGCGAGAATAACGCGTCGGAGCGTCCGAACACGGAAACCTCGCGGCCGGGGCAACCGAACGCCATGACCCCGGATCGTCCGGCGAATAACACCGTGGTCCATCCGAAGGATCTGCCCGCGTACCAAAAGCCCGCGGCGCCGAACACTGGCAACGCCAAGCTGGACCAGAAGTACCAGCAGCAACAGGACAAACTGGCGCAACAGCAGGACAAGGAACGCCAGAAACTGCAGTCGCAGCAAGACAAGGAACATCAGCAGTATCAGAAGCAGCAGGCTGATGACGCCAAGAACCAGTCGCTTGAGCAGAAGCACACGCAGCAGACGCAACAGCTGCAGCAGCGCCAGCAGTCGGCGCAGCAGCACCTGCAGCAGCGGCAGGCTCCGGCGGCACATGCCGCACCGGCCGAGCACGCTGCTCCCGCTGAACCGCGAGACAAGTAGCGCGGCAGCGAACTACTCGGCGCGTGGGTGGATTCTATTCCGTCCGCGCGCCGAATTTTGTGTTCAGGCTTGACCTACTTGATTTCCGAATAATCCAGGTAGTAGCGGTGGAGATCGGCGACGGTCATCTCGCCTTTGCGGACCTTTAGCGCAGTCGCATCCGTGCCGCTGCCGGATGACGTCAGCCAGACGGTGTCTCCCGCGCGTAGGTCGGAAAGTTTTATCGATTTTCCCGAGTCGTCGATGAATTTAGTCTGCTCGGTCGCCTTCACGAGCAGCGTGACTTCCGTGGGATATTTTAACAGCAGCTGCTTTTGCTGAAGGTCCAGTGACGCGACGATAAAGAATTGCTCGCCGGCCGGGGTCTTTTTCACGGGCACAGTCGAATACGCGCTCGCCGGCATCACCGCGTTTCCGCCGGTTGCGGGCCTCGGGGTCATCGCCGTTCCTTGCGGCCTACCGGCATTCGGAGGTGCGCCTGGCGCCGCCGGAGCCGCTGCATTGGGCGGAGCGCCATGGTGCCCCGTGTGAGTGAGCGGGGCCTGAGCGACGGCGAAGCTCGCAATCGAGCCGAGCAGCATGGCCGAGCCTGCAAAAACCTGAAATGTCCTATTCATATCGAAGGGCCTCAATGGGATCGAGCCTGGCCGCCCGGCGCGCCGGATAATAGCCGAACACAATGCCAACGCCTGCTGAGAAGACCACGGCGACAACAATGGAAAGAATGGAAACCACGGTGGTCCAGTGCAGCACGTTGGAGATGATTGCAGAGGCCACCATTCCGAGCGCGATTCCGGCAATCCCGCCAAGAGAGCTCAGCACCAGCGCTTCGCTGAGGAATTGCGCCTGCACGTCCTGTTCCGTGGCGCCGACGGCCATGCGAACCCCGATCTCGCGGGTTCGCTCCGTGACCGACACCAGCATGATATTCATGATGCCGATGCCGCCGACGAGTAGCGATATCGACGCGATGCCGGCCAGCAGAAAGGTCATCACGAGCGACGTAGCTTCTGCGGCTTGCGCCATTTCATTCGGGCTGCGGATGATGAAGTCGTCGTCTTCGCCGGGCCGCAGATGATGCCGCTGGCGGAGAAGGGCCGCGATGCTGGTCTGGACCTGGCTCATAGCTTGTTGCGACGTGGTGGCGACCATGACCATTTGCAGCCAACTGATTCCGGAAATCTTCTTCTGGACCGTGGTGTAGGGCATGAGCAACATGTCGTCCTGATCCTGCCCATTGCTGTTTTGTCCCTTGGTCTGAAGGACCCCCAGAACACGGAAGGGAAGATTCTGCACCCGAATTACCTGGCCGACCGGATCCTGGTCGCCGAAAAGCTGCTGGGCGACGGTATTGCCGAGAACGCAGACGTTGGCAGCCATGTTTACGTCGCGATCGGAAAACATGCTGCCCTGAACGACAGGCCAGTTGCGAATCTGCGTGATGTCCTGTGAAGTGCCGTTGGCTCTGGTGAGCCAATTCTCGTTGCCGTTCACCACCTGTACCGAGGCGCCGGCGATGGGAGAAATCATCGTGACGTTCGGCACGTGTTGCAGGATGGCGTCTGCGTCATCGTTGACGAGCGTCTTCGTGGCGCCATTGCCCATGCGCACGCCGCCGGTGTTCACACTACCCGCGAAGACCATAATGATGTTGTCGCCCAGCGATTGAATCTGCTGCTGCACTTGCGCGCTGGCGCCCTGGCCGATCGCGACCGTGCAGATTACGGCGCCGACACCGATGATGATGCCGAGCATGGTGAGGACGGTCCGCAGCTTGTTGCGCGCCAGGGCCCGCAGCGCAACGCGAATAATCTCTCTTGGATTCATGTTTCGATCCTTTCCCGCACTACCGCGGCCCCCCGGGTCCGCCGAATCCCGGCGGACGCTGACCGACCGATGATCCCTGCGCGGGCGTCGTGGCGGCGATCACCAACGTGTCCCCCTCGTTGATCGGACCTGATATCAGCTGCGTATTATTGTAGTCGGTGATGCCGATCTGGATCGCGACCGGGATTAGCTGTTTTTTATCGTCCAGCTTCCACACGACCTGCCAGCCGCCCAGGTGCGTGGTCGATGCGGCGCGTGAAATGTTGTACTCCTTGTAAAGATTTTGAAGATCCTTCGCGGCAATCGGCGGCTTGAATGTCAGCGCCGGGTTCGGAATTTCCAGCGTGTCTTTCGCGTGTCCCGTGGGGATCGTCACATAGGCCGTTTCGCCCGGCAGCAGCTTCTCATCCGGATTGCTGAAATCGATTACCGTGTTGTAGGTCACCACGTTCTGCACGGTCGTGGGATTCAACCGCACGGTGCTGACGCGACCGTTGAAGAGGTCCGTGGGAAATGCGTCGACGGCGAATGTAACCGGCGCGCCAACCTTGATGTTGCCGGTGTCGGATTCATCGGTCGCGGCATAGACCTGCATGCGGGTCAGATCCTGCGCCACCGTAAAGACGTTGGGCGCCTGCAAGGTGGCCGCGACGGATTGGCCGACGTCGATGTTGCGCGCGACCACGGTGCCGTCGATCGGCGAAATGATGGTCGTATACTTCAGGCTCGTTTCGGCGGCTTTGAGGCCGCCTTCCATCGAAACGACGTTGGATTTGGCCTGTGCCAGTGTCGCTTTCGCCTGATCGAGCGTTGCCTGCGCCGACTGCACATCGGCAACGGCTTGACCCATGGTCGATTGCGTCAATTCATTCGCATCCGCCGAAACAACGCCTGCCGTGAACAAATCCTGCGATCGCTTCGCTGTGGCTTGCTGATACTTTACATTGGCCTGCGCCTTCACCAGCCCCGCTTGGTCGACCTGAACGTTCGCCGCGAGCGTGACAAGATTGTCCTGCGCGTTTTCGAGCTGCCCGCGCGCCTGCGTTACCTGCGCCTCGTAGATCGCCGGATCCAGCTGCGCCAGCACCTGCCCGCTTTTCACGCGTGTATTGAAATCCGCGAAAATGTACTGCACCGTGCCGGAAACATACGATCCGACCGAGACCGTCGTCAGGGCGTTAATTGTGCCCGTGGCCTGCACAGCCGCAGTAATATCCCCGCGCCGCACGGCAACCGTCGTGTACTTGGGTTCTTTAGACTTCGCGCTCGCGTAGGCCCACCAGCCGAGGAGGATTACCAAACAGCCCGCCGCGATAAAGTACGCCTTTCTGTGTTTCCGATAAGACTCTTTCAGAGACATGATTCTCCGATTGTGTGGTGAGTAGCTTCAAACAAACACGAGGCGCTTTGGTGGGCTACCTGTGTTGCCCCTGTAAGTAAAGACGCGCGCCCTGCCTTCCAGGTTACTCGTGACGGCTCAGAATTTTAGCCGATCCCGCATCCTTCATTCAGCCTACGTGGGCCGGAAGCCTCCGTGCTAAAGTGATCGGCTCGAAAAGCTTGGGGAGGGGAAGTGGCTTACCGGGACCTGCGCGATTTCTTGAAAAAACTCGAAAAAGAGGACGAGCTTCGGCATATTTCGTCCGAAGTGGATCCGATTCTCGAGATTACGGAGATTTCCGACCGTGCCGTGAAGGCGGGCGGCCCGGCCCTATGGTTCGAACACCCGCGCGGCTCGCGGTTTCCGGCGCTCACCAACCTGGTTGGCACCGAGCGCCGCATGAACCTGGCGCTTGAGGTCGATTCGCTCGATGAAGTCTCCGGGCGGATCACCTCGATTTTGGATATGCAATCGCCGCAGGGGCTTCTTGACCGCGTAAAGATGCTCCCGAAATTGGCCGAGCTTGGCAAGCTGTTCCCCAAGACCGTGCGCAGCGGCGAATGTCAGCAGGTTGTGCGCACCGAGGGGTTTTCGCTATTCGATTTTCCGATCCTGCAATGCTGGCCGCAGGATGGCGGCCGCTACATCACCTGGCCGATGGTGATCACCAAGAATCCGGACACCGGCAAACGCAACGTGGGCTGCTATCGCATGCAGGTGTTCGACGAGCAGACCACGGGCATGCACTGGCAAACGCAGAAACACGGCGCCGAGCATTTCCGCAGCGCGCGCGCCAAAAATAAAGGCGGCAGGCTGGACGTCGCCGTAGCCATTGGTTCCGATCCGGCAACGGCCCTCGCCGGAATCCTGCCCGTGCCGCCGGATATGGATGAATTTCTCTTCTCCGGCTTCCTGCGCAACGATCCGGTCGAGCTGGTCGCCTGCAAGACGGTGGATTTGGAAGTTCCCGCCAATGCGGAAATCGTTCTCGAGGGCCACGTCGATCTCGGCGAAATGCGCACGGAAGGTCCTTTCGGCGATCACACCGGTTTTTATTCGCTGGAAGGGCCCTATCCGGTCTTCCACGTCGATTGCATCACGCACCGCAAAGAGCCAATCTACCTGACGACCATCGTGGGCCCGCCTCCGCAGGAGGACTATTTCATCGGCCACATGATCGAGCGCGTGTTCCTGCCGGTGATGAAGATGCAGCATCCGGAAATCGTGGACGTGGCGATGCCGGCGGAGGGAATTTTTCAGAATCTGATGATTGTGTCCATCCGCAAAAGCTACGCGGGCCACGCGCGTAAGACGATGAACGCGATCTGGTCGCTCGGGCAAGCGATGTTCACGAAGGTCGTAGTAATTGTCGATCACGACGTCAACGTGCAGGACGCGCGCGAAGTGGTATGGAAAGCGTTGTGCGCGATCGATCCGGAACGTGACATCAGCTTCACACTCGGTCCTGTGGACACGCTGGACCACGCCGCTCGCAGGCAGGATTTCGGTTCGAAAATGGGCATCGACGCGACGCGAAAATGGCCCGAGGAGGGTTTCACCGGCCGCTGGCCCGATGAAATCAAGATGGACGCCGCCACGAAGCAGCGCATAGACGGAATCTGGTCGCAACTCAAAATCGCTTCCAGCAAAAAGAAAGCGTAGACTCGCCCGACCCCTCCGGCAGCCCATATCCCTTAATTACAGGGTCTTTCAGACCCTTCCTGTCCCTCCGACCGGGTTTTACCAAAAGCACACGCAGGCAAAAGGTTGGTTGACAGTCTGTTTGGTGGATGCAATAAACGAATCAAGGGGAGCGTACCGGTTCTATCAGTACTATCGGCATACGTTCACTAGGTTCGCCCAAGGGGTTGAGGCGAACCCGAACCAAAGGGCAGCGGTTCTTTACCAGCAAGCGAGCGAATCAGGAAAGCTGTGTGGAATCCTCCCTGCGAAGCGGGGTGGACGGAGATGCGAGAGGCCACGCGATGTTCAATCTGGGTAAAACAAAATCTTTAATTGGCCTGGATATCGGCTCGAGTTCGGTGAAAGCCGTCGAGTTGAAGAAAGTGAAAGACGGTTACGAGCTTGTGAGCTTTGGGATGGAGCCGTTGTCGCAGGATACCGTCGTGGACGGCGCGATTATGGATGCTCCCTCCGTCGCCGAAAAGATCATTTCGATTTTCGACGCTCAGAAGATCAAGGTCAAAGAAGTCGCTACGTCGGTTTCGGGCCACTCGGTAATCGTCAAGCGCGTCAGCATGCCGCTGATGACCGAAGACGAGCTCTACGACCGGATTCAGGCCGAAGCCAGCCAGCACATCCCGTTCGATATCGCCGACGTCAACCTGAGCCACCAGCTGCTGGAAGCGACCGAGAACCAGATGGACGTCCTGTTGGTGGCCGTCAAGAAAGACAAGATTCTGAATCACACGAACGTGCTGGCTCAGGCGGGCAAGATCCCGGTGGTGGTCGATATCGACGCCTTCGCTCTGCAGAACTCGTTCGAGGTGAATTACGAGCCTGATCCGTCGCAGGTCGTTGCACTGCTCAACATCGGCGCCAGCGTGATGAACATCAACATCATCCGCGGATGGACGCCGCTTTTTACCCGCGACGTTTCCGTTGGCGGCAACCAGTACACCGATGCGCTGCAGAAAGAGCTCGACCTGAGCTTCGAGGATGCCGAGAAGCTGAAAATGGGCGGCACGCTGGCGGGCGTCAGCGAAGAGCAGCGGACCGCGATCCTGCGCTCGGTTTCCGATATTCTGATTCTCGAAATTCAAAAGACCTTCGACTTCTTCCGTGCCACGGCCAGCGGTGAAAACATTCGCCGGATCGTGGTTGCCGGAGGGACGGCGCGCGTACCCGGCTTGCTCGACCTGCTGAAGGAAGAGTTCGCCATGCCGGTCGAAGAGCTCTATCCGTTTCGCAAAGTTGCAATCAATCCAGGGCGTCACGATGAATCTCAGCTTCGCGAGTTGGCGCCGCGCCTGGCAATCGCTGTTGGCCTCGCGCTGAGGAGCTTTGACACGCCATGATACGGATTAACTTACTGGGCCAAGCTCGTCCGAAGGCGGCCAAGCAAGCGGTGCCGCTGGAAGCGACGGTGCAGATTCTATTCGCATGCGTGGCGATCGGCCTCGCGGTGGTGATTCTCGGAATCAGCTATTACCAGCAGAAGCGCCAATTGGATGAAACGCAGCGTCGTATCCAGACCCTGCAAAACGAAAAGGCCAGCCTCCAGCAGGTCAAGGCCGATGTCGACAAGTTCGAGAGCGAAAAGAGCGTGCTGCAGCAGCGCATCGATGTGATCGAGACGCTGCAAAAGAACCGCAGCGGCGCGCAGGACATGATGCAGATGGTGGCCAATACGGTGGTCCGCGTGGATTCGCTCTGGTTGACGTCGCTGGACCGCAAGGGTGATTCGCTCGTGATGGACGGCGAGGCCGGATCGATTAACGACGTGGCCAACTTCATCACCGAGCTCAAGAAATCCGGATACTTTCAGCAGGTCGAGATCAAGAGCGCCAAGGAAAACGACCTCCTGCCCGGCGTCGAGACCTACGGATTCGAAATGACGGTCGCCGTGGCGCCTCCGGCAACGGGTCAGCCTTCGACGCAGGCCACCAGCACCACGCAACCGCCGCAACCAGCGGCCAAGGGAAGGAGCTAGGTCATGGCGACATCGTTCAGAGACTGGCCCTGGCCCCTGCAGGCCCTGCTCTATGTAGGTTTGACGATCGTTCTAGTGTTGGCCGGCTTCTACGTTCCGGGCTCGCCGTTGCAGTCGACCCGAACGCAGCTGGAAGATGCCCAGAATCAGGTAAAGCCGCTCGAGGCCGACGTCGAAAACCTTCGCGTCTACAAACAGCGCCGCGCCGAGCTGCAAACCGAAATGGACGCGTTGCAGAAGCAGCTCGCGACGCTTCAAACCATCGTTCCTGAGGACAAGGAAACCGATCAGTTCATCCTGATGGTTCAGCGTGCTGCGGTCAGCTCCGGAGTGGCGATCCGTTCGCTGGCAGCCGGTCCGATCGCGCAAAAGCCCTTCTACTTCGAGATGCCCTTCGCCGTGGAAGCCGACGGTCCGTACTACTCGGTTCTAGACTTCTTCGCGCGTATGGGGCGCCTCTCGCGAATTATCAACGTGGGCGATTTGAAGCTGACCTCGCTGACCGGCCCGAGCAGCGCCCCCGGGAAGTTCCATCTGGCGGCCGGATCGACGGTGACCGGTTCCTTTACGATCACGACTTTCTTTACGAACCCCGCGGAGGCCGGCGCAGCTGCCGCTCCCCCACCGGCGGCGAAAAAGTAAGGCGACGACGATGAAAATGGCAAACATCTCGGCAAAACTGCTGGCGGTCGTGGCTCTGGCGCTACCTCTGGCGATTTCAGTCGCGGCGCAGGATCAAGCTCCTGCGAACGGTCCGGCCATGAAAGCAACGCCCGGGCATTCGGGAAGGGTCATGCATCACGCGAAAGCTGCGGCTGCCGTGAAGCCTCACTCGAAGGCCAATCCGGAAGCGTCCCCTGCTCCCGCGGACGCCGCGGCCGGAACCGACGCCACAAAAACGGAGATGGTCGGCAAGCGCGATCCGTTTGCGCCGCTGATCAACGATAAGAAGGACACGGTTCATCTTCCGCCGGGCAAAGCTGGCTTGGTGATCGCCACGGTGCGCGTCGATGGCGCGGTGCGCTCGGGAAGCGCCATGATCGCTGTGGTGTCCAATCCGGAGCAGAGCGTTTACTTCATCCGGGAAGGTGACAAGTTGTACGACGGGGATGTGGAAAAGATTGGGTTGGACGGAGTGACGTTCAAAGAGAACTCGAAAGACGCATTCGGCAAACCGGTCGAGCGAATGGTGACGAAGCGAATCTACGCGAGTGCAGGAGAGCAGCAATGAGGATCCTAAGTCGAGCATTGGGACTGAGCGCGCTGCTGGCGGCCGGTCTAATTTTGACGAATGGAACGCTGCGCGCGGCTGATGCGCCGGTGGTCCACGTGAAGGCGGAGGTCAAGGACGGCACGGTCCGGCTGCAAGCGGACGCCAACGCGCCGTTCGAGTACACGACCTATCGTCCGAGCGAGAGTCTCTACGTGCTCGACCTGACCGGCGTGTCGGCTGGCGACCCGGCGGGGGCGCGACTAGTGGCCTCCGATCTCGTGAAGAGCTATCGGCTCATCACCTACGCCTCGGGAACAAAGCCGGTTGTTCGCCTCGAAATCCTGTTGGCGCAGGGAATTGAACCGAAGCTCGAGCGCCAGGGCACGCAAGATCTCACGCTCCTGGTCGGGCCCGACACGATGGCCGCGAAAGCGCCGGCGGCCGGTCCGGCGCAGGCTTCACTGGTGAACGCGTCGGCCAAGTCGGCGGATCTGGCGCCCATCTCTCATCCGGCGATTCGTCATGTTCACCTGACGCAGGATGGTTCGGCCACCGAAGTCAGCATTTCGGGTTCTGGGCCGCTCACGTACAAATCGGTGCAGCTGCAGAATCCCGATCGTCTGGTGCTCGATTTCGCCGGCTCGCACCTGACCACCACCGAAAAACAGATCGCCAGCAACCTCGATCCGGTCCGGGAAATTCGGCTGTCACAGTTCACGCCGGAAATTTCCCGCGTGGTGATCGATCTCCGTCAGCCCGCTCACTACAACATCACGGGCGAAGGCAGCACGGTTACCGTTTCGTTCGACGCTTCATCGGCGGCGGCTCCCACGACGGATTCGGCCACGTCGGCCGCTCCGAAGCCCGAAGCAGCAGCCACCGTCGCAGTTGCGGAGAACGCAGCCGCCGGGCCCGCTGACGTTCCGGCGCCGGCCGCGGCGCTGCCCGCTTCGCTGACGCAGAATTCTTCCGCGCTCGCAACTCCAGCACAATCGGCGCAGGAGACGATCAACGCCACACGCGCATCAGTTGACACCGCAGCCCCGGCCCAGCCGGTTGCGGCGCCCGCTGCCGCGCCCGCTCCGGTTTCGGCTCCGGCCCTACCTTCCATGACGGCTTCGGCTCCCATGTCGCAGGCACCCGCAGCGTCGGCACCGGTCGGCAAGTATTCAGGCGAGCCGATCTCGGTCAATCTGAAGGATGTGGATCTGCGCGATTTCTTCCGCCTGATTCACGAAATCAGCGGCCTTAACGTCGTCGTTGATCCCGGCGTGAAGGGCAACCTGACGATCGTGCTCGACGATGTACCGTGGGATCAGGCGCTCGATATCGTCCTGAAGAACAACGATCTTGATAAGCAGCTCGACGGCAACGTCCTGCGCCTGGCAACGAAAGAAACCCTGCGCAAGGAAGCCGAAGAGAATCGCGACCTCGCCAAGGCTCAGGCCGAGGCGGCGGACGTGGTTACCACGACGCGCGTCCTCAGCTATGCGAAGTCGACGGACATGGCCACCACGCTGAAGAAATTCCTCTCGTCGCGCGGCGATATCATCGCCGACGACCGTTCGAACACGCTGATCATTCGCGACATTCCCTCGACGCTTCCGGTGATGGACAACCTCATCCGCCAACTCGACCGCAAGTCGCAGCAGGTGGAAATCGAAGCCCGCGTGGTTGCCGCGAACCGCTCTTTCTCGCGCGAAATTGGAACGCAGTTCGGCTTTGCCGGCGCGCCGGAAACCACCGGCAACCAGAACGTCTTCGGCGGCGCGAGTTCCGTTGGCACAAGCCCTCTGACGTCTCCGACGGGATTTACGCCTCCGCTCATCGTCAACAATGGCGGCGCGTCCTCAAGTTCGGGTGCGTCGATCCCGCTTAACACGAACCTCGGGGCGAGCGTGCCGACCAGCGGCTTCTCCTATGGGTTCGTTTCCAAGAACTTCGCTTTGGATATGATCATTACGGCAGCGGAGCAAAAGGGTGTAGGCAAGCTGCTGTCAAAGCCGAAGGTCATCACGCAGAACAACGAAAAGGCGACCGTCAAGCAGGGAACCAAGATTCCGGTGCAGACGATCGTCAACAATACCGTCTCCGTGCAGTTCGTGGACGCCGTGCTTGAGCTCGACGTGACACCGCAGATCACCGCGGACGGGACGATCTACATGGACGTGAATGTCGAGAACGACCAGATCGACGGCTCAATTCCCCGAGTTCAGGGAATTCCGGCGATCGACACCCAGGAAGCCGAAACCAAGGTTACCGTGAACGACGGCGCCACCGTGGTCATCGGCGGAATTATCGTCACGCAGCAGACCACCAGCATCCAACAGGTTCCGCTGATTGGTAGCGTGCCGGTCCTGGGCAATCTGTTCAAGCACACGACCGTGAATTCGACCTCACAAGAACTCCTCTTCTTCCTGACGCCTCGCATTCTGCCAAGCTAACAGCTATTCTGGCGGCGTGGCGATAAAGTCGGAAGCAGCGAAATTGAGCCGGAGCGGGCCCTCGGATCGACTGGGCCGGCTCCGGCTTTCTTTTTCAACAATCGGCGCGGAAGCGATCCTCGTCTCGCATCTCCCCAACGTCCGCTACCTTTGCGGATTCACTGGCAGCGCGGGCCTGCTCGTGGTTGACTCTTCCTCCGCCACGCTCTTCACCGACAGCCGCTACACCTTCCAGGCTCGCCAGGAGGTTTCTGGCGCACGAACCCAGATATGCAGGCACGGGCTCATCCGGGCTGTTGCCGCGGCCTTGCGCGCCCGCAAAGGCCGTTCCCGTGTGGCGTATTCGACGGCAATGACCGTGGCGCAGAAGCGGATGCTCGACGCCGGGGTGGGCGGCCGCGTGCGCTGGGTTGACGACGGCGGCGCGGTCGAGAAGCTCCGCGCGATCAAGGACGCCGGGGAGCTGCGGATCCTGCGCGAAGCTGCCGAGTTGGTCAGCGCGGTGTTTATGCGCACCACGAGCGACATCCGGACAGGAACACCCGAACTGGCCGTGGCCGCCATGATCGAGAGCGAAATTAAGCGCTGCGGCGGCTCCGGGCCCTCGTTTGAGACCATCGTCGCCGCCGGCGCGCGGTCGGCGTGGGCTCATGCGCGTCCGACGGAACGGCCGATCGGCAAAAACGAATTGGTCGTCCTCGATCAGGGTGCTATACTTCGCGGCTACTGCAGCGATATGACCCGCACGGTTTTCGCAGGCAAAGCGTCGAAGAAGATCCGGAGCCTCTACACCGCCGTCCTGGAAGCGCAGGAAGCGGGCAAACAAGCCATTCGACCTGGAGTCACGGCTGGCGACGTGGACAGAGCGGCGCGAAACACCCTCAAACGAGCGAAATTGGATCGATATTTCACGCATAGCCTCGGTCACGGGCTGGGACTGGAAGTCCATGAACTGCCGCGCCTGGGCAAGGGCGAAAAGACCGTGCTCCAAGAAGACATGGTCCTGACGGTCGAGCCGGGCATCTACCTGGAAGGCCTCGGCGGAATCCGTATCGAAGACGACGTGGTTGTCACCTCCCAGGGTTGCGAGGATTTGACGACCGCGACCCGCGATTTTCTCGAACTCTAAATGGCGAAGAAACCGAAGAGAGCACCGAAGGCTAAATCAAAGACAAAGCCGGGCGGCGGCGCGGACGTGGCGGGCGTCGATCTTACGGATGTAGAGCGCCTGCTCGCGTTCATGGACAAGCACGGCCTGGAAGAATTCGAATACGCGCGCGGCGGCGTTCACATTCGGTTGAAGAAACCCGGATTCGCTAGCGTCTCGATTCCTCGAGTCACGATGTCGCCCGAGCCGTCCTACGCGTCTGCGGAGGCGCCGCGACCGGCAAGCCATGGCGCCGCGGCGGCCCGCAGCGATCTGCATGTGATTAAGTCACCCATCGTGGGAACGTTTTACAGCTCGCCGAGTCCGGGGGCCGATCCGTTCGTTACGGCGGGCGCCAAAGTCGAGGCCGGGCAGGTGCTCTGCATCATCGAAGCTATGAAGCTGATGAACGAAATCGAATCGGATGTGCCCGGCGAGCTCGTCGAGGTGTACGCCGAGAACGGCAAGCCGGTCGAATACGGTGAGCCGCTCTTCGGCATCCTCCCAAGCGGGAAGAAATAGCTCGGCTCCCGGACACCTGAGCGCCGTTCCGAACGCCGGCCCAAACGCAATGTTCCGAAAAATTCTGATCGCCAACCGAGGGGAAATTGCACTGCGCGTCCTTTCCGCGTGCAAGGAGCTCGACATCCGCACCGTCGCGGTCTATTCCGAAGCCGATCGGCACGCGCTTCACGTGCGTTTTGCCGACGAAGCCATCTGCATCGGCCCTCCGCGCAGCAGCGAAAGTTACTTGAATATTCCGCAGGTCATCAGCGCCGCCGAAGTGGCCAACGTCGATGCGATCCATCCCGGCTACGGCTTCCTATCAGAGAACGCCAATTTCGCCGAAGTCTGCGAAGCGTCGCACATCACGTTCATAGGCCCGTCGCCCGAAATGATCCGCATGATGGGCGAAAAGGACCGCGCGCGCACCGAAATGAAGGCCGCCGGCCTGCCAATTATCCCGGGCAGCGACGGCGCCGTGCCAGATGAAGATGCCGCCAAGCGCGTGGCCGCCGAAATCGGGCTGCCGGTGATGATCAAAGCGGTGGATGGCGGCGGCGGGCGCGGCATGCGCATGGTGCGCACGAAAAAAGAGCTGATCCCGATGTTTCAGACCGCGCGCACCGAAGCGCAGCAGGCCTTCGGAAGCCCGAACGTCTACATGGAAAAGCTGATCGAGCATCCCCGTCACATCGAATTTCAGGTGCTCGGCGACAAACACGGCAGGGTGATTCATCTCGGCGAGCGCGAATGCTCTCTACAGCGCCGCCATCAGAAAGTGCTGGAGGAATCGCCCTCGCCCGCACTCGACTCGGCCACGCGCAATAAAATCGGCAAGCAGGTCGTCGAAGCGCTCGCGAAAGTCGGCTATTCGAATGCCGGCACGGTCGAATTTCTGCGCGACGCCAACGGCGACCTCTACTTCATCGAAATGAACGCGCGTATTCAGGTGGAGCATCCCGTCACCGAAATGGTGACGCAGGTCGATTTGGTGAAAGCGCAGATTCGCATCGCTGCTGGGGAAACGCTCGATAGCGCCGTCGGCAAATTCGACTTCCGCGGCCACGCGATCGAATGCCGCATCAACGCCGAAGATCCCGATACATTCGTTCCGTCGCCGGGCCACATCACGGCCTTCCGCGTCCCCGGTGGCCCGGGCATTCGCATCGACACGTTCGTTCACGCCGACGCTGTCGTTCCTCCCTATTATGATTCGCTGATCGCAAAACTGATCGCGCATGGCCGCGACCGTAACGAAGCCATCGCCCGCATGCACGGCGCCCTCGACGGCTTCATCGTCGAAGGCATCAAAACCACCATCCCGCTCCAGAAACGCATCTTGGTCGAACCCGACTTCATCGCCGGCAAATTCGACACGCATTTTCTCGACCGACTCACGGCAAAGTAGAAGCGGCGACCGGCAGCTTTAGGAGCAATCGTTTGTTCCCAGCGCTCTACGCGATTCTCGATCCGCAGTTGTCGGAAACTCCGATCACCGAACTTGCCACCGAACTTGCCGCCGCCGGAGTAGGCCTCATCCAGCTTCGCGATAAACAAAACCCCTGGTCGCACATTTTCTATGCCGCAAGGGAACTAATCGCGATCCTCGCGCCCAAGGATGTCCGCTTCGTCCTCAACGATCGTCCTGATATCGCGGCCATGCTGAACTGCGGCGGCGTCCACGTCGGTCAGCGAGATCTGCCGGTCGAGGACGCCCGGAAAATCTGCGGACCGTCGCAATGGGTAGGCGTTTCGACACACAATCTCGATCAATTACGCCACGCGGACCAGAGTTCAGCGGACTATATAGCCATAGGCCCGATCTTTCCGACGTCGACGAAGGAGAATCCGGATCCCGTAGTCGGCCTGGATTTCATTCGAGCCGCGCGCGCCATTACCCGCAAGCCGCTCGTGGCGATCGGCGGTATCACTCTCGAGCGGTCCGAAGACGTTTTTCTGGCGGGCGCGGATTCGGTAGCGATCATCCGCGATCTCTCGGCCGCGACGAATCCGGCCGAGCGCGCAAGAGAATTCCTGGCGGTGGCGGAAAAATCGCGGACGCCCCGCGGCTAGGCCCCGCGTCGCACGCGTCAAACAAATGGCAAACACGGCACCCACGATCGAGTCCTCCATCCGCCACGAAGGCGAGCTGGTAAAAGGTCTCGGCCTCTTCGATTCGACGATGATCGTCGTCGGCTCGATGATCGGCTCCGGCATCTTCATCGTGTCGGCCGACATCGCGCATCAGGTGCAAAGCCCTGGCCTGCTGTTGGTCGTTTGGCTCGCGTCGGGCCTGATCACGCTCATCGGCGCGCTCAGTTTCGGCGAGCTTGCCGCCGCCATGCCCCACGCCGGCGGCCAATACGTTTACCTGCGCGAATCCTGCGGCCCGGTTTTCGGTTTCCTCTACGGTTGGTCGATGCTGCTGGTAATCGAAACCGCCACGATCGCCGCGGTAGCGATCGCTTTCGCGAAATTCGCCGGCGTGCTTGCCCACTGGTTTTCGCCGACCGCATGGATTTGGAAAATCGGCACATTCGGTCCATGGAATCTGTGGTTCGGCCAACTCGGACCCTACAATGTCGGCCTGAATCGCCAGAACCTGCTCGCGATCCTCTCCATCGTCCTGCTCACATGGATCAACACGCTCGGCCTGCGCATGGGAAAAATCGTCCAGAACATTTTTACGGTCGCCAAGACGATTTCGCTCGCCGGCCTCGTCCTCCTGGGCGTCTTATTTTCAACCGTTGCCGCACGCGCGGCGAACTTCACGGGTTTCTGGCGGAATGCCGGCTGGTCCACGCTGCACCCGTATCCGCCCGATCACTCCACGTGGATGATCGCTACGATCACACTGGTTGGCGTCGCCATGGTCGGTTCGCTTTTTGCCATGGATGCCTGGAACAGCGTCACCTTCACCGCCGCCGAGGTAAGAAATCCTGGCAGAAATCTCCCGCTCTCGCTCGCTCTCGGCACGGCAATTGTGGTGGCGCTCTATACGCTCGCCAACGTCGCCTATCTGCGCGTTCTGCCTCTTTCCGGCGATCCGAACGGCATCACAGCCATCTCGCGAGGCATCGAATTCGCTGCGGAAGGCCGCGTAGCCACAGCCGTCACGCAGGTGATCTTCGGGCCGGCGGGCGCCGCGCTGATGGCGATCGCAATTCTCGTCTCGACCTTCGGTTGCAACAACGGCTTGATTCTCGCAGGGGCCCGCATTTACTACGCGATGGCCAAAGACGGCCTGTTCTTTCGCGCGGTCGGCAGGGTGAATCGCAATCACGTCCCGGCCGTTGCTCTAACCGTGCAATGCATCTGGGCTTCCCTCCTCTGCCTATCGGGCACGTACGGACAGCTGCTCGATTTTCTGATCTTTGCCCAACTTTTGTTCTACCTCCTCACGCTCGGTGGCCTGTTCATCCTGCGCGTCAAGCGCCCAGGCATGCCCCGCCCCTACCGCGCCTTCGGCTATCCCGTTCTTCCCGCGCTCTACATCGTGATGGCAGGATTTCTCGAAATCCAATTGTTGCGGTATAAACCGCAGTACACATGGCCCGGCCTGATCATCGTTTTGCTGGGCCTGCCGGTGTACGCGCTCTGGAAGCTCGCAGGGAAGTCGCCGTCTAGGGCGTAGCGTCACCCCGCAATCAGATTCGCAGTTTTTTTCGGGCAAGGGAGAAACGAGGAATGGGCAGTCCGCTGCTTGCAAAAAAGCCGATGGATTGGCTGCTGAACGAAGCCGACGATGCCGGCGAGCACACACTGAAACGCTCGCTCGGCGCCGTATCGCTCACAGCGCTCGGCGTGGGCGCCATCATCGGCGCAGGCATCTTTGTAATGTCCGGCCTCGGCGCGCACTACGCGGGCCCCGGGCTGATGCTCTCGTTCGTGATCTCGGGCCTGGGCTGCGGATTCGCGGGACTCTGCTACGCCGAATTCGCCGCGCTCATTCCACTGGCCGGCAGCGCCTACACGTACTCGTATGCCGCGCTCGGCGAACTTTTCGCCTGGGTCATCGGTTGGGACCTCACGCTCGAATACGCGATGGGAGCGAGCACCGTTTCCTCGGGCTGGTCCAACCACTTCATCGAATTTCTCAACATTTTCGGTCTGAAGATGCCGCTGTGGCTCGCCTACGACCATTGGACCGCGCTTCGCACCGCGCAAGGGATCGTGGCCCGGCAGATGGCGCACGCATCCGACCCTGGCTTGGTCGCCGGCAGCCAGGCCTTCCTCAATCGAGTCGGCGACGTCATCGCCGCGCAGTCTCCCGAGCTGGTCCATCGGGCGCATGACCTGGTCGGTGCGCCGCATCTTTTCGGCTTCGAGATAGGCTTCAACCTTCCCGCATTTGTCATCGCCCTGCTCATTACGGCGGTTCTCGTGGTGGGAATCAAGGAAAGCGCCAGCTTCAACGCCACGATCGTCGTCGTCAAGGTGGCGGTGGTCCTGTTCGTTATCGCTCTGGGTGCCCACTACGTCCATCCGTCAAACTGGGGTCACGACTGGCAATCGTTCGCGCCGATGGGCTTTTCCGGTATAGGCGCCGGAGCGGCTTACATTTTTTTCGCCTACATCGGATTTGACGCCGTCTCCACCACCGCACAGGAAGCCAAGAACCCGCAGCGTGATCTCCCGATCGGAATCCTGGCCTCGTTGGTGGTCTGCACGATTCTGTACATCCTCGTCGCAGCGGTGCTCACGGGCATGGTGCCCTGGCGTGAAGTGAACGTCGAAGCGCCGCTGGCAGTGGCCTTCCTGGACCGCGGACTGACGAAAGCTTCGTACCTGATTACCGCCGGCGCTCTGGCCGGATTGACCAGCGTGATGCTGGTGATGTTGCTGGGGCAGACGCGCGTGCTCTATTCCATGGCTTGCGATGGTCTTCTACCGCGCAGCTTCTTCGCCAAAATTCACCCGAAGTTCCGCACGCCATACAAGACCACGATTCTCGTCGGCCTGCTCGCCGCAATCGTCGGCAGCCTGGTTCCGATCGACGACATCGGAAAAATGGTCAACATCGGCACCCTGTTCGCCTTCGTCCTTGTCTGCATTTCCGTGGTGGTCCTGCGCGCTACCAACCCGGACCAACCTCGCCCGTTCCGCACGCCGCTCGTGCCCGTGGTCCCTATTCTGGGGATTTTGTTTAACGGCTACATGATCTACAAGCTGGGCTGGATCAACTGGGCGCGCCTGTTCATCTGGCTCGGCATCGGCTTGGTCGTTTATTTCACCTACAGCCGCCACCACAGCCGAGTCCAAAAAGGCGACCGCTACGCCCAGTAGCGCCGGCATCCTGCCGGCGTTATTCTGAAAATGCTTGGCACTCACGGGGCTAGGAGCTTGATGACGAAGCGCCACATAATCGCCCGCCAGCACTCCCGTCCATGCTAGATTTCGGTTTCCGGGCCGGAGCGCCGTCAAAATCCGCCCCGTCCCAAACCTCCGATGAGCCCGATCTCCGCACGGCGTTTCACGCTCTTCCTCAGGCGATCCTCGCCGTTCGACCGCATCGCCCTGGTGCTTCTGGCCTTCTACATCATCCTACGAATCCCGCGTGCCTTCGGTGTGGCGGTTGCACACTCGACGTTCTTCGGTTTCCTCGCTTTCGCCGCGCTGATTTATTTCGTGGTGCGGCTCATACCGTGGTTTCGCAGGCGCGTGCTCTGGAGTTTGCGGAATCGTCTCATCGTGGCCTACCTCTTCATGGCCATCGTCCCGATCGTGCTGCTCGTCGTCATGATCGGCGTCGCGACCTATCTCTTTTATCTCCAGCTTGGCGCGCACCTGCTGAACGACGCCGTACAGCAGCGTTCCAACGTAATCGACACCGACGCGGAAACGATCGCCGCCGCCATCGAGCGCCAGGCGTCCCACGCGAACGCCCCTGTTGGGCCCTCCGTTCTGACCGATCCTGCCATCGCCGGACTCATCGCGG
>Ga0209007_1000200_pt1 | contig 32362 bp, 19 predicted proteins | sample JacPinW_OM1H0_O2_FD_187961 | JGI IMG/M metagenome (GOLD analysis project Ga0209007, IMG submission 187961) | Forest soil microbial communities from Algoma, Ontario, Canada - Jack Pine, Ontario site 1_JW_OM1H0_O2 (SPAdes) (version 2) | ecosystem: Environmental > Terrestrial > Soil > Boreal... | reverse complement strand
CAGGGCCGGCGAAAAACGCGTCGGGTATCCGCTGGTCGCCACGGCGGATATACCGATGAGACCCGTTGTCACGAGTGCCGCAAAAAGTACCCAGACGGGCGGTCTGCGCACGGTCGCACCGCAAAGCCTGCCGAATCGCGCCGGGTTCTCGACCAACTCACGTGTGACCCAGGCGAGCAGGAGCGACGCACCGACTGGCACGACCACGAGGCTCGTGTCCGGGACGAGCATCCTCCAGAACACCAGCGCCGGCCAATGCCATAGATAAAGGGGGTAACTGATGCCTCCCACGTAGACCAGTGGGCGCCAGGCGAGGAATCTGTTGACGCGGGCAGAGGGCCCTGCGCCGATGATGAGTGCCGTACCCAGCACGGGCAGCAGCGTCTGCGGACCCGGCCAATCAGCCGACGTGAGTGCAAAAAAGGAAGCCACGACGATGGCAATGCCTAGTGCGGCGACGCCGTCGCGCAGCACTCCTTCGTGGCGCCGGCAGGCGCGTGCCAGACGCTCCCATGCGGTCGGTCGCCTGTAGGTACCCGCCAGCTGCGCGGCGCTCGTCCCGAGCACGAGCAGTGCCCCAACCCCGCTGCTGGCTCCCAACAGGCCTGCGTCCCACTGCTGAACGCCACAGCGCAATGCCGCAGCAAACGTCAGGAGCAGAGCGCCGGCGAGAATCTCGCGATAGCCGCGTTTGCCGAGCGCAGGTGTGCCCCTGCCCAGGGTCGCCTCGTGCAACGACAGGTAGCCGATCATGACCCCCGCTCCCAGCTCCCAGAAGCGAGCGTCGAGCAGGTAGAAGGACGGGGCGAGCTGAAGCTCTGTCAGCAGTAGCGACCCTACGCTCAACCACATGACCCAGCGGACCGAACCCTGACGCCCGCGGGCACCGAGCCACAGCAGCAGTGGCACCAGGAGATAGAACTGCTCCTCGATGCCCAGCGACCACAGGTGCAGCAGCGGTTTGCTGGTCGAGACGGCATCGAAGTAGCCGCTTTCCGACCAGAGCAGGAAGTTGTTGGAAAAAACGCTCGCCGCAGCTATGTGCCTGCCGAGAGCGGCAAGCTCGGGGGCGGAGAGAATGACCCAGCCAACTCCCCAGACCGCCGTCAGTACTAGGACAAGAGCGGGCAGCAGCCGCCGGGCGCGCCGCGCGTAGAATCTCAGAAACGAGAATCGTCCGGTGTGGATGTCTTCGAGCAGGTGCTTTCCGATGAGGTATCCGGAAATCACGAAGAACACGTCGACCCCGCAGAATCCACCGCGCAGTGCGGTCCGTATTGTGTGGCCGGCAACGACAGCGAGCACAGCGAGTGCGCGCAGTCCTTCGATGTCCTTGCGAACGGCGTACGTGGGTGCGGGTAAGTCCATCAGGGATGGTACGGCAGGCAGTCACTGTGACAGATAGCACGACTCGTCGAAGGGGAGCGCGGCGCGGGTCGCAAAACCCGGAGCTCGTGGGAATCGCCCGCCTGCTGGTGCTCTCCAGGGCAACTGAAACACTGTGAACCCGCCGCCCGATTGCGTGCGGCATGCACAGAGGGCGCGCGGGCGGCGTGAACCTGCTCACGGTTGGCGCCCGACGCGACCGGGGCAATGCTCCCTTGAAGGGGACATGCGCGACTACCACCATGAGCATGACTCAAATCGTCATTGGCGTCGCCCTGCTCGGCATGCCGCTCGCGCTCGATCGCCTCGGGCGCCACGAGGAGGCCGACCGGGTACTCGCCCAGGGCGCTCGCCACCGACAGGGTGGCGAACGGGGCAGCCTACCAAATCGCCATCGTCTATGCCGGCCGCGGCAATGCGAATCGCACCTTCGAGTGGCTCGAGAGCGCCTACCGTCAGCGCGATGCCGAGGAAATTCGGCCCGCTGCTGCAGCCGTTCCGCCCGGATCCGCACTTCAAAGCGCTGCTGGCGGAGATGCACAAGGGCTGACCAAGCACGCTAGAATTCGCAAGTGAGGGATAACAAGAACCCGGGATCGGACCTGCGGTCCCACTTCTGGGAGAAGGACCGTGCTGCACTATCTTTGGATGTTCATCGTCGGCATCGTCGTTGGTGCCATCGCGCGTTTCATCATGTCCCGGTGCCGAGCAAATGGGACTGATCATGACCGGCGTACTCGGCATAGTCGGCTCGTTCGTCGGCGGCTTCATCGCCCGACTGTTCTCAAGGCCGCCCCCGGCGCGCCGTTTCACCCGGCGGGAATATTGCTGTCGATCATCGGCGCCGTGATTGTGCTGTTCGCCTGGCAAAAACTCGCGGGCTGAAACGGCAGCCAGGGCGTGTGACGCTGCCGCCACACGTGCCTGGAGCGTGTTTCGAAAATGCCGGGCCCGTGCCGGCCACGGCCGGCATGCAACGGAATCCCGCTGTGGTAGGATTCGCGCCCCCGAAGAGGCGGCCCGGAGGTCCGCGGGGCCCGCATTTTGCGGGAATTTCGGAGTCTTTGCTCATTTCGCTGACGATCGTGTCGAGGGTCTGATCGTCAGCCGAAGGACACGGCGCGCCCGTAGCTCAGTTGGATAGAGTACCTGGCTACGAACCAGGGGGTCGGGAGTTCGAATCTCTCCGGGCGCGCCAAATTCCTCGAAAAAATACTGACTTTACGACGCGAACGGCAATGCGACCGCGCGTCAGGGCAACTCGATCGTCTGGTCGAGCTACAACTATCCGACCACCGTGAATGCCGGCAGCGGGTCGACGGCCGAGACCGTCGCCTTTTCCTATGGCCCGGATCGGAGCCGCTGGCAGCAGATGTATACCGGGAACGGGACGAGCGAAACCACCAATTACGTCGGGGGTCTCATGGAAGTCGTCTCGAGCGGGTCAACCACCACTTACCGGCACTATATCTACGCCGGCAGTGAGCCGGTTGCCGTGTACGCGCGTTCAAGCGCGGGCAACACGTTCAGCTACGCGCTCTCCGATCACCAGGGGAGTGTGTCCGATCTCACCAACAGCAGCGGCACGAGCATCGTCAACGAAAGCTTCACGCCATTCGGGCAGCGTCGGAATCCCACGACCTGGTCCGGTGCGGCCAGCAACTCGGATCTGACCACGGTCGCCGGCATTACTCGTCAGGGCTATACTTTCCAAACGCAACTGGGTCTCTGGATGGGCATGAACCACATGAACGGCCGGGTGGAGGACGCGATCACCGGGCGCATGCTGTCTGCCGATCCGCACGTTCCCGATGGAACCGACCCGCAGAGCTATAACCAGTACAGTTATGCGAACAACAATCCGCTTACCTTGACCGATCCCTCCGGGTTCTGCACGCCGGCGTGGGCGTGCAAACAGGATGCCGGCTCAGGCTTGGGCAAATGTCGGGTATGCGGGGGCTCCGATCCTGGCGACGCTGGGTTCAATAATTCAGCAATGCAGCAGTTTGCGGCGGCTTCTGCGGATCCAGACCAAGGCTTCTTGGCGGGACTTGATGACATCGCCTCCAGCCTTGCGAACCCCATCGATCAGAGCAGGGGTTGTCTCATCGGATGCCCGTCAGCTACCGTCGACCTCACGCCACCAACCACTTGCGCTCCGGGCCCGGAGAACGGCGGCCAGGGAATCTGCACGGTCACTGTGTGCGCTCACTGTCAGGTTCCCATAGACTTGTCGCCATTCCCTACTGGCATCCCTAGCGTTGCGAGTCTAACTGGTCAGCAACCGCAAACAGTGCCGCAAGGGAATCAGCCGCAGCAGCTTCCAGAAGTTGTAGTTACTGCCCCCTATCCCACACGGATGTTCGGGACTCATTGGTGCGGGCCGGGCGGTGCGGGACCGCCAGTCAATGACTTAGATGAAGCCTGTCAGTTGCACGATATGTGCTACGGCTCTAGGTTCTCAGCAATGTCAAACTTTTCAGACCTGTCGGTCACAGATTCAAACAGTCTTCAGGCATGTAACCAATTGCTTTGCAATGCCGCGCGTCAGAGTAGCGCGCCTGGTAGCTCTCGCGTCAATTTCTACTTTAGCTTCTTAGTTCCGGGCAAAGTTTCTTGTGGACCCTAGTTCCCTCGAGAGTTACTCCTGAGTGACCCAACTGACCAACGTCGTGGAGATTTCGTTTGGATCGTAGAAAACGCACCGTGATGATCTGGGGTCTGATTGGCTGCGTGGTGCCTATATTCTGGGGCGTCGTCAGTTTCATTTTCTTCAATGCGAGGGAGTCGATTTGGACGACTATTTATTGGTACGTCGTTTATGCCACCTGCCCATTTTGGTTATTGCCAGAAACTGACTTCTCTTGGTTAGTCACGCCCTTGTTGAATGGAGTGTTATACGCTGGAATAGCGCTTTCAATATCTGCAGTGAAGCACAAAAAAGAGGTCGTTCGATGATTGCATTGTGTCGTCTGTTTTAGCGTATTTGCCGCAAGGGAATCAGCCGCAGCTACCCGACCTCCCACCTCCGCAGTGCGAAAAGGGCGGTGGAGGGCCGGGGTGTGGTCCCCCGTCCCCGCCGCCCCCGACGACGTGCCCGGATGGAGGCACGCCAAGCAGGTTCAACAACTCGAAGGAACCGGGAAATGTTGTCAATACTGGCATGGTCGGATATATCGGAGGGACCGTCTTCGGCGTAGCGGTGGCAGTTTCCCTCTTTGGAGCGCCGGAGGCGGTCCCCTACGAAGCTCACCTTTATTTCGGTACAACCTTTGGTGCAGCAGGCTTCGCTGCCGGCACGACCGCGGGATACCTCGGCACTTCGGAACAATGTCCTACTAATCCATGACGTTCATTAAATGGTTAGGTTCGTCCCTTCTCGGGCACATGGCGGGCTTTGAGCTGTGCGTCTCGTTGCCGTGTTTCCTCGTTCTTTTTCAGCGGAATCATTCGGAGTGGACCGTCGCGTGGTCGATTTACTCAGCCTTAATATGCGCGGTTGCGGGCGGGGTTTGTGGAGCGTTCCTGTGGTTTGTAATTACGGCACCGCAAATCAACCGGCGAGAGAAGAGTCCGTGAATGCGTGAAGGGGCAGGGTTCGCTTCCGCCGACACGCGGGTGCGACGGCGCCGGAGCCGGACGAGCCGCCGGTGCCGCCTACTAACCCGCCTATTGAAAGGCCAGCCCCTGGTCGGTGGCCTACCCCCAATTCCGGGGGCGCAGGTTCAGGCTCAGATCCAAATCAGCAGCAGATGATACCGTTTCTGCCCTTCGTGGCGCCCGGCGTTTATTTTCCGGGCGCGCCAATGCAGCCAATGCTGCTGCCCGGATTCATAGCATAGACATACGGCTTGTCTGCAATACTCTGGAGACTATCAGCATAGCGGCGTTGCTAAGGCTGAAAAGAGCGACCTTGACGGTGCACTGTCCGATTTTGACAAGGCTATCGAATTAGATCCGCGCCTTGCAGCTGCTTACTACGATCGCGGCCTAGCAAAGCAATCCAAGAACGACCTGAGAGGCGCGGTTGCTGACTACACCAAAGCTATTTCGCTCAAACGTGATTATTTTCAAGCCTATGACATGCGTGGAACCGCCAGGGTAGCTCAGGGCGATTTGGACGCAGCGATAGCAGATTACGACAAAGCCATTGCGTTGAATTCGACGTACATGAGGGCATACAACAATCGAGGCCTTACGAAGTCTCGCAAAGGCAACCTCGACGGCGCACTCGCGGACTACAACCGAGCCATTGAGCTAAGCCCAACCACGGCTGGACCGTACATCAATCGCGGTATCTTGAAGAAGAAGCTGGGCGATACGAAAGGCTCCAGTGCTGATTTTTCCAGGGCCGTCCAACTGAACCCTGCCATGGAGAAGTTCATCAAAGCGAACGGGTATTCTGTAACAAAATAGCAACGGACTTTGGCCGTCTAGCGCCACGCCGATGGCACCAAGACCTGTTACTCAATCTTTCCAAATAAGAGACGCCCAGAAGCGAACGACAACGTAGCCGCGTATGTCGCCGTTTCAAACAAAGTTAATTCTGGCACGCTCCGCGAACGAGGCCTCGGGTCTTGGCCGCTAACTCAACCGAACCAGCATGAAGCCACTGAAGCCACTCGATTCGTTTCGCGATTTTTTTGCTTGGTTGATTGTCGGTGGCTGCTTATACGTCATCGCCTGCATCAGCGCGTACGACCTGCAAGATGTGCCCTGGATTGAACGAGGAATCTACCCCAGTCCTCTTTCCTTTCTAGCCGCTGGTTGGATCGTGCTCCCGCTTATCCAACTCATCAGGGAAAGGATAGATAGCCAACCACGAGGCTAGAGGTAGTCGAGGTCCCGCTGTTCGTAGGCCGATGTCTGCACCAGCAGTCGTCGTTTCGCTCACCACTCTCCGACTTCGCGATCGCGCCGGATAATCCGGCGATCGCGATTGGGATCCCTCTCAGCGGCAGCGGCGACATCGAGTCGTTCAGGACTTCACCGCTCAAGCGGTGCAGCGCTGACCAAGTGGGCAGCGCGCTAAATTGGCAGGTGCCTCGGATTCGGCGCGCCAGAGGACGAATCCTGAGTTCGTGGAGAGTTTCGCAGCGAAACTCCGATGACCTCGCGAATTCGCTCGACTACCCGGGCCTCCGCGCTTGGGATTTGTCCATTGTGCAGCGAAACTGACCAGGCGAGGGAGTGATGAAGTGATGCTTCCCGTTCTTTAGCTCTACAGCTCAGGGCGCGCCAGGTGGTTGCGGGACTTTTGCGTGATTCGGGGTGCTTTGCTCTGCTTCGTGGTGCCAAATGCAACGGGCGCCACGCGGATTTAGTTAATGAAATCAAGAACCCTAGTGCTAACGCTCCATCTACGAACCAGGGGGTCGGGAGTTCGAATCTCTCCGGGCGCGCCAAATTCAAAAAAAGGGGTCGAGTTCGCGGGAGTCGTCCTGTGAATGTGTGGGTGAGAGCTCCCGAGCGTTAGGGACGAACGAGGCCGCGTCAGCGGCGGAGCAATCTCTCCGGGCGCGCTAATTAAGGTCTTCAGGGTTCAATCGGTTTTTGGACCCAGAACTGGTACATCGCAAGGAACGTGTCGGGATTGTCAGCTTCAAAGTGCTCCCAGTTATGCAGGTTGATCCCGGGCGGGTCGTCGGCAAAGCGGGTGCGGTATTGATGCAGCACAGGCGCGTCCAGCTCGAAACCGAGGAAGTGCAGCCCGGATTCAGAAAGAAACGCGCTGATCTGATCAAGTGTCAGGCGATGTTCCTGCACGTGAAAGAGCAGGTCGCGACACTCACTGGTCGAATAGAAGTCCGTGAGCCGGCTCACCGATTGCAGTTCAGCGTCGGCGTCCCGGGCGGAACACTCTCGGCGGAAGCGCCGAATGTCATCGGCCACACCTGCATAGCCGCGAGCTGCGATGATTTCACGCGCCTTGACCACGTGCCTGCGGGCAATCTGGCTGTAGAAGCCCAGATGCATGAAACCCCCGGGCCGTAATCGGGTCAGCAACGTCCGCCATCCCGCGAAGGGATCAGCGAGATGATGCAGCACCCCGACTGCCGCGACGATGTCGAAAGTGCGGGTGAGGTCGCCGAGTTTGATGATGTCGGCCTGCGCATACTCAATATTCGTAATGCCGAGCTCCCGCGTCTTGCGCATGGCATAGCTGACGCTGCTCAAGCTGAGGTCTATTGCCAGGATACGGAGACCTCGGAACCTCTGGGTCATGAAAATCGGCTGACATCCGGTGCCGCACCCCGCGATGAGTACCTCTGGCTGGCTGTCATCGGCCATGGGCGTAAAGCGCGCGAACGGCAATGCTCGGTGCAGTGCGTCGTTGAAGCGCAGCGCCGCCCGGTGCATCGGCAATTTCACCCAGCGCGGGTAGGGATTCTCCTCATACTGATTGCGCACTTCCTGCGAGACACCCTGTGTGATCGAGGTCAGGCACTCTGCCGTCACGCAGCCCCTGTTCCTCCAGGGGTTCGCTGATTTGCTTACGCAGTACCGCGGAAACGGCACCCTGCCGACCCGTAGCAAGAAGCCGAGCGGGCTCCGGCAACGTGTACAGGGGAAAGTACGCCGCGACCGCGAGCAAGAGCAACGGCGGCGGCGCTGCCTTGGCATCGAGCAGCGCCAGTAGTCTGGCGCGGCAGGCGGCCGCAGCGGCCCGTTCGCTGTCAACACAGTCAAATATGTACTCGTTGAGGAAGCATTGACGAGCGAGTGCGGCGTAAAACGGCAGCGCCGCGATGTCCGCAGGGTCCGCCTCCTGTTCACTCGCTGCGGTCTCGAGCAGGGCGTGGCGTGCGGCCGTCAGGAAACGCTCGAATTGCAGCGTGGTAACGGGAGTCGTTTGCAGCACTGCGTGCAGCAAGCCGTCACCTGCCAGCACGCTAAGGTCCGTCGCATTGAATAACGACCTTTTCGGCACGCGTGCGGGCCACCTTTCGTTGGCGAGTTCGACGCAACGGCCGATGGTCGGGTCAAGCATGATCATACTGAGTGCGGTCCGGCAGAGCCGGTACGGAATTGCCCACGGTTCGGTGATGGCGGCCCTGAGCGTGGCGCGAATCCTCACGTCGTTGTCCCTGAATCCTGCATTCGCGGCGCAAGTTGCAAAGATCACCTTGTTTTCCCACGTCGGCGCGAGATCGAGGTTGCGCGTTGCTTCCTCAAGCGCCTCCGGGAACCTGCCGAGCGCGTGAAGAATCCTCGCCCGGTCGCGGGCGATTTCCGCGGATTCGGGTGCGATAGACGCCGCGCGGCCAAGGCTTGCCGCCGCTGCATCGAGGCTACCGAGGCCGGCTAACACGTTGCCCAGGGCGTGGTGCGCCTGAACGTAGTCAGGCCGTATCTCGATTGCCCTGCGCAAGCGATCGATCGCGCGTTCGCTCCTCCCCTGTGTCAGTGCGGTCAGAGCGATATTGAAATGAACTCCGGCGTCGCCCGGATTGATCGCGAGCGCGCGTTCGTAGCTGTCGATTGCCTCGGAGCGGCGTCCCGAGGCGTCAAGTGCATTACCCATCGCCACGAACGCATCGGCAAAGTCAGGCTTGATGGCGATGGCTGCCTGGTACTCCTGCACTCCGGACTCGTATTCCCCGGCGCGACAGTGGAGATTTCCCAGGTTGAAGTGAGCTGCCGCATACTGCGGATCACAAGCTATGGCGAGTTCGTACGCGTTGCGAGCCTCATCGATTCGTGCGCCCGCCAGCAGAACGTTACCGCGGCTCAGATGTGCTCGCGCGCAGCGCGGATCCAGCTGAACGGCAGCATCGAAGCGCGCCATCGCCTCGGCCGTCCGTCCCTGTTCTTCCAGGGCGTTTCCCGCCTCGATCAAACCGACTGCCGAAGCTCTCGAAGTGACCGAGACCGGATCGTCAACCGCGGCACCCGCGAGGTCCATGCGAGCCCTCTCTACATCATTCATCGTTGCCTCTGTTCGCCTACAAAATGATGCTGCGCGGTCGACCTAATCCTCTTCGGGGAGCAGCTCGCTCTTGCCATCCCACTGCACCAGCCAGCGGTCAGTCGTGTTGACCGTAGGACATTTGTGGGCCACGAGCCGTTGTTTCCTCTCGATGAAGTCGCGCGGCTCATGGGAATTGGGCAGTAGCATCGCCGCCAGCTTGTCACGCTCGACCGCGCACTCGGGAGACATCGCCCAATAGAGCCGATCGGCCTCGGCTTCCTGGGTGGCTCTGAGCTTTGGATCTGAACTGCACGAGGCGGTCACGATTTTTTGTAGGCGGGCGAGCTCGGCGGGCCGGCCCGCGTCGTCGAGGAATAGGCGCGCACCACCACCCGCAGGCTTGTAGACCGGACGGAGCGTCTGCAGGGCCGTGACCTGCTCGAGCGCCTCGGCGCACGAGAGCGAGCCTCCGATATCCGACAGCAGCACCGTCGGAAAAAGGGCCAAGCCCACCATGGCGAACGGCAATCTCGTCATCTGGTCCCCCAGGTCTCGAGGCCGCCTTCGAGCGGCGGGTAGCTTCGTCCATCCATGATGATTCACACGGGCGCAATCTTACGCCAGTGGCGGAGCGCGGCCGCTCGCTTTCAGGTGGCGAGCGCCAGCGACTGGCGATTGCGCGCGCGGTGATGAAGGACGCGCCGATCCTCATCCTCGATGAGGAACAAGCAAGATGAGTTTGTCGCTGGTGCAGGCTCGAGCGACTGTGCAGAGGGCAGCGCGGATCGCCACGGAGCGGCACTCACCTGGGAGGCGGCCGGTGTCGGACGCAGGCCTGGCTGAGGTTGGTTTTCGTCGGCCCCATGCCCAGGGCGGCTTCGTTCCCGGCTCTATTCAGCCTGAGGAACTCTCTGCCAGCGCGTGAGGCGGTTGGCCTTTGCCTTGCGGCGCGCTCGATGCAAGCGCTTTCTGAGGTTCAATCGATTACCCGATGTCAGTATGTCTTACGATGACTTTGCATTTCTTAAGGAAGGATTTCCAGGGCAATCGGGCAGTTGTGTGACGCGCGCACGCCCAACTTTCCGCAAGCGTGAACTCGCTCTTGTAGTGCGCGCACCGAAAGATCGTTCGGCGAGGAAGGAGGGAACGGCAAGGTCCCTCAGGGCATATAAATCCATCGCCCGCGTCGGCGCACCGACGCGGCTCATGGATCACTTATCGCGGCGGGACCCTGTTAACAGGTCTTCGAGCGGCGATTCCGGAAAACGAGGTTAACAGCCAACCCGAGTGCAACAAGCAAGGTTAATGAAAAGGAGCCCGGCTCGGGAACCGGATTGAAGGTGATTGCCGCTCCGGGTTGGGACCCGGCGGCAAAAGAGAACGTTTGCGTCCAGTCAATCAGAAACGGCTCGGTCAACCCCGGCAAAAATACATTGCTCTCGGACTGGGAACCGCTGGGCGGAGAGAAGGTCATCGTCGGCAGCGGCTGTCCATCCACTGTGTAGTACGCAGTAGCCTGGCTGCCGGCTCCGATCGGACCATTAAAATAAATCGTGTCATTTTCATTAAAAGTGCCTTGATCGCTGCCGTCCAGATTGAGAAATTGTGAATCGTCGACTCTGATCGTCTCCGCCTGAGAGGGCACGCTCCCCGTCACTGCGTTTCCAAGGTACTGCGCCCCAATAGCGGTACCGAAGCCGAAGTCTCCAGACCCGTCGTTATCCCAGCTTGTACTTCCATATATCAGGAAGTTGTCGTGGTCCGGCAATGTAAAAACGTAGTTGAATGTCGTGCCGCTGGTCTGGAAGTCAGTCAGAGTCGAGGGAGTGGTGCAGGGCACTGACACACTGCCCGATATACAAGTGGTCTCGTCGACGCTGACGACATCTCCAAAGCACGGAACTGCGAGTCCTATGCAAAGAGCGGCGGCCGAGAAGCCCATTACCGTTTTTCTGTTCACGCCAGAGACCTCCAATTGGTTGCTCGAATGTTAGGCTTGCCACCGCGGCCAGCCTGAAGTCGCCGCCGAATTCGTAGGATGCAAAATCTGAGCCATGTCGCCGGATCAAGCACTTGTACTGCGCGCCGCCAGCATCCAGCCGAGAATGTAAATTCACTCGACAGGTCGGTGGCTCCCGGCGGGTTGCGAGTGCCGCCGGGCGGCGGCTCGCGTGGCTGACGCTCATCGTTCTGTGCGCGCCGCTGCGACCGGCCGCCGCCGAGGACGGCTACGAGCTGTGGCTGCGCTACCCACCCCTCCCGGTCGCAACGCGCGACGCGGACCGCCGCATGGCGACCGAGATCGTCGCCGGCCAGCACACCCCGACACTCGACCTTGCGGAGGCAGAGCTCGCGCGCGGTCTCGGCGGACTCCTCGGCGCAGTGCCGCCCATTCGGGCGCGCCCGAGCGGTGACGGAAGCCTCGTCATCGGAACTCCCGCTTCGTCCCCGTTCATCGCCGCCCTGCGACTCGATCTCGCCGCGACCGGGGGTGAAGGCTTCCTCATACGCAGCCTCGAGCACGAGGGACGGCGCCTCACTGTCATTGCGGGCCGCCACGAGGCCGGCGTTCTCTACGGCACGTTCACCTTCCTGAGACTGCTGGCAACCGAACGCTCGCCGGAACGACTGAATCTTGTCTCTGTGCCGCGCGTCCGCCGTCGCATCCTCGATCACTGGGACAACCTCGATCGAACGGTGCAGCGCGGCTACGCGGGCGAATCCATCTGGGACTGGCAAAAGCTCCCCGATTACCTCGATCCTCGCTACCGGGACTACGCACGCGCCAGCGCCTCTCTCGGAATCAACGGCACGGTGCTGACCAACGTCAACTCCGATCCCGTCAGCCTGACGCGCCGCTACCTGCTCAAGTACGCGGCGCTCGCCGGCCTGTTCCGCCCCTACGGCCTGCGCGTGTATGTCACCGCCCCGTTTGACTCGCCGATCGCCATCGGCGGCCTGCGGACGGCCGACCCCCTCGATCCGCAGGTGCGCGCGTGGTGGCGAGCCAAGGTCGAGGAGATCTACGCACTCATCCCGGATTTCGGGGGCTTCCTGGTAAAGGCGAACTCCGAAGGACGGCCGGGTCCTGAGGACTACGGGCGCACCCATGCCGACGGCGCCAACATGCTCGCGCGAGCGCTCGCGCCGCACGGCGGCATCGTGATGTGGCGCGCGTTCGTCTACTCCGAGCGGCAGTCGCGCGACCGCGCCCGTCAGGCGTTCGACGAATTCAAGCCGCTCGACGGGAAGTTCGAGCGCAACGTGCTGCTGCAGGTGAAGAACGGCCCGATCGACTTCCAGCCGCGCGAGCCCTTTCATCCGCTGTTCGGCGCCATGCCGCGCACCTCGCTGATGCTCGAGCTCCAGATCACCAAGGAGTACCTGGGCTTTGCCACGCACCTGGTCTATCTCGGCCCGCTGTTCGAGGAGACGCTGCGCTCGGATACCTTCGCGCGCGGACCGGGCTCCACCGTCGCGCGGGTCATCGACGGCTCGCTGTTCGACAGACCGCAGTCGGGAATGGCGGGTGTCGCCAACATCGGCTCCGGCCGCAACTGGAGCGGCTCAGTTTTCGATCAGGCCAACTGGTACGCGTTCGGCCGCCTGGCGTGGGACCCCACCCTGTTGGCGCGGGATATCGCCGAGGAATGGGTGCGGCTGACTTTCTCGAACGATCCGCTGTTCGTCGCTCCCGTGGTCGGGATGATGATGGCCTCGCGCGAGGCGACGGTCGATTACATGACGCCGCTCGGACTGGCCCACCAGATGGCGGCCTCGCACTACGGCCCCGCGCCGTGGCTGGAGGCATCCAGGTATTTCAACCGAGCCGATGCGCAGGGCATCGGCTTCGACCGCACCGCGACCGGCAGTAATGCGGTCGCGCAGTATGCAGCGCCGGTTGCGGCGCGGTTCCAGGATCTGCGGCAGGTTCCGCCGGAGCTGTTGCTGTGGTTCCACCACGTTCCGTGGGACTACCGGATGCCCCCGGGGCGCACGTTGTGGGAGGAGCTCCTCGAGCGCTATGCGCGTGGAGTCACACACGTGGCCGACATGCAGCGGACCTGGGCCGGCCTGGCCGGGCGCATCGACGCCGAGCGCTTCGCGGAGGTGGAGGCGTATCTGGCGATCCAGGAGAAGGAGGCGCGCTGGTGGCGCGATGCCAACGTCGCCTACTTTCAGTCGCTGTCGCGGCGTGCGCTGCCCGCCGGTTACCCGCCGCCCGAGCACGACCTCGCGTACTACGAGGCACTGTGCTTCCCGTACGTGCCGGGAGTCTGGGACCGCCGCGAGCCGCTGTGCCGATAGGGTTCTACTGCAGCAGCTGTTTGTGAACTGCCCAGCCTTCGCCGGCCAGAATTCCTGCCGACACGCCGAGAAAAGTTCCCGCGATTACATCGCTGAGAAAGTGCCAGTCGCCTACGACCAGCAGACCCGCGGCGAGCACCAACAGTGCCGAAAGCGGCCAGATGCTGGCGCGGTAGAACCGCATGAGAACTCCCGCGAACGCCCCCGCCAATACCATGTGGCCGGAGGGAAAGCTTTCATCTCCGGAACCCGTCAGAAAATAAAAGGTGTGTGTGACGCCGTCCATTACCTCATCAGGTTTTGGAACCCCGAAAACTACTTTCAATACATCGCTGTTGATGGCATAGGCACATATCGAGGTCAGGCAGGCGATCGCCAAAACCTCCCCGAAAGGCGAGAGATGTCCCCGCACCAGGCGCGCAACGAACAGGGCCAAGACCACCAGTGACTCTGCAGACAGAATGACGGCGGTTCCGAAGGTCTTGTCCAGCGGTCTCAGAACCCGTCCGACTCGCCAGAAATACAGCGCTATCGGCACATCCAGGTACGCGAATGAAAACAGCACTGCCGCGGCGCAAGCCAACAGTGAGAGCAGCCAGATCTGCAGGGCGACCGAGCGTTTCACGATTTCAGTAGTGGAACTGATACGTCAGCCCGATGCTGCTTCCCGGATCATTCTCGGGGGTCGTTCCCTGCGCCGTGGCCGTGCCGTTGCCGAGGCGTGTCTGCAGCTTCAGGTTTTGGCTCAGGTCGACATCGACCTCTACCTGGCTCGAGCCGTTGGTCGTCTGCGTTGCGGCGACATACACCCTGTTGGAGACGTATTTTCCGCCGGTAACACTCGCGCCGGCCGGCTGAGTGCTGCTGGCGGTGGTGGCACCAGGGGGCGGCGCCGCGCTGCCGACCGAAAGGGTGTTAAGCCCGAACAGGTTCTTGATTCGGGTGACGGGATTGAGGCTGCTGTTGCCGCCGCCGATGCCACTCAAGCTCGCGAGCGCGGCACCCGTCTCCGCGAGCTGGATCGCGCTCAGCTGCGAGGCGGGCTTGCCGAACAGAAGCAGCGCCAGCAGGTCGTCCTGCGGGAGGGTGGGAGTACTGCTCAGCGTCATCTGCGGTGAGTCAGCGAAGCCGGTGATGTGCAGCGTGACTGTCGTAGCTGCCGTGTATGTGACGCTTGCCTGCGCCACGAAATCGAGCGTTGGATCGATCTCGCCCTTGAGGCCCGCGCCGTTGAAGCTCACCTCGCCGCTGGTGAATTTGAGGCTCGTGCCGGCGAGGGAGAACGCGCCGCGAATCATGGAGAACCCGCCTTTCACCTGCGGATTGTCGGAAGTACCCGTCAACTCGAGCTTGCCTCCGAGCTGCGCGTCCAATCCTCTTCCCTGCACGAAGATAGTCTGCGGTGCATCCAGCGTGATGCCAAGACCGATGACGAGCCGCGATGGCGTCGGGGCGGGCGGCGCCGACTGACCCTCAACTTCCACATCGAGCACAGCGACGCTCGGCGGCAAGCCGTTCGGGATAGTGATCGAAGCCCGGTTGACGTGAATGGTGCCCGTCACGTCGAGCCGCTCTCGCAGCGTGCCCGCAACGCGCATGCGAGTGTCAAGGTTCGCCGTCAGAATGTCGCTGGTGATCGGTTGGATGCGCTGGGCAGAGAGCTGCACGTCGATCGGCATTTTCGGCTGCAGCACGCCCACCGTGCCCTGCGCCGAGAGCTGGCCCGGACCTGCGCGCGCCGTCATGCTCGCGATCCGCAGCACGCCCTCCTGGTTGCCGACAAGCAGCGCGTTGATGTCCTGAAGATGGATGCCTTCCGCATAATCGCGCAGATCGCCGTTGGCAAGACGAACCGTGCCCCTGATCTGCGGTGCGCGCGCCGTTCCGGCTACCGTAGCATCCACGGTGAGCATGCCCGCGGCGCGCTCGCCGCGGGCCTCGAGGATCGAGTTCATCAGCGTCGCGTCCAGTTTGCCTGCGAGCTTTAGAGTCACCTCGCCGGTGGCGCTGAGCGGGGCACGGCCGCTCAGGCTGAGCCGGGACTCGGGGCCCGCGTTGAGCTCCGCGGAGACATCCGCCGTGCTGCCCATGAATCGCGCTGACCCGTGAGCATCGAGCGCTGGCAATCCCTGTGCGGCGTCGTTGGCAAGCTTCAGGCCCGCGATCACGAGCGATGCCTGTCCGACCGGCGCCGACGGGCTGCCCCGCACGCGCGCATCGGCGTTGAAGGTCCCCTGGGCGAGCAGGTTCGGGACGAACGCATCGATGAGCGCCGCATCGATCTGCTGGATAGACGCGTGAACATCGAGCGCCGGTGACAGCTCGCCGTCGACGGTGACCACAGCCTTTTGCGCGCCCAGCCTCAGGTTTCTCACGCTCAGACCCTTCGCGAACATCACTCGTGAAGCTGAAAGCAGGCGCAGCGTCTGGCCGCGATAGCGCGCTTCGAAGCTATCGAGGTCGAGCACTCGCGCGGTCTCGTCGAGGCGCGCAGCACTCGAGAGGCTTGCCGGCGCGCCGGCGACGTTCGGGGATTGCGCGGCAAGCTCGATTCGTAATGCATCGAGCGGACCGGTGGCAGAGATCCGGGCATCTCCCGAGATGCCGCTCATCGCCACGTTGCGGGCGATGATCTCGCCTTGCGCACGCGTGCGGCCGGCGCTCGGCGTCAGTGTCACATCCGCTGCAATGCTGCCCTCGAGATTCGTCCCGACGAGGTGTTGCAGATCGGCCAGCCGGTCGATACGCAGGCGCAGGCTGCCGTGGCCTGCGGCGAGGTTCCGGTCCGCTGTCAGCTCCCCGTTGACCAACACACTTTTCCACGCTGTGCGCTGCACGACGACATGGAAGCCGCTCTGCCCGACTCGTTCAAGGGAGGCATCGAGGCGCAGTGGCGCGCCATCGAAGGTGCCGTTCGCCTGGACCACCGCCCGTGGAGCGGCAGGGAGTCCGCGTGCCTGCAGGGTCGCCTCGACCGTTCCAGGCGGGGAGCCGTGGACCGAGAGCCTCGACCGGGCCCGCACATCGGCGGTCAGGGACTGCAGCGGTCCGCTGACCGTACCGCTCGTCTCGAGTGAGCCCGCCATCGACGGGGAGATCAGTCGCAGATTCGGCAAATTGACCTGCCAGCGTGCGCGAAGCGCTCGCACGGCACTGCCGGTTGCCCCTGCGGGTGTCCGCTCGGCGCTGCCGACCGCTGAGACTGAAAGCGCGCGCCCGGTGAGCGTGAGGCGCCCGATGTCCGCCTTCGTGGCCGTCAAGGTTGCCTCGAGATTCAGCCGCGCGTTCGCGCCGAGCAGCTGAGCGGCAACGCTCGAGCCGAGGACATCTCCCGTGCCAGCCACTTCGAGCCGGGTGGTCGTCGTGTCCTGTGCGACTCTCCCCGATAAGCTCACGCTGCCACGGACTTCCTGCTGGTAGAGCGCCGCGAGTGGTGTCAGGTCGGGCAGCCGCAACTCGAACGTCGCGCTCGGCGTGCCTGCCGTGATCGCATGGGCCCTGAGCTCCAGCAAGCGGTGCGTGAGGATGACCTGCAGCGGGCGGTCGGCTGCATCGAGGCGCAGCATGGCGTCCAGCCTGATCGGCGAGCCCTTGAGCACCTGTGGCTGCGAGCCAGGTAGCGTGACTCCGCCGGCCGTCGCGCGCACCGTCAGCAGGTGACGGTCGGCGGCGAGATTTGCCTCGAGCGTGTCAAGCTGCGCACCGTCCGGTAGCCGTAACGCCTCGAGGTGAAGGACGCTGCTTGCCTGCGGGGCGCGCACGGGACCGAGTAACCGGCCCTCGAGCGAAATGCGTCGCCAGGACAGACCGGGTGTAGGCGTCATCGCCGCAGACTGCAGCGAGTAGAGGAGATCGGCCGATCGGCGCTCGAGATCGATCGTTCCGGAGGCATTTGCCTGCAACTCTCCGGCGCGCGCGAGGAGCTGAAGGCGCTCGGCATTGCGCGGTCCATCGAGGGATGCCGTGACCGCGACTGTGCCGAGACCGGTCAGGTTCGTGAGATGCTCGATCGGACCGCCCGCCGGCTCCTCGAGCTTGAGACTCGCGGTCATGCGCGACGCAACGTTTCGCAACGCCAGCTCGTAATCACCCGCGCCGTTCGTGCGGCGTGCGACCAGGCTCGCGCTCACATCTTCCATCGACCTGTAGTGAGCATTCGCCCGAACGTTGACACGTGCCAGCACGCCGGCTGCCGCTGGTTCCAGATCGAGCGTGTCGATCGAGAGCTGGTCGATGTCCACTGCAGGCAGGCGCGCGCCGTTGCTGCCGCTGGTGGACGAGCTGGTGCTCAGGGGCCGTCTGCCGACATCGATGCGGCCAACGTCCAAGCGTTTGATGTGCAGGTCCCAGTGAAAGAGCGCGAGCGGCGACCAGCGCAGTGAGATGCGTTCAGCCGTCATCCACACACCGCGCTCATCGCTCAGCTCGAGCCTGGCGATGTCGATCGAGGACGGCAACTCTCCCCCGAGGCCGGTGAGGTGCACGCGTCCGGAGCTCAGCTGTGCCGTCTCGCGCTCGATGAGGCTGCGTCCGCCGCCGGTGTTGCAGATCGTCAGCACTGCGCCGAGCAGCCCAACGGCGAGCAGCACTACTGCGGCGAGGGTCCACGCGAGGATGCGGCGTGCCCGGCGCATCAGAAAGCCTGCCCCAGCCCGATGTAGACCTCGAACTTGTCGTCATTGGGCCGGCGGTCGGCTGGCACGGCAACGTCGAACCGAATCGGTCCGATGCTGGTGTAGTAGCGCACGCCGGTTCCCACGCCAACACGGTACACGCTGCCGGCCGGACTCGCGACGCCGCCGCTGTCGGTGAAGACGGCGAAACCTAAATTCTCGCCGACGCGCTGGCGCAGCTCGAGATTGATGGCCTGCATGCTGGTGCCGCCCTCGGGATTGCCGTCGGCGAATTCCGGGCCGACCGACTGGTAGCGGAAGCCCCGGACCGTACCGCTGCCGCCTGCGTAGAAGCGTTGATCGGGCGGCAGGCTGAACTGCGTTGCACCGATGTCTATGCCGCTCATCAGCTTTGCGGCGAGCACGGTCCGCCCCGCCGCATCGCTCGCCAGGAGTGTATGGAGGTCGAAGTAGGTGGCGAGACTGAACTGAGTGACGACGAAGGTCTGGTCCGAGGCGCCGTACGAGACCGTCGGTGAGACATTGAGCGAGAGCCGCAGGCCGTGCGTCGGATCAGCGAGCGGCGAGGGGAGATCGGTAGAGTCGTAGAGCGCGGCGATCGGCAGGGAGAGCAGGTTGTATTTGAAGCCCATGCCTTCCTGGTCGATGATCTCATGCTCGGACGAGACGCCTGCCGTGACAGTCCACACGGACGAGAGCTTGCGGCTCAGCGTCGTGCTGGCTGTTTCCGCGGTCTGCGTGTAGGCCTGCAGCGCCTGGTGAATCGCGCCCAGCGACAGGTTCAGCGTCTGATCACGCTGGAAAAACTCCGGGATCACGTAGCCGAGCGTCACGTCATAGCCGAGTCCGGTGCTGGCGGTGCCGCCGAGATTGATCGCGGTCGCCGCGAAGTTGAGCTGCTCGCCGTTGCCGAATACGTTGTGATTGCTCCAGTTGACGCCCGCGCTCCCTCCGAGGTCACTCGAGTAGGCCGCGCTCACGCCGACGGTGTGCCGTTTGGCCTCCGCGAGCACAAACGTGACCGGCACGCGTCCTTGCGCGTCGGGGGCTTCGCCCACGCGGACACTGACCTGGGAGAACAGCCCGAGGCTCAGCAGGTCCGCCCGCGCCTTGTCAACGCTCGCTGCGCTAAAGAGCTCGCCGGTGCGCAGAAGCAGGCGCCGTCGGATCAGCGATTCGTGTACGCGTTTGAGCCCCTCGATCCGAATCTCGCCTATGCGGACACGCGCTCCGGTCGCCACCCGATATCTCAGGTTCAGCACGTGCTGCGCGGGTAGCTCCGTGGCGCGAGGCTTGTCGACCTTCGCGAACGCATAACCCGTGTTCTGCAGCTCGGCCTGCAGGGTCGCGCCCGCCGCCAGGGCATCGGATGCAATCGCCGGCGCACCCGGCGAGAGGGCGAGCTTGCGCTGCATGCCCGCGGGAAGCTCGCCTTCGATCTCGACGCGGCCGAAGTGGAACAACGGCCCAAGCGCCGCGCTGATCCTGACGTGCGGCTTGGTCCCCTTGGGCAGGCCGCTCACCGCATCCGTCAGAGGCGGGCTGTCGAGAGCCATGCCATTGATTGTGATAGCGATGGCGCCCTGGTAGTAGCCGAAGCTCCTGAGGACAGTCTGCAACCGGGTTACATCGCCCCGGGCGCGCGCCAGCAGGCCGTACGGGTCGACCGGCGCCGTCGACCGCAGTGCCTCGAGCTGCGAACTGACCTTCATCAGGGAGTCGACCTCGCGCTGACCCGATGACACCCAGTCGACTTTGTAGGACAGCGAGTCGGCCGCCTCCGCCGAACGGCCGAGTATTACGCACGCGAACAGCACCAGCAGGCGGAGCGAGTGACTTTCTCGTGCGGCAGGACTGAGGCTCATCGGGTCTCGAGCTGTTCCGCGCAAGGGCGCGCAGCCTCGAGCCTAGCTCACCGACCCGAATCGAAGGGATCCGGGTTCTGCCCCGGCGTGGCCTGGGCGTTTTCTGACATTTTCGACGGCAACCAAATAATGTGAACCGCGCCGCCCGATAGCGTGCGGCATGCACGCTAGGCGCACGGCCGGCGTGAACGGGCTCACGGTCGGTGCCTGAGCCGACCCGGACAATGCTCCCAGTCAGGGGATATGCGCGACATGGTATCGGTCATGAGCATGAGTCAACTCGTCATTGGCGCCGCTATCGGCTACATCGTGGCTCACCTCGTGCTCTTCGGCACGAAGTATTCCATGGCGTGGCTGCGGCGCGATGCGGTGCAGATGCGACTGCGCGTGCTGGCGTCCGCGCCGGGCCCGGCGGTCGCCGCTGGTTTGATCAAATACGGAGCGGTGATCGGGGCGAGTGCCGCGCTGCTCGCACTCGGCGCGTGGGCGATAGGAGACTATTACGCGGCCAAGTCTGCCAGCAGTGCCGTGGCGGCGAGCGTGGCGGATTCCCCGGCGCCGGCGCCCGCTTCGAGCCCTCAGAGGTCAGAGGAAGAGGTCGCAGCGCAGCCGGCGTCTCGCCAGGCGGTTCGTGTCGCTTCCGCTGCCGCTTCCGCTGGCGCTGCCGTAGAGACCGCTGACCCGTACTCCGATCCGGCTTTCAAGGTCGAGCATCCCGCGCACCATGCCGGTGACGCCGCAAGCCTCACGGAAAAGCTCGTGCGGCGCTCCGAGGCACGGGCGCGCGCCGAACTGCTGGCCGACACCAAGCAGCACGCGGGCCGGTCGCAGTACGACTGCGAAGCCGCCGACCACGCAGAGAAATATCTGCAGGCGGACCTGGACGTCTGGGGGTTCGCCGCCTGGCAGGTCAAGTACTTTCCCGTCGACGGCTACAAGGGTGCGACGCTGACCCAGTGCAGGGATATCAAGAGCGTCGTCGATCCGACCGAGCTGGATCTGCGCTCCACGGTCGCGCAGGGACGTCACTCCTGATCTTGCCTCACGAGCGTCGCTGAGCGCGCCCTGCGGGCCACATCCGCTGCAGCACCCCGTCGCGCCGCACGAAGTGGTGCCAGAGGGCGGCGAGCATATGCAGGCCGACCAGGGTGAACAGCGCGTATGCGAGATAGCCGTGGATGTCTTCGGTCGGCTCAAAAATGGCGCGGTTCTTGTGCACGCCGAAGTCCACCCTGAACAGCCCGAAGTCGAACACGCGGCCGTGCCACAGGAAGGTCACGATGCCGAGCACGGGTATGACCAGCATCAGCGCGTACAGCAGCCAGTGCACGGGGTAGGACCAGCGGCGTGAGAAATCGCCGGCCTCTGCCGGCAGGGCGGGCGGGGGGTGCCTGAGCCGCCACCCGATACGCATCATCACCAGCACCCAGACGGCCAGTCCGATGAGCGCGTGGACGTTGATCCAGGAGGCCTGGGTGGTCCTCGGCCAGGAGTCGTGCAGCAGGCCCAACACGCCGACGACAACGACGAGAACCACCATCACCCAGTGGAATGCCATTGCGCCGGAGCCGTAGCGCGCAGCGACGGCGCGTTCGGCTCCCGGCATCGTTCGGTCCTGCATGGCGCCAATCATAGCGGGGGGCGGCGGTTTTCTGTGACGTCCGTCACTGGCGGCTGCTGCCGGCCGGGGCGCGGCGGGCGGATTTGAGATGCCAGCACACAAAGAGATAAGGAGTTTGGATTTAACTGTGGCCTGTGAGTATCCGCTCCAAAGTCATCGCGCTGATCGCCGGCCTGTTCCTGATACTGGGCCTGGCAGCCGTTCTCGTCGGCAAGCTGGTCGTCATGCCGAGCTTCGCCGCGCTCGAGCGCGTGGATGCCGATACCGCGATGCGCCGCGTCAGCTACGCGCTCGACATGACGCTGCAGCGGCTTCAGGTCTCGGCCACCGACTGGGGCAACTGGGCCGATACCTACCAGTTCGTCGTTGACCACAACGAGGCCTACAGTCAGGCGAATATCACGCCCATCGGCCTGCGGCAGCTCAACGTCAACGCGCTCCTGATCGTCGATGTCGACGGCCGGGTCGTGGTATCGCGAGAGCTCGACCCCGACACCGACCAGCCGCTCGGCCTGGACCTCGCCGCTGCCAGGGCCCTGCCGGCGAACTTTCCCTGGCGCGCGAACCTGAGCCGCGGCCAGCCCGCGTCCGGTCTGCTGCGCACCAACCACGGCGTTCTGATGCTTGCCGCCGCGCCGGTGCTCGATGGCTCCGGTCACGGCCCGGCGCGCGGCATGGTGATTCTCGGCCGGCTGGTGTCGTCGCCGCAGATCGAGAGCCTGGGAGCCCAGGCGCAGTCCGCGCTCGTCATGCTGCCGCCGGCGCCCGATGCGGCCCCCGAGAGCATCACGGAGAGCTCCACCGTCACGCGCGTCTACCGCACCTTCAGCGACATCTACGCACGCCCCGTGATGACACTGCGTATCGACATGCCGCGTGACGTCACTGCCCGCGGCCGCACCGCGGTGCTTTACGCCTCCGCCTACCTGGTGCTGGCCGCGGTGATCGTGCTGGCGCTGGTGGTGGTGGTGTTGAACCGCATCATCCTGACTCCGCTCGCCAGCGTGACTCGCCACGCCATCACGCTCGGCGAGGGCAAGGATCTGACCACGCGCCTCGACCTCAGGAGCAACGATGAGATCGGCGTGTTGGCGCGGGAGTTCGACCGCATGGTGGCGCGCGTGGCGGAGTCGCGCAGCCGGCTGGTCGATCAGTCGTTTCAGGCGGGCTTCGCCGAGCTTGCCAAGGGAGTGCTGCACAACCTCGGCAACGCGCTGACGCCGGTGGGCGTGCGGCTCGCGAACCTCAGTGAGCGGCTGCGCCAAGCGCCGGCCGAGGACGCGGCGCAGGCGGTGGCGGAACTGCGGCAGGCGACGGCCGATGCCGGGCGGCGCGCCGACCTCGAGGAGTTCGCGCGGCTCGGGTGCGAGGAGCTGGCGCACACCGTCAAGGCGGCGCGCGAGGACATTGCGCTCATCAGCCGCCAGACGAGCATGATCCAGGGGACGCTCGCCGAGCAGATGCGTGCGACGCGCAACGACCCGGTGATCGAGCCGGTGCGGCTCACCGAGCTGGTGGCGCAGACGCTCGAGATCGTGCCGGACGCCTGCCGGCGGCGCCTGGTCATCTCCACGGACGAGAGCCTGCGCACCCTCGGCGCGGTGCACGTGGCCCGCACGGTGCTGCGGCTGATCCTGCAGAACCTGATCATCAACGCCGCCGATGCGGTGCGCGATGCGGGTAAGGCTCGCGGGGTGCTGCGGGTCGGTGCCGAGATCGTGCGCGACGCCGACCGGCCGCAGCTGCATCTGCGCTGCGACGACGACGGGGTCGGCATCCCCGCGGACAACCTCGAGCGCGTGTTCGAGAAGGGATTCTCGACCAAGCCCCGCGAGACCAACCAGGGCATTGGACTGCACTGGTGCGCGAATGCGATCAATGCGCTGGGCGGGCGCATCTGGGCCGCGAGCGACGGCCCGGGGCGCGGCGCCTCGATGCATCTGTTGGTGCCGTTGGCCGCGCCCGACCGCGCGCCGCTCGCCGGAACTGCTTGAACGAGGCTCCCATGACCGAACCGAATCAATCAGCGACACTGAACCAATCAGCCATTCGCGTACTCGTGGTCGACGATGAGGCCGAGGTGCGCGATGCCTACCGCCAGATCCTGCTCGAGAGCGAGGTCAGCCGCGAGATGGCCGGCTTCCACGCGCTGCGCAGCCGGCTGTTCAACAAGCAGGGCGCCGGCCCCCGGCCGCGCAGCCACAGCGTCGGCTTCGAGCCGGTATTCTGCGATCAGGCGGACGCGGCCGTGGCGGCCGTGAAGGAAGCGCTGGCGCAGGAGCGCCCGTTTGCCGTGATCTTCCTCGACATGCGCATGCCGCCGGGTGCGGACGGGGTATGGGCGGCGACCCGCATCCGCGAGCTCGATCCGGCGGTCGAGATCGTGATCTGCACGGCCTATTCCGACACCGACCCCTGCGAGATGGGCGGCATCGTGCCGCCCGAGGACAAGCTGTCCTATCTGCAGAAGCCGTTTCACCCGCACGAAGTGCGGCAGATGACCATTGCGCTCGCGAGCAAGTGGCGTGCCGAGCGGCGCATCGTGCGGCTGGCGTACTTCGACACCCTCACCGGGCTCCCCAATCGCGAGCAGTCCCACACCCGCCTCAAGGGCGCGCTGCAGACTGCGCGCGAGCTCGCGCGCACGCTCGCGGTCCTGTATCTCGACCTCGACAACTTCAAGCGGGTGAACGACACCCTCGGCCATGCGGCGGGCGACGAGCTCCTGTGCGTGGTCGCGAATCGGCTGCGAGCATCGCTGCGCTACAGCGACTTCGGTATCAAGGACTCCAGCTCCAGCGCACGTCCCGGGGACATCGCGCGTCTCGGCGGGGACGAATTCATGGTGCTGCTGCCGAACCTGCGCAGCTCCGCGGATGCGGGCGTCGTCGCGGAGCGGCTGATCGACGCGCTGCGCGAGCCGGTGCAGCTCGCGCAGAACACCCTGGTCATCACCCCGAGCGTCGGCATCGCGGTCTATCCGCAGGACGGCAGCGATGCCGAGACGCTGCTGCGCAACGCCGACCTCGCCATGTACTTTGCCAAGCGCAAGACCCCCGGCAGCTGCGCGTTCTTCGACGTGTCGATGAACGCGCGCGCCCTGCAGCGGTTCACCATCGAGGACCGTCTGCGCGGGGCGCTCGAACGCAACGAGTTCTACCTGCAGTACCAGCCGCAGTTCGACGTGCGCACCGGCTCCATCTCGGGTCTCGAGGCGCTGCTGCGCTGGACCAACCCGGACCTGGGAGCTGTGAGTCCCGCCGAATTCATTCCGGTCGCCGAGGAGACCGGCCTCATCCTCGGGATCGGCACCTGGGCGCTGCGCAATGCCTGCCGGCAGGCGGTGGCCTGGCACACGGAAGGCCTGCCGGTGGGCCGGATGGCGGTCAACGTCTCCGGGCGGCAGTTCGCCCGCGCCGAGTTCCCGCGCGAGGTGGCCGCGATCCTCAAGGAGACCGGACTCAACCCCTCGATGCTCGAGCTCGAGATCACCGAGTCGGTGGTTATGGCGGACGAGGCATGGGCGGAGAAGGCCATCAACCAGCTCAAGCAGCTCGGCATCTCGCTCGCGATCGATGACTTCGGCACCGGTTATTCGAGCTTCGGCCGCCTGCGCCATTTCGCGGTTGATCGCCTCAAGATCGACCGCTCCTTCGTCACCAGCATCGCCGAAGGGAACGACGATCGGGCGATCGCCGCCGCGATCATTGCCATGTCGCGCTCGATGCGCATCAGCGTCACTGCCGAGGGCGTCGAGAACTTCCCGCAGCTCACGTTCCTCCAGGAGCAGCAGTGCCAGGACGCGCAGGGGTTTCTCCTCAGCCGACCGCTGCAGGCCGATGCTGCGCACGAGCTGCTGCGCCGGGTGAACGAGATCGGCGATGCTTCGCGCACCCAGCGCCTGAGGGCACTCATCGGCTGAGCGCGGCGCGCAGCTGTTACCTGCCCGCGGCCGCCGTCGCTTCGGGCGAGCCACGGTCGACGTTGCATGGTGCGCCATGGTAAACGTGGGCGCATGCACGAGGGCAACCGCTGATGGCCGACGCCTGGGGCGAGCGCATGCCGCGTTCGCTGGGGCTCGCCCACGCCGTCGCGGTGTCGATCGGCATCACCATCGGCAGCGGCATCTTCCGCGTGCCGGCGACGGTTGCCGGCCTGCTGCCCGCCCCGGGCGCCATCATGCTGTGTTGGGTGTTGGGCGGGGTGATCGCGCTGTGCGGCGCGCTCACGGTCGCCGAGCTTGCCGCCGCGCTGCCGCGATCCGGGGGCATGTTCGCCTACCTGCTCGAAGGGTTTGGCCCGCTGCCGGCGTTCCTGTTCGGCTGGGCGGAGCTCGTGGTAGTGCGCGCCGCGGCGCTCGGGGCGATTGCGACCGTATTCGCCGAGTACCTCGGGCACTTCGTGCCGCTGTCCGCGCAGCGCGTACGCGTGGCGGCAGCAGTGCTCATCGGAATCGTCGGCATCATGAATTACCTCGGCGTGCGCCGCGCGGCTGCGGTGCTGAGTGCCACCACCTATGCCAAGTACGTCGCGGTGACCGCGCTCGCGCTGCTCGCCTACAGCGCTACCGGTGGCACGGTCGCGCACCTTTCGCCCGTGTGGAGCGCGCCGGTTTCGCTGTCGCTGCTTGCGACGGCGCTCATCCCGGTCATGTGGACTTACGACGGCTGGGCGGATCTGGCCGCGATCGGCGGTGAGGTGAGCGACCCGCAGCGCACGCTGCCGCTGGCGCTGATCCTCGGCTGCGCCTGCGTCACCGCGGTCTACCTGGTGCTGAACCTGGGGTTCATGTACGCGCTGTCGCTGCCGGAGCTGTCCGGCTCGAAGCTGATCGCGGCGACGGTTGCCGGGCGCATTCCGCTGCTCGCCGGGTTCGGCGCCGCGCTGATCGCGAGCCTGGTGCTGGTCTCGACCTTCAGCGGGCTCAATGCGTCCCTGATGGTGGGCGCGCGCATCTTCTTCGCGATGGGCGACCGCGGCGTGCTGCTGCGCGGCCTGTCACGGGTGTCGCCGCGCTTCAAGACCCCGTCGGCCGCGATCTGGCTGTGCACCGCGCTCGGAGTCGTCTATGTGCTCGAGAACGACTTCGCCGGGCTCGCCGCGAAATTCATCCTGGGGATCTGGCCGTTCTACGCGTTGACCGTGGCCGCGGTGTTCGTGCTGCGGCGCCGGCGGCCGGAGCTGCCGCGGCCGTACCGGGTATGGGGCTATCCGCTGGTGCCGGCGGTGTTCCTCATCGCCTCCGTCGGCATGGTCGTCAATGCGCTGCTCACTGACCCGGTGAACACCGGCGTGACTTTCACGATCATCTTCGCGGGTCTGCCGGTGTACTGGCTGCGGGCGCGGCTGCAGCGTGCCGGCGTGTCGTTCGTCTGAGCCCCATGAGCAAAGCTCGCAGCGGCAGGGCCGCGTTCGCCTTCATATTCATCACGGTGCTGATCGACTCGATCGGCTTCGGCATCATCCTGCCGGTCCTGCCGCGCCTCATCATGCAACTGACCGGGGTCACCGTGGACCGCGCGGCGGCCTACGGCGGCTGGCTGTCGTTCGTCTACGCGCTGATGCAGTTCTTCTGCGCGCCAGTGCTCGGAAACCTGAGCGACCGCTTCGGGCGCCGCCCGGTACTGCTGTTTGCGCTGGGGGCGCTGGGGTGCGACTACCTGATCATGGGCTCGGCGCCGGTGATCAGCTGGCTGTTCGCGGGCCGCATGATCGCCGGCGTCGCGGGAGCGTCGTTCACGCCCGCCTATGCCTACGTGGCCGACATCAGCGCGCCGGAGAAGCGCGCCCAGCATTTCGGTCTCATGGGAGCGGCGTTCGGCATCGGCTTCATACTCGGGCCCGCGATCGGCGGACTGCTCGGCGGCTTCGGTCCCCGGGCGCCGTTCTTCACCGCCGGCGCGATTGCGCTCGCCAACACCGCGTTCGGCTTCATCGTGTTGCCGGAGTCGCTGCCGCAGGCATCGCGCCGTCCGTTTCAATGGGCACGTGCCAACCCGCTCGGGACTGTGCTGCAGATTCTCAAGTACCCGTCCGTTACCTGGCTGCTGGCGGCGCTGCTTCTGTGGCAGATCGCTCACCAGGTGCTCCCCAGCACGTGGGCCTTCTACACGATCTTCAAGTTCCACTGGAGCAGCGCCCAGGTGGGCTACTCGCTCGCTTTCGTCGGCGTCGTCATGGCGTTTGCGCAGGGGGTGCTGACGCGGGTGCTGATCCCGTGGCTCGGCGGCGAGCGCCGCGCGGCGGCCGCCGGCATGGCCGCGGCGCTCGTCGCTTACGTTGGCTATGCTTTCGCCGCCGCCGGTTGGGTGATGTACCTGGTGTCGCTGAGTACGCTGCTGTTTGCGCTCACCTACCCGTCGATGAACGCGATCGCCTCGCGGCAGATTCCCGCCAACGCCCAGGGCGAGCTGCAGGGGGCGGTCGCGAGCCTCTACAGCCTGAGCGCCATCGTCGGACCGCCGCTCATGACGCAGGTCTTCGGCGCGTTCTCGCACGCCGGTGCCCGAGTGTATTTCCCTGGCGCCGCCTTCCTCACGGCGGCGCTGCTGACCATCGGCTGTGCGGCGCTGTTCGCGCGGGCGGTGCGGCTCGCGCCGCGGCTCGCCGCGGCACAGCTCCCGCAAATCACTCCCGGGGACTGAATATTGCGACGACTGACCGCGCTGTTGGCTTTAGCGTCGGTGGCCTTCGCCGCCCAGGCAGCCGCAGCGGTTGCGGCGCTGCCGCCGATCCGCCACGTGCTGCTCATCGTGCTGGAGAACGAGCCCTACGGGGCGAGCTTCGGCGCGCGCTCGCCGGCGCCTTATCTCGCGCGCGTGCTGCCGCAGCAGGCGGTGCTGCTGCCGAACTACTACGCGATCGGCCACGCCAGCCTTCCCAACTACATGGCCCTCATCAGCGGCCAGGCGCCCAACGAGGCGACGCAGCTCGATTGCCCGGTGTTCAGCGACTTCAGGCTGAGCGCTGCGGGGCTCGACGCTTCCGGACAGGCGCTCGGCTCAGGCTGCGTCTATCCGCCGACCGTGCGCACCCTGAGCGATCAGCTGGAGGCTGCAGGGCTCACGTGGAAGGGCTACATGGAGGACATGGGCAATGATCCGCGGCGCGAGGCGAGCACCTGTGCGCACGCGCCGCTCGGCCGGCCCGAGGCGACGCGTAGCGCGGAGCTGGGCGATGGGTACGCCGCCAAGCACGATCCGTTCGTCTATTTCCATTCCATCATCGACGACCCGGCACGCTGCGCGGCTCACGTGGTGAGCCTGGCGCACCTCACGGAGGATCTGCACAGCATCGCCACCACGCCAAACTACGGCTTCATCGTCCCGAACCTCTGCAACGACGGTCACGACACGCCGTGCGTCGACGGCCGGCCGGGCGGACTCGTAACCATCGACGCCTTCCTGGCCGAGTGGGTGCCGCGCATCGTGCATGCGCCGGCGTTTCGCGCCGACGGCCTGCTCATCATCACTTTCGACGAGGCCGCGGGCGGCGGGCACGACGGCTCGAGCAGCTGCTGCGGCGAGCGCGGGCTCCCCGGCGCACGTTATGCGCCGGGTATCAGCGGGCCCGGAGGCGGAAGGATCGGCGCGCTGGTGCTGTCGCCGTTCGCGAGACCGGGCAGCGCGTCGACGGTGCCGTACAACCACTACTCGCTGCTGAAGACCGTGGAAGCGATCTTTGCGCTAGCGCCGCTCGGGTACGCGGCGCAACCCGGACTGCGGGCGTTCGGCTCCGACGTGTTCACCGCCCCGACGTCCGCGCCGCCGGCTCATTGAGGCTCACTGTCCCGCGCGTGCCACTGGACAAATCGCTGCCGAGGCAGTAATCTTACCGGCAGTAATTGCACGGAACCGCCCGCAGCGCGAGTCACGCCATGTCCGCCGTCCGCCGCAGCACCATCAAAGCCGAGCTGCATGCCGCAGCGCATCCCCCGGAAGGAGGACTGAGCGTCGGCCATCTGCTCGGGCGCGCCCGCGCCTCGCTCCTCTCGGGGCTCGATGCGCAGCTCACGCCCTTCGGGCTCAACGCCATGCAATACGCGGCGCTCAAGTACCTGGCAGACGGGGTGGCCCGGACCGCGGCGGATCTGTGCCGCGTGCTGTACTACGACACCGGCTCGATGACGCGCATCGTCGATCATCTCGAGGAGAAGGGGCTGCTGCGCCGCGAGCGCTGCCGCGAGGACCGCCGCGTGGTGTTCCTGCGCGTCGCGCCCGCCGGACGTGCGCAGCTGCCGCGGCTGCGGGCCATCGGCACACGCGTGCTCGATGACATGCTGGCGGGCTTCAGCGCCGCCGAGGTCGAGACCCTCAAACGCTACCTCGGCCGGATGATCGACAACGGCGAGCTGAAGAACAGGAAAATCACCCCGGGGGACTCACTACCGCATGGGCGCAAGCCATGAACACTCGCAGTTCCCCATTTCCGAAATCGATCCCGCTCGCCGTGACCACGCTGGCGGTACTGCTCGCCGGCTGCGTCGACAGCGGTAACTGGAAACCGGCCCCAAAGCTCGCGCCCGAGGCGCTGACCGCCGATCGCGCGCTCAGCGGCGCACCGGTCGATCCGAGCGCCTGGCCGCGCGACGGCTGGTGGCACAGCTACGGCGATCCGCAGCTCGATGCGCTGGTCGCCGAGGCGCTGGCCGGCAGTCCTTCGCTCGAGATCGCCGAGGCGCGGCTGCGCGCCGCGCAGGGCCAGGTACTCGCGGCGCACGCCGCGCGGCTGCCGGCCGTGTCCGCCGACGCGAACCTCACCCGGCAGCGCTTCCCCGAGGATCAGCTGTATCCGCCGCCCCTCGGCGGCAGCTACTGGAACCAGGGGCAGGCGCAGCTCGACTTCAGCTATGACCTCGACTTCTGGGGTCACAATCGCGCGCTCTCCGAGGCCGCGCGCTCGGGCGTCGAGGCGGCGCAGGCGAACCGCGCCGCCGCGCAGCTCGCACTCGCCGTTGCGGTGGTCGAGGCCTACATCCAGCTCGACCTGCAGTACGCGCTCCTCGACGTCGCCAACGACAACCTCAAGCAGCAGCAGACCATCCTCGACCTGACGCAGCAGCGAGTCGGTGCGGGGCTCGAGAACGTCGCGCGCGTCAAGCAGTCCGAGGGGCAGCTGGCGCTGATTCGCGCCGGCGCGGCCTACGTGCAAGGGAACGTTGACCTCGCGCGCCATCAGCTGGCGGATCTCGTCGGCGCGGGACCGGACCGGGGACTGGCGCTGACGCGTCCGAAGCTGGTCGCACCCTCCGGCGTCGCCCTGCCTGCGGTGCTGCCGGCGGAGCTCCTCGGACGGCGGCCGGATATCGTCGCGGCGCGCGCCCAGGTCGAGTCCGCCGCGCACGGCGTGAAGGCGGCGGAGGCGGATTTCTATCCCAACGTGAACCTGACGGCATTCGCCGGATTCCAGAGCTTCGGCCTGTCGACGCTGTTCGACGCGCCGGACCGCGTGTTCGGCGGCGGACCGGCATTCTCGCTCCCGGTGTTCAACCGCGACGCCATCAAGGGCGCTCTCTACGTGCAGCAGGCGCAGCTCGACCAGTCGGTCGGGGAATACAACCAGACGCTCCTCGATGCGGTGCGCGAGGTGGCGGATGTGGTGGCCAACTGGCGCGCGCTCGAGCGCGAGACCATCGAGCAGCAGACCGCGCTCGATGATGCGCAGCGCTCCTACGATCTGACGACCGACCGCTACCGCGCCGGCCTCGATAACTATCTGAGCGTGCTGTCGAGCGAGAACCAGGTGTTCGTCGCGGAAGGGTTGCGCGCCGAGCTCGAGGCTCGCCGCCTCACCTTCAGCGTCGACCTGGTGCGCGCGCTCGGCGGCGGCTACCCCGCGCTCGCGCCGCGCAGCTGAAGGCAAGCGCGCCCGATCCCGGCACGCCCCACGGCCCCATGGACGCTCCCGCAACCAACGCCGCCACTACGCCCGACACGCGCCTGCAGCAGCGCCGGCGCACCTGGCTGATCGCGTTGACCGCGGGCGTGGTCGTCGTGGCACTGCTGGTCACGGCGTGGTGGTGGCTGTACGCGAGCCGCTACGAGGGCACCGACGATGCCTATGTCGCCGGCGACCTCGCCAACGTCATGTCGCAGGTGAGCGGCACCGTGATCAGCATCGGCGCCGACGAGAACGATCGCGTGCTCGCCGGCGAGGAGCTGGTGAAGCTCGATCCGACGGATACGCGCATCGCGCTCCAGGACGCCGAGCAGCAGCTCGCGCGCACGGTGCGCCAGGTGCATACAGTATTCGCCAACCGCGATCAGCTGCGCGCCCTGGTCCTGGAGCGGCTGGCCGAGCCAACCGGCTTGTCCAAGGCCCTGGGGCTGATCGGCCGGTCGGTGGACACGCTGGACAGCCGCGGGCTGCTGGGCCGGTTCCATGCCCGCGGGGCGATGGCCTCGCCGAGCCTGCTGCACTTCTCGATGATCCCGCTGGACCCGGCGAAGGTCGACGGTCTCGGACTGCGCGGCGTCTTCATCCAGCAGGCGGTCACCGAGGAGGTGCTGGCCGGCATCGCGGCCGAGCGCGGGGTGCCGATCCTGCGCGGCCACGAGGTCGTAGCGCTCGACCAGGACGACGAGGGCGTTACCCTGCACGTCAGCGGCCCGGACGGGGACCGCCGGCGGCGGGCGGG
>Ga0209007_1000199_pt1 | contig 32398 bp, 30 predicted proteins | sample JacPinW_OM1H0_O2_FD_187961 | JGI IMG/M metagenome (GOLD analysis project Ga0209007, IMG submission 187961) | Forest soil microbial communities from Algoma, Ontario, Canada - Jack Pine, Ontario site 1_JW_OM1H0_O2 (SPAdes) (version 2) | ecosystem: Environmental > Terrestrial > Soil > Boreal... | reverse complement strand
GCTCGCCCCGCATGTCGAGCGCGCCTTCGTGTCGGTGCGCGCCGAGCAGAGCGCCGAGCCGCTGCGAGCACGCTTTGCGCAGATCCTCGACACGCACGAGAATCTCGGACCAATCGCCGGCATCCTCGCCGCGCAGGCCCGCCATCCGCAGGCCGCCTGGCTGGTGCTAGCGTGCGATCTGCCGCTGCTCGATGCGGCGACGCTCGAGCACCTGCTGCGCTCGCGGGCGCCGCAGCGCGCGGCCACCGCCTACCGCTCGAGCCACGACCGGCTGCCCGAGCCCTTGTGCGCCATCTACGAGCCGCACGCCCGCGAGGCGCTGACCGCTTATGTCGCCGCCGGCCGCGACTGCCCGCGCAACTTCCTGCTGGGTGCGGACACGCTGCTCATCGACGAGCCGAGTCCGCGCGCACTGGACAACGTCAACACTCCCACGGAGTATGGGAACGCAATGTCCACCGTGATCCGGAGAGCACCATCGAGCCCAGACACCTGAACGTCGGGTACTACGCGCTGCTGCGCGAGCAGGCAGGCCGGCGCGAGGAAGCACTGGTGAGCGGCGCGCACACCGCACAGGATCTGTATGCGGAGCTCGCCCGACGCTACCGCTTCTCGCTCGCGCCGGGGGCGTTGCGCGTCGCCATCAACGGCGAGTTCGCCGAGTGGTCGACTCCGCTCGCCGACGGCGATGCGGTGGTATTCATCCCCCCCGTGGCGGGTGGCTGACAGCCGCGCGGCATGCCGTTCCAGTTCAGCAGTGAGCCGCTCGAGCCCGCAACGCTGCGCGCCCAGCTCGCCGACCCCGCGTGCGGCGGCTTTGCGGCGTTCGAAGGCTGGGTCCGCGACCACAACGACGGCTCACCGGTGCGGCGCCTGGAGTACGAGGCCTTCGAGCCGCTGGCGGTACGCGAGGGCGAACGCATCCTCGCCGAGGCCATCGCGCGCTTCGGCGTGGCGCACGCCGCGTGCGCGCACCGCGTGGGTGAGCTCACCGTGGGCGAGCTGGCGGTGTGGGTCGGGGTGAGCGCGCGCCACCGGGACGAGGCGTTCCGCGCGTGCCGTTACATCATCGACGAGGTCAAGCACCGCCTGCCGATCTGGAAGAAGGAGCACTACGCCAACGGTGACTCCGGCTGGGTGAACTGCGAGCGCGGCGCGACTACGGCCGGGTCTGACCAGCCCCGCGCACCACGTACTTGTAGCTCGTGAGCTGCTGCACGCCGACCGGCCCGCGCGCGTGCAAGCGGTCGGTGGAGATGCCGATCTCCGCTCCCATGCCGAACTCGCCGCCGTCCGCGAACTGCGTCGAGGCGTTGTGCAGCACGATGGCGCTGTCGACCCGTTGCAGAAAGCGCTCGGCGGTCGCCTGATTCTCGGTGACGATCGACTCGGTGTGCGCCGAGCCGTAGCGCGCGATGTGCGCGATCGCCTCATCGACGTCCGCCACCACGCGCGCGGCGATGATCGCGTCCAGGTACTCGGTGTACCAGTCGTCCTCACTTGCCGCACGCACGCGCGCGTCGACCTGCCGCACCGTCGCATCGCCGCGCACCTCGCAGCCGGCATCGAGCAGGTCGCGCACGATCGGACCCAGGTGCGTCGCCACGCAGGCGCGGTCGACGAGCAGCGTCTCGGCGGCGCCGCAGATGCCGGTGCGGCGCATCTTGGCGTTCAGCGCGATGGCGCGCGCCATGCCCACGTCGGCGTCGCGATCGATATACACGTGGCAGTTGCCTTCCAGGTGTCCGATTACCGGCACGCGCGCCTCCTGCTGCACCCGCGCCACCAGCGTCTTGCCGCCGCGCGGCACGATGACGTCGAGATATTCGCTCATCCCGGCAAGCATGTAGCCGACTGCGGCCCGCTCGGTGGTGGGCACGAGCTGAATGCACGCCGCCGGCAGCCCCGCGGCCTTGAGCCCCTCCGCCAGGCACGCATACAGCGCGGCGTTGGAATGCCGGCTCTCGGAGCCGCCGCGCAGGATCACTGCGTTGCCCGACTTGAGGCATAGCGCGCCGGCATCCACCGTCACGTTGGGACGACTCTCGTAGATCACGCCGATGACACCGAGCGGCACCACCACGCGCTGGATCCTCAGCCCGTTCGGCCGCTGCCATTCGGCCGCCACGCGCCCGATCGGATCGGGGAGCGCGATGACCGCCGCGACGCTCGCGGCGATCGCCTCCAGGCGCTCGGCATCGAGCCGCAGCCGCTCGAGCCGCGGTCCGCTGGTGCGCGCGGCACGCGCCGCGGCCATGTCGCGCTCGTTGGCGGCGAGTATCTCGCTGCGGCGCGCGCCGACCGCGGCCGCGGTGGCCGCGAGCGCCGCGTCCTTGGCGGCGGTGCCGATGTTCGCCAGCACCGTGGCAGCGTCGGTGGCCGCCTTGCCGAGCCCTTCCATCAGGGCGCCGAGTTGCCCGTGATCCATGCGAACCTGCGCCTAACTCGCCGCGCGCCCGCGCGCCGCCGCCGGCGGCAGCAGCACCAGGTCGTCACGGTGAATCATTTCGTCGCGGCCGCGGAAACCGAGCAGCGCCTCGATCTCCGAGGAGCGGCGCCCGATGATGCGCGCCGCGTCGGCGTCCGAGTAGGCGACGATGCCGCGTGCCACCTCGGTGCCGTCGGCCGCCAGCACGCTCACCGTGTCGCCGCGGTCGAAGCGGCCGCGCGTCGCAGTAACGCCTGCCGGCAGCAGGCTGCGGCCGTCCGCGAGCGCGCGCAGTGCCCCGGCGTCGATGCTGATGGCGCCCGCTGGCTGCAGCGTGCCTGCGATCCACTGCTTGCGCGCCGCTGCCGGCGTCGCGCTCGGCACGAACCAGGTGCACGCCGCACCCTCCTCGATGCGCCTGAGCGGATGAGGGTGACCGCCAGCGGCGATGCACATGTGGCAGCCGGCCGCGACCGCGATCTTCGCCGCGAGGATCTTGGTCGCCATGCCGCCCGAGCCGAGCGCCGATGCCGTACGGCCCGCCATGGCCTCGATCTCCGGCCCTATGTGCCGCACCTCCGGCACGATCTGCGCGCGCGGATCCCGCTTGGGATCGGCGCTGAACAACCCCTCGACGTCCGACAGCAGCACCAGGCAATCAGCGACCGCCATCTGTGCGACCCGTGCCGCGAGCCGATCGTTGTCGCCGTAACGGATCTCCGCCGTCGCCACCGTGTCGTTCTCGTTGACGACCGGCAGCGCCCCGTGTGCCAGCAGCGCTTCGAGCGTGGCGCGCGCGTTCAGGTAGCGGCGGCGCCGCTCGCTGTCCTCCAGCGTCAGCAGCACCTGTGCCACCGTCACGCCGTGATCCTCGAGCAGCTCCTTGTAGGCGTGCGCCAGGCGGATCTGCCCGACGGCCGCCGCCGCCTGGCTCTCCTCGAGCCGCAGCGTCCCGGACGGCAGGCCCAGCCGTCGCCGGCCGAGTGCGATGGCGCCCGAGGACACGAGGATCACCGGCTGCCCGCGCTGGCGCAGGCGCAGCAGATCCTCCACCAGGGTCGCGAGCCAGGCGCGGTTGACGCGGCCGCTCGCCGGGTCGACCAGCAGCGCCGACCCTACCTTGACCACGATGCGTCGTGCGCGCATCAGGGGCGCGGCGTTGTGGGCGGGCTGGGTCATGGCGGGAAAACTATACGCAAACGAGCTGCGTTGCCCAACCGCAGCCCAGCCCCTAAACTGTCTGCGCGCAAAGTCGACAGCAGGGTGGCGCGGTGAGCAGAGACTACGAGCCGGTTCCCGGACAGTGGTACGAGAACCTGGAAGAAGAAGAACAGTTCCGCGTCCTGTCCATCGATGAGGACTCGGAGCTCATCGAAATCGAATATCTCGACGGCGACATCGAGGAGCTGGACCTCGAGGCCTGGCACGAGATGGATCTGGAGAAAATCGCGGTGCCCGAGGGCTGGTCGGAAGACGACGACGACTCGGACGAGGACGAAGAGGAATGGGAAGAGGACGACGACGACGAGGACGATGACGACTTTGACGAGGACGATGAAGACGGCGACGACGAGCAGGATGAATATTGACCGCTTCGGGCGTCGATAGCTGGTTTCACGAAAAAGAATCCGCCTGGCTGTACTGCCGGGTCGCCGCGGCGGAGCCCGATCCCCACAAGCGCCAACTGTTCGAACAGCTGGCTGCGGCCGCCGAAGATCAGGCGCGTCGCTGGGAGCAGGCCGCGGCTCGCGGCACCGCCCCGGGGAGCGCCGCATCGCCGCGCCTGTTCACGCCGTCGCTGCGGGCACGGATCGTGGCGCGGCTGCTGCGCCACCTCGAGCCGCGCTCCATGCGGGCGGTGCTCGCGGCGATGAAGCTGCGCGGCCTTTCGGTGTACAGCGCCGCCCCCGGCGGTCTGGCCGGTCACGCGATGCCGACCTCGCTCACCGAGATCGGCGCGCGCCACCGCAGCAGCCTGGGGGGCACGCTGCGCGCCTCGGTGTTCGGCGTAAATGACGGTTTAGTTTCAAATATGAGTCTGGTGCTCGGCGTGGCCGGTGCCGGCGCCGGCAATGGCTACGTGCTCACCACCGGGGCCGCGGGACTCCTGGCCGGCGCACTGTCGATGGCCGCCGGCGAATACGTCTCGGTGCGCTCGCAGCGCGAGATGTACGAATACCAGATGGCGCTCGAGCGCGAGGAGCTCGCCGAGTACCCGGAGGAGGAAGCCGAGGAGCTGGCGCTCATCTACCAGGCGCGCGGCGTGGAGCTCGAGCAGGCGCGCGCGATCAGCCGCGCGCTGCTGGCGCACCCCGCCCAGGCGCTCGATGTGTTGGCGCGCGAAGAGCTCGGACTGAACCCCGACGATCTGGGATCGCCGTGGCGGGCGGCGCTATCCTCGTTCGTCACCTTCGCCGCCGGCGCCGCCGTGCCGCTGGTCCCGTTCCTGCTGCACCAGCGGGCCGCGCACGCCATCGGCGCGGCAGTGGTGCTGACGGCCGCGGCCCTGTTCGCGGTCGGTCTCGGCCTGTCGCTGTTCACGGGCCGGGACGCGCTGCGCAGCGCGCTGCGCATGATGCTGATCGGCGGCGCCGCCGGCCTGGTGTGCTTCCTCGTCGGACGCGCGCTCGGCGTCGCCATCGGTTGAGGCGGCAGCGCTCTTGAAATTCCCGTCGCCAGCCCCAGGCTGGCGAGGCTGCAACGGTAACGGTAAAGTGCTGCCATGAAACGCATCGTGTTGTTCCTCGCGACCAACCTCGCCGTCGTGCTGGTGCTGACGGTGGCCGCGCATCTGCTCGGCCTCGATACCTGGCTCACCGTACACGGCACCAGCCTGGGCGGCCTGGCGGTGTTTGCGCTGTTCTGGGGCTTCGGCGGCTCGTTCATCTCGCTCGCCCTGTCGAAGTGGATGGCCAAGCGCAGCATGGGAGTGCGCGTCATCGGCCAGTCGGGCGATCCGACCGAGCAATGGCTGCTCGCGGTGGTCGAGCGCCATGCGCAGGCCGCCGGCGTCGGCATGCCGGAGGTCGGCATCTTCGATTCGCCGGAACCGAACGCGTTCGCTACCGGCGCCAACCGCAATGCGGCGCTGGTCGCGGTCAGCAGCGGGCTGCTGCAGCGCATGAACCGCGAGGAGATCACCGCGGTGCTGGGGCACGAGATGACCCACGTCGCCAACGGCGACATGGTGACGCTCGCCCTGATCCAGGGCGTCGTCAACGCTTTCGTGATCTTCCTGTCGCGCATCATCGGCAACATCGTCGATCGCGCGCTGTTTCGTTCGGACGATGGCCGCGGCATCGCCTACTTCGCCAGCGTGATCGTCAGCCAGATATTGCTCGGCATCCTCGCCAGCATGATCGTGCTGTGGTTCTCGCGGTGGCGCGAGTTCCGTGCCGATCGCGGCGGGGCGCAGCTCGCCGGCCGCAGCAACATGATCGACGCGCTGGAGGAGCTCAAGCGCGTGCACGAGCCGCTGCCCACGCGGCAGCTGGCGGCCTTCGGCATCGCCGGCGGCGATGCGGGTCACGGCCTCAGGCGCCTCTTCATGAGCCATCCGCCGCTCGATGAGCGCATCGCGGCGCTGCGGGCGCTGTCGATTCCCTGACGGAGACACGAGCGGTTGACCGCCGCCGGGCCGGATGACGCTGCGGGCGGACTCGCCGAAGGCGCGGCCCGCAAGCCCGATGCCGCTGGCGCCGCGCTGGATGCGCTGCGCGGCATTCTCGGCGCGGACGGTCTCCTGAGCGGCGCGGAATGCGCGCCCTACCTCGTCGATCACCGGCGGCTCTACCAGGGACGCGCGCTCGGCGTCGCGCTGCCGCGTAGCGTCGCGCAGGTCTCGCAGCTGCTCGCGTGGTGCGATACGCGGCGCATCGGCGTGGTGCCGCACGGCGGCAATACCGGCTACTGCGGCGGCGCAACCCCGGACGAGTCGGGGCGGCAGCTGGTGCTGTCGCTCGCGCGGCTCAATCGCATCCGCAGCGTCGATCGGGCCAATTACTCCCTGACCGCCGAAGCCGGCTGTATCCTCGCGCACGTGCAGCAGGCGGCGGCGGACGCGCAGCTGTTCTTCCCGCTCAGCCTCGGCTCCGAGGGCAGCTGCCAGATCGGCGGCAATCTCTCCACCAACGCCGGCGGCACCGCGGTGCTGCGCTACGGCATGATGCGCGAGCTGGTGCTGGGGCTCGAGGTGGTGCTCGCCGACGGGCGGGTGCTCGAGTGTCTCTCGGCTCTGCGCAAAGACAACACCGGCTACGATATACGCGGCCTGTTCCTCGGCGCGGAAGGCACGCTCGGGGTGATCACCGCCGCGAGCCTGAAACTGTTCCCGCAGATCGCGAGCGTCGCCACCGCGTTTGCCGCTGTCGCCGGCGTGGGCGCCGCGGTAACGCTGCTGGCGCGCCTGCGCGCGGCCAGCGGCGATCGGGTCAGCTCCTTCGAGCTCATCCCGCGCATCGGCGTCGAGCTCACGACCCGGCACGTTCCCGGGGTCACCGACCCGCTCGGCGCGCCGCACGCCTGGTACGTGCTGTGCGAGCTCAGCTCCGCGCGCGCTGATGAGCCGCTCGATGCCGTGCTTACCGAGGCGCTCGGCGCGGCGCTCAACGACCGCCTGGTGCTCGATGCCGCCGTGGCCGGCAGCGGACGCGAGCGCGATGCGCTGTGGAAGCTGCGTGAAACCATCCCCGAGGCGCAGCGCAAGGAGGGCGCGGGACTCAAGCACGATATCTCCGTGCCCCTGAGCGCACTGCCCGAGTTCCTCGAGCGCGGCGCCGCCTGGGTGAGCGCCCATGTACCCGGCGCGCGCCTGGTCGCCTACGGCCACGTGGGCGACGGCAACCTGCATTTCAATCTCACCGAGGCGCCGGGGGCGGCTGCCGGCGCCCTCGGCGCGCGCGCCGCCGAGGTGCAACGGGCGCTGCACGATCTGGCGGTCTCGCTCGGCGGCAGCTTCAGCGCCGAGCACGGCATCGGCCGGCTCAAGGTTGACGAGCTGGAGCGTTATGCTCCCCCGGTGGAGCTCGAGCTCATGCGCGCGGTGAAGCGCGCGTTCGATCCCCACGGCATCATGAATCCCGGCAAAGTGCTGCGCTGAAAGCCAACCATGTCTCATGTCCGTCTGATCCTCGGCCTGTGCGCGCTGCTCGCGTCCCTCGGTGCCTGCAGCGAGCAGCGCACGCCGGCGCCGGCGGCCGCCCCCGCCGCATTGCCCGCGGCCGCCTCGACCGCAGCCGGCGAGGGACCGCGCATTGTCATGTCGGACGACAACGTGCATCTCGAGTATCACGTGTTGGGACACGGCGATCCGGCGGTCGTGCTGGTGCACGGCTGGGCGGGCAACGAGAACTATTGGCACGAGCAGTTCGACGTGCTGAAAGCCCGTTACACGGTGGTGGCGGTGAATCTCGCCGGCCACGGAGCGTCCGGGCGCAATCGCACCGACTGGTCGATCGACAACTACGCGCGCGACGTCGCCACGATAGTCCGGCAGGTGCCGAACCCGCAGCTGGTGCTGGTCGGGCATTCCATGGGCGCCACCGTGGTGCTGGCCGCGGCGCCGAAGATCGGCCCGCGGGTGATCGGCATCATCGCGGTGGAGGCGCTGCGCTCGATCGGCGTGCCACCGCTCGCGGCGCCCGAGATCGAAACGCGCGTGGCGCCGTTTCGCGCCGACTTCATCGGCGCAACCCGCAGGCTCGTGACCGACTCGCTGTTCGAGAAGGGCGCCGACCCGATCCTGGTGCAGAAGGTAGCCTACGACATGTCGCTCAGCCCGCCGGGCATAGCGGTCGCGAGCCTGCAGGGGCTGCTGGCGCTCGACTTCACCACGCTGCTGCCGAAGGTGCACGTGCCGGTGTACGCCATCAACTCCGATCTCATGCCGACCGACGTGACGCGCATCCGCAGGACGCTACCGGACTTCACCCTCGATGTGCTGGCGCACACCGGCCATTTCCCCATGCTCGAAGCGCCGCAGCGCTTCAATCCGCTGCTGTTGAAGGACATCGAGGCGATCAGCGCACGCGCGGCCCGGCAGCCGCGCTGAAGCCAAGCTCCTACCGGTCCTTCTTGAGGCGCACCAGGCCCTCCTGGGCGGCGCTCGCCACCAGGCGGCCGTCGCGCGCGAACACACTGGCGCGCGCGAAGCCGCGCGCACCCGAGGCGCTCGGGCTCTCGATGGCGTACAGCAGCCAGTCGTCAACGCGCAGCGTGCGGTGAAACCACAGGGCGTGGTCGATGCTCGCCATCACGATGCTCGGCGCCAGGAGCGACGTGCCGTGCGGCAGCGTCGCCGTATCGAGCAGAAAGAAGTCCGACACGTAGGCGAGCAGCCGCCGGTGCAGCATCTCGCCGTCGGGCAGGGCCGCGACCGCGCGGAACCAGATCTGACGCACCGGCTCTGCACGCCGCGGGTTCAGGTAATCGATCGGCTGCACGGTGCGGAATTCGAACGGTCGCGGCTGCTCGAAGAAACGCCGCACCCGCTCCGGCAGGCGCTCGAGCTGCTGCGGCGGCGGCCCGCCGGGGCCCGGCAGCTCCTCCGGCTTCGGCACCTGCGGCATCGCGATCTGGTGATCGAAGCCGCTCTCGGCCACCTGGAACGAGGCGGTCATGTTGAAGATCTGCTGGCCGTGCTGGATGGCGACCACGCGGCGGTTCGAGAAGCTGTGACCGTCGAGGCTGCGATCGACCTCGTACACGATCGGCGCGTTGCAGTCGCCGCGCCGCAGGAAATAAGCATGCAGCGAGTGCACCACGCGCCCATCGACCGTGGCGGCGGCCGCGCTCAGCGCCTGGCCGAGCACCTGGCCGCCAAACACCTGGGGCGCCCCGCTGTCGCGGCTCTCGCCGCGGAACAGATTCACCTCCAGCTGCTCGAGCTCGAGCAGTTGCAGGAGATCGGCGAGACGCTGGTCCATTTCCCCGCAGCAGCCTCGTCAGCCGAAGATGAACTTGCCGTGCATCAGGGCGCTATGGCCGGGGAAAGTGCACAGGTAGCTGTAGTCGCCGCCCTTCTTCAGGATCGACGCCGGGAAGGTGACGCTGGTGGTGTCGCCGCCGCCGATCACCTTGGTGTGCGCCAGCACGCGCTTGTCGCCCGGGGCGACGTAGTTGTTGGCAAGACCCGCCGCCAGGCCCGCCTGGGCCACCGCGGCCAGGTCCGCGGTCTGGACCAGCGCCCAGTCGTGGCCCATCACCTCGCGCGGCTGCTTGCCGGCATGATGCAGCGTCACGGTGATCTCCTTGCAGGTAGCGGGCACCGACAGCTGCTGCTTGTCGTACTGCATCACGTCGTTGCCGCTGATCTCGACCTTGCAGGGGTCCGCGTGGGCGAGCATCGGCAGTGCCAGCGCGCCGAGCAGTGCGCCCGCGGCGAGGGTATTGCGCATCAGGTTCATGTTGGTTACTCCATTGATAGTGTCAGTCCGGCACTCCCAGACGCTGGTGCATCACCGGGCTGGTGGTCGTGTATTGCAGGAACTGCTTCTTCTGCGGGAACAGGTGATGCTGGATCGCAAACGCCGCCAGCGCCGCCTCGTGAAACCCGGACAGGATGAGTTTCTTCTTGCCCGGGTAGGTGTTGATGTCGCCGACGGCGAACACGCCCGGCAGACTGGTCTGAAACTTCTCGGTATCGACCGTGAGGGCTTTCTTCTCCAGCGCCAGGCCCCACTCGGCGATCGGCCCGAGCTTCGGATGCAGGCCGAAGAACACCAGCAGCTGATCGGCGGGAAGCTCCTGCACGCCGCCGTCGGGGCTGCGGATGCCGACCCCGCGCAGTACGCCGTCGGCGTGATGCAGCGCGTGCGGCAGCGCCTCGAAGCATTGCATGCGCCCGGCCGCAACCTGCTCCTGCATGCGGGCGACCGATGCGGGCGCGGCGCGGAACTCGCGCCGGCGGTGCACCAGGGTGAGGCTCGCGGCCTTCGGCAGCAGCTCCAGCGTCCAGTCGAGCGCGGAATCGCCGCCGCCGAAGATCACCAGGCGCTTGCCGGCGAGCTGCGCGGCGCTCTTCACCCGGTACTGGATGGCGCCGCCCTCGAACGCCTCCGCGCCGTCGAGGCCGATGCGGCGCGGCTGGAAAGACCCGACGCCGGCGGCGATCACCACCGCGCCGGCGTCGAAGGTGGTGCCGGCCGCGGTGCGCACGTGAAAGCGCCCGTGTTCGCGCGCGGCGAACTCGAGCACCTCCTGACCGAGATGAAACTGCGGCTTGAAGGGCTTGATCTGCTGCAGCAGCCGGTCGACCAGCTCCTGTGCCCCGCACACCGGCAGCGCCGGGATGTCGTAGATCGGCTTGTCGGGATAGAGCTCGGCGCACTGCCCGCCCGGGTGCACGAGCGAATCCACCACGTGTGCGCCGATCCCGAGCAAGCCGAGTTCGAATACCTGGAACAGCCCACACGGGCCGGCACCAATGACCAGGACCTCGGTACTGATCGCCCCCCCGCTGGCGGCGCTGGCTGGAATCTGGCTCAAGTTGCTGGCTTTCGACGCGTGTCCACGGCTAATTGTAGAGGGTCCGGCAGCGCATCGCATGCGCCGCCGCGGACATAACCGCCCGAGGTGCGCGCGGCTCGCCGGCCGCCGTATAGTACGTGGCCGGCGGGCCGCACGCCCCCCGCAATGCCGATCCGCGCAGCGCGCCGACTCGGCCAGGACCCGACCGACAGCAGGAGCCGCCTTGACATCCAACGCCGAACTCCACGCCCGCCGCCAACAGGCCGTCCCGCGCGGCGTCAGCAACTCGCTCGCCGTGTACGCCGAGCGTGCATCGAACGCCGAGATCTGGGACGTCGAGGGCCGGCGTTACATCGACTTCGCGAGCGGTATCTCGGTGCTCAACACCGGTCACGTGCATGCGCGGGTCAAGCAGGCCATCGAGCGGCAGCTGGCGAAATTCACCCATACCTGCTTCCAGGTCACGCCCTACGAGAGCTACATCGCGCTGGCGGAGGCGCTCAACGCTCTGGCTCCGGGTCCGGCTCCGAAGAAGACCATCTTTCTGACCACCGGCGCCGAGGCAATCGAGAACGCGATCAAGATCGCGCGCTTCCACACGCGCCGTTCCGCCGTGATCGCCTTCGCGGGGGGCTTCCACGGACGCACGCTCGCGTGCATCAGCCTCACCGGCAAGGTGCAGCCGTACAAGGCCGGCTTCGGGCCGATGCTACCGGAGGTGTACCACGTGCCCTTCCCGATGGCCTACCACGGCGTGACGGTCGAGGATTCACTGCGCGCGCTCGAGCAGCTGTTCAAGGCCGACGTCGACCCGGCGCGGGTGGCGGCCATCATCATCGAGCCGGTGCTCGGCGAAGGCGGATTCTATGCGGCGCCGCCCGAGCTGCTGCGGCGCCTGCGCACGCTGTGTGATTCCCATGGCATCGTCTTGATCGCCGACGAGATCCAGTCCGGCTTCGGCCGCACCGGGCGCATGTTTGCGATCGAGCACGCGGGCGTCGTGCCGGATCTCATCACCATCGCCAAGAGCGTCGCGGGCGGCGTGCCGCTTTCGGCGGTGACCGGTAAGGCCGAGATCATGGACGCGCCGGGGCCGGGCGGCCTCGGCGGGACCTTCGCGGGCTCGCCGCTCGCATGCGCCGCGGGACTGGCGGTGCTCGAGGTGATGCGTGACGAGAACCTGCTGTCACGGGCGCAGGACATCGGACGCTTCATGAGCTCGCGCCTCAAGGGCCTGCAGGTGCGCTTCCCGTGCGTCGGCGACGTGCGCGCGCTCGGCGCGATGGTCGCGGTCGAGCTGGTGAAGAACTCGCGCGCCGACTCGCCCGATGTGGAGCTCACCCGGGCGCTGGTACAGGCCGCCGGCCGACTCGGCCTGGTGGTGCTGTCGTGCGGTGTATATTCCAACGTGATCCGCTTCCTCGCCCCGCTCACCATCCCGGATGCGCTGCTGAAGGAAGGCTTCAGCCTGTTCGAGCAGGCGCTCGAGGAAGTGGTGGGCACTCAGCTGAAGACCAGAGCCGCGGTCTGAAGCGCGCGCAGCGCGCACTGCACGCGGCCGCTGCGCGCCGCGTTTCGCTGCGACCCGAGCTTCGGTTCAGGCGCGCCCGGCGTTGGCGTCGGTCGGCGTGTGAAAGTACTCGCTCTCGGAAGCGAGCTGCCCGATGAGGCGGTTGAGCTCCGCCATGCGGCCCTGCGCGGTGCTGATCGGCATGCAGTCCTGACAGCGTGGATCGCCACACGGCTGGCGCGAGTACAGCCAGTACTGGATCGCGCCGGCGAGCAGCCCGTCGGCGATGTCCCAGAGATCCGCGTCCTTGTCCTTGTCGGCGATCTTGTTCCCCAGGTCGACGGCCTTGGAGAAGGCAGAATCGAACGTGTCAGCTAGCTCACTCATGTCCGGCCAGGCCCCTTCATCCCGAGCACTAGTATAGCAACAGCGCCGGCACCGGCCGCGCGGCAGCCGGCCCGCCGCCCGCTGCCGTCCGGCGATGCCCGGCGTGCTGCGAGTCACGTCCGCGCATGCGCTTACTGCGATGCCCGCCACGGCAGGGCCACAGCTCCCACGTGCATGATGTGCGGCGAGTCACGAAAGATCGCACAAGCCTCCACCGGCCGATCAACGGCTTATGTCGCATGCCGCAACCACGCACTGAAGCTGCAGCCGACGCGCCGCCGGCGATGGCCGCCCGCGAGCGCCGCTGGCGCTGGCGGCCGCACGCGCCGCGGATCGGCATCGGCTGGCGCCTCGGCCTGGGACTGACCGCGGTGGCGGTGGTGCTCACCCTGGGCGAGACGCTCGCCACGCGCACCGCGCGCCAGGCGGTGACCGCGGTGCGCAGCATGCAGCAGGAGCACGAGCCGCTCGCCGACCGCGCCAGCGCCGTACTCGAGCAGCTCGTGAACTACGACCGCGCCGTCAGCGAGTACGTGCAGGCGGCGCGCGAGCCGGCCCGCGGCGATGTGCTCACCGTCGCCGGCGACGAGCTGCAGTCCGCGATCGCGGCCTATTACGACGGCCGGCCCGCGCCGCAGCTCAGCGACGCCGCCGCTGCGCTGCGCGCGCAGTTGCTGGCGCACGCCGCCAATGCGCGCCTGCTGGCCGAGCGGGCGGCACAGCGCGAGCAGTGGGTCGACGAGCGACACGTGGCTCTGGAGAACATCTATCAGCGCATCGTCACCGCCGGCGGCACGGGACTCGCGATCAACGGCACGCAGGTGCTGGCGCGCCGCTCGCTCGCCGAGCTGCAGACGGCCATCGATGCCATCCGCGGCAACCTCGGGTTCGCCCCCGACATCGCCCGGCGCGAGCAGAACTTCCTCAGGGTGCTGAACGCCGAGGCGCCCGAGCTCGAGAGCTCGCCGGGCAAGGCGTGGCTCGCCGTGGTGCGCCAGGATTTCGAGCGCGCCACGCGCCTGCGCATTGCGATCGTGCGCTACGACGAGAGCAGCGCGGTGCAGTGGCACAGCCTGCTGGAAGAGAGCGCCGGCCTCACCGCCGGCGTGCACGAGCTGCTGGAGAAGCCGGCGCGCAGCGGGCTGCTACGGGCGGCCGCGCACGCCGCGAGCGCCGCCGAGATTGCCGAGCACACCCTCACCGACACCGGCGCCGAGGTGCTCGGACTGCTGCTGCTGGTGTCGGTGCTGCTGCTGACGAGCATCAGCGCACCGGTACGGCGGCTCACGGTCGCGACGCGCCTGCTGGCTGCCGGCGACCGCAGCGTGCGCGCCCCGCGGGGCGGCTCGGCCGAGATCGACGAGCTGGCCGAGTCCTTCAACACCATGGCCGTGGCGCTCGCACACGCGGAGGCCGAGCTGCGCGCCCATCAGACCGAGCTCGAGCAGCGCGTCGCCGAGCGCACGCGCCAGCTGCACCACCTGGCGCATCACGATCCGCTGACGCTGCTGCCCAACCGGCGGCAGATGTCGGCGCGTCTGACGGCGGCACTCGCGGGCGCCGGCGCCGCCCAGCAGCTGGCGCTGCTGTTCGTCGACGTCGACAACTTCAAGTCCATCAACGATACGCTCGGGCACAGTTTCGGCGACCGGGTGCTGCAGCACGTGGCCCGGCGCCTGCACACTGCCACCGGCGGCAGCGCCTTCCTCGCGCGCCTCGGCGGGGATGAGTTCACGGTGCTGCTCGAGGGAGTCAAGTCCTTCAAGGAAGTGGCGCGCTGCGCCGGGCGCATTGTCACCACGCTGCAGCAGCCGCTGACCGTCGACGGCCGCCAGCTCACCACCAGCGCGAGCGTCGGCGCGAGCCTCTATCCGGCGCATGCCGCCGATGCCGAGGGGCTGCTGCGCGCCGCGGACGTGGCGCTGTTCCGTGCCAAGGAGCTCGGCCGCAACCGCTTCGCGTTCTACAGCCCGGGGCTCTACGACGCCGCCGCGCAGCGCTTTCGCCTCGAGCAGTCGCTGCGGCGCGCCGTCGAGAGCGGTGATCTGCTGCTGATGTTCCAGCCGCAGATCGCGCTGCATACCTTCGAGACGCTCGGCCTCGAAGCGCTGCTGCGCTGGCGCAAGCCCGACGGCCGGATCGCCCCGGCGGCCGAGTTCATCCACGTCGCGGAGAAGTCCGGCCTGATCCACGATCTCACCGGCTGGGTGCTGCGCTCGGCCGCGTCCACCGCCGCGGAATGGCGCAGCCAGGGCTGGCAGCAGGCTTGTGTCGGCATCAACGTCTCACCGTCGCAGTTCCTGGAGAGCGACTTCGTCGAGCAGGTCGCGCGCACGCTCGAGGCCGCCGGGCTGCCGCCGAGCGCGCTCGAGCTGGAGATCACCGAGACGGTGCTGCAGACCGGCAGCGCCACGGTCGACTCGCTGCGGCGGCTACGCACCCTCGGCGTGGCGATCGCGCTCGATGACTTCGGCATCGGCTACTCGTCCCTCACCTCGCTCGAGCAGCTGCCGATCACGCGGGTCAAGCTCGATCGCATGCTGATCGCCGGCGTCGACACCAACCCGCGCTCGGCCGCGATCGTGCGCTCGGTGGTCGCGCTGTGCTACGGGCTGGGGCTGCAGGTCACGGCCGAGGGGATCGAGCGCACCGCGCAGCTGGAGTTCCTGTCGCACTGCGGGCCGATCGGCGTGCAGGGCTATCTGCTCGCGCACCCGGTGGAGGCACACGTCGCGCGCGCCGCAGCCGAGGCCGCGGGCGAACGGGCCCGCCGCGCACTCGAGGCCGCTGGCGCCGGGCCGCTGCGCGAGGGCGAGCCGCTGGTGTTTGCGGCCAGCACCGGGCGGCGCCGCTAATCCATTGGAAAAATCGCCTGCGGCGATTTTTCGACCCTAGCGGTCCGTTTGGCGCGCCAGGAACGCCGCGCGCGCCCGCACTCCGAGATCCGCCTGATCGGTAAAGAAGCCGTCGATGCCGGCTTCGAGGTACGCCGCGAGCTCGCGCCCGAGATCGCCGGTCGCCGCAGCCACCGGGCCACTGCGCATACCGGCAGGCAGGAAGGCGTTCTCGGCGCGGAAGGTCCAGGGATGCACCTTGAGGCCCGCTGCATGCGCCTGCGCCACCAGCGCCGACGGCTCGCCGAGCGTCTCATCCGCGCGGCGCGCTATGACCAGCGACTTGTTGGGTCCGATGGCCTGCGCGTAGCTGGCGATGGCGGCGAGGCCGGCTGGCGTCAGCATGTCGGCGTACCCTTGCGACACACCTGCCGCCGCCCAGTCGAACGGCCGGCCGGCCGCCTCGATCAGCTGCACCAGCGGCAGCTCGGTCATGCGGCTCAACGCCTTGAGGTTGCCGACCTCGAAGGACTGCAGCCACACCGGCGCCGTGCGCCCGGCATAGCCGTGGCGCTCGAGCACTTCGAGCAGCGGCGCCTCCATCGCGAGCCCCAGGGAGGCGAAGTAGCTCGGGTGCTTGGTCTCGGGGTAGATGCCGATCGGCGCGGGCGCCGCCGCACGCAACTGCGCGGCGCGCGCCGCGCGCTGCAGGCCGGCGCCGCGCACCAGCGCCAGGATCTCCTCCAGTGTTGGAATCTCGAACTGCCCGTCGAAGCGTGCGTTGGCGGGCCGGATGTCGGCGATGCGCTCGCGCGCGCGCAGCGTCTTCAACTCCGCCAGCGTGAAGTCCTCGGTGAACCAGCCGCTGACGGTGCTGCCGTCGATCAGTCTGGTGGTGCGGCGCGCGGCGAACTCGGGATGCGCGGCCACGTCCGTGGTGCCGCCGATTTCGTTCTCGTGCCGCGCCACCAGTACCGCATCGCGCGTCATCACCAGGTCCGGCTCGACGTAGTCGGCGCCATACTGGATCGCCAGGAAGTACGACGCGAGCGTGTGCTCGGGCACGTAACCGCAGGCGCCGCGATGCCCGATGACGATCGGAACGGCCTCGCTCATGGTGCGTGCATACCAGCACACCATCGGGCCACTTGCTAGACTTCGTGGGTGCTGCTGACGGAACAGGATATCTATCACTTCCGCGAGGGCACCTACTTCCGGGCCTACGAGCGGCTCGGTGCCCATGCGGATCCGGCCGGCGGCGTGACGCATTTCGCGGTGTGGGCGCCGAATGCCGAGGCCGTGTCGGTGCTCGGCGATTTCAACGGCTGGAACCGCGGCGCCCATGCTCTCGAGCCGCGCTGGGACTCCTCCGGCATCTGGCAGGGCAGCATTTCCGGGGTGGGTCGCGGCGCGCTCTACAAGTACGCCATCACTGCGCGCCACGGCGAGATGCTCGAGAAGTGCGACCCATACGGCTTCTGCACGGAGGTGCCGCCGCGCACGGCGTCGGTGGTCTGGGACCTCGCCTACCAGTGGAACGATACCGCCTGGATGAGCCGGCGCGCGCCGGCGAATGCGCTCGGGGCACCGTGGTCGATCTACGAAGTGCACCTCGGCTCCTGGCGGCGCGTGCCCGGGGATCCGCATCGCCCGCTCGGCTACCGCGAGCTTGCCGCTGCGCTCGCCGACTACGTGACCGACCTGGGCTTCACCCACGTCGAGCTCATGCCGGTGATGGAGCACCCGTTCTACGGCTCCTGGGGCTACCAGGTGACCGGCTACTTCGCCCCGAGCGCGCGCTACGGCACGCCCCAGGACTTCATGTATTTCGTCGACCACCTGCACCAGCGCGGCATCGGCGTGATTCTCGACTGGGTACCGTCGCACTTTCCGACCGACGCTCACGGCCTGGCGCGCTTCGACGGCACACACCTGTACGAGCACGCCGACCCGCGCCAGGGCTTCCACCCCGAATGGAGCAGCTCGATTTTCAACTACGGCCGTGCCGAGGTGCGCGACTTCCTCGCCAGCAACGCGCTCTTCTGGCTCGAGAAGTACCACGCGGATGCGCTGCGCGTGGATGCCGTCGCCTCGATGCTCTACCTCGACTACGGCCGGCGCGCCGGCGAGTGGATTGCCAACCGCTTCGGCGGACACGAGAACCTCGAGGCGGTGGAGTTCCTGAGGCAGCTGAATCTCGCGGTCTATCGCGATCACCCCGACACCCAGACGATCGCTGAGGAATCGACCGCCTGGCCGATGGTGTCGCGCCCGACCTATCTCGGGGGACTCGGGTTCGGCCTCAAGTGGAACATGGGCTGGATGCATGACACGCTCGAGTACTTCCAGCGGGATCCGCTGCACCGCAAGTACCACCACAGCCGCCTCACCTTCAGCCTCTGGTACGCCTTCACCGAGAACTTCGTGCTGCCGCTCTCGCACGACGAGGTGGTGCACGGCAAGGGGGCGCTGATCGGCAAGATGCCCGGCGACGAGTGGCAGCAGTTCGCAAGCCTGCGGCTGCTGTTCGGCTACATGTGGACGCACCCGGGAAAGAAGCTGCTGTTCATGGGCGGGGAGTTCGGCCAGCGCCGCGAGTGGCAGCACGACGAGAGCCTCGAGTGGCACGTGCTCGAGTACCCCCTGCACGCCGGCGTGCAGCGCTGGGTGCGCGACCTCAACCGCTTCTACCGCGCGAGCGCTGCGCTGTACGAGCTCGACTTCAGCGACGCCGGCTTTCAGTGGATCGACCGCGACGACGCGGACGTGAGCGTGATCGCGTTCCTGCGCAAGGACCGCGCCGGAGCCGCGGCGCTGGTCGCCTGCAACTTCACGCCGGTGCCGCGCGAGGGCTACCAGGTCGGCGTGCCGCTCGGCGGGCGCTGGCACGAGCGGCTGAACAGCGACGCCCGGGACTATGGCGGCAGCGGGCTCGGCAACCTGGGGGCGATCGAGGCAACCGAGGTCGCCTCGCATGGCCAGCCGTACTCGCTGTTCCTGCACCTCCCGCCGCTGGCGGTCGTGGTGCTGACGCCGCAGGAGTGAGCCGCAACCGTCAGTCAACGCAGCGGCGAATCAGGCGTTGTGCGAGGAGACACCAATGGCAAAGCCGAACCCAACGAAGCTCACGGTGACATTGCGGCAGGCGCGCGGCGTTGCCGTGCTGCTCGCCGCGGTCGCCTCGCTGGTGGCTTGTGCGACCACGGCGCAGCGCAAAGCCGCAGACGTAACTCCCGCGCGCGCCCGTTACCTCGCGTACGCCGGGCCCCCGGTGAGCTCCTTCACGTGGCTCGGCAGCTATATGGGGTGGGAAGCGGTCAGTGACGACGAGCTGGTGCTGTTCCTGAGCCCCACCAGGGCCTACTACCTCAAGGTGTGGTCGCCGTGCGGGGACCGTGGCGGGCTGCGCTGGGTCTACCACATCGGGCTGACCAAAACGACCGGCACGGTGTACACGCGCTTCGATTCGGTGATCGCGGATCGCTGGCGCTGCCCGATCTCCGAGATCCGCCCGGTGGACTGGGGCCGGATGAAAGCCGACGCACGCGCGGCACGCAAGGCGTTGCCGGCGGCCGGGGCCGCGCCCCCGCCGGGTGGGAGTCCGCAGCCGGGCGGCAGTCCGCCACCGGACGAGACTGCGCAGCCGGGCGCCAGCCCGCCGCCCAACCCGCAGTAGCGACGTCCCGCCCGCCGCGCCGGCGAATCTAGCGGTAGCCGCGCGCCTGCAGCGTGAAGAGGTGCGCGTAGCGGCCGTTGAGGCGCATCAGCTCCTCATGAGTGCCGCGCTCGACGATGTGCCCGCCGTTCAGGACCGCGATCTGATCCGCCATGCGCACCGTCGAGAAGCGGTGCGAGATGAGGATGGTGATGCGGTCGTGCGCCAGCTGGCGGAAATGCTCGAACACCTCCGACTCGGCCTGCGCGTCCATGGCGGCAGTGGGCTCATCCAGCACCAGGATATCCGCGCGCGTGCGCATGAAGGCGCGCGACAGCGCGACCTTCTGCCACTGACCGCCGGACAGCTCGCGCCCGTCGCGGAACCACTTGCCGAGCTGGGTATGGTAACCGGCGGGGAGTGTCTCGATGAACTCGCTCGCCCGGCCCTTGTTCGCCGCGGTGCGCCAGCGCACCTCGTCCTCGAAGAAGCGCTCGTCGCCGGCGCCGACGTTCTCGCCGACGCTCATCTGATAGCGGGCAAAGTCCTGGAAAATGACCCCGATGCGCTCGCGCAGCACCGCCTGGTCCCATTCCGCGAGATCCTTGCCGTCGAGGAGGATCCGCCCGCCGGTCGGCGCATACAGCCGCGTCAGGAGTTTGATGAGCGTGGTCTTGCCCGAGCCGTTCTCCCCCACCAGCGCCAGGCTCTCTCCCGGCTTGAGGTGCAACGTCACGTGGGCGAGCGCCGGCTCCTCGGCACCGGGGTAAGTGAAGCTCACATCCTCGAAGCGAATGCCGTCCGCGGGGTCCGGGCCGCGCACTGCGATGCCTGCGGACGGCGGCACTTCGGTCTCGAGGTACTCGTACAGCGTCGAGAGGTACAGGTTGTCCTCGTACATGCCCCCGACCGCGGCCAGCATTGCCGAGACCGCCGACTGCCCCTGCCGAAAGAGCGCCAGGTACATGGTCATCTGGCCGAGGGTGATCAGGCGACGCACGGTGCTGATTGCGATCCAGGCGTAGGCGCCGTAGAGCGCGGCCGTTCCAATCAGCCCGAGGAAGAATCCCCAGGCGTCGCGCCGCACGGTCAGCGCCCGGTCCTCACCGTACAGGCGCCGGAAGATGTCGCGGTAGCGCTCGAGCAGCCGGGGACCTAAACCGAATAGCTTGACCTCCTTGGCGTGGTCCTCGCGCGCGATCACCGTCTCCAGATAGATCTGCATGCGCGTCTCGGGTGAGCGCCAGCGGAACAGCCGGAAGGCGTCGCCCGAGAACTTGGCCTCGGCGACGAACGCGGGGAGCCCCGCGAGCAGCAGCACCGCGACCGCCCACGGCGAGAAATGCGCCAGCAGCACCCCGTAGCTCGCCAGCGAGATGGCGTTCTGCACCAGTCCAAAGGTGCGCGTCACGAGGCTCAGCGGCCGCGTCGAGGCCTCGCGGCGCGCGCGCGTGAGCTTGTCGTAGAACTCCGAGTCCTCGAAGTGCTGCAGCTCGAGGGTGAGCGCTTTCTCCAGGATCATGACGTTGACGCGCTGTCCGAGCTGGGCGCGCAGCAGCGACTGGCACAGCGACAGCGCGCGCTGCGCCGCCGCGATCAGCGCGACCAGCACTCCCTCGAGCGCCACCAGCTCGACGACGCGCGCGGCATCGCCCCCCGAGCGCATCGCGGCCACGACGGCGTCGACGATCAACGAGCCGACGTAGGCGACCGAAGCCGGCAGCACACCGGCGAGCAGGGTGAACACCCCGAGCGCCACGGTGAGCGCGCGGCTGGTGCTCCACACCAGCTCGAGCGCCCGCCGGCTGTAGCGGAACACGCCGAAGAATCCCCGCAGGGACAGCGTCTCGGGGGAGCCGGCGGTCGCGCCGGCGGAGCGCGGCGGATGAGTCGCGGTCGCCATCTAGGCGCGGGGCTCCGGGGGCAGCGTCACGCGGGTGATGAGGCGCGAGCCGCGGCGGAAGAACACGTAGCTGTAGATCCACGAGATCAGTACCACGACGCGGTTGCGGAAGCCGATCAGCACCACCAGGTGCAGCGCCATCCACGCGAACCAGGCCGTGAGTCCCCCGAAGCGCAGCCGGCCGAGCTCGACCACGGCGCGCGACTTGCCGACGGTCGCCGCCGAGCCCTTATCGCGATACTGAAAGGGCGCCGCGCGCGCCGACCCCTCACCGCGCACCTCCGCATCGATCAGTCGTGCGACGTAGCGCCCCATCTGCAGCGCACCCTGAGAGACGCCGGGCACGGCTTGACCGCTGGTCCCATCGAGGAGCCAGGCGGCATCGCCGATCACGAACGCCTCGGGGTGTCCCGGCACGGAGCAATCGGGTGCCACCGCCACGCGGCCGCCGGGACGCAGGGGCACGCCCAGGGCGGCGGTCACCGGCGCGGCGCGCACGCCGGCCGCCCAGATGACGTTGTAACCGCGCAGTCGTTCGCCGTTCACTTCCACCCCGTCGGCGAACACCTCGGTCACGCGCTCATTGAGCCGCACCTCGACCCCGAGACTGCGCAGCTGTGCGAGCGCCCGCGCCGAGGAGTCCGGGTGCAGCGCCGGCAGAAGCCGCGCGCCCGCCTCGATGAGCACCACGCGCGCATGGCGGGTGTCCGCCACGCGGTAGTCGCGCGGGATCACATCGACGGCCAGCTCTTTGATGGCGCCGGCCAGCTCGACCCCGGTTGGTCCCGCGCCGACGATGATGAAGGTGAGGTGTGCGGCGCGCTCGACCGGGTCGGGCTCGATCTCCGCGATCTCGAACGAGCGCAGCATGCGCGAGCGGATGAAGGTGGCCTCCTCGATCTCCTTCATGCCCGGCGCGTGCTGCCGCCACTCGTCGTGCCCGAAGTAGTTATCGATCGCGCCGGGCGCGAGGATCAGGTAATCGTAGGCAATCCGTTCCTCGCCGGCGTACAGGCAGCGCGCGGCGAGCTCGATGCGCCGCACCTCGGCGAGCATCACTCGCGCGTTCTGCTGGTGGCGCAGGATGGTGCGGATCGGCTGGGCGATGTCGGCGGGCGCCAGTGCCGCCGAGGCCACCTGGTAGAGCAGCGGCTGAAACAGGTGATAGTTGTTGCGGTCGATGACCAGCACCTCGACCGGCGAGCGCGCCAGCGCGCGTACGGCGAACAACCCGCCGAAACCGCACCCGACGATCACGACTCGCTTGATTTGGGCCGGCAACACGCCCTCCGCAACTGCACGGGTCACGGGACCCGATCTGGGGGCGATTATCGGCTGAAGCAACCGCTAGTCGCGCGCCTCGGCGCTGATGCGCTCGCACAGGCTCGCGATCCACGCCTCGCACATCCTCACCGCCTCATCGGGACGGAAGGCGCTCGGCTGCAGGCACCATTGCAGCCATAGGCCGTCGAGGAGCGCCGTCAGGCCGATTGCCGCGCGGCGCAGCTCGCCGGCTGCCGCCGGCACGCCGCGGCGGACCCGGCGCCGCTTGCCGGCGCCCGCCTCCGCGAGCAGCTCCGCCAGCAGACCGCGCACCAAGCGGACGTAGTCCTGATGGGTCTCGTGCTGCACCCGCTGGATGGAGCGCGAGTGACGGTACATGCCCCAGAACACCACCCACACGGCGAGCGTGTCGGCATCGAGATTCGGCGCCGCGAAGGAGGCCTGGAGGAAGGCGCGCATGCGCGCCGGGGGAGATTCCGGCGCCTGCGCCACCGCGGCCTGCATGCCGCCGACGAGCTGCGCATTGAAGTGCCGGTAGGCGGCGGCGACCAGCTCGTTCTTGTTGGGGAAGTGGTGATTGATGAGGCCGACCGAGACGGCCGCCTGGGCGCTGATGGTGCGGATCGAGAGCCCGTCGTGACCGAAGCGCTTCAGGCACTCGATGGTGGCTTCAATGAGCGCGAGGCGCCGCTCCGCCGGCAGCCGCCGCTTGAAACGCGGGGCGCGGCGCGGCGCGCTCACGCCGCCCGCCGGCGCAGCCGCCCGCGGCGGAAGTCGGCGAGCACCTCGCGCGCCGCGTTGTGGCCCGGTGCCCCCGTTACGCCGCCTCCGGGATGGGTGCCCGCGCCGCACATGTAGAGTCCGACGAGCGGCCCGCGGTAGTTGCCGTAGCCGAGCATCGGCCGGGCGGAAAACAGCTGATCGAGGCTGAGCGCACCGTGGAAGATGTCGCCGCCCACCAGCCCGAAGGTGCGCTCGAGGTCGAGCGGGCTCATGATCTGGCGCCCGAGCACTGCCGCCTTGAAGTTCGGCGCGTAGCGGTTGACGGTCTCGATCATGAGATCGGCGACCGTGTCGCGGTGCGTGTCCCAGGACGCGCCATCCGGCAGCGTCGGCGCCACGTGCTGGCAGAACAGGCTCGCGACGTGCTGCCCGGGCGGAGCGAGCGAGTCGTCGAGGGTGGACGGGATCACCATCTCGACGATGGGAAAGCGCGACCAGCCGTAGGAGCGCGCGTCGAAGTAGGCCCGCTCCATGTAGCCGAGCGTCGGCGCGATGATGATGCCGGCGGTGTGGTGGTCGGCGCACTGCCGTCCCGGCAGGCAGGTGAAATCCGGCAGCTCGGCGAGCGCGACATTCATGCGGAACGTGCCCGAGCCGCAGCGCCAGTGACTGATCTGCTCGCGAAACTCCTCGGGCAGCGTTCCGGCGCCGAACAGCTTGAGGTAGAGGAGCTTCGGGTTGAGGTTGGAGATGACGGCCGCAGCGCGCAGCGTCTCGCCGGACTCGGTGACCGCCCCCACCGCACGCCCGCCCTCGACCAGCACCTCGCGGACCGGCGTGCCGACGCGGATGACCGCCCCGCGCGCCGTGGCCGCGCGCGCCATCGCCTGGGTGATGGCGCCCATGCCGCCGATGGCGTGACCCCAGACCCCGCGCTTGCCGTTCACCTCGCCAAACACGTGGTGCAGCAGCACGTACGCCGAGCCCGGGGTGTAGGGGCTTGCGTAGTTGCCGACCACGCCGTCGAAGCCGTACACGGCCTTGATCGGATCGCTCTCGAACCAGTTGTCGAGGTAGTCGCCGGCGGACATGGCAAAGAGCGCGAGCAGCTCGCGCCTGAGCGGCATGTCGAGCCGCCGCAGGCGGCCGCCGACTTTGGCGGCGCGCACCAGCTCCGGCAACGCCGTGCGCCAGCTGCCGGCCACCGCGTTCGGCGGCGTCGTCAGCACCATGTCGCGCAGCACGTCCGCGATCGCATCCAGCCGCTCGCCGTAGCCGGTGAGCCGCGCGGCATCGCGCGCCGAGAAGCGCGCCACCTCGCTTTGCGTCCGCCCGGGACCGGTGAGCAGATAGTCGCCGCCGTCGGTGGGCAGGAAGTTGGCGCAGCGCCGCTCGACCACGCGCAGTCCGTGCCCATTGAGGTCGAGATCGGTGATCACCTTGGGATTGAGGAGCGAGACCGTGTAGGCGGCCACGGAGTTACGAAACCCCGGATGAAACTCCTCGGTGACCGCAGCCCCACCCACGACGTCGCGTCGCTCGAGCACCGTGACCGAGAGCCCGGCGCCGGCCAGGTACGCCGCGCACACCAGGCCGTTGTGCCCGCCGCCGATGATCAGCGCATCGCAGCGCGCGCCCGCGGCGCGCTCAGGCACGGTTCCAGCCCCGCGCCGGCGGCTGCGGCAGGGCGCTCTCGGGAATGAGGCCGCGCATGCGGCGCGCGAAGCTGCGCAGGCACACCTCGCCGTGACTCAGCGGGCCCATGGTGTAGCTGCTCGAGGCCATGCCGGCTTGCACCCGCTCGATCAGCGCCTTGTCCTCGAGGCTCACGCGGCGGTTGATGCGCCAGTTGAGATAGCGCGCGGCGCGCATCTCGCGGCGAGTGTCCGGATGCACGTAGGCGATCTCGCGAATCAGCGTCTCGGTGGGCGAGACCGGCAGGAACTGCATGAAATCGATCTGGTCCGGATAGATGTCGAAGGCGACATTCGGCCAGAGCTTGAAGTAGGTCCACAGCCGCTGCCGCTCGGGCGGCAGCCCCGGCACCTCGGGCAACAGCCGCTGATAGAGGCGCTCGGACCAGTTGCTCGAGGGCACATCGCGCAGCTGTCCCCACATCTTGTCGATCCAGGGCTGCGCCTCGATGCCGTAGCCGCGGCCGAACAGGCGCGTGAGCCCGGGGTGCGCCACGTTGATGTGCAGGCCATCGGAGTAGTTGTCGGCGACGTTCTTCCAGTTGACGGGCCGCGGGCGCAGCGACACCCGCCCCTGCGGCACCAGCTCCTCGAAGCGGTAGGCGGCGAGCTCGTGCGCGTAGGGCGCGGCCATCTCGCGCACGCTCGGCAGTCCCGGCGCCAGGCGCACGAAGATGAAGCCCATGAAGATCTCGTGCTCGAGGGGCACCAGCCCGTGGCGCGCGGTGTCGAGCCCCGGGAAGGCATCGCGGCCCGGCACGCTCACCAGGCGGCCGTCGAGCGCGTACGTCCAGGCGTGGTACGGGCAGGTGATGCGCCGGCCGCAGTGCCCGCGCGGGCCGTCGAGCAGCCGGGAGGCGCGGTGCCGGCAGACGTTGTTGAAGGCGCGCACCGCCCCGTTCCCATCGCGCAGCACCACCACCGATTCGCCGAGGAACTCGAAAGTGTGGAAGTCCCCGGGTCGCGGCACGTCGCTGGTGTGACACACCACCTGCCAGCTGCTGCGGAACACCGCCTGACGTTCGCGCTCGAAAAATTCCGCATCGCGGTATATCCAGGCGGGTAAGCTCAGATTATCCGCAGCGGCGGGGGCCACCGGGTCGACTCGTTGCAGGGGCGTGGGCTTCATGGGGAGTGCGCCTGGCTGATGAGGGCGACGCGCATCGCGGCGCGTCCGCACGCTGTTGAACGATCGTACAACAAGACGAGCAGCCCCCGCAAGATCGGCCCCCCTCCCCGCCACCAACCTGAGGTCTGTGGAATGGATATCGCGCATCTGGTCCAGTCGTCGCTCGCGCCGGTATTCCTGCTGTCGGGAATCGCCGCCACGCTCGGCGTGCTGACCGGTCGTCTCGCGCGAGCGGTGGATCGCGCTCGCCGGCTCGAGGAGCAGCTGACGGCGCATCCGGGCAGCCAGGAGGCGCTGCGGGCGGATCTCGCCGTGCTGGCGCGCCGCGCCCGCTACATCAACGCCGCGATCTCGCTGTGCGCCATCGCCGCACTGCTGGTGGCGCTGGTGGTGGTCGGACTGTTCGCCAACGCCTTTACCGGGATCCGGCTCGAGGGCACGATCGCGCTGCTGTTCGTCGGCGCGATGGTGTGTCTGTCGGCGGCCTTCATCGCGTTCTTCATCGAGGTGCGGGTGGCGATCGGCGCGCTGCGCATCGGGCTGCACCACCTGCCCAAAGGCCCTTCCGCTTCCAAATCAGATAGTTAACGACGTCTTCGACACCGGTTCGAGCGTTCTGCTACCCTGCGCACCCTTTTTCAGGGCCGCTTCAGCGGACGCGGGGAGCTTCGGCACCCGCGCCTGCCTGGGCGCACCTCATGAACCGCCCGATCCGCAACATCGCCATCATCGCGCACGTCGACCACGGCAAGACCACGCTGGTCGACTGTCTGCTGAAGCAGTCCGGCACGTTCGCCGCCCATGAGCGTCCGGGCGAGCGCATCATGGATTCCAACGACATCGAGCGCGAGCGCGGTATCACCATTCTCGCCAAGAACTGCGCCATCGAGTACGGTGGCACGCGCATCAACATCGTCGACACGCCCGGGCACGCCGACTTCGGCGGCGAGGTCGAGCGCGTGCTGTCCATGGTCGACGGCGTGCTGCTGCTGGTGGACGCGGTCGAGGGCCCGATGCCGCAGACGCGCTTCGTGACACGCAAGGCGCTCGCGCAGGGCCTGAAGGCGATCGTCGTGGTCAACAAGATCGATCGGCCGGGCAGCCGTCCGGGCTGGGTCGTCGACCGGACGTTCGACCTGTTCGACCGGCTCGGCGCCAGCGATGCACAGCTCGACTTCCCGGTCATATATGCCTCGGCGCTGCAGGGCTGGGCCAGCACCGACCACACCGAGCGCCGCCCGGACATGACCGCGCTGTTCGAGGCGATCCTCACCTACGTGCCGCCGCCGCCCGCCGAGGCCGATCTGCCGCTGCAGCTGCAGATCTCGACGCTCGACTACAACTCGTACGTCGGCCGCATCGGCATCGGGCGCATCCGCCGCGGCGCGGTGCGGCCCGGCGAGAACGTCGCACTGCGCTACGGCAACGAGGAGCGGGGAGTCGCCAGGATCGGCCAGGTCCTCACCTTCTCGGGCCTCGAGCGCCGCCCGGTGGAGGAGGCGAGCGCCGGCGACATCGTTGCCGTCACCGGGATCGAAGAGATCAACATCGGGGTCACCGTGTGCGACGCCGAGCACCCACAGGGCCTGCCGCCGATCGCGGTGGATGAGCCGACGCTCGCCATGAACTTCCAGGTCAACACCTCACCGCTCGCCGGGCGCGAAGGCAAGTTCGTCACCAGCCGGCAGATCCGCGAGCGGCTATACCGCGAGCTGCAGAGCAACGTGGCGCTGCGGGTGGAGGACACCGACGAGCCGGACGTGTTGCGGGTCGCCGGGCGCGGCGAGCTGCACCTCACCATCCTCATCGAGAACATGCGCCGCGAGGGCTACGAGCTCGCGGTGGGCCGCCCGCAGGTCCTGACCAAGATCGTCGACGGCGAGGTGCACGAGCCCTACGAGGCGCTGACCGTCGATATCGAAGCCGCGCACCAGGGCGCGGTGATGGAGGCGCTCGGCGGCCGCCGCGCCGACCTCGGCGACATGAGCGTCGACGACAACGGGCGCGTGCGGCTCGACTACCGGGTGCCGGCGCGCGGGCTGATCGGCTTCCAGGGCGAGTTCCTGACGCTGACGCGCGGCAACGGACTCATGAGCCACATCTTCGACGGCTTCGCCCCCGTGAAGGGCGATATTCCCGAGCGCCATAACGGCGTGCTGGTCAGTAACGAGAACGGCGTGGCGGTCGCTTATGCGCTCTTCAGCCTGCAGGAGCGCGGCCGACTGTTCGTGAGCCCGGGCGAGAAGCTCTACGAGGGCATGATCATCGGCATCCACAGCCGCGACAATGACCTGGTGGTGAACCCGATCCGCACCAAGAAGCTCACCAACATCCGCGCCGCCGGCAAGGACGATGCCATCCTGCTGACGCCGCCGATTCCGCTCACCCTCGAGTACGCGGTGGAATTCATCGCCGACGACGAGCTGGTCGAGGTCACGCCGGTGTCGATCCGCATCCGCAAGCGCCGCCTCAAGGAACAGGAGCGCAAGCGGGCGGCGCGCGCCGATGCGGCCGCCACCGCCTGAGCTCGGCCTCCTTCCTCAAGTCTCAGGGTCGGGCATGCCTATGAAGCGCAGGAACTCCGCGCGGGTGCGCGCGTCGCTCCTGAAGGTGCCGGTCATGCGGCTGGTGATCATCGACACGCCGCGCTTGTGCACACCGCGGGTGGTCATGCACTCGTGCACGGCGTCGATGACCACGCCCACGCCGCGCGGCTTGAGCACCTCGGTGATGCAGTCGGCGATCTGCGCGGTGAGTTTCTCCTGTACCTGGAAGCGCCGCGCGTAGCCGTCGACCACGCGCGCGAGCTTGCTGATGCCGACCACCTTGTCGCCGGGCAGATAGCCGATGTACACCCGCCCGATGATGGGCGCCATGTGATGCTCACAGTGCGACTCGAAGGAGATGTCGCGCAGCACGATCATCTCGTCGTAACCGCCGACTTCCTCGAAGGTGCGCCGCAGGTACGCCGCCGGATCGATCCGGTAGCCCGAGAACCAGTCGTGGTAGGCGTCCAGCACGCGCTGCGGCGTGTCGCGCAGTCCCTCGCGCCGCGGGTCTTCCCCGGCCCAGGTCAGCAGAGTGCGCACCGCGGCTTCCGCGGCGCGACGTGAGACCTTAGATCGCGCTCCGGCCATGCATATCCTCTCTGTCGGGTCGCCCGCCAGCTACTCGGGTCCCGCGCAGTGTATCAGTGAGCGAAGTGCATCAGCCCGAGAGTGACCAGCAGGCTGCAGGCGCCGACCAGCGTCGCCACCGCGAGGCCGGCGGCGAGCGGCCGCCAGCCGATACGCCACATGTCGGCAAAGGCCACCGACAGTCCGACCGCGGTCATGCCGCAGGTGAGGAACAGGTCGGATGCGCTGTAGCCGGTGTTGACCACGGCCTGCCACAGCGGGCTCGAGTGCAGCAGGGTATCGCCGGCGGTACGCACCACGATGAAGCCGACGAAAGCGAGCACGAACAGCGGCACCAGCCGCGGGTGCGGCGCGAGCCCGTGCGGGTGCGCGCCGTGCGCGTCGCTCTCGTGCGCCTCAGCGACGGCATTGCGGCGCGCGAACCACGCGGCGGCGGGAATCAACACCGCGATCGAGAGGTTGCGCAGCAGCTTGGCGACGCTCGCCGCCGCCAGCGCCACCGGCGCATGCGCCTGCTGCGAGTACATGAGCGCCGCGCCGATCACCTGCGAGGTATCGTGGATGGCCGTGCCGAGAAAGATGCCGGCGTGCACGGGCGAGGCCGCGAAGAAATGTCCCGCCAGCCACGGGTAGCACAGCATCGCCGCACAGCCGAACAGCACGACGCAGGTCACCGCAAACGCCGTCTCAGCGTGACGCGCGCGGATCACCGGCGATATGGCGACCACCGCCGTACACCCGCAGACCGCCGTGCCGATCGCGAGCAGCATTCCGAGGCGCCGCGGCACGCCGAGCAGCCGCGCGATGCCGATGCCGGCCAGCAGGGCGACGGTCAGACAGCTGAGCGCCACTGGCAGTGCGGTCGCGGCGATCGAGGTCGCGCCTGCGAGGGTAAGGCGCAGTCCCACGAGCGCGATGCCGGTACGCAGCAGCTGGTGCATCGCCCAGCGCAGGCCGCTCACCGCCCAAGCCGGAACGCCCAGGGTGTTGCGCCAGAGCATGCCGAGGACCACGGCGCACATCACCGGGCTCAGCGGGAATGGGGGCAGTCCCGCGGCGCCGTGGGCCAGCACCGCGGCGACGCCGCGGGCGGCGAACGCGAGCGCGATGGCAACGGCGACGCCGGGCGCGGCCTGCCGCAGCGGGGCCCAGAGGGGAAGAAAGGCCCGCGGCGCGCCCGGCACGGGGTTCAGGAAGTCAGGCGCTCGTTGCCCGCGATCGGCTGCGGCTGCGCGCGGCGGCCGGTGATCATGCGTTCGTTGAGCTCGGCAATCGCACGGCTGCCGGTATGCACGAAGAGGAAGGGCAGCACGGCGTGCGCCAGGCAGGCGAGCCCGGCGGCGATCATCCGCAGTCCGAAACAGGCGGCATGCCCCATGTGCTCGGTGTAGGTCTCGCCGACCGAGGCGGGATGCTCACTGAAGGCGCGGATCGGGTCCACGGGTCCATCCTACCGAGCCTGCCCGGCTACGCGGTTGCAAAGGTATGGCAAACGCCCTCCCCTTGAGCAACAATGTTGCGCGTCAGGCCATTTAGTTGAGATTTTGTTCCATGGACAAGCTGGACGCCAGAATCCTGGAGCTGCTGCAGGGCAACGGCGAGCTGACCGCGGCCGAGGTCGCCGACCGCGTCGGCCTTTCCAAGGCCCCGTGCTGGCGCCGCATTCAGAAGCTGCAGAACGAAGGGGTGATCCGCCGGACGGTGGCGCTGCTCGATGCGCATGCGCTCAATGTCAGCACAACGGTGTTCGTGACCATCAAGACCGCGAACCACAGCGAGGCATGGTTCGCGAAGTTCGTGGGGGCGGTGCGCGACATCCCGGAGGTCACCGAGATTCACCGCATGAGCGGCGACGTCGACTACCTGATCCGGATCGTGGTGCCCGATATCGACGCCTACGACGCGGTCTACAAGCGCCTGATCGCGGCGGTGGACTTCCTCGATGTGAGTGCCAGCTTCGCGCTCGAGACCATCAAGTCGACCACCGCGCTGCCGCTGTGCTACCTGAAGCTCGAGTAGACGCCTCGAGTGAGGCTCGAGCAGGCCGCGCCCTTCACTTGCCTTGCGGACCGCGCGTCGCCGCGACCGGCGGCGCGACCGGAGCGGCACTGTTCTCGCGGACGATCTCGGCAATGCGCTTACCAATCGCGCCGAGGTCGGTGTCGTAGGCGCTGGTGGTCAGCACCGGCTCGCGGCGCGGAGCGGGCGCGAGCTGACTGCCGGAGGCGTCGTGCACGTCCACCGTCACGTGCATCGACAGCCCGATCCGCAGCGGATGCTCGGCGAGCTCGCTCGGCTCCATTGCGATGCGCACCGCCAGGCGCTGCACCACCTTGATCCAGTTGCCGGTGGCATTCTGCGCCGGCAGCAGCGCGAAGGCGGCGCCGGTTCCCATCCCGAGCCCCTCGACGCGACCGTGGTACTTCACGCGGCCGCCGTAGAGATCCGCGGTCACCTCGACCGGCTGTCCGATGCGCATGTTACGCAGCTGCACTTCCTTGAAGTTGGCGTCGATCCACACGTGCTCGAGCGGCACGATGCTCATGAGCGGGTTGCCGGGCGAGATACGCTCGCCGAGCTCGGTGCCGCGGCGCGCGACGTAGCCGCTCACGGGTGAGCGCACGGTGGTGCGCTGCAGATTGAGCCAGGCGCGCTCCACCTGGGTGGCGGCGGCCTGCACGTCAGGGTTGTCGGCGACCCCGGTGCGCCCGACCAGCGCGACGCTGGCCGCGAGGTTCTTCTGCGCCGCGGTCAGCGCATCGCGCGCGGCATTTACCGCATCACGGGCGTGCCCGAGCTCCTCGCCCGAGACCGCGCCGGAGCTGCCGAGGCGCTGGCGCCTGGCGAGATCGCTCTGCGCCGCCTGCAGATCGGTCGTGCGCTGCTGCGCGGCTGCCTCGATCGCGCGCGTGAAGGCGTTGTTGCGTGCAGCGATCGCCGAGGCCAGCGCCACGGCCCAGATCTGGCGCTCGCTCAAGCCTGGCGCGCCCTCGCGTGTCAGTACGCTGCCGAGGTTGAGCTTCAGATCGCGCGCATAATCCGGGATGGAATCGCGGATCAGATCCAGTGTCGTGGGCTGCATCTTCAGGCTGCCTTGAGGGTGTCTTGACCCTTCTGCCAGTTGCAGGGGCACAGCTCATCGGTCTGCAGCGCATCGAGCACGCGCAGTACCTCCGCGGGGTTGCGGCCCACTGACAGGTCGGTCACGTAGATGAAACGAATCACGCCCTGCGGATCGACGATATAGG
>Ga0209007_1000197_pt1 | contig 32745 bp, 27 predicted proteins | sample JacPinW_OM1H0_O2_FD_187961 | JGI IMG/M metagenome (GOLD analysis project Ga0209007, IMG submission 187961) | Forest soil microbial communities from Algoma, Ontario, Canada - Jack Pine, Ontario site 1_JW_OM1H0_O2 (SPAdes) (version 2) | ecosystem: Environmental > Terrestrial > Soil > Boreal... | reverse complement strand
GCGTGCTCGCGCGTCTCGCGGAAAGTGACCTCGGGCCAGCGCTCGAGGGTGAGCTCGAGATTGACGCGTGAGGGCGCGAGATAGACCAGCGCGCCGGCATGGTCGAGAGCCAGCTGGTCGTGGGCGCGCTGGCGGAATTCCTCCAGCTTCTGCGGCTTCGAGCTCTCGACCCAGCGTGCCGTGTACACCCCCACCGGGTCGAACACGCACTGCACGCCGTATTCGTCCTGCAGCCGGAACGCCACCACCTCGAACTGCAGCTGTCCCACCGCTCCCAGGATCATCTCGTTGTTGCGCAGCGGCCGGAACAGCTGCGTGGCGCCCTCCTCGCACAGCTGCGACAACCCCTTCTGCAGCGCCTTGGCCCGCAGCGGGTCCTTGAGCACGGCACGGCGGAACATCTCGGGCGCGAAGTTCGGCACGCCGGTGAAGGTGAGCCGCTCGCCCTGGGTGAAGGTATCGCCTATGTTGATGGTGCCGTGGTTGTGCAAGCCGATGATGTCGCCCGCAAAGGCTTCCTCGGCCTGGGCGCGCTCGGCGGCCATGAAGGTGAGCGCGTCCGAGACCCGCACCTCCTTGCCGAGCCGCGCGTGATAGAGGCGCATGCCGCGGGCATAGCGCCCCGAGCACAGTCGCAGGAACGCAATGCGGTCACGGTGGCCCGGATCCATGTTGGCCTGGATCTTGAACACGAAGCCGGTGAGCGCCGGCTCGAGCGGCTCGACGACCCGCTGGCGCGCGACCCGCGGCAGCGGGCCGGGAGCCTCGGCGACGAACGCCGCGAGCAGCTCCTCGACGCCGAAGTTATTGATCGCCGAGCCGAAGAACACCGGCGTCTGCCGCCCGGCGCGGTACGCGGCCGGGTCGAACGCATGGGTCGCGCCCCTGACGAGCTCGATCTCCGCAGCGAAGGCCTCGCGCAAGTCGCCCAGGAACTCGCGCGCCGCAGCGCTCGCGAGCCCGTCGATGGTGCGGTTCTCGCCCACGCGGCCGCGCTCGCCGGCCGAGTACACGTAGATGCGGTCCTCGGCGAGGTGATAGATCCCGCGCAGCTCGCGTCCCATGCCGACCGGCCAGGTGACCGGCGCGGTGCCGATGCGCAGCACGCTCTCGATCTCGTCCAGCAGCTCGATCGGCGGCCGGCCGTCGCGGTCGAGCTTGTTGATGAAGGTCATGATCGGCGTGTCGCGCAGCCGGCACACCTCCATCAGCTTGATGGTCCGCTCCTCGACGCCCTTGGCACAGTCGATGACCATGAGCGCCGAGTCGACCGCGGTCAGCGTGCGGTAGGTGTCCTCGGAGAAATCCTCGTGGCCCGGTGTATCGAGCAGGTTCACCACGCGCTCGCGGTAGGGGAACTGCATCACCGAGGAGGTGACCGAGATACCGCGCTGCTGCTCGAGACGCATCCAGTCGGAGGTCGCATGGCGCGCGGCCTTGCGTCCCTTGACCGTGCCGGCCATCTGGATCGCACCGCCGAACAGCAGCAGCTTCTCGGTGAGGGTGGTCTTGCCGGCGTCGGGGTGCGAGATGATCGCGAAGGTCCGCCGCCGCCGGATCTCGGCAGGCAGGTCACTCATGTCGCCGCCGGGCGCGTCAGCCGGCGGGTGCGCCGGAGGCTCGCAGTGCGAGCCTGAACACGGCCGCATCCTCGCGGCCGCCGACCGCCTGGTAGTAGCCGCGTCGCATGCCCACCTGTACGAAACCGCAAGCCAGGTACAGCCGGATGGCCGCGGTGTTGGAAGGGCGTACCTCGAGAAACGCCTCGCTCATGCCCGCCTCCAGCGCGCGCTCGAGCAGCGAGCGCAGCAGCCGCTTGCCCACTCCGCGGCAGCGCATCGCCTCGGCGACGCACAGGTTGAGGACGTGCGCCTCGCCGGCCCCGGCGCTCATGACGCCGTAGGCGAGCAGCTGACGTTCCAGCGCCACCACGCGGCAGGTGTAACCGACCCGCAGACAGTCGCGAAAGATGCCCTCGCTCCAGGGAAACTGGTACGAGGCGCGCTCGACCGCCACCACCTCGCTGAGGTCGCCGACGCGCATCGGGCGGATCTGCAGTTCCGGGGCGGAAGAGAGCAGCTCAGGAGCGGTTGCCATGGATAGCGGCGCCTGCGGTCAGGGGTACGGTCATTTGTGCGGTGAGTTGTTGGAATACGTTGCGGGCAAACTTCAGGTCCTCCCACGCCTTGCGCTTGTCCCCGGGGGTGCGCAACAGGTAGGCGGGATGATACGTCACGACCAGTGGTGTGTTCAGCTCGCCGAAGTGGTGCACCCGCCCGCGCAGCCGTGCGAGCGAGGTATCGGTCGCGAGCAGGTTCTGCGCCGCGATGCGCCCGACCGCGAGGATCAGCCGCGGCTGCAGCAGCGCGATCTGGCGCAGCAGGTACGGCAGGCAGGCGGCGACCTCCTCCGGCTTCGGGTCGCGGTTGCCGGGCGGCCGGCTCTTGAGCACGTTGGCAATGTAGACGTTGCGGCTGCGGTCGAGGCCGATGGCGGCCAGCATTTTGTCGAGCAGCTGACCGGCGACGCCCACGAACGGCTCGCCGCGCCGGTCCTCCTCGGCCCCCGGGGCTTCGCCGATTACCAGCCAGTCGGCGCGCTGCGGCCCGACACCGAGCACGCCCTGCGTACGCGTCGCATGCAGCGGGCAGCGAGTACAGCTCATGACCTCGTTCCGCAGCCCGTTCCAGCGCGCCGCCAGCTCCGCGGCCGGGAGCTGCTGCGCCGCGGGCGCGCCGCGGCTGCGCGGCACCCACAGGTCGATGCCGATCGCTCCGAGATACTGCGCGCGCGTGTGCCGGTCCATGTGAGCCGCTCACGCGCCCGCGGGCGGCGGCGGGCCGCGCGTCAGGCGCCGGATGCGCCGCCCCACCCACAGCGTCGGCGCCGACAGCGCATACACGCCGAACATCGACAGCAGCATCGTCGGCGGGTCGATGGCGATCAGCACGAAGAACAGCGGCACCAGCACCATGTAGACGAACTTGATGCGGCGATCGAGATTGAACTGCTTGAAGCTCGGATAACCGAAGCGGCTCACCATCAGCGCTCCGGCGCTCGCGGTGACTGCGAACGCCAGGATCAGCCCGGTGAGACCGGGCTCGTGCCATTCGCTGAAGAACCAGACGAAAGCGGCCACGATCGCCGCCGCGGATGGGCTCGGCAGCCCCTCGAAATAACGCTTGTCGGCGCTCGCCGCGCGCGCATTGAAGCGCGCCAGCCGCAGCGCCGCCGCCACCGCGTAGAAGAAGCACGCCAGCCAGCCGAAGCGCCCCCACGCGTGCCCGAACTCGGCGATGCGCACCACGCCCCACTGATAGGCGACGATGGCCGGCGCCAGCCCGAACGCCACCATGTCGGCGAGGCTGTCGTACTCCTTGCCGAAGGAGCTTTCGGTGCGGGTCAGGCGGGCGATGCGCCCGTCGAGCGTGTCGAAGATCATGGCCACGAACACGGCCATGCCGGCGGGCTCGAAATGATGGTCGATCGCCGCGACCACCGCGTAGAACCCCGAGAACAGGCAAACTGTCGTCAGCAGGTTCGGCAGCAGATAGATGGCCCGGCCGCGAGGCCGGACGACATCATCCTGGGTGGGCGTTTCCACGCTATACAAGGCTCGGTTCGCTTGGTAAGTGCGCGCTGACCTGCTGCGCCAGGCGATTTCAGAGCGGCCATCTTATCAGGGGCCTCCTGCTAAGATGCCAGCTCGTTGATTTTCAACCCCAAAGGCCAGTGCCCGCATGCGGCTGTCGCAGTATCCGATCAACACCACCAAGGAGACCCCCGCAGAGGCTGAGATCATCAGCCACCAGCTGATGCTGCGCGCGGGGCTCATCCGGCGGCTCGCGGCCGGACTTTACAGCTGGCTGCCGATGGGCCTGCGCTCGTTGCAGAAAGTCGAACGCATCGTCCGCGAGGAGATGAACCGCGCCGGCGCGTTCGAGCTGGTGATGCCGGTGGTCCAGCCGGCGGAGCTGTGGCAGGAGTCGGGGCGCTGGACCGAGTACGGACCGGAGCTGCTGCGCATCAAGGACCGCCACCAGCGCGATTTCGTCGCCGGCCCGACCCATGAGGAGGTGATCACCGACATCGCGCGGCGCGAGCTCAGGAGCTACCGCCAGCTGCCGGTGAATTTCTACCAGATCCAGACCAAGTTCCGCGACGAGGTGCGGCCGCGCTTCGGCGTCATGCGCGCGCGCGAATTCATCATGAAGGACGCCTACTCCTTCCACCTCGACGAGCAGTCGCTGCGCGAGGGCTATCGCGCCATGTACGACGCCTACACCCGCATCTTCACGCGCACCGGACTCACCTTCCGCGCGGTGCGCGCCCACTCCGGGGCGATCGGCGGCGACGTCTCGCAGGAGTTCCACGTGCTCGCGGCGTCCGGCGAGGATGCGATCGTGTTCTCCGACGGCGACGATTACGCCGCGAGTCTCGAGGCCGCCGCGGCGGTGCCGCCGCCCGGCGCGCGGCCCGCTCCGCACGAGCCGCTGCGCCGCGTGTCGACCCCGGGCGTGCGCACCATCGCGCAGCTGGCGCAGTTCCTCGGGATCGAGCCGGCGCGCTGCGTGAAGACCCTGATCGTCGACGGTCAGAACGATGAGGTCGTGGCGCTGGTGCTGCGCGGCGACCACGAGCTGAACGCCGTCAAGGCGCAGAAGCTCCCCGGCGTCCTTAGCCCCCTGCGGATGACGAGCCCCGAGCGGGTACGCGCGGCGACCGCCACCGACCCGGGCTCGGTGGGTCCGGTCGGCCTCAAGTGCCGCGTGTACGCCGATCACAGCGCGCTCGCGCTCGCCGATTTCGTCTGCGGCGCGAACGCGCACGACGAGCACCTCACCGGCGTGAACTGGGACCGCGACGTGCAGCAGGTCACGGCCGCCGACCTGCGCAACGTCGTGGAAGGCGACCCGAGCCCTACCGGCAAGGGACGACTGAAGCTCGCCCGTGGCATCGAGGTCGGCCATATCTTCCAGCTCGGCAGGAAGTACAGCGAGCCCATGAAGGCGCTGGTGCTCGATGAGGCCGGCCGCGAGACCGCGCTCTACATGGGCTGCTACGGCATAGGTGTGACGCGCATCGTGGCCGCGGCTATCGAGCAGAATCACGATGAGCGCGGCATCATCTGGCCGGATCCGATCGCGCCCTTCCAGCTCGTCCTGGTTGCTCTCAACCTGCAGAAGTCCGCCCGTGTCCGTGAAGTCTCCGACCGGCTGTACGCCGAGCTCACTGCCGCCGGCATCGAGGTGCTGTACGACGACCGCGACGCCCGCCCGGGCGTCAAGTTCGCCGACGCCGAGCTCCTCGGCATCCCGCACCGCCTGGTGGTGGCCGAGCGCGGCCTGGAGGCGGGCCGGCTCGAATACCGCGCGCGCCGTGACAGCGCCAGCACCGAGTTTCCCCAGGACGAGGCACTCGCCTTCATGCGCGGGCGCCTCGGCGGCTGAGTCGCCCGCGGTGCAGCGCGCAGCCGCACTGCCCGGCGCCCTGTTTGCCGCGCTCGCCCTGCTGCTCGCGGGCGCCGCGGGTGCCGACCAGCAGCGCGACCCGCAGCTGCAGGCCGTCGTGGCGCATGCGATCGCCCAGGCCGAGTGTTTCACCGACCAGTACGATTCGGCGGTCTGGTACAAGCTGATGGAGCCGCGGCTGCGGCCGCTCGTCAGCGATGCCGCCGAGCGGATGGAGATTCTCAAGCAGGTGTACTGCGAGACCCATCGGCCGGGCGAGCGGCCGCGCCTCGCTCCGGGGCTGGTGATGGCGGTGATCACGATCGAGAGCCGCTTCGACCGCTGGGCCGTCTCCTCGAGCGGCGCGGTCGGGCTCATGCAGGTGATGCCGTTCTGGCCGGAACGGCTCGGCATGCGCCGCTATGAGCTGGTGCACATCGCGCCCAACATCCGCATGGGCTGCGCCATCCTGCGCTTCTACCTCGGCGCCGAGCGCAACGACGTGCGCAAGGCGCTGGCGCTCTACAACGGCAGCCCGGGCAAGCGCGACTACCCGGATCGGGTGCTCAACCAGTGGCTGCACTGGCGCGGCGCCGACGACCTCGGGTTTGCGCTCGCGACACCGACTGGCTAGCCGATTGGAAGGATTCCAGCTGCCGCGAGTGTGATCACGCGGTGTGGAAGCCCGCCGGGCCGCTCACGCAGGCAACGTCCACCTCGTGCACTTCCACCGAGGTGACCTTGGACGCCGACGACCCCGTCCACAGCCAGCGCACGAACTCGGTCACCGCCGCATCCTCGCCGAGCGCCAGCACCTCCACGCGCCCGTCGGGAAGATTGCGTGCGTAGCCGTGGATCGCAAGCTCCTGTGCGCGGCGCGCGGCGGTCGCGCGGTAGAACACGCCCTGCACGCGCCCGCCCACCAGGCACTTTCTACAGATCATCGGGCCTGCGCCCCTCCGAGACAGAGCGCTCCATAGTACTTAAGATCGCCGCATCTGTGCCGCTGCGGCTCAACTACACTACTCGTCATGGGAGCGCAGCCGGCGGTCGAGATCCTGGTGCTGTACTACTCGCGCAGCGGCGCAACCGCGGAGCTCGCCCGACACGTGTGCCGTGGCGTCGAAGCCGTCGCCGGGGCTGCCGCGCGGCTGCGCACCGTGCCGCCGGTCGTCACGGAAAGCGATGGCCCCGCAAGGCCGGTGCCCGCCGAGGGTCCGCCCTACGCCACGCTCGAGGATCTGCGCGAGGCCAGTGGCCTGGTGCTCGGCAGCCCGACCCGCTTCGGCAACATGGCGGCGCCGCTCAAGCATTTTCTGGACGGCACTGCCACTTTGTGGCTCACCGGGGCGCTGGCGGGCAAGCCCGCGGGCGTCTTCACCTCCACGCAGACCATGCACGGCGGTCAGGAGACGACCCTGGTGTCGATGATGCTGCCGCTCCTGCACCACGGCATGTACCTCGTGGGCCTGCCGTACACCGAGCGCGCGCTGAATGAAACCGGCAGCGGCGGGACTCCTTATGGCGCCTCGCACGTCGCCCGCGCGGCGCACGGCGGCACGCTGACCGAGGAGGAGAAGACCCTGGCGCAGGCGCTCGGCAGGCGCGTTGCGGCGCTCGCGGTACAGCTCAGGGGTCCGCCGGCTCTCCTTGCGCCCGCAACACCTCGCGGATGAACGGAATGGTGAGGCGCCGCTGCGCGGTGAGCGCGGCCTGATCGAGCGTGTCCAGTAACTCGTAAAGCCGGCGCATGTCGCGCGGAAACCGCCGTTGCAGCCAGCGCGAAGTCTCCTCGGGCAGCTCCACCCCGCGCAGCCCGGCGCGCAGCTGCAGCGCCGCCTGCTGCTCGGTCTCATCGAGTGCACGCAGCTGAAAGACCGGGCTGGCCGCCAGCCGCGAGCCGAGATCCCTGAGGCTCCAGTCGATGAGCGCCGGCGGCGCCGCGCTGGCGGCCACCAGCGCTCCGCCCGCATCCTCGGTCTCGCGCAGCAGGCCGAAGATCCTCAGCTCCCAGTCGCGATTGCCCGCCACGCGGTCGAGGTCATCGAGGCACAGGCATTGAAGCTGCTCCATCCCCTCGAGCACGCCGGGACCCAGGTCCGCGAGCTGCGCGAGCGGCACGAACCCTGCGCGCACGCGCTCTGCCGCCGCCGCACAGATCGCCTGCAGCAGGTGCGTCTTGCCGGCGCCCGCCGCGCCGCACAGCCAGGTGCTGCCGCCGCACTCCCCGGCGGCGATGCGACGCGCGTGCGCCACCGCCTCGGCATTGCGCCCGCCCACGAAGCTGGCGAATACCGCGCGGTCCGGGAGCTTCAGTCCCAGGGGCAGCTGGCGCATGGCTCCTGTCAGGAGGTATGCGCGGACACCGTCCACACGCGCCGCGTGAACCTCTGGATGTAGTGCACTCCGGAGATCACAGTGGTGGCGAGTGCGAGGATCGCGCACACATCGAGCATCTCCCGCGGCGGCAGGCCGCAGGCTGCGTTCAGCATCACCAGCATCAGGTACACGATCTGCGCCCCGGTGTTGATCTTGCTCAGGACGGTCGGGCGTGCCCGCAGCGGTCCGAACCACAGGCGATAGACCAGCGCGCCGAGCGCGATCATGACATCGCGCGCCACCACCGCGGCCGTGAGCCACCAGGGGACCAGCCCGAGCCACGCGGACTCGACGAACACCGTGACCAGCAGCAGCTTGTCGGCGAGCGGGTCGAGGAGCTTGCCGAGCTCGGAGGTCCAGTCGAAGCGTTTGGCGAGGTAGCCGTCGAGTCCGTCGGAGACCGCCGCGGCGACGAACAGCGACAGCGCTGCGAGCTGCTCGCCGGCGTTGAGCGCCGCGGCAATCGGCCAGACGAGCGCTATGCGGATCAGCGAGATGAGATTGGGCAGGTGACGCACGGTGCGGCGGACGGATGCTGCCCGCGCCCTCAGCCGGCGGGCTGATAGTGGTAGACGAGCTGCGGCGTGGGCGCCGCGACGCGCACCAGGCGCGTCGAGCCGGTCAACCCGCGCTCGAGGCCTGCGGCCCCGCCGCGCACCGTCACCTCGAACGCCACGATGCCGGCGGCGGTGAGCTCGGTGACGGCGGCGTGGCGCACGCCCGGGACACTCTGCAGCAGCCGCTCGAGGTTGGCGTAGTCGGCGAGCCCGGTCACGCCCTCGATCTGCACGCGCGTCGCAACCTCCTCCATTCCGGCGGAGGTGCCCGGCGGTGGCGCGAGCAGATCGACCGTATGATCGATACCGTCGGTGAGCGAGCCGCTCCAGCTGTCGCTCGCTGCGCGCGCGTACAACGTCCACTGCAGCTGCCCGGCAGGAGTCGCGCTGTCGGTGCGTCCCACCAGCACCTGATCGCCGCCGTACCCCTGCGCGGCCTGCAGCAGCGCGTCGGCAGCGAGCGGATTGCCGCCGGCGTCCACCACCGCCAGCGGAATCAGGCTGACGGGCAGGCCGCGCTGCTCGGCGGCGTGCTCGAGCAGGGCGCGGTCGTTGTCAGCGTCGGCGCGCAGCGGAGGCGGCCACAGCACCACCAGGGTGAACGGCCGCTCGAGATCCCAGAGACTGCGCCCGGCGGCGCCGATCGCCCGCTCGAGGGCGGCGGCGTCGAACACCACTTGTTGCTCGTTGCGCGGCCCGGAGGCATAGCTCTTAACGTACCTGGCGGCGTCGGCGACGATAGCGCCGAGCGCGGGATCCTGGGCCGATTCGCGCCGCCCGGTGGCGCGCACCAGCGCCTCGCGCATCGCGTCCTGCAGCGCGGTGGCGGACTGGCCGTCGAGATCGACCTCGTAGACCACGACCGGCCGCAGCGCCCAGACGGGCGGCGGCAGCGCGCTGCACAGCAACAGCAGACTCGTCACCAGGCCGTGCGCGCGCCGGTTCACGGCGCTTGCTCTCAGGTCCGGTCGCAACATTGCTCTTCGATCGCACGCCAGGGCGTTGGCGGAATGTACAATAGCACACGCTCCCGCGGCCGAACGGCGGCCGGCATCCATGCGCAAATTCCCATGACAGACAGCCGCGGCATAACCTATCGCGATGCCGGTGTCGACATCGACGCCGGTGACGAACTGGTCGAGCGCATCAAGCCGCTGGTGCAGCGTACCCACCGCCGCGAGGTGCTCGCCGGCATCGGCGGCTTCGGCGCGCTGGTTGAGCTGCCGCCCGGCTACCGCCAGCCGGTGCTGGTGGCGGGAACCGACGGTGTTGGAACCAAGCTGCGCCTCGCCATCGACACCGGCCGTCACGACACCATCGGCATCGACCTGGTCGCGATGTGCGCCAACGACGTGGTGGTGCAGGGCGCGGCGCCGCTGTTCTTCCTGGATTACTACGCGACCGGGAAGCTGCAGGTGGCGGTCGCCGAGGCGGTGGTGCGCGGCATCGTCGAGGGCTGCGTGCAGGCGGGCGCGGCGCTGGTCGGCGGCGAGACCGCGGAAATGCCCGGCATGTACAGCAACGAAGACTACGACCTGGCCGGCTTCTGCGTCGGCGTGGTCGAGAAGGACGCCATCGTCGACGGCACACGCACCGCAGCCGGCGACGCCGTCATCGGCCTCGCCTCCTCCGGCCCGCACTCCAACGGCTACTCGCTCATCCGCAAGCTGGTGCACGTCGCCGGCGCCACGGCCGAGACGGTTGTCGAGGGGCGCGCGCTCATCGACCGGCTGCTCGCGCCGACGCGCATCTACGTCAAGTCGCTGCTGGCGCTGCTCGCGGCCCAGCCGGTGCACGCGCTGGCGCACATCACCGGCGGCGGGCTCAGCGACAACGTCCCGCGGGTGCTGCCTCACGGTCTGGAGGTGGTGCTCGAGCGCAAGCGCTGGCCGCGCGATCCGGTTTTCGACTGGCTGCAGCGCACCGGCAACATCGACAGCCGCGAAATGTACCGTACCTTCAACTGCGGTATCGGCATGATCGCGATCGTGCCGGCCGCGAGCGCCGCCGCGGCGGTGCAGCTGCTGACCGCGCGCGGCGAGACTGCCGCGGTGATCGGCGAAGTGCGCGCCGGCGGACACGGCGCAATCATCGACGGATGAGCTCTGCCGGCGCGCCGCTGCGGCTCGCGATCCTGATCTCCGGACGCGGCTCGAACATGGCGGCCATCATGAATGCCTGCCGCACGGGCGAGCTCGCGGCCGAGATCACGGTCGTGGTTGCCGATCGCGCCGACGCCCCGGGACTCGAGCTGGCGCGCGAGCTCGGCGCACCGACCGCCACGGTCGCGCGCCGCGCGCATCCGACCGCGGCGGCCTTCGAGCAGGCACTGCGCGCGACCCTCGACGCGCAGCGCGCGCAGGCGGTGGCGCTCGCAGGTTTCATGCGGATCCTTTCGGCGCAGTTTGTCGAGTGCTACCTTGGCCGCATGTTCAACGTGCATCCCTCGCTCCTGCCGGGCTACCGGGGCCTCGACACGCATCGCCGCGTGCTCGCTGCGGGCGTCGCCACGCACGGCGCCAGCGTGCATTTCGTGACCGCGGAGCTCGACGGCGGGCCGGTGATCCTGCAGTCGCAGGTAGCGGTCGAGCCGGGTGACAGCGAAGCGACGCTGGCCGCTCGGGTACTGGCGACCGAGCACATCATCTATCCGCGGGCGCTCGGTTGGTTCGCCGCGCGGCGCCTGGTGTGGCGCGACGGCGGTCCGTGGCTCGACGGCCGGCGGCTCGAGTCGCCGCTGGTGGAGGACTTTCGTGGCCCAGGTCATTGACGCGGCCCGCGCCGGCCTCATGGCACTGGCACTCGCGCTTGCCCTGTCTGGCACAGCGCACAGCGACGAGCTGAAGCCCTATCAGGCGACCTACGCCGGTATCTGGCACGGGATGACCGTCGCAATCTCACAGCTGAAGCTCGAGCAAACGGGTGACAGCTGGACCTTCAGCTCGCGCAGCGAGCCGCGCGGGATCGGCCGCCTGGCTGCCGACGTGTTTCCACCTCTGCAGGTGAGCGTCGTGCGCGTCTCGGGCGGTGACTTGCAGCCGCTGAGTTTCAAATCGAGTGGCGGCTCTGCTTCGAAGACTACCGATCTCAACTACGACTGGCAGGCGCACCGGGTCACGGGCACCTACGAGGGCACCAGGGTCGACCTGCCGCTCACCCCGCAGGTGCAGGACGACGGCTCGGTGCAGCTGTCGCTGATGGTGAAGCTGCTGGCCGGGCGCACCCCGACCACCGTGCAGCTGATCGACAACAACAGCGTGCGCGACTATCAGTTCGCACGCGAGGGCGATGCCAGGCTCTCCACCCCTCTGGGCGAGATCGCGACCGTCGTGTATCGCTCGCAGAAGGCCAATTCGCCGCGCGTTACCCGCTTCTGGTGCTCGCCCGAGCGCGGCTACGTGCCGATAAAGGTGGAGCAGACCAAGGGGAGCGATGTGCAGTGGACCCTGGAGATCCAGAGTCTCACCCGCTGAGTGAGACGCTCTCTACGGTTGAGGTTGTCTGAACTGCTTTGCGAGCCTGAGAGCCTGTCCCTGGTAGTGCGAGGCGATCTCGCGTCCGTAGAGTGCGCGGGGCCGCTCTGCCATGCGCTCATAGCGCAGCCAGCCAACCCTCTGGCCGTGTTCCAGGACAAACGGCACCTCGTGAGAGCGTACTTCGAGAACGCCTCTGCTGCTGCCGGCCTTCCTCGTAGACGGATCCCAACCGAAGCCGGGATCGAAGAATCCCGCATAGTGAACGCGGAATTCCCCCGCGCGCGTGTCGTACGGAAGCATCTCGGCGGCAAAATCAGGCGGGACTGCGATGGCTTCCTTGGTCACGAGAATGTAGAACTCGTCGGGATCGAGAATGAGGGAGGGCTTGCGGTGGAAACGGAGCGGTTCCCAGAATTCGAGCGGGTCATAGTCCCGTCTGTCGAAATCGATCCGCTTGGTGTGTTTCTTGGCGCGCCAGCCGATCAGGCACCCATCCTCGCCGGAGCCGACCAGGTCGATCGAAAAGGGCAAGTGACCCGTCCGCTCACTGACTCCGGCGGTGTCGGCAACCTGTCCTTCGCCCAGGAGTTGTTTCCAGTCGGCAGCGGTAATGGGCTTCGGTGCTTCGCCCCTGGTGCGGCGGAACCGAAGTTGGTTCAGGCGGGTTCCGGTTCTGACCACCACGCTGAAGCTCCGGGGAGCTACCTCGAGGTACAGCTGGCCCTGGTAGCCTTCCTCGACCTGGTCGAACAGCGTTGCCTCGTCGGCAATGACGCGTGTCAGGATGTCCAGGCGTCCGGTCGAGCTCTTGGGATTGGCAAACGCAGCGACGTCACTCTTCAGGCGGATCGATTCCAGAAGCGGCACGACGTACACGCGCCCTCGCTCGAGAACCGCACCGTCTCTGAGGGCGATACCGAAGCTTTGAAAGTCGGCATCGAGCTCGCGCATCTTCTCCAGGACTTTCGTGCCCTTGCCGGGCAGAAAGCTGGCATCGAGCGGGTAGGCGTAGTCTCCCAGGCGCAGGTCGATGCTGGCCGGCTGCACCTGATCGGCAAGAATCTGCGACAGAATCTCCAGCGGCGCGATCTCCGCGTTCGCAACCATCTCGCTGATCTTCTGGCACGGCAGGATGCCCGTGTAAACGGCGGAACGGGTTGGCGCCTCGAGTACGTTGGCTGATTCCATCCGGACTTCAGCTCTCCTCTTCGACCACGATCTTCGGAAACAGGCTGCTGCGGTCGCGCGCCCGCAGCGCCAGCGCGCCCGCGGTGCGCCGCGCCATCTGGAAATAGCAGCGCGCGCGCGCCGAGTCGGGGGCTGCGACCACGGTCGGCCGGCCACCGTCGGCCTCCTCGCGGATGTGCGCATCGAGCGGCAGCTCCCCGAGGAGCCGCACCCCGTACTGCTGCGCCAGACGCTCGCCGCCGCCGGCGCCGAAGGTGTGCTCGATGTGCCCGCAGCTCGAGCACACGTGCACGCTCATGTTCTCGACGATCCCGAGCACCGGCACCGCCACCTTCTCGAACATCTTCAGGCCCTTGCGCGCATCGGCGAGCGCGATGTCCTGCGGCGTCGTCACGATCACCGCACCCGCCACCGGCACGCGCTGCGCAAGCGTCAGCTGGATGTCGCCGGTCCCCGGCGGCATGTCCACCACCAGATAGTCGAGCGAGCCCCATTCGGTCTCGGAAAGCAGCTGGGTCAGCGCCTGGGTCACCATCGGGCCGCGCCAGACCATCGGCTGCTCGGCATCCACCAGAAAGCCGATCGACATGGCGCTCACCCCGTGGGCCGCCAGCGGCTGCAGGTGCTTGCCGTCGACCGACCGCGGCCGCTGGCCGGCGAGGCCGAGCATCAGCGGCTGGCTGGGCCCGTAGATGTCGGCGTCCAGGAGGCCGACGCGCGCACCCTGCGCCGCCCAGGCAAGCGCCAGATTCACCGCCACCGTCGACTTGCCGACGCCGCCCTTGCCGGAAGCCACCGCGACGATGTTCTTGATTTCGCCCTGGGGCTTGAGCATGCGCTGCACGGCGTGGGCACGAATGTCCGACTCGAGCTCGAGTGCCAGGGGACCTGCGATTCCCGCGGCGGTCAGCGCCGCGGTCAACGCGCCGGAAAGCTCCTCGTTGTACCCGCCCACGGGGTAGCCCAGGGCAATCCGTACCGCCCAGCCGTGTGACGCAGCGCTCACCCCGCGGACCGCCTGCGCGGCGCCGAGGGATTCGCCCAGATAGGGGTCGACGTACGCGTCCAATGTGGCGCGCACGGCCTCCGGAGAGGGTTGGGGGGTCATGGCAAAACCGCAAATGTCGGAACAGTAGATTGTAGAGGTTGGAACGGCGTCACGCAGCCGGAGCGGTAACGGGTGCAGTCTTGGGCGTATGGCATAATCCCGCACGCCTGTCGGGGGTCGCTCCTTATACTCTTGCTCTTGCGCCTGCCGTGGGCTGACCCCTCCTGCGGGTCACCTGACTCCTGTTGCCGGCGCGCACAGGACACATAGCGGAGCTGCTCCGGTCGCAAGGACTGAATGAGTTTTTTTAGCAATTTAAGGGCCGACCGGCTGGTCACCGACATCCGGTCCACGAGTGAGCCGTCGGACGCGACGCGCCAGAAAGCGATCGCGCGGCTCAAGGAGATGGGCCCGGGCGCCATCGAGGCGATCTTTGCGGCCCTGCCGGACGCCGACAAGGCCTCCACCATGGCTTTCGTGGACGTGCTCGCGAGCCTCGTCAACGTCAAGACCTTCCCACTGTTCCTGCGCGGGCTGGTGCAGGGCAGTCCGCGGGTAATCTCCGGCATCTCCTGGGCGCTTACCAGCAGTCAGAGCTACCCGGCGAGCATGCTGCTCGAGGCGCTCGCCACCCCCGGGGCGTCGAAGTCCGCGCTGCTCGAGGTGATCGCGGCGCAGAAGTCGCGCTTCGGCGTGCGGGATCTCCTCACCGCGGCCTACGCCCAGGAGCCGAACGAGAAGGCGGCGCTGTTCCGCATCATCGGTGAGATCGCCGACCGCCAGTCGCTCCCGGAGCTGCTCGGACGGGTGCAGGGCAAGGACCCGATCGCACGCGTGCACATCATCAATACCCTGGCGCGCTTCAACACCCCGGAGGTGCAGACCGCGCTGCAGGGGCTGCTCAAGGATCCCAACAAGCTGATCCGCGGCGCGGCCCTGTCCGCGCTGCAGCGCATGGACGGGCCGATCGACGTCGAGCGGGTATGCGCGCTGCTGCGCGACCCGGAGATCGACGTGCTCAACCGCGCGATCGACGTGGTCATAAAAGCCAACCACCCCGAGACCATCAAGTACCTCATCGAGGTGCTCAAGGACGAGAACGAGAACGCGCGGCGCGGCGCGGTCGAGGTCCTCAACGAGATCGGCAACGCCCACTCGGTGAAGTTTCTGCTGGAAGCCCTCAAGGACAGCGACTGGTGGGTGCGCAGCCGCGCCGCGGATGCGCTCGGCAAGATCGGCGGCCCGAAGGTGATCGACGCGGTGCTGCAGCTGGTGCGTGACAAGGACGAGGACATCCGCCGCGCGGCCATCGAGATCCTCAACCAGACCAAGGACGAGCGCGCCGTGGAATCGCTCATCCAGGCGACGCGCGATGCCGACTGGTGGGTGAGCGAGCGCGCGGTGGACGCGCTCGCCGAGATCGGCAGCAAGCGTGCCGTGCCGCGTCTGATGGAAATGCTGAAGGCGCCCGCCAACGACAAGGCGACGCCGATCGTGGTGCGCGCGCTCGGCAAGCTCGGCGATGCGCAGCTGGTCGATACGCTGCTGCCGCTCATCGCGCGCCCCGAGCGCGAGATCCGCATCGAGGCGATCCAGGCGCTGTCGCGGGTCGCGGACGAGAGCCGCGCCGTGCAGGTGCGCACCGAGCTGCAGGCGCAGGCGGCCTCGCCCGATCAGACCATCTCGCGCATGGCGGCAGCCGCCGTGAGCGAGCTCAACAACCGCATCGCGGGTATCGCCACGCTCGGCTCCGCGGTCGCGCCCACCCTGCCGGCGGCGGCGAGCGCCATGCCCACCGGCGTGCGCCCGCCCCAGACCGCGACGGAAGCCGCCCGCACGCAGTTGATCTCCGAGCAGGCGGCGCAGCAGGCGCAGAAGCAGGCGGAGGCCGTGGCGAAGCTCGACATCAACACCCTCAAGCCCGGCGACATCATCGAGGGCCGCTACAAGTACATCGACCGCATTGGGCGCGGCGCTTTCGGCACCGTGCTGCTGATGGAGGACACGGTAGTCGACGAGCGTTTGATCCTGAAGTTCCTCAATCCCAACGTCTCACAGGACGAGGAGGTGATGAAGCGCTTCGTCCACGAGCTGCGCTACTCGCGCAAGATCACCCACAAGAACGTCATCCGCATCTACGACTTCCTCTACATCCAGGGGAACTACGCGATCTCGATGGAGTACTTCCCCTCGCATACCCTTGGGAGCGAGGTCGTGAACGAGAAGCCCGTCGAGCTGAAGCGCGCGTTGCAGTTCGCCACCGACATCTGCACCGGCATGACGGTTGCGCACCAGGTCGGGATCGTGCACCGCGACTTGAAGCCCGCCAACGTGCTCATCAATCAGGAGGGGCTGCTGAAGATCGTCGACTTCGGCGTCGCCGCCGCGCACCGCGAGGGCGACACCCAGCTCACCAAGACCGGCTACGTCATCGGCTCGCCGAAGTACATGGCGCCCGAGCAGATTCTCGGCAAGAAGGTCGACGAGCGCGCCGACATCTACGCGCTCGGCGTCATCATGTACGAGATGGTGACCGGGGTGCCGCCGTATACCCGCGGCGATCACATGTCGGTCATGTACCAGCACGTGCAGGGCAAGGCGCGCCCACCCCAGGAGGTCAATCCCGCCCTGCCGCCGGGGCTTTCCGACCTCGTCGTGAAGGCGATGGCGGTCGACAAGGCCAAGCGCTTCCAGTCCATGGGCGAGCTCAGCACGGCGCTCGAGCGCTACCTGCGCTGAGGGGGCGGCTGTCGCGCCTCTGGCGTGGCGCGACAGGGCCCGGCGGGAGGGCGCGCTTGCGAAAGCTCATGCATTACGTCAAATTTCTGCAGACAAGCTAAAGTTCGTGCGTTACGTCAAATTTCTGCGGACAAGCTGTTGATCCTGCTGCCCCTTTCGGGCAAAACAGCCGTAAGTAGGGGTCCCTTAGCTCCCCGGGGGTAAGCCTTGGCGCGCATCGATGCGTTCCTGAAGCTCGGCACGCAGCAGGGCTGCTCGGACGTGCACCTGGCAGTCGGCGTGCCGCCGATGCTGCGCATGCACGGCGACCTGCTGCCCATCAAGTTCCGCGACCTGCGCGCCTCGGAGCTCGAGGGCTACATCGCCGAGATCCTCACGCGCTCGCAGTCCGAGCACTTCGCCACCGGGCAGGACCTGGACTTCTCGTACGTCTCCTCCGAAGGCGGGCGCTTCCGGGTGAACGTCTACCGCAAGGAGAGCGGCATCGGCGCCACCTTCCGCTCGATTCCCGCCGACGTGCCGGCGCTCGACAAGCTGCAGCTGCCGCCGATCGTCACCAAGCTGTGCGATTTCCACCAGGGCATGGTGCTGGTGACCGGCTCGACCGGCACCGGCAAGTCCACCACTCTCGCGGCGATGATCGATCACCTCAATTCGACCCGCAAACTCAACATCATCAGCCTCGAGGACCCGATCGAGTTCGTGCACCGGAGCAAGCTGAGCCAGGTGATCCAGCGCGAGCTCGGCACGCACATTCCGAGCTTCGCGGAAGGGGTGCGCGCGGCGATGCGCGAGGACCCTGACGTGATCCTGGTCGGCGAGTTGCGCGATGCCGAGACGATCTCCATGGCGATGACCGCGGCGGAGACCGGCCACCTGGTGCTCGGCACGCTGCACACGACCGGCGCCGTCAAGACCATCGACCGCATCATCGACGCACTGCCGGTCGAGGAGCGCGAACAAACCAAGAGCTTTCTGGCGCAGAGTCTGCTCGCGGTGGTCACCCAGGTGCTGGTCAAGACCGCGGACGCGCACGGCCGCAAAGCCATCTGCGAGGTGCTGGTGATGACCAAGGCGATCGCCAAGCTCATCCAGACCGAACAGACCCACCAGATCCCGAGCCAGTTGCAGATGGGACGCGACCTCGGGATGCAGCTGCTCGACCAGGCGCTGCTCGCAGCCATCAACGCCCGTACCGTCGACCCGGACGACGCTTACAACTACGCCAGCGAGAAGCGTAACTTCCAGAAGTTCGTGACCGATACCAGCATCCTGCCCAAGCTCGAGGCCACCGCGCCCGTGGCCGCACCCGCGCGCCCGGCGCCCCCGGCAACCGGCTCGACCGGCTGAAGGCCGCCCCGCCCTCCATGGCCCAGATCGATGCATACCTGAACGAAGTGCTGGACAAGCGCGGCTCGGACCTGCATTTCATCGCCGGCGATCCGCCGCGCATCCGTGTCCACGGCGACCTGCAGGCGCTGCGGCCGGAGAAGCTGGCCGCCGAGGCCGTCAAGCAGGCGCTCTACGAGATCATGCCGAAGGCGGCGCTCGAGCGCTTCGAGACCAAGGAGGGCGCCGACTTCGCCTACACGCTCGAGGGCCGGGGGCGCTTCCGCGTCAACGTCATGCGGCAGCTGAACGGCATGGGAGCGGTGTGCCGCGCCATTCCCTCCAAGGCGCTCACCCTCGATGAGCTCAAGCTCCCCGAGGCCGTGCGGCAGATGTGCCGCGCCAACAACGGCCTGATCCTCGTCACCGGCAAGACCGGTTCGGGGAAATCGACGACTCTGGCGGCGATGATCGACGACATCAACCGGCGCGTGAAGGGCCATATCCTCACGGTCGAGGACCCGATCGAGTTCGTGCATGAGAGAAAGAGCTGCCTGATCAGTCAGCGCGAGATCGGCGTGCACAGCCCGAGTTTCGCCGCCGCGGTGCACTCGGCTCTGCGCGAGGACCCGGACGTGATCCTGGTCGGCGAGTTGCGCGACCTGGAAACCATGAGCATCGCGGTGACGGCCGCGGAGATGGGCATTCTCGTCATGGGGACGCTGCACACCAATGGCGCGCCCCAGACGGTCGACCGCATGGTGAATGTCTTTCCCTCCGACAAGCAGTCACACGTGCGCACCATGCTGTCGACGTCGCTCCGGGGAGTGGTCTCGCAGCAGCTGCTGCAGCGCGCCGACGGCCAGGGGCGCGTCGCGGCGCTCGAGATCCTGGTGAACACCCCGGCCGCCGGCAACCTGATCCGCCAGGGCAAGCTCGACCAGCTCGAGAACGCCATGCAGACGGGCGGCCAGTTCGGCATGCGCACCATGGATACGGCGATCGAGCAGCTGCTCAACCAGCGCCAGATCACCGGCAAGGAGGCCTACAAGAAGGCCATCAACAAGGGGAAGTTCGAGGAGCTCAAGGATTCCGGGTAGCGGCTAACGCAACTCGGGGAATTCCTGGTACACCGCCTCGATCGGGATCGCAAAGCCGATGCCCTGCGCGCCGTTCATCACCATGGTGTTGATGCCGACGACCCGTCCGCTCTCGTCGACCAGCGGACCGCCGCTGTTACCGGGATTGATCGGCGCATCGGTCTGCAGATAGGTCTGCGTCCCGTCGGTGCGCGCGCCGGAGAAGATCCCGGAGGTGACGCTGTAGGCGAGGCCTTGAGGATTACCGATCGTGTAGAGCCGCTCGCCCTGCGCGAGGCTGCCGGAATTCCCCGGCTTGATGTACGGGCAGTGATCGGCGGGCAGCTGGAACATCGCCAGATCGCGCCCCTCGGCGAGCTCGGCGTGCAGCGAGTCGAACTCTGTGCCGTCGACCAGCCGGACGGTGAAGCCGCCGCGTCCGGCCCGCTCGACCTTGTCGCTGATATCGCCGGAGACGCGCCCGGGAAGATCCGCGAGCAGCTGCTGCATCTGCTCTATCTTGGCGTCGAGCTCGACGACCTGCAGGTTGTTTCCCGGCTGCGCCGCCAGTGCCTGCCGCAGCTGCTGCGCGCGCGCGAGATTCGCCTGCAGCTGCAACTCCGCGGCGCTCAGTTGCTGCCGCGTGTTCGGATTGCCGAGCACGCTGCGCGCCACTCGCGCGCCGTTGGTGTCGACCACGTGGCGGTTGGTGATCACGTGGCAGTCCGCGTCGATGATGAACCCGGATCCGGAGCCCCAGCCGGTCTTGATCAGCACCGTCGCGTTGCGCGCGCTCTCGATCAGGTTGTGCGTGGGACTCGAGCTCGCCAGCTGGGCTTCGAGACCCCGGAGCGCGCCCGGTGCGTCCGCCTCAGGGACCGGCACGGGTGCCTGCTGCGTTGCGGCCGGGGAGGCTGCGGGCGGCGGGCTGGTCGCGGGCAAGCGGGTCGCGGTGTGGCGCCCATCCAGAAAATAGTAGACCAGCGCTGCGCTGGCGAGCGCCGTGAGCACGATGGCCCCCGGCCCGAAGCCGGTGTCCTCGCGTACCGGCTCACGGCGCGGCTGTTCGCCCGCCCCTGCCTGGTGCTGGCGGAATTTCTCGAAGTAAATTCCGCACGCCTGGCACTTGAGCGTGTCCTCCTGCGCGTGTCCGCACTTGGGACAGTTCATGGAGGGCCCTTATAGCCGCTCGCGGGCGCGGAAAGAAGGCGGACAGGTCCCATTTTGCCAAGGGCCTGTAAACTAACCGCATGCCCCGGCGGATCTTCGTCACCACCGCGCTCCCCTACGCCAACGGCCCGTTCCACATCGGGCACATCATGGAGTACATCCAGGCGGACATCTGGGTCCGCTTCCAGCGAATGCAGGGGCAGCAGGTGCATTTCGTATGCGCGGACGACGCCCACGGCGCGCCCATCATGCTCAAAGCCGAGGCCGAGGGCGTGAGCCCGCAGCAGCTGATCGCGCGCATCGCCGCCGACCGGCCGCGCTACCTCCAGGGTTTTCACCTCAGCTTCGATCACTGGCACTCGACCGACTCGCCGGAGAACACGCGCCTGTCGCAGGACATCTACGCGCGGCTCAAGGAGGCCGGGCTCATCTACCGCAAGCCGGTCGAGCAGTTCTACGACCCGATCAAGGCCATGTTCCTGCCCGACCGCTATATCAAGGGCGAGTGCCCGAACTGCCACTCGCCGGATCAGTACGGCGATGCCTGCGAGGTGTGCGGCACCGTGTATGCGCCCACCGAGCTCATCAACCCGTACTCGACGCTGACCGGCGCGAAGCCGCTGCTGCAGTCCTCCGAGCACCTGTTCTTCCGCCTGTCCGACCCGCGCTGCGTCGGGTTCCTCAAGAGCTGGCTCGACGGGCCGGGGACGCTGCAACCGCAGGTCGCCAACAAGGCGCGCGAGTGGCTCGCCGGCGGCGAGCAAGCGCTCGCCGACTGGGACATCTCGCGTGATGCCCCCTACTTCGGCATTCCGATCCCGGACGCGCCGGGCAAGTACTTCTATGTGTGGCTGGATGCGCCCATCGGCTATCTCGCCGCTCTCGCCAGCTACTTCGCGAGCGGCAAGGCCGCCGCGCACGGCGAGCCGCGCAGCTTCGAGCAATTCCTCGCCGCCCCGGACACCGAGCAGATCCACTTCATCGGCAAGGACATCATCTACTTTCACACGCTGTTCTGGCCGGCGATGCTCAGGTTCGCGGGACCGCCCTATCGGGTTCCCAACCACGTGTATGTCCATGGCTTCATCACCGTCTCGGGCGAGAAGATGTCGAAGTCGCGCGGCACGGGCATCAGTCCGCTGCGCTATCTCGAGATCGGCATGGACCCCGAATGGCTGCGCTACTACATCGCCGCCAAGCTCAACGCCAGCGTCGAGGACCTGGACTTCAACCCCGATGACTTCGTCGCGCGCGTCAACAGCGATCTCGTCGGCAAGTACGTCAACATCGCGAGCCGCGCCGCGAGCTTCATTACGCGACACTTCCACGGCGCGCTGCGCTACAGCAACGATCGGGCGACCCTGGCCCAGACTGCGCAGGCCACGATCGCCGCAGTAGGCGACGCGTATGAGACCCGCGAGTTCGGCAAGGCCATGCGCGAGTGCATGGCCTTCGCCGACTGGATCAATCAGTACTTCGATGCCGTCAAGCCATGGCTGCTCGCGAAGGACCCTGCGCAGGCTGCGCATCTCCAGGATGTCTGCTCTCGTTGCCTGTACGGGTTCAAAGTACTGACGGTATTATTGGCGCCGGTGCTGCCCGCGCTCGCCGAGCGCGTGGCGCGCGAGCTTTTTGGACTCGACCGGCCCTTCGTGTGGCGGGATGCAATGGAGTGGCCGGAGAGGATCAACCCCTACCAGCACCTTATGACGCGCGTCGACCCGAAACAGCTCGATGCGCTTTTCGACAGCGGCGCGCCTGCGGCGGCCACACCCACCGGCACGGCACCGGCCGCCGCCGCTCCCGGCGGCGCCGCACTGTCCATCGACGAGTTCCGCAAGGTCGAGCTGCGCGTCGCGCGCATCGTCAGGGCGGAGACCATCGACGGCGCCGATAAGCTCCTGAAGCTCACGCTCGATCTCGGCACCGAGACCCGCACGGTGTTTGCGGGCATCAAGTCGGCCTACGATCCGGCGTCCCTCGCCGGTCGCCTCACCGTCGTGGTGGCGAATCTCGCACCCCGCAAGATGAAGTTCGGAGTGTCGGAAGGCATGGTGCTGGCGGCTAGCGGTGCGGGAGAGGGGCCGTTCCTGCTGTCGGCAGATGCCGGCGCTACGCCCGGCATGAGGATCACCTGAAGGCCGACGAAATCGATGCCCTGCTGCCGCAGACGCAGTGCACGCGCTGCGGCTATCCGGGCTGCCGCCCGTATGCGGAGGCGATCGCCGCCGGCGAGGCGGCGATCAACCAGTGCCCGCCGGGTGGCGCCGCCACCATCGGCGCGCTCGCGGGGCTCCTGGGCACCAGGCCGCTGCCGCTGAATCCCGCCAACGGTATCGAGGGACCCGAGCTCGTGGCGCAGATCGACGAGGAGGCCTGCATCGGCTGCGCGCGCTGTCTGCCGCCCTGCCCCGTGGATGCGATCGTCGGGGCTCACAAACAGATGCACACCGTGCTGCTCGGGCTATGCACCGGCTGCGAGCTGTGCGTGGCTCCCTGCCCGGTGGATTGCATCGCCATGGTGCCGCGTGCGAGTCCGCCGCACGTCCCGCCGGCGCCGGCGCCGCGTGACAACCGCGCGCGCTTCGCAGCCCACGGCGCGCGGCTGAGCGTGCTTGCCGACGCACGTGCCGCGCTGGTCGCGGAGCGCAAGCAGGCCGTGCGCTGAGGTCCACGCATGCATGCCGCCACGCGCTCGGCGATCTTCCGGCGTTTGAAGGCCGCGAACCCCGCGCCGACCACCGAGCTCCTGCACGGCTCGCCGTTCGAGCTGCTGGTGGCGGTGATGCTCTCGGCGCACACCACTGACAGGAGCGTCAACGCCGCCACCCGTGAGCTGTTCCCCGTCGCCAACACGGCCGCGGCGATCGTCGCCCTGGGCGTCGAGGGGGTGAAACCGTACATCCGGCCCGTCGGGCTCTACAACACCAAGTCGAAGAACCTGATCGGCCTCGCACAGGCGCTCATCGACCGGCACGGCGGCGCAGTGCCCGGCGACCGCGCCGCGCTCGAGGCGCTTCCCGGTGTCGGTCGCAAGACCGCCAGCATCATTCTCAACATGGTGTTCGGCGAGGTGGAGATCGCCGTCGACACCCACATCTTCCGGGTCGCCAACCGCACCGGGCTCGCTCCGGGGCGCACGCCGCGCCAGGTCGAGGACGCGCTGCGCGCCAACACGCCGCCCGAGTACCGCAAGGACGCGCACCATTGGCTGCTCCTCCATGGCCGCTACGTCTGCACGGCGCGCGCGCCGAAGTGCCCGACCTGCATCATCCGCGACCTGTGCGAGTTCCGGCACAAGACGAAACCGGCGGCGAAGGAGAGCGGCGTGGGCGCCGCCATCCGCCGCAATGCGCTCCGCCGGCGGCGCACGCCGCGGCCCTCGCGGAGCTGATCCAGCGCGCAGGGCTATTTCCTCGGGATGTACAGGTCCGTCAGCGTGCCCGCGACCGCCTCGGCCGCCCCCGCCACAGTCTCCGACAGCGTGGGATGCGGATGGACCGTGAGCCCGATATCCTCGGCGTCGCAGCCGGTCTCCAGCGCGAGGGCTACTTCGCTGATCAGCTCGCCGGCGTTGGTACCGACGATGCCGCCGCCGAGCAGACGCTTGCTGTCGGGATCGAACAGCAGCTTGGTGAAGCCATCCTCGCGCCCGAGCGACAGCGAGCGACCGTTCGCCACCCAGGGGAAGCTGCCCTTGCTGACGGCGGTGTTACTGGCGCGCGCCTCGGTCTCGGTGAGCCCGACCCAGGCGATCTCCGGATCGGTGTAGGCCACGGCAGGGATGACGCGCGCGTCGAAGGCCGCCTTGCGGCCGGCGGCGACCTCCGCGGCCACCTTGCCCTCATGCATCGCCTTGTGGGCGAGCAATGGGGCGGAGGCGATGTCGCCGATCGCAAAGATGTGCGGGACATTGGTGCGCATCTGGCGGTCGACGGGGATGAAGCCGCGCTCGGACACCGCGACGCCGGCGTGCTCGGCGCCGATCTGCCGCCCGTTCGGTACGCGCCCGACCGCCACCAGCACGCGCTCGAACAGCTGCGGCTCGGGCGCCTGGTCGCCGGCGAAGCTCACCTTGAGTCCCGCGGCCTGCGGCTCGATGGCCGCGACCCTCGTGCCGAGCAGGATCTGCTGGTAGCGGGCGCGGATGCGCCGCTCGAGCGGCCGTACCAGGTCGGGATCGCACCCGGGCATCAGCTGCGGGGTGAGCTCGACGACGCTCACGCGGCTGCCGAGCGCATCGAACACGCACGCCATCTCGAGTCCGATGATGCCGCCGCCGACTACCAGCAGGCCCCCGGAGAATTCCGGCAGCTCGAGCGCATCGGTCGAGTCCATGATGCGCGGATCGGGCGGCAGTCCCGGCAGCCGCAAGGGCTCGGACCCGGCCGCGATGACGCACTGCTCGAAGCGGATCCGCTGTGAGCCGCTCGCGCTCATCACCTCGAGGACGTTGGCCCCGACGAAACGGCCGGTGCCCTGCACCACCGTGACCTTGCGCTGCCGCGCCAGCACGCGCAGGCCTCCGGTGAGCTTCCTCACCACCGAAGTCTTCCAGGTGCGCAGCCGCGCCCGGTCGATCTTCGGCGCGCCGAAGGCGATGCCGCGCTCGCTCATCTCGGCCGCATCCTCGATCACCTTGGCGGCGTGCAGCAGCGCCTTGGAGGGAATGCAGCCGACATTGAGACACACCCCGCCGAGCTCCGCCCAGCGCTCGACCAGCGTCACCTTGAGGCCGAGATCCGCGGCGCGGAATGCGGCCGTGTAGCCGCCCGGTCCCGAGCCCAGCACCAGCAGCTCGGTCGAGGCGTTGAAATCCGCCGCCGCGCGCTCGGCGGCGCTCCCCTTGGGCTGCGGCATGCGCACGGTGTCGCCCGCTCCCTCGCTGGCGGCGACCGGCGCCGGCGGCGGGCTCTCGCGGGCAGCAGGCGCCGCGCGTGCCGCGGGCGGTGCCGCCGGCGGCGCCGCCTGCGCCGGCTCGGCCTGCTTAGCCTGCGTCTCGACGCGCGCGATGAGCGAGCCCTTCGAGACCTTGTCGCCGCGCTTGAGCAGCACCTCGGCGAGCGTGCCGGCCGCGGTCGCGGGCACGTCCATCGACGCCTTGTCGGTCTCGAGCGTGATGAGGGGCGAGTTGACCTCGATCGACTCGCCGGCCTTCACCAGTACATCCACCACCTCGACGTCGCTGAAGTTGCCGATGTCCGGGACCATGAGGTCCACGCGACTCACAGCACCGCCTCGAGCAGCCCGCGGGGATCGGCGAGCGTCTGCGCCAGGTAGGTCGTGAAGCGCGCCGCCATGGCGCCGTCGATGACGCGATGATCGTAGGACAGCGACAGCGGCAGGATGAGGCGCGGGACGAACGCGCCGTCGCGAAACACCGGCCGCATGGCGGAGCGCGATACGCCGAGAATCGCAACCTCGGGCGCGTTGATGATGGGCGTGAAGGCCGTGCCACCGATCCCGCCGAGGCTCGAGATGGTGAAGCAGCCGCCCTGCATGTCGGCTGGCGGCACTTTACCGGCGCGCGCTTTCTCCGCGAGCACCCCCAGATGGCGGGCGAGCTCGTAGACGTCCTTGCGGTGCGCATCGCGCACCACCGGCACCACCAGCCCGTTGGGAGTGTCGGCCGCGAACCCGACGTTGATGAACTTGCGCACGATGAGATTGGCGCCACCGGCATCGAGCGCGGAATTGAAGCGCGGGAATTCCTGCAGCGCCTTGACGCAGGCGCGCATGATGAAAGCGAGCGGCGTGAGCTTGACCCCCGCGGCCTGCGCGCGGTCCTTGAGCGCAGCGCGCGTCTGCTCGAGCTCGGTGATGTCCGCTTCGTCGAACTGCGTGACGTGCGGGATGTTGGCCCAACTCGCCTGCAGGCGCGGACCGGAGATCCGTTGGATGCGCGACAGCGGCTGCGTCTCGACGGGTCCGAACTGCGCGAAATCGACCTGCGGCAACGCCGGCAGCGCCCCGCCTGCCGGTGCGGGTGCCCCCGACGCACCCGCGGCACCCGGCGCGAGCGCGCTCTTGACGAATGTTTTCACGTCCTCGTGCGTGATCCGCCCCTTGAAACCGCGCCCCGTGACGCGCGCCAGGTCAACACCCAGCTCGCGCGCGAACTTGCGCACCGAGGGCCCGGCGTGTGCGCGCGAAAATCCCGGCTCGTCGATCGGCGCCAGATCACTGCGGAAGGAAGTCGGCTTGCCGAGCTGCGACCGTGGCACCAGCGCACCGCCCGGTGCGGCGCCCTCGGGCACCGACGCAGATGCAGACGCCGCGGGTGCCGTCGCGGGACGCGCCGGTGCTGCAGTCTGTGGCGCGGCCTGAGGTGCGGCCTCAGGTGCGGGCTTGGCAGTCGCGGCGGCCTTCGCCGCCGGCGCGGTGGCCGGCGCTGCATCCGCGGCCGCCCCGGCCGCCGGTCTCAAGGTCGCCACCAGGTCGCCCGTGGAAACCGTTCCGCCCTTGGCGACGTGCAGCTTCTCGACGACACCGTCGGCGGTCGAGGGCACGTCCATGGTCGCCTTGTCGGTCTCGAGTGTGATGAGCGGGGTCTCGGACGCCACGCTCTCTCCGGGTTTTACCAGCACGTCGATGACGGCAACGTCCTTGAAGTTGCCGAGATCGGGTACGCGCACTTCCATAAGAGCCGCGCTCATGCTGCTCGCCGCCCCTTCAGACCTTCCACGGCACCGGCTTCGCGGGATCGATGCTGAGCGCCTTGATGGCCGCCGTCACCGTCGCCTCGACCACCTGCCCTTCGTCCGCGAGCGCCTTGAGCGCCGCGAGGGCGATGTAGTTGCGGTCGACTTCGAAGTGCCGGCGCAGCGCCGCGCGCGAGTCCGAGCGGCCGAAGCCGTCGGTTCCGAGCGTGACGTAGCGGCCGCGCACCCACTGGCGGATCTGGTCGGGCACGGTGCGCATGTAATCGGTCGCAGCAACCACCGGACCCTCGCGGTCCTTGAGCAGCTGCTGCACGTACGGCACGTGCGGGCTCTCTCCGGGATGCAACAGGTTCCAGCGCTCGCATTCCAGCGCCTCACGGCGCAGCTCGCTGAAGCTCGTGACCGAGAGCACGTCGGCCGGAATACCGTAGTCGTCCTCGAGAATCTTGGCCGCTGCCAGGCATTCGCGCAGAATCGTCCCGGAGCCGAGCAGCGTCGCGCGCACCTTGCCGCGCCCGCCGATCTGCAGCAGATAGGCGCCGTTGAGGATGCCCTGCTGCACCCCGGCCGGCATCGCCGGCTGCGGGTAGTTCTCGTTCATCACGGTGATGTAATAGAAAACGCTTTCCTGCTCGGCGTACATGCGCCGCATGCCGTCGTGAATGATGACGGCGAGCTCGTAGGCGTAGGCCGGATCGTAGGCCAGACAGTTGGGAACGGTGGTGGCGACCAGCTGGCTGTGGCCGTCCTGGTGCTGCAGCCCCTCGCCGGCGAGCGTGGTGCGCCCCGCTGTCGCCCCGACGAGGAAGCCGCGTGCCTGCATGTCACCCGCCGCCCAGATGAAGTCCCCGACCCGCTGGAAGCCGAACATCGAGTAGAAGATGTAGAACGGCACCATGTTGATGTCGTGATTGCTGTAGGCGGTGCCGGCGGCCATCCACGAGCACAGCGACCCCGCCTCGTTGATGCCCTCCTCGATCATCTGTCCCTTCTTGTCCTCGCGATAGGACATGAGGGTCTCGGCGTCCTGCGGCGTGTACAGCTGGCCGACGGATGAGTAGATACCGATCTGGCGGAACAGTCCCTCCATGCCGAAGGTGCGTGCCTCGTCCGGCACGATCGGCACCACGTTGCGGCCGATGTTCTTGTCCTTGAGGAGCGTCTGCAGCAGCCGCACGAAGGCCATGGTGGTCGAGATCTCGCGCTCGCCGGTGCCTTCGAGCAGCGAGCCGAAGGCTTCCAGCGCCGGGATCGGTAACGGCGGCGCGGTGCGACGCCGCTGCGGCAGATAGCCGCCGAGCGCGGTGCGCTTCTCGTGCAGGTAGCGGGCCTCGTCGGAATTCTCCGCCGGCATGACGAACTGCAGCTTGCCGACCTCCGCGTCCGGGACCGGAATGTTGAAACGATCGCGGAACGTCTTCAGGTCCTCATCCGAGAGCTTCTTCTGCTGGTGGGCGACCATCTGGCCTTCGCCGCCCTTGCCGAGCCCGTAGCCCTTGACGGTCTTGGCGAGGATCACAGTCGGCTGGCCCTTGTGGGTGGCGGCCGCGGCGTACGCCGCGTACACCTTCTGTGGATCGTGTCCGCCGCGGTTCAGCCGCCAGATCTCCTCGTCGGACATGTTGGCGACCATGGCCTTGAGCTCGGGGTATTTGCCGAAGAAATGCTCGCGGGTGTAGGCGCCACCCTTGGCCTTGAAGTTCTGGTACTCGCCGTCGACGCATTCCTCCATCACCCGCCGCAGCAGCCCCTTGTGGTCGCGCGCCAGCAGCGGATCCCAGCGCGAGCCCCACAGCACCTTGATGACGTTCCAGCCGGCGCCGAGGAATGCCGCCTCGAGCTCCTGGATGATCTTGCCGTTGCCGCGCACCGGACCGTCGAGGCGCTGCAGGTTGCAGTTGATGACGAAGATGAGGTTGTCGAGCCCCTCGCGCACCGGCATGGTGAGCGCGCCCATCGACTCGGGCTCGTCCATCTCGCCGTCGCCGAGGAACGCCCAGACCTTCTGATCCGACGGCTTCACCAGCCCGCGGTGCTCGAGGTAGCGCGTGAAGCGCGCCTGGAACATCGCCATCATCGGACCCAGGCCCATCGACACGGTCGGGAACTGCCAGAAATCCGGCATCAGCCACGGGTGCGGATACGACGACAGGCCCTGCCCCGGGCCGCCGGCCTCCTGGCGGAACAGCCGCAGCTGCGCCTCGCTCAAGCGACCCTCGAGGAAGGCGCGCGCGTAGATGCCCGGCGATGAATGCCCCTGGATGAACACCATGTCGCCCGGGTGCTGCTCGGAAGGCGCGCGCCAGAAGTGGTGGAAGCCCACCTCGTAGAGCGTCGCCGACGAGGCGTAGCTCGCCAGATGGCCGCCGTACTCGGAGGACTTCTTGTTGGCGAGCAGCACCATCACCAGCGCATTCCAGCGGATGTAGGCCTCGATGCGCCGCTCGAGCGCGCGGTTGCCGGGGTACTCGGGCTCGCGGCCGGTGGGAATGGTGTTGACGTACGCCGTGTTGGGTTTGAACGGCAGATAGGCGCCGCTGCGGCGCGTGTAATCGATCAGCCGCTCGAGCAGGTAATGCGCGCGCTCCGGACCCTGGCTCTGCAGCACCGAATCGATCGATTCGAGCCACTCACGGGTCTCAACCGGATCCAGATCTTCCAGCTTCAGCGGTTCGGTCATGCGGGTTTGCTCGCTGCGCGATGCGCGCCGCCGCGCGCGGACCCCGATCGCAGGGCTCACCGCGCGCGTGTTGTGCTGCGGTCGCGATAGAATGGGCAATGATGGCCAGCGGCGGCAGGTAAAGCAAGTGAGCTCCGGGGTCTCAGGCGCCCGTGGCGGCGCCGTGCTGCCTGCCGCGCGTGCGCCCGCCATCGTCGCCGCGAGCGCCGCCGGCGCCGCGCAAGCCGACGCCCTGCTCGTCATGGTGACGTACCCGGTGGCGCGCGGCGCGTTCGCGCCGCTGCCCGAAAGCGCGCGCTGGCGGCAGCTCGATGCGCGCGCCCCCGCCACCCCCGGGAGCGTGCGCGCCACCACGCTCAGCAACCAGCGCCAGACGCTCGCCGTGCTCGGCTACATCCGCGCCGATGCCAGCCCCTTCGAGCGGCTGACGCTCGCCGGGCGCATGGTGAGGGAGGCCGCGGCGCGCAACCCCGCCAGCGTCGCGCTGTTCGCTCCCGGCACGGCCGCCGCGGCGCGCACCTCGCTCGAAGCGCTGCTTGCGGCCGCGCTCGCGCAAGCGTTCGCTCTGCCGAGCTACCGTGCGCCGGCGCGGGCCGAGCCGCGCGTGCGGCGCCTGCTGCTGGTGAACGGTGCGGGCGTCGACACGCGCTACGTCGCAGCCGTCGCCCGCGGCACGAATCTCACGCGCTGGCTCACCGCGCTCCCGCCCAACATCCTGGACGCGCGCGGCTACCGGCGCGCGATAGTTGAGCTTGCGCGTCGCCACCGCCTCGGCCTGCGCTGGCTGGACGAGTCGGCGCTGCGCCGCGCCGGCGCCGGGGCGTTCCTCGCCGTGGCGGCCGGCAACCCGGTGCGCGGCGCCGGCATTGCGCACCTCAGCTACCGCCCCGCGCGCCGCGCGCGCTCCGCCCGACCCGATGTCGCGCTGGTCGGCAAGGGCATCCTGTTCGACACCGGCGGCGTGAACCTCAAGACGCACCGCTCGATGCTCGACATGCACACCGACATGAGCGGCAGCGCGGTCGCGCTGGCGACGCTCATCGCGCTCGCCGAGCTCGGCGCGCCGCTCGCCGCCGACGCGTGGCTCGCGATCACCGAGAATCGCATCGGGCCGACGGCCTACCGCCCGCAGGAGGTGGTGCGCGCGGCCAACGGCGTCACCATCCAGGTGATCCACACCGATGCCGAGGGCCGCATGGTGCTCGCCGACACCCTCGCGCTCGCCGGGCGCACCCGCCCGCGCCTGCTGCTGGATTTCGCGACGCTCACCGGCGCCTGCGTGTACTCCCTGACCGAGCGCATGAGCGGCGTGTTCACCAACCGCGCGCGGCTGGTGCCGAAGCTGATCGAAGCGGGGCGCGCGAGCGGCGAGCGCGTGTGGAATTTTCCCTTCGAGCCCGACTACGACGCGGAGCTGGAAAGCAAGGTGGCCGACGTCGTGCAGTGCACCCTGGACGGCAAGGGCGATCACATCCTGGCGGCGCGCTTTCTGGCGCGTTTCGTGCCGGCCGACACGCCCTGGGCGCACGTCGATCTGTCGGCCGCAACGCGCAGCGGCGGTCTGGCGCACGTCGCGACCGACGTCACGGGGTTCGGCGTGCGCTTCGCGCTCGAGCTGCTGCTCGGCCAGAAGGCGCTCGGTGCGCCGGGCAGCCGCGCATGACGACGCTCGTCATCCGCCGGCCGGACGACTGGCACCTGCACCTGCGCGACGGCGCGGCGCTGCGCGCGGTGCTGCCGTTCACCGCGGCGCGCTTTGCGCGCGCCATTGTGATGCCGAACCTGAGCCCGCCGCTCACCACCACCGAGCTGGCGCTCGCCTACCGCCGCCGCATCCTCGAGGCGTTGCCCGCGGGCGCGCAATTCGAGCCGCTGATGACTGTCTATCTCACCGACCGTACGCCGCCCGAGGAGGTCGAGCGCGCGCGGGCCAGCGGATTCGTGCACGGCTTCAAGTTATATCCGGCCGGCGCCACCACCCATTCGAATGCCGGTGTGAGCGACGTGCGGCGCATCGAGCCGGTGCTCTCGCGCATGGCCGAGCTCGGCATGGTGCTGCAGGTGCATGGCGAGGTCACCGACCCGGCCGTCGACGTGTTCGACCGCGAAGCGCGTTTCATCGAGCGCGTGCTCGCGCCGCTAGCGGAGCGGCTGCCGACGCTGCGGATCGTCTTCGAGCACATCACCACGCGCGCCGCCCTCGATTTCGTTCTCGGCGGGCGAAGCGGCATCGCCGCCACCGTGACGCCGCAGCACCTGCTCATGAACCGCAACGCGCTGTTCTCCGGCGGCCTGCGCCCGCACCACTACTGCCTGCCGGTGCTCAAGGCCGAAGCCGAGCGCGCGGCGCTGCTCGCCGCGGTGACACGCGGCAGCCCGCGCCTGTTCCTCGGCACCGACAGCGCGCCGCATGCGCGCCGCGCCAAAGAGGCCCGGGTAAGCTGCGCCGGGATCTTCTGCGCGCACGCCGGCATCGAGCTGTATGCCGAGGCCTTCGCCGCCGCAGGCGCGCTCGAGCGGCTCGAGGGCTTCGCATCCCTCCACGGCCCGGACTTCTACGGACTGCCGCGCAACACCGGCAGCCTCACGCTCACCGACGAGCCCTGGGAGGTGCCGGCGCACTACCCGTTCGGGGACGACGAGCTCGTGCCGCTGCGCGCCGGCGAGCGGGTCGCGTGGCGCCTGGCGGGCCGCACGTGAGCGAGCCGTCCGCCGCGCTGCCGAGCGCGCCGGCCAGGCTCAATAGGAAGCCAAGCGCGGCGACGGCGACGTCGCGCGACAGAAGCCAACCCCTAGCGCCCCGAAGCATGGCTCGCGCCTCGATTCCACAGAAAGAACACCGAGCTTCGACGGTTAGCAAAATTCAATCGGCGCCGCCATCGGGAGTCACCCGATCTGACAGGAGTTTTGCTCCCTAGCGAGCTCAAAATAGCAGGGAGTGAAGCGATAAGGCTTTGCAGAGGTCTCGGCCTCATTTAAGCCTGCCCC
>Ga0209007_1000196_pt1 | contig 32775 bp, 28 predicted proteins | sample JacPinW_OM1H0_O2_FD_187961 | JGI IMG/M metagenome (GOLD analysis project Ga0209007, IMG submission 187961) | Forest soil microbial communities from Algoma, Ontario, Canada - Jack Pine, Ontario site 1_JW_OM1H0_O2 (SPAdes) (version 2) | ecosystem: Environmental > Terrestrial > Soil > Boreal... | reverse complement strand
ATTTCAATGAAAGAAGGCATTCATCCGGATTATCACGTCGTCACGGTGCATTGCGCCTGCGGCAGCACGTTTGAGACGCGTTCGACCATCAAGGGCAACGCGATTCGCACGGAAATCTGCTCGAGCTGTCATCCGTTTTTCACGGGCAAGCAGAAGCTGATCGATACGGCCGGCCGCGTGGAACGCTTCACGAAGAAGTACGCGGACAAGAAGGCCTCGATGGCGGCCGCGAAGAAGTAGCTGCGCGGCACTTTTCCCCAGGACCGCTTCCGAGCCTGCATGGTCTGAAGCAAAATTCTGAATTTGGCAGCCTTCGTCCCCGCCAAGGACTTCGAGCTTTCTGGACGCTTCTACCGCGACCTCGGTTTTCACGAGAACCGGGGCAACAATTAGGCGTGCGAACTTGAATTGGAAGGCTATTGCTTCCTCCTTCAGAAACTCTGTGTGAAGGATCGTGCGGGTAGTCTCATGATCTGTTTGATGGCAGAACGGACAAGTCGTGGGAGCATATCCAAAGCGTCGGTCTTCCGGAAAAGTACAAGCTCTACATGGCCGAGCTGCCTGAGCTGCAGCCGTGGGGACTTCGCGTGCGGTACCTGACCGACCCTACGGGCGTGCTTTGGCACATCGCCGATCGCCCGAAGTCCTAGCACGAGCCGATCTCACCCTTGTGAGGCGCAATGGAGCGGTCCGGACCTTCGCTCAGAATTGCGACATGCGGCGTATAATGCCGTGAAGATGGCCACGCAATTGTCGCCCGTTCCCGACTCTCCAACCGGATCGCAGGTGGAAACGGCAGCCCCGCGCGTGACGCTGCGCAATGCGTTCGCGCATCCGCTGGATTCGGCGATTGCAGCGGCGCGGACGTGCTATTCGCCGCATCTGGTTGTTCCCGAGGAAGTCACTGAGAAGCAGCGCGTGACGATCGGCGCGGGCACGTATTTCGGCGGACATCACACCGTTTACCAGCACGCGCATTTCGAATTCGGCCTCGAAAACGTGAGCCGGCAATTCGTGTGGTCGTTCCTGCACGCACATCCCTTTTACAATTCCGAACAGCAAAGCCAGCGCTACGTGCGGCTGGACCGCGCGCAGGCTTACGTTCCGGCGGCGAGCGCGCAATTCGGAGCGGACGAGCGCGCGATCTACGAGCGCGCGGTGGCGCGGGCATGGGACCACTATCGCGAGCTGACGCGCGTGCTGGAGCCGACGGCGCGCGAGATTTTGGGTGACATCTGGCACGTGGGCGCGATGTCGCATCCGCGGCGCGCGCAGAAGGTGGCGCGGCAATCGGAAAAGCGGGCGATTGAGGTTGCCCGTTACGTGCTGCCGGTTGCGGCGTTCACCACCATGGTGCACACGATCTCCGGAATCGTGCTGTACCGGCTGTGGCGCATGCAGGCGGCGAACGACACGCCGAGCGAGGCGCGGCACGTGGTGGGCGAGATGGTGGCGCGCGTGCGCGAGGTCGATGCGGAGTTTTTCGACCGCTTCGACAACGGTGCGATGCAGGACATGCCGGAATGGAAGCAATCGCAGGCGCGAGACGGTGAAGCGTTTGCGCGGGAATTCGACGCGCGGCTTGCGGAGCTTACATCGAAGCTGCTGGATTTTTCGCCGCGAGCGATCGAGGCGATAGCCGAAGCTTATCGCGCGGTGATGGGTGTGACGGCGACGGAGTGCGACGACGCGGAAGCACTCGATCGCGTGCTGAATCCGGCGCGCAATCCTTACCGGCGGGAGACGCTGAACGTAGGCGTGCACGCGCCGATGATGCGGGCGCTCGAACACGCGCATTTCACGTTTGCAAAGAAAATCAGCCATACCGCCGATAGTCAAGACCAGCGACACCGGATGGTTCCGGGCTCGCGTCCGCTGCTTACGCTGGCCGACACGCGCTCGCCGGACTACATCACGCCGATGCTGGTCCGCGACAATCCGCCCGCGCTCGAAATTTACCAGCAGGCGATGGAAGAGGCCTGGACCGCGAAGAATGAGTTGCTTGATCGCGGCGTCCCGGTGGAATTCGCTTTGTATCTGCTGCCGAATGCGAAGGCGATCAGGCTGGTGGAATCGGGCTCGCTGCTGCACCTGCTTCACAAATGGACGATGCGCACGTGTTTCAACGCGCAGGAAGAAATTTATCAGGCGTCGATTGAGGAGGTCGAGCAGGTGCGCCGGGCGCTGCCGGTGCTCGGCCGCTACATCGGTCCGCCGTGCTATTTGCGGGCGGGGATTTCGACTCCGATCTGCACGGAAGGCTCGCATTTCTGCGGCGTGAAAGTCTGGCTGGATTTCCCCCACATCGAACGGCGGATTTAGTTCGTGAGAGGCGGAATTGCTCTCGCGGTCGTGATGGCCTTATGGTCACCTGCCCAGCAATGCCCTGCCTTGAAGGAACGCGACGCGCGGTTGCTGAATGCTGCCTGCCAAGGCGGTACGGCGTCCGTGACGCAGCTGCTCATGGAAGGCGCAAATGTGGTGGATGCGAGGGACGTTCAAGACGGCCGCAGCGCGCTCGCCATCGCGGCGGAGGCTGGGCAGACGGGCGCTGCGGCTGCGTTGATCGCCAAGAGCGCGTACCTCGAAAGCTGATCGACGCAGCGCTCGATACAAAAATAGGCGACACCGCCGCTACTGCGCTAGCCGCGGATGTTTGGTTCGATAGACTGATGAAGCAGCTTAGGCGGGAATTTCGGGGACCGCGGCGATGAGGGCTTGCGTGTAAGGATGCTGCGGGGCGCGCAGGACTTGATCGGCAGTGCCGGATTCGACGAATTTCCCGGCTTGCATCACGGAGACGCGTGTGGCGAGCTGCGCGACTACGGGCAGGCTGTGCGAAATCAGGATCAGCGTGAGCGAGAGCTCGCGGCGCAGACGATCAAGCAATTCCAGAATTTGCGCACCGACGGAAACGTCGAGTGCGGAGACGGGCTCGTCCGCAACCACGAGCTCGGGACGCAGAATCAGCGCGCGGGCGATGCCGATGCGCTGGCGCTGTCCGCCGGAGAATTCGTGGGGGTATCGCTCGAGCGCTTCGGCGCCCAAGCCGACGGCGGCAAGGATTTGCGCGACGCGCGCGTTGCGGTCGGAGCGCGAAAGGCGCGGCTCGTGGATTGCCAGCGGCTCACCGACGATCGTGCCAACGCGCATGCGCGCATTGAGCGACGCGATAGGATCCTGGAATACCATCTGGATGCGGCGCCGCAGGGCGCGCAAGTCGGCGCCGCGGGCGCTGCGCCAGTCCTGCCCGCGGAAATTCATCGCTCCCGAATCGGGTTCGATCAGGCGGAGCAACATCCGCGCCAGCGTGGTCTTGCCGCAGCCGGATTCGCCGACGATGCCGAGCGTCTCGCCGGGCGCGAGCGAGAAGCTGACGCCATCGACGCCGACGGAAGGGCCGATCGAGCGCGTGGGATCGCCTTCGGCGCGATGGAGCAGGTTGCCGGCGATGGCGTAACGCTTTCGCAGTTCGCGGACTTCGAGGAGGGCATCGGCGGCCATTTCAGAGTTTTTCGCCAGCGATGAAAAACGTCGTATTCGTGAGGAGGAGCTCGGGCTGGCCGAAGTCGCCGGGCTCGAATCGCGGATGAAACCACGCGGCGTCGCTCGGAATCGATGCTTCCATCAGTCGGCGCGCCTCCGCGTAATTCGGATCGCCTGGTTTTAGGCCGGCGACGAGCATCCAATGGTCGAACGAGCGCGAATTTTCCTCGACGCCGGTTTCGAGCACGCGCAGGCCGTGTGCCGCGAAGTGCCTTTCAAATTCCTCGCACGAGAGCGTGCGCGTGTGCGAGGCGTCACGCAGCTTTTCGATGCGCGTGTTGACCGCGGAAATCGCCAGATCATCCGGCAGGAAAATATCCAGGATGCCGACGCGTCCGCCGCGACGTACCACGCGGGCCATTTCACCGATGTTGCGCGCGGGATCGGGGAAATGGTGAACGCTGTAGCTCGTCACCGCGATATCGAGCGAGGTGTCCGGGAACGGTAGCGATTGCGCGTCGCCGATGGCGAATTCGAGATTGGCCAGACCTTCGGCAGCGGCGGTGCGGCGGGCGCGCTCGAGAATCGCCGGCGTGAGATCAAAACCGCAAATCCAGCGAACGTGGCGCGCGAAACGCAGCGCGAGCGTGCCGGGTCCACACGCGAGATCGACGGCGAGGTCCGCCGGGCCGGCTTTCACCATACGCGCGAGGCGCTCGGCTTCCGCGACGCGGCTGGCGACGGCGTAGTCGCCGAACACTTGCGCGGTACGCGTGAACTGTTCGCGCACCAGATCTTTTTGCTGCTGATGGCTGGCCATTTGAGCGTTCACTTCACCAGTTTATTTGACAAGGATACACCGCGCGCGATGGTTTTCGGATGCAGCGGCGGCGTGAATCAACTCAGGAACGGCCGCGTCACATGCGGCAATGTGCTTCGCGCAGCGTGGACCGAACGAGCATCCTGGCGGCAGCTCGGCGAGCGGGGGAACTGTGCCGGGGATGGCGACGAGCTTTTCGCGGGCTAGGCGCGGCGCTGCGCGGAGAAGGCCTTCCGTATAGGGATGGCGCGGGTGGCGCAGGACTTCATCGGTGGGACCCTGCTCGACCACTCTTCCGGCGTACATCACGGCAACTCGATCTGCGATTTGCGCTACGACGCCGAAATCGTGCGTGATGAAAAGCATCGAAAGCTTCAAGTCGCGGCCGAGCACGGCGAGCAGCTCGAGAATCTGTTTTTGTACGGTGCCATCGAGCGCCGTGGTGGGTTCATCTGCGATCAGCACGCGCGGGCCGGCCGCCAAAGCCATGGCGATCAGAGCGCGCTGGCGCAAGCCGCCGGAAAGCTCGTGGGGATATTGGTGCGCGCGGTGGGCGGGTTCGGCTATCGCGGTGCGTTTGAGCGATTCGAGCGCGCGACGGTGGATTTCATCACGCGCGAGGCGCGGTTCGTGGGCCCGAATCGCTTCCTCGATCTGCGCGCCGACGCGGACGACGGGATTCAGCGCCGTCATGGGCTCCTGAAACACCATGGCGATTTCTCCGCCACGCAGATTCCACATGACTTTGCGTGATGCGGTGAGGAGATTTTCGCCCACGGCTGAGGACGCATCGCTTCCGCCTCCATTTCCGTTTTTGGCGCGCGGGCTGAGCCAGGCTTCGCCCGTTAGGCGCGCGCCTTTCGGTTCGAGGCCCATGAGTGCGAGCGCGAGCATCGTCTTGCCCGAGCCCGATTCGCCAACAATGCCGAGTGTTTCGCCCGCGCCGAGCGCGAACGAGACGTCGTTCACCGGGCGAATCCAGCCGGCTTGCGTCGGCAGCTCGACCGTGAGTCCGAGGACGTCGAGATTGGTGGCCATGAGAACATCATATGTCTGTCCTGCGGAGAGCGCCCGCCATAAACAAACCGTGGTTGCGATCTTTGAGCATCGCGGCACACTAGTATCGGAGAGGGAAACCTATTCAGAGAGGGACTTGCGCCTGTCTTCTATTTCCACGAAGACCCGAGCAAGAGTCTCGCGCTTTGCTGCGCAATGTCACGGTCCAGGATTCCGCCTGAAGAAATCGCGACAAAGTTGCAAAAAGCGCGCGCGAAATCCTAGCGGCGGTCAACTGGGATTACGAAGCGCAGGGCCGTGTGCGTTTCGGAGAAGCGGCAGATTTTGTTGTCGGTGAAGCCGGCGGATTTTCCGGCGGCCATTACGTCGGCTTCGCGGATGTGCCGCTGGCCCTTCGGGTAAACCACCCAAATGGCGCCGTTGCGCTGCATGTGCCGCTCGAGTGACTGGATTCGCGCGAGCGATTTGAGGTCTTCGGCGGCGAGAAAGATCAGATCCGATCCCTTCTGAGGCTTTCTATTCGCTGCGCCTGGCGCGATGGCGGCTAGATCTTTCAGAAACGCAGCATCCTCGACGCCGAGCACCCAGATTCGCTGGCCCGGCTTGACGCCGAGCTTATCGAGGAGCGAGCGGTGCGAATAATCGCGCTCGGGCTCGCGCGGCTTTTTGACGGTCTTGTGCGGCACTGGTACTCTCCTTGCGTAAAACGGGCGAATTATATTACGGTTTTCGGGCTGTCCGAATTACGGCGCGCGAGGGGCGAATCTTGCACAAGCCAAGAGAAAACAAGCGGTCGAGCGACGAAGCGGTGAAGGCGGCCACGGGAAAGGTCTGGGCTGAATGGTTCAAAATCCTCGACAAGGCCGGAGCCAAGAAAATGGTGCACAAAGATATCGCTGCCTACTTCAAAGAGAACCAATCTGTTGGCCCATGGTGGGGGCAGATGGTCGCCGTAGCGTATGAACACGAGCGCGGGCTTCGCGGAAAGTTTCAGAAATGCGATGGTGAGTTCAGCGCGTCCGGCAGCCGGACGATTGCTGCGCCAATCGCGAGGGCGTTTGCTGCGTGGACCGACGACAAGATGCGGAAGAAATGGCTGCCGAACGGCCAGCTTGAAATTACCACGGCGACGCCGGGGAAATGGGTTCGCGGGAGATGGGGCGATTCGCGGCTGAGCGTGGGATTTTACGCGAAGGGCGAGGCCAAGACGCAGGTCGCCATCGACCACGGCAAGCTTTCGAGTTCGAAGGAATCTGCGAAGATGAAGTCTTACTGGTTCCAGGCGCTGAACAGGTTGGAATCCTTACTTGATGCTTGATGGGCCATGAGTGATTCCTACGCCGCCGAAACGACCTTACTTTTCCGTCCTGTCGGCCCGAAAGAACTCGCCCTTATCGAACAATCAGGATTCGCCGAATTCCCTCCAAGGCTTGAAGGACAGCCCTACTTCTACCCAGTGCAGAACGAGGAACATGCCAGGCAAATTGCACGGGATTGGAATGCCAAGGAGCCTGAAATTGGAGCTGGATTTGTAATGCGATTCCGCGTCCAAACGGACTACCCGACACGATTCGAACTACGAACCGTTGGCGCCGCAATTCACCAAGAATACTGGAGTCCGGCCCAGGAGCTTCCTGAGTTCAACCGAGACATCGTCGGAACGATTGAAATAATCGCCGAGCTCCGAGGCCCGCAAACCTAGTAATCGTTGGCGGAGCCTTCGAGGAAAGCGCGGAGCTTGCGCGAGCGCGACGGATGTCGCAGCTTGCGCAGCGCCTTGGCTTCGATCTGGCGGATGCGTTCGCGCGTGACGGCGAACGACTGGCCGACTTCTTCCAGCGTATGCTCGCTGCCATCGTCGAGGCCGAAGCGCATCTTGATCACTTTTTCCTCGCGCGGCGTCAGCGTCTTCAGCACGGAAGAGGTTTGTTCCTTCAGGCTGAGGTTGATGACGGCATCAGATGGCGAGACCACGGCCTTGTCCTCGATGAAATCGCCGAGATGTGAATCTTCCTCTTCGCCGATGGGAGTCTCGAGTGAAATCGGCTCTTGCGCGATTTTCAAAATCTTGCGCACCTTCGCGACGGGGATGTCCATCCGCTTCGCGATTTCTTCAGAGGTAGGCTCGCGGCCAAGCTCCTGCACCAGCTGGCGCTGCGTGCGCACCAGTTTGTTGATCGTCTCGATCATGTGCACGGGGATGCGAATGGTGCGGGCTTGATCGGCGATGGCGCGGGTGATGGCCTGGCGAATCCACCAGGTCGCGTACGTCGAGAATTTATAGCCGCGGCGCCATTCGAATTTATCGACGGCTTTCATCAGGCCGATGTTGCCTTCCTGAATCAGGTCGAGGAACTGCAAGCCGCGGTTTGTGTATTTCTTGGCGATCGAAACGACGAGCCGGAGGTTGGCTTCGATCAGCTCGTCCTTGGCCTGCGCCGCTTCCGCCTCGCCGCGAAGGATCACGCCGATCGCGCGCTTCAGCTCAGCGGGGCTCACTTCGCTCGCCAGTTCGATTTCAGCGAGTTCCTGTCGGCGCGCCCGCAGATCCTTGCGTGCTTCGGCCTGCACTTCGGCCTTTGAAGCTTCCACGCGGCGCTCGAGCTTCACCGTCTCGCGTTCCAGGAAATGAACGCGCTCGACGGTCTGGTGAATCTTGTCGATCAGCCGCTTCTTTTCGAGCGGATTGAAATCGAGCTCGCGCATCAGCCCGGACATCTCGATACGCGTGCGCGACACGGCATACTTCGCGTGGAGGTACGAACGCTTTTTCGCCCGGGGAAGTCTTTCGAGCTTTGCAGCCAGCTTCATCGCCAGCAGGTAGAGCTTGGCGATCTTGTCGATCTGCTTCAGTGTTTCCTTGGTCTTTGCCTCGATCTTTTCTTCGGTCAGCTCCTCGTCGTCGAACTGAACGATTTCCTTGATCGAGCGAGAGCCATTGCGCAGATCCTCGCCGACCTGGAGCAACTCTTTCAGGATCAGTGGCGCGCGCGTGATGGTCTTCAGCACCAGCAGCTGGCCGCGCTCAATGCGCTTGGCGATTGCGACTTCGCCTTCGCGCGTCAGCAGCGGAACGGTACCCATCTCGCGCAAATACATGCGGACGGGATCGTTCGTTTTTTCCAGAGTGCCGGGAGTAAGGTCGAGGTCGCCGTCTTCCGACGCCGCGGCGATCGGCGTGTCATCCTTCGGAGGTTCAGCCCCACCATCCGCATCCGCGGCAGCAAGCGCGGCCTTCGCCGTCGAGAGGTCCTCGTACACATCGATGCCGTAGCGCTCGAAGGTTGAGAGCAAATCGTCGATTTCTTCCGAGGAATGAACCTCGGCGGGCAGAATATCGTTCACCTCATCATAGAGCAGGTAGCCCCGCTCCTTGCCCATGGTGATGAGTTGCCTTACCTGATCGTATTTTTCCTCAAGAGCCAGCGTCACAAATTCTCTCCAATATGCCTAATCGGCCCAACGCCCTGGAATCACAAGCGCCCGCGTCCCGGTTGGGACACCCCGGCGCACTCCTAGTTTAGATACGTGTGGACGGATAAATGAGACGATCCCCTGAACCCGCTAGTGAACTTAAATTTCGCTCGCACCCAGCTTCCCCGCGCCTACGGGTACAACTGTATTAGATGCAATACGGAGCCCGCCCGTTTCCCCCAAAACCTTACAATACTATAATAACCGGCCGGAAACCGTCAACGAATTGCCGTAACTGAAACATCCCGCTCCGTTTGCCGTGCTAAGTCCTATCAAACATGGTCCGTCGCAAACCGCTACGACGTATGGCATGCGCGTATGCCTTGCTTCTCAAAATATTTCTGGTGGTATTCCTCGGCGCGATAGAACTCCGGTGCGGCCTCGATCTGCGTGACGATAGGCCGCTTGAAGATTCCCGACTTTCCTAGCGCCGCCACGGCCTCGCGCGCTTCGGCTTCCTGTGCCGCGTCGTGGAAGAAAATAGCCGAGCGATATTGCGTGCCGCAATCGGGCCCCTGCCGATTGAGCTGCGTGGGGTCGTGACTCTGGAAAAAAACCGCCAGCAGCTCCTTGTAGGAAACTTGGTTTGGATCGAATTCGACCTCGACGGCTTCGGCGTGGCCGGTCGAATTCGTGCAGACTTCCTTATAGGTAGGATTCTCGGTATGGCCGCCGATATAGCCGACGGCTGTCAAGGTGACGCCCTTCACCTGCCGGAACGCGTCCTCGACGCCCCAGAAACAGCCCCCTGCAAATGTGGCCTTTGCCATGGTGCAAACTCCCTTCGTTATGAATACTTTGATGCACGCCATACTGCCACAGGCGCGTCGCGCGGTCGAGCCCACGCGCGCGCCGGCGCGCCCGGTTTTACTGACCAGATCGAATTGATTTCGCCAGGATGGCGACAGGAAGTGGCTACCAGGGATTAGACGGGCTACGGGCGGTTTGGTCGCAGGATTTTAAGGCGGTTTTGGCCGATTTTACGCGGTTTTGGGCGCTACTCCAGCCGGGAGCCTACCAGAGAGGCGGGATTTGTGGATGCTGCGCCCTGCGACCGCTCGAAGATTCTCTCGAGGAGATCGGGAATCTCGAAGACGGCGCGATTGTGCAGCGCCGCGGCATTGGCGCGGTAACGGGCCAGATTCGAAGGCTCGATCAGCTCGGCTGCGGCCTGGTCGATTTTGGCGAAGCTGGGAAGAACCACGCCGACCTGTTTTTCCACGATCCATGTGGCGTTGTAGCGCTCCTGCGGCAGCGTCCACGCATTGCACTCCACGATCACCGGCAGCTGCTTGGCCAGCGCCTCGCTGACGCTACCGGGTCCAGGCTTGCCGATGAAAAAATCCGCGAGCTGCATGTATTCGTTCACGCGCGTCGTAAATCCCTCGACGAACGTCGGCGCGCGCGATTTTCTGGTGTGCAGAGCGTTTGCGAGCTGGTCATTCTTGCCGCATACGAAAATGAGTTGTACATCGAGGTTCGAGCGATCCAGTCGCTCGGCGATTTCGAGCATCACGTTCGAACCGTGGCCGCCGAAAAGCACGAGGCCGGTGGGGAGATCGGGCCGCAACCCGAGGCGAACGCGGCCGGCGGTGCGATCCTCGACGGGAGGATCGTAAAACCGCGGATGCAGAATCATTCCGGATGCGCGCAAGATGCGGTCTTCGGAATTCCCGATCGAGCGCGCCTGTTCCACGGCGCGATCCGAACCGCAGATCAAATATTGCTGCTGATTCTCGATCCAGAAGTGCGGCGGATAGTCCGCGATGTCGGTGAGAATCGTTACAAACGGCCGAGCCGGAAACGCTTGGCGGAAGCTCTCGCCGATGGCGCGATTGAAATGTGGCACGAAGGACACGACCATGTCCGGTTGCGACTCTTTCCAATGCGATTCCATGAGGCGAACCGTAGGGCGGTGATACATCCGAATCGTAAACTGAAGCACGCGCAAGAGTTGAGGGCTTCCAAGCGTCCAGCCTCGGCGCAACATCGTGTTGTAAATGTCCTGGATTCTGACGTTTGCGTATTTCTTAGCGATGTCGAGAGGGTCGAGCAATTCCTGCAGGTTGGTTAATTGCACTTCCCAGCGCCGTTGCTGGGCTTGGATGGCCATCTGCAGTGCTGTGGCCGCCGCTCGATGGCCGCCGCCCGCATCGAAGAACCCGAACTCAATCCGTTGCACTTAGCGTGGCTCCCTAATTGCCGCAGTCTGGCAGCGGAATGTGAATAGATGCTTAAGTTATGTTAAAAGCCGAAAACATGTGTAGAATCAGTTAACTACCTGTATTTTCAGAATCTTAGCGGCAATGTCACACGTGCGTAACGCTGTGAATTTACTGTGGAAATCGTGAAATGCGATATGCACGTCCACTCGTACTTCTCCGGCGCCTGCACCACGCCGTTTGTTGGTGCGTTCTGTCGGGAATGCTATAGCGATCCGCAGGAGGTCCGCCACGTCCTGGAGCGCAGGGGCATGGATCTGTTCACGCTCACCGACCACGATTCGATCGAGGGATCGGAGGCGCTGCGGAGTGACCCCAATTTCTTCCTCAGCGAGGAGCTGACGTGCCGGATGCCCAGCGGTACGGAAGTCCATATCGGCGTGTACGACTTCCATGAGCGCCAGCACGCCCAGCTCCTGGCACGGCGCAATGACCTCGTCTCGCTGCTGATGTACCTGAGCGAGCGACGGATTTTCTTCAGCATCAACCACGTCTTCTCCGCAGTGACGGGGCGGCGCGAAGCCGAGGACTTCGCCTGGTTCCAGGAGTATTTCCCGGCGGTGGAGACGCGGAACAGCCACATGCTGGAAGCCACTAACGGTTATGCGGCGAGGCTTGCGCAACGCTGGGACAAGGTCGCCATCGGGGGCAGCGACGCGCATGCGCTGCCCTCCGTGGGAACCGCGTGGACAGAAGTTGGGGGCGCACGCGATAAGGCTGAATTTTTCGAGGGACTGAAAGCCGGGAAGGGCCGCGTGGCTGGCGAATCCGGGAGTTTCGCGAAGCTAACGCGCGACTGTTTCAAGATCGGATTTGAAATGATCCGCGAGAAATCGTGGACCGCCGCGATCGCACCGTTAGCCCCGCTGGTTCCCGTCATCACGTATCTGAATTACCGGGACGAGCGCGCGTTCAGCTCGAAATGGGCCGCCGAAATTCTGCATCAGCCACAAACTCCTAAACGTTCCCGCTGGGTCGCCATCCCGCAGCGCGCGGCCGAGGAGTGGGTATGACCGTCGGAAGAGCTGTCTGGGACCAGATCAATTCGAACGATCACCGCCTGATGCGCCGCGTGCACCGCTGGCGCGCGCCGCGGTGGTTCCGCATTCTGATGATCATGTCCACACGGGGAGGCGATGGATGGCTCTGGTACGCACTCGGCCTGATTCTGGTGCTCTACGGTGGAGAGCGGCGCTTCGCCGCCATCGGGGCGGGCGCTTCCGCCGCCGTGGCGGGGATCTTTTTGTTCCGCGCGCTCAAGCGCACCAGCCGCCGCAAAAGACCGTGCGAAATTGAGCCGCACTGTTGGGCCTTGATTCTGCCGCCGGACAAATATTCCTTTCCTTCGGGCCATTCGATCACGGCCTTCGCCGTGGCGATTTCGCTGGGGCTTTTCTATCCGTTCCTATGGTCTTTGCTACTGGTGGTAGCGTTGCTGATTGCGGTGTCGCGCATCATTCTGGGCATGCATTTTTTGAGCGACGTGCTGGCGGGATCAGCCATCGGCGTGACGCTGGGAATGATCAGCTATCACATCTTCGCCTTGATTTAATTCCTTCGACCGGCGTTAGGCTTTGCTCGGCGCAGGCTTTCGCCCGGCAGGTGCCGCTGCTATCGCTGACGGCGGAGAGGGGTTCACTGCCGATGCCGGAATCTGCTTCTCCCTCAGCAAATCCACTACCGCTTTGTAGATTCGCCACGAACATCGAATCGCTCTTTGGCCCGCATGATGTAGCGGAGGACGACGACGATCCCGCCGCCCGTGGGCCGCACGCTGAGAGCGGGTGCCGCGGAAATTGTGCGTTTCTCGCCGACAGACGCCATTCCATTCACCTTCGGCAATTTGCACGTTGGCGGCAGTTTCGTCCACTGCGATTTTCTGAAGCGCCTCGCTCGTCGCGTACGGATCGGAGTTGTCCGGCACCTGAACCTCGATTTCATCCCAGAGCCACTGGCCCGACGTCGAAAATTGAAATAGCGATCGCGTAGCTGTTGACGAAGGAAACCTTTCGCCCTGTCGGATGGCCTGGATCGGTCCAGTTTCCGGTTTCGAGAATCACCGTGTGCAGCAGTCCAACTTTCAGGACTTCTCCCACGACGCCGTTGACTTCCACCCAATCACCGGCGCGCAGCTCGTCCTTTCCCATCAGCACGAACCAGCCGAAAAATCCGACGATGAAATCCTTTATCGCCACCGTGATGCCCGCGCCGGCCAGCGCGAGCACGGTCGCCAGATTCGTCGGCATCCCGAATATGACCAGCAGAATCGACAGGACGGCAACCAGCTGGAGCGTGAACGCGATCAATACTCCCTTCCGCCGCGCGGCCCGAAATTCACCACGATCGAGCGGCGCGCTTGACGCGTCACGCCAGCCAAGCGGACAATCTTCTCCGGCCCGGCTGTGCTTGGCGAATTCCACCACGAAATACATGTCGAAGAGTCACGAAAAAACCAGTCCGACTGATATCGCCGGCCTCGGCCCATCCGCCAAACAGCGCATGGCCTACGGGAAAAAGCTGCGCGAGCGCGTGCCGCGGTCGTCGCAGGCGGAATGGAAGCCCTCCCCGAACCGCCCTGATCCCATCCATCTGTTGAAACACGCCGATCGGGGGCGCCTCGAAGCGCTGCTGCCGATCCGCTACGCCCGCATGAGGCAATCGCCGTTTGGATTTTTCCGCGGCTCCGCGGCGTTGATGGCAGCGGATCTTTCCACCACGCCCTCAACCGGCCTGCGCGTGCAGGCCTGCGGCGATTGCCACATCGCAAACTTCGGCGGGTTCGGCAGCCCGGAGCGGCGATTGGTTTTCGACATCAACGATTTCGACGAAACGCTGCCCGCGCCGTGGGAATGGGATGTGAAGAGGCTGGCGGCGAGCACGGTTCTCGCCGGCCGCGAGCGGGGTGTCGGCGACAAGCGCTGCTTCTCGGCCGCGCGCACCATGGTTCGCTCCTATCGCGAGCACATGCGCGAATACGCGGAAATGCGCGCGCTCGAAGTCTGGTATTCGCATCTCGATGCCGAGATTTTCATCGACGACGCGCGGACGGCCGCCGGGCGCAAACGCTGGAGCGAGATCGAGAAAAACGCCACGCTGCAAACCGCCGAGCACGTATTCCCTAAAATAACCGCGGTGAAGCACGGCCGGCTGCGCATCTTGGATCGGCCGCCGCTCGTCTACCACCCGCCCGACATTGCCAGCATCAGCGCCCACGTACGCGAGATGTTCGAGCGCTACCGCCGGACGTTGCCTGAGGAGCGCCGCGTGGTTCTGCAGCGCTATCACGTCGTCGACATCGCGCGAAAAGTTGTCGGCATCGGCAGCGTGGGCACGCGATGCGACGTGGCGCTGCTGATGGCCGGCGCCAACGATCCGCTGTTTCTGCAGTTCAAGCAGGCCAACGAGTCGGTGCTGGCTCCCTACGCCGGCAAAAGCCGATATTTGAATCAAGGCGAGCGTGTCGTCACCGGCCAGCGCATGTTGCAATCGGCAAGTGATGTCTTCTTGGGCTGGGCGCGCGGCGACGACGGCTGCGATTACTATTTCCGGCAACTGCGCGACATGCGCATGAAAATCGACGTCACGCAGATGCCCAACGACGATTGGCTCGAATTCGTCGAACTCTGCGGATGGACTCTAGCCCGCGCCCACGCACGCACGGGCGATCCCGCGAAGATCGCAGGTTACCTGGGGAAAGGCGAAACGTTCGATCGCGCGATCGGCGCGTTCGCGGTCGCCTATGCTGACCAGACCGAGCGCGATCATGCGCTCTTGGTAAAGGCGATCCGCGCCGGGAAACTACACGCCGCCCACATCGAACCCGCAACCTGATTCGCGCATCGCGCGCCGCTACAAGTCCAGCGGAAACGGGTTTTTCCCCGTGATCAGCCTCGCCGAGCGGTCGAACGTGAAATAAAACCACGCCCACTGCAGGAATATCAGCAGGCGGTTCTGAAATTCCACGATGTACAGCAGGTGGACGAAAATCCAGATCAGCCACGCGGGCACGCCTGAAATGCGCAACCAGTTCAAATCGGCGATGGCCTTGCCGCGGCCGATCACCGCCAGATTTCCCTTGTCGAAGTAGTGGAACGGCTTCGGCTTTTGGGCCCGGAGCCTGGTCTCAATCGCATGCGCCACGTAATGCCCCTCCTGAATTGCCGGCTGTGCGACGCCGGGCAGTGGCTTTCCCGTCTGATGCGCGAAAAGCGCCAGGTCGCCGATCACGAAAATCTCCGGATGGCCGGGTACCGAGCAATCCGGCTCCACGCTGATCCGTCCCAACTTGTCGATCGGCGCGCCGGTCTGGTCCGCCACGCTGCGCCCCACCGGCGAGCCCAGCACGCCCGCCGCCCACAATATCGTGCGCGTGGGAATAATTTCCGTCGAATCGCCCTGGCGGACGGTCACCAGGTCCTTTTCGACATTCGTCACCATCGCATTCAACTGCACGATCACGCCCAGGCGCTCGATCATCTTCTTCGCCGCCTCGGAAAGCTGCGGCGGGTAGGACGGCAACAAGCGCTCCCCGCCTTCCACCAGAAAGATCCGCGCGCTCGAAGGATCGATGTGCCGGAAATCACGCTTCAGAGTGTCCTTGGCGATTTCGGCCAGCGCCCCGGCCAGCTCCGCGCCCGTCGGGCCGCCGCCCACGATTACAAACGTCATCATCGCGCGCCGCTTCTCCGGATCGGTCTCGCGCTCCGCCGTCTCAAACGCCAGTAGAATCCGCCGGCGCATGTCCGTGGCGTCTTCAACGGTCTTAAGCCCCGGAGCCCATTGCTCCCATTCCTCATGACCGAAATATTGATGGCTCGATCCGGTCGCGACGATCAATGTGTCGTAGTTGATCGCGCCATCGCTCAGAATCACGCGCCGTTTCGCGGCGTCGATTCCCACAGCCTCCGCGAGCAACACCTGCGTGTTCCGATGCCGCTTCAGGATCGTCCGCAGCGGCGATGAAATATTCGCGGGCGAAAGCGATCCGGTCGCCACCTGATACAGCAGCGGCTGAAACAGGTGGTAGTTGCAGCGGTCGATCAGCGTCACCTGCACGGGCGCGCGCCTCAACCGCAGCGCGGCGCTCAGCCCGCCAAATCCTCCTCCCAGAATCACCACACGATGAGGGTCAGCCATGTCGCGAATTCAACCCCTGCTGATTCGATTCTAGCGCTCGCTGGGAGGCTCTCAGAAAAGCCAAAAATCCTCCCGAACTTCCCGCCCAGGCTGCTGAAGCCCTGCTGGTGCGCGCGACAGTGGCCCTAATCAACGAGGGCGCAGACGGGGACCGGGGGGGGCCGCACGCGCAGACGAAATGACTGTAAGTTGATGACTTTACGTGACTTGTAAACAGCCTCTCCGCAGTACGCGCGCGCATATGCTGCTTATGGAAAGTTTATGTCTCCCTTATTCGATCTTGATGGCGGCGGCGTACGCTCCACCTTGGATTCGGCCCGTGGGACCGAGTCTGGAAAGAGAACGACGATGCCCATACTGATTGTTTTGACTCTGGTGCCAACGCTCTCGTTTTACTTTTACGTTCTGGTGCAGCTTGTGATGGAAGCGAATCGGCGGCGCCACCACGACACGTGCACTCTGATCGTGCCGTTGCATTCGGTGCGCTCGGCGGAGGCTGACGACGACTGGCTCGACGGTCACAAGCAGGCCGGTGGGATCGATATCGGGAGTGCCGATCCGGTCCTTGTTCCTATCGCCAAGCAACGGCCCCCCCAGGGCCCCGCAAGTGGCCGAGTTCTTTCGAACTTCTTGAGCAATCGCCTGTGGGTCATGGGGTCCCAGACGGGTCGGCTGTCGGCCAAGCGCGCCGCGAAAGGATAATTGCGATGCTGGACTTCATCTTTGTCGCTTGCACGGTTTTGTTTTTCCTGGTCGCGCTCGGCTACGTCTGGGCTTGCGACAAGCTGAAGTAAGGGAGATCTCGAATGCTAGGCGACATTGTTCTACTGGCGATCAGCGTACTCACCGGAATCTATCTGCTGGCGGCGCTGCTCTGGCCGGAGAGGTTCTGACATGACTGCGAACGGTTGGTTTCAAATCGCGCTGTTTTTCATCATCTTGCTGGTCATCACGAAGCCGATCGGCGCGTACATGGCTCGCGTCTTCGCTCGGGAGAAGACCTTTCTGGATCCGGTGCTGCGGCCGGCGGAACGGCTGCTCTATCGTTGCACCCGGGTCGATGAGTCGCACGAGATGGATTGGAAGGAGTACGCCATCGCGATGCTGCTGTTCAGCGTCGTCAGCATGCTGCTGCTCTACTTGATCGAGCGCGTCCAGGGCCTGCGCTTCATGCCCTGGAACCCGCAACACTTCACCAACGTCGAGCCGCATCTCGCGTTCAATACCGCCGCATCGTTCACCACCAACACCAATTGGCAGAATTACGGTGGCGAGAACACTATGAGCTATTTCACTCAGATGGCTGGGCTCGCCTATCACAACTTCGTTTCCGCGGCCGTAGGCATCGCCTTGGCCATCGCGGTGATTCGCGGCATCGCGCGAAAAGAGTCCCACACCCTCGGAAATTTCTGGGTGGACACCACCCGCGCGGCGCTTTGGGTTCTGATGCCGGCCTGCATCGTGCTGGCGCTGGTCTTTGTATCACAGGGAATGGTCCAAAACCTGCGGCCCTATGACACGGCGACGCTCCTGAATCCGCAAACCGTGCAAACCACCGGCGCCGACGGCAAAACCACTTCGCAAACCGTCACCAATCAGGTGATCGCGCAGGGGCCGATCGCTTCGCAGGAAGCGATCAAAATTCTCGGCACCAATGGCGGCGGCTTCGTCAACGCCAACAGCGCCCACCCCTTCGAGAATCCGACTCCGTTGACCGACTTCATGCAGATTTTGATGATTCTCGCGATTGGCTCGGGCCTTACTTACACGCTCGGTCGCATGACCGGTTCGCAGCGCCACGGCTGGGCCGTCTGGGCGGCGATGGCGATTCTATGTTTTGTCGGCATTACGTCGATCTACGTCGCAGAATCGCACGGCAATCCGCTGCTGCACGGCGTCGACCAGCACGTGAGCGCGCTGCAGTCCGGCGGAAATATGGAAGGCAAAGAGGTTCGGTTTGGCATGACGCACACGGCGATGTTCGCCTCCGTCACGACCGACGCCAGCTGTGGCGCCGTCAACGGCATGCACGATTCCTTCACCCCGCTCGGCGGCATGATCCCCATGGTTAACATCATGATCGGCGAAGTGATCTTCGGCGGCGTCGGCGCGGGGATGTACGGAATCATTGTGTTCATCGTCATCTCGGTTTTTATCGCCGGCCTGATGGTTGGCCGCACGCCGGAATATCTGGGCAAGAAGATCGAAGCCTACGACGTGAAAATGGCCATGATCACGGTGCTGATTTTCTGCCTGCTGGTGCTCGGGCTCACCGGCTGGTCGATCGTCAAGTCCTACGGCACCTCATCGATCTCCAACCCGGGCCCGCACGGGCTTTCGCAGATTCTCTATGCCTACACGTCGATGGCCGGCAACAACGGCTCGGCGTTCGCGGGCCTCAACGGCAACACGCCCTGGTACAACCTAAGCGGCGCCTTCGACATGCTCTTCGGCCGCTTCTTCATGGTGATTCCAGTGCTCGCCATGGCCGGAAACCTGGCACGCAAGAAAATCGTTCCCGAATCGAGCGGTACCTTCCCGGTGACCACGCCGTTGTTCTCGTTCCTGCTGGTGTCCGTGATCCTGATCGTCAGCGCACTCACATTTTTCCCGGCGCTCAGCCTCGGCCCGATTCTGGAGCACCTGCTGATGCACGCTGGAAAGGTATTCTGAGGCTCCCATGAGCACACGCGAAACACGAAAATCGCTTTGGACCGGCGGCATCATCGTGGGCGCCGTCAAGGATTCGTTCCTCAAGCTGAATCCGCGCACGTTGATGAAGAATCCGGTGATGTTCGTCGTCGAAATCGGATCCGTGGTCACCACTTTCGATCTGGTCCGCGACCACATGCTTCATCAGTCCGGATTCGGATTCGAGCTGCAAATCACCCTGTGGCTGTGGTTCACCGTGCTCTTCGCGAATTTCGCCGAAGCCATGGCCGAGGGCCGCGGCAAAGCCCAGGCCGACACGCTGCGCAAGGCCCGCTCTGAAACGATTGCCCGCCGCCTGCGCACCGACGGCTCCGTCGAGGAAATCACCGGCTCAAAACTCCGCGCAGGCGACCGCGTGAAAGTCACCGCCGGCGAATTCATTCCCGGAGACGGCGAGGTCGTCGAAGGCGTCGCGTCGGTGGACGAATCGGCCATCACCGGCGAATCCGCGCCCGTGATTCGCGAGTCCGGCGGCGACCGCTCTGCCGTCACCGGTGGCACGCGCGTGCTGTCGGACGAAATCATCGTGATGATCACGTCGAATCCCGGAGAAACATTCCTCGATCGCATGATCAAGCTCGTCGAAGGAGCCGAGCGCCAGAAAACCCCGAACGAAATTGCGCTCAACATCCTGCTCGCCGGCCTGACCATCATCTTCTTGCTGGCCGTCGTCACACTCCAGCCCATGGCGATTTACTCCGGCGCGCCGCAGTCGATTTTCGTACTGATCTCCCTGCTCGTCTGCTTGATCCCGACCACCATCGGCGGCTTGCTTTCCGCCATTGGCATCGCGGGTATGGATCGCGTCGTGCAGCGCAACGTGCTTGCCATGTCCGGCCGCGCCGTCGAAGCTGCCGGCGACGTGGACACGCTCCTCCTCGATAAAACCGGCACCATCACCCTCGGCAATCGCCGCGCAACTGAATTTATCCCCGCCCCGGGAGTGAAGGAGGCTGACCTCGCGGACGCCGCGCAGCTTTCTTCACTTTCGGATGAAACTCCCGAAGGCCGCTCGATCGTCGTGCTCGCCAAGGAAAAATACAATCTGCGCGGCCGCGAGCTTTCCGCCTACGCCGCCAACTTCATTCCGTTCACCGCCGTCACGCGCATGTCCGGCGTCGACCTCGACGGCCGTGAAATCCGCAAGGGCGCATTCGACGCGATCGTGCAGTGGTGCGCCGTGAACGGCAATCGTGTCTCGCCCGAAGTCGAGGATGCCGTCAAGGCGATTTCCAATGCCGGCGGCACGCCGCTGCTCGTGGCGGAAGACCATCACATTCTCGGCACGATTTACCTGAAGGACGTCATCAAGGGCGGCATGCGCGAGCGGTTCGATCAGTTGCGCGCCATGGGCATTCGCACTGTGATGATCACCGGAGACAATCCGCTCACCGCCGCGGCCATCGCGCGCGAAGCCGGCCTCGACGATTTCCTGGCGCAGGCCAAGCCGGAAGACAAGCTCGCGCTCATCCGCAGGGAACAGGCCAAGGGAAAGCTTGTCGCCATGACCGGCGACGGGACCAACGACGCCCCCGCCCTCGCGCAAGCCGACGTCGGACTCGCCATGAACGCCGGAACGCAAGCCGCGAAAGAAGCCGGCAACATGGTCGATCTCGATTCCAACCCGACCAAGTTGATCGAAGTCGTAGAAATCGGCAAGCAGCTCCTGATCACCCGCGGCGCGCTTACCACTTTCTCTGTGGCCAATGATGTGGCGAAGTATTTCGCCATCATTCCCGCCATGTTCGCGGGCGCGTTTCCGCAGCTCAATATCCTGAACATCATGGGATTGAAAACGCCGGAGTCCGCGATTTTGTCCGCGGTGATCTTCAACGCGCTGATCATCATCGCGCTCGTGCCGCTCGCGCTGCGCGGCGTGCGTTATCGTCCGCTTGGGGCATCGGCCCTACTGCGCTGGAATTTGCTCGTCTACGGCCTCGGCGGCATCATTGCGCCATTCATCGGCATCAAGGCGATCGACCTGATCATCACGCACATCGGATTGGCCTAACGGACGAGAATGTCGAGACGACGAGTTGTGCGAAGCAGGAAAGGTTTTCAAGTGGAAGCGTAAGCTTAATCGCCACAAATAAATGTGGCAGCGTGCGATGGGCTTCAACGCTGGGTTTTACGACGAGGCATACATGAAAAAGAATCTGCTGATCTCGATCTGGTTCACGCTGGTGACAACCGTGCTGCTCGGTGTGATCTATCCGCTAGTGGTCACCGGACTGGCACAAGTTATATTCCCCAAGCAAGCGAACGGCGAACTGATCAAGCAAGGCGACAAGCTCGTAGGCTCGCACCTGCTTGGCCAACCGTTCACCGCGCCCGGCTATTTCTACTCGCGTCCATCCGCCGCGGGCAGCGCCGGTTACGACCCCACCGCATCCGGTGGCTCGAACTACGCGCCAACGAATAAAATGCTGGTCGACCGCGTCAACGCCAGCGTCCAGCAGCTCCAGCCGACGAATCCCAATGCGCCCGTTCCCGTTGATCTCGTCACCGCCTCCGGCTCCGGACTCGATCCCGATATCACTCCCGCCGCCGCGGAGTTCCAGGTTCCGCGCGTGGCCAAGGAGCGCAACATGAGCGAGCGGGACGTGCGCGCCGCCGTCGCGCGCCACACGCTCGGCCGCCAGTGGGGCTTCCTGGGCGAGCCCCGCGTCAACGTCCTCGACCTGAATCTAGATCTCGACGCGGCGCACCCGATGCACTAACCCAGGATCGCCAATCTCCGATTGGCGCCGCTTTCTTGGTCTCCAGCGTAAACCGTGGCTTCGTAATTGGCGGAAGCCATGGTCAATTTTTCCTGGCTGGCGGTTGGAGCCCTGCGTCTTGGGGCCTGAGGTTGTAGAGAAACGCCACGCACAACTTCCATCAACGACCGATGTCGGTAAGGGCGTGCGCTGTTATTTCTCCGCGCGCCCGGACCGCGCCTTCTCCGCGGGCGGCTCGAACCGGTACCCCACCCACGGCTCGGTGTGAATGAATCGCGGATTCTTCGGGTCGGGCTCGATCTTCTTGCGCAGCTGATTGATGAATACGCGCAAATATTCCGTCTCTTCGCCGTAATCCGGCCCCCACACGGCCTGCAACAGCCGACGGTGCCCCTGCGCCTTCCCCTGATTCGCCACCAGGTGCCGCAGCAGCTCGAATTCCTTCGGAGTTAGCCGCACCGGCTGGCCCTTCAGCGTCACGGAGCGCTTCTCGAAATCGATTTTCAGCTCGCTCGACACAAACGGCGGCATCGAGTCCGCCGGCGCCGCCCGCCGCAGCCCCGCCCGGATCCGCGCCATCAGCTCCTCGGACCCGAACGGTTTCACCACATAATCATCGGCGCCCGCGTCCAGCGCCTGCACCTTGTCGCGCTCGCTCCCGCGCACGGTCAGCATGATGATGGGAATATCGCTCGACGCGCGAATCTCGCGGCAGGTATCGAGCCCGGAAATGCCCGGCAGGTTCACGTCCAGCAAAATCAAATCGGGGCGATCGGTGCGGACCTGCTCCAGAGCCTCGTCGCCGGTGCGCGCTTCGGCCACTGTGTAGCCCTGCGACGTCAAGGTGGTCCGCAGCACCCGGCGGATTTGAGGTTCGTCGTCTACGATCAGGATTTTGCCGCTGCTCATAGCTGCACGGGCACCGGAGAAACACGGCTGCGGTCAGCCGGCAGCGTAAACGAAAACACCGATCCGTGCCCGAGCTGGCTGGTCACGCTGATCGTGCCTCCATGCGCCTCTACGATCGCCTTGGCGATCGGCAGCCCCATGCCCGTCCCTTCCACGCTGTACCGCTGATCTTTGCCCCGGTAGAATTTCTCGAATATCAGCGGCCGCTCCTGATCGTCGATTCCCGAGCCGCGATCCGCCACGCTGGTCACCACGCAATCGCCGCTGGCCTCGGCCGTAATCGTGATCGGCTGATCCGGCGGCGAATACTGGTTCGCGTTTTCGATCAGGTGCACCAGCACCTCCTGCGCACGCGCCACATCCATGCGCGCGCGGGGCAGCCCCTCCGCGATTTGCACGCGCACCTCGCGGCCACCCAGCGATCCATGGCAGCGGTCCAGCGACGCCGTGATCACATTCTCGATCGGCAGCGGCTCCACGTGCAGCTCGACCTCGCCTGCGTCCAGCCGAGCCATCTCCGCCGCCTCGCCCACCAACCGGTTCAGCCGATCGCTTTCCTCGTTGATGATCGTCAGCAACTCCTGCTGCTGCGCCGGCGCGAGTTTCGGATTCGAGATCAAGTTCGTCACCGACGCTTTGATCGAAGTCAGCGGCGTGCGCAGCGCGTGCGTCACCGCATCGAGCAGCGCCGTCCGCAGCTTTTCCGCCTCGCGCGCCGCTTCCGTTTGGCCCACCTGCTCCACGGCGCGGGCGTGTTCCATCGCCACGGCGATCAATGTCGCGATCGCTTCCAGCGTTTGCCGCGGCAGCACCGAGCCCGAAATTCCCAGGCTTCCCACCGGATGCACGCCCATGCGCACGGGCAGGAAACAGACGCTGTTCGCTTCATCGATCACCGGTTCATCGCGCGCCAGAATCGACTTCAAACTTTCGGTGTCAAGCTGGGGCACCACCGGTCCCGACCGGTACACCTTCTGCTTGTCCGCCAAAAACAGCGCCGCAGCACCCACCTCAAACGCATTTACAATCTGCGTCGGAATCTTGTTGACCAGCTCCATCACGTTGCGCGATTCCAGCAGCCCCTGGCTGAACGTGTAAAGCTTCTCCATATCGCGCCGGCGGGCCAGCGCATCGGCGGCCTGTTGCCGCGCCTGCGTCGAAAGCTTGCTGGATATGATCGCCACTGCCAGGAAGGCGAACAGTGCGACCCAGTTTTCGGGATCGGAAATCGTCAAGGTTCCGGTCGGCGGCAAGAAGTAATAATTCCAGGCCACCATGGACACAGCGGACATCACCACCGCAACAGCCATGCCCCAGAACGTGGAAACGGCTAAAATAGCCAGCAGGAACGTCAGCGCAACCGTGGTCGCATTCACCGGGATGGCTTTGTGGTAGACAACCGTGATTGCGGCGACGATGGCCAGCGCGGCGGGAAATTGCAAAATTCGGATCAGGATGCGGGCGCGCATCGCGTTATTCTATCGTAGCTTGGCAAGCGCCCCTAAAAGAGAATGAGTGCCAGAACCACCGAGAGCCAAAGCCGGAGAACGTCCTGTGGCTAAGACGCCTGAAGAATGGCTCGCAGTAACCACGCCCCCTGAAAAGACCAAAGGCGTTCTAAAGCTTTTCCTCGGCTACGCGCCGGGCGTAGGCAAGACTTACAGCATGCTCACCGAGGCGATTCGCCGGCACAGCCGCGGCGAGGACGTGGTCATCGGTGTGGTCGAAACCCACGGCCGCAAGGGTATCTGCGAGCTCGTGCCACAACTCGAAGCCGTCCCGCGCAAGAAAATCGAATACAAAGGCACGCTCTTCGAGGAAATGGACGTCGACGCGGTGATCGCGCGCAAACCGCAGGTCGTGCTGATCGACGAACTCGCGCACACTAACATTCCCGGCAGCAAGCACCGCAAGCGCTACGAAGACGTGCTGGAGGTTCTTCAGGCGAATATCGACGTGCTGTCCACCGTCAACATCCAGCACATCGAAAGCATCGCGCCCACCGTGAACGCCATCACCGGCATCGTGGTGCGCGAAACGGTGCCCGATTGGGTGCTTCAGCTTTCCGACGAGACCGTGATGGTCGACCTCACGCCCGAGGCGCTGCACAACCGCATGAAGCGCGGCGACGTCTACAACCAGAACAAAGTCGAGCAGTCGCTGAAGAATTTCTTCCGCCGCGGAAACCTGATCGCGCTGCGCGAGCTTGCCCTGCGGCAAGTGGCCGAGCAGGTCGATCGCAGCCTTTCGTCCTACATGGACGAAAAGGAAATCCAGGAAAACTGGGCCGTGCGCGAACGCCTCGCGGTGTGCATCAGCTCCAACCCGCGCGCCCAGTATTTGCTCGCTCGCGCCGCCCGCATGGCCCGCCGCATGGACGCCGAGCTCTACGCCCTACACGTCGATACCGGCAACGGCACGGACAGCAAGGACGAAAAATCGCTCGCCGCGAATCTGCAGTTCGCCGAAAGCCTTGGCGCCACGGCCGTGCGCCTGAAGGGAACCAGCGTGCCGGACGCCGCCGCGAAATTCGTCCGCGAGAAGCATGTCACGCAAATGATCTTCGGCCGCACCGCTGTCGAAGGTTGGCAAAAGCTTCTCTACATGAACGCCATCAGCCGGTTCCTCAAGGACGCTCCCGCCGTCGACGTCCACATCGTCACGCAAGAGCCGGACTGAGCTCTGACGGCGAATCTCGCGCGGGAATCGCATGCCCGGACATTCAATTTGCGTGTCATCCCGACAGCGTGCCCGCCCTTTGTTGTCAATAACTTAGGTTGCAAACGACTCTGCACGGAATGTCGGGTCGAAGGCCGGTCGGGCGGAGGCAAAACCTGCCGCCGAACGGCGGAAGTCCGCCTGCCTATGCAGTGGTCCTCGAGCAATCGGCCCTCGCCAGGAGAGCGGCGAAGTCCCGTTTCGCGTCGATCGGTCAATTCGTGGTGCACACCACGGGAGCAGGCTAGCATTTTGCCGGCGCGGCACCCCAGGAGGGGGCAGAAACGGTTCAGGACACAAAAACCCAGACTACGTCTCGTCGGCAGGCAGGTCGAAGTTCACGAGGCTGGCGCGAAACCCTCGCGTTCGTACCGCACCGTAGACGATTCCCACTGCCAGCCACGCGCCTCCGGCTACTTTCGCGAGCGTGCTCAAATGCAGCCATATGAAAAAACAGATGGCGAATCCGGCAAGCGGGACAGCCAGGTTCGTCCAGTGCTTTTCGGCCGCGCGCAGGAAATAACGCACGAAGGCCGCGGCGTTGACGCCCATGAAGGCGATGAATGCGCCGAAATTCAGCAACTCCACGCCGCGTTCGTAGCTGATGAAAAATGCTCCGGTGAGCGCGATGGCGCCGATCAGCAGCACGTTGTTCAGGGGAATGCGGCGGCGCGGATCAATGGCGCCGAAGAATCGACGCGGCAGGGCGTCGCTGCGCCCCATGCCGTAGAGCAGGCGAGCGGCGGCCAACTGCGCGCCCATGCCCGAGCCCATGTTGGCGATCAGGATCGTGAAATTCAGCAGGTGGAAAAGGAAAAATCCGCCTACTTGCCGCGCGACGATCGGGAACGCCGATTCGATCTGGTCCGCAGGGAACGGCTTGTTACCCCAGACCAGTTGCGCGGCGTAGACCTCCAGACCGGAAAGCACGCCGGTGATCACGCAGACCAGCACCGTCGCCAACAGAATATTTCGCCGCGGATTCTCGGTTTCCTCCGAAAATGCCGAGATACCGTCGAAGCCGATGTAGGTGAGGACCGCGATCGACGTGCCGCGGAAGACGCCGTGGAAACTGAAGGTGCGGGGATCGTAAAAGGGTCGCGCAAAAAATCCGGCGCCGAATTCGTGCATACCCCACAGCGTGCGCGCCACGAAGACGAAAAAGATCACCACAACGATGGTCATTCCGGCTGCGAGCACTTCGTTGATGCGCGCCGAGGTTTGAATCGCGCGCAGATTCAGAGCCGTGAACAGCGCGGCGAACACGACAGCGAACACCGCGTAGGGCACCTGCGGCAACACATTGCGCGCGAGCTCGCTGCAAATGACGGTGCAGATCAGCGGGTTCAGGATGTAGTCCATCACCATGGCCCAACCGGTGACGTAGCCGAGCGCGGGATGAATTTCGCGGCCCACGTAGGTGTAGGCCGAGCCGGCGCTGGGATAGGCGCGGGCCATTTTTCCGTAGCTGATGGCGGTGAACAGCATGGCGACCATGGCGATCAGGAGGGTGGTGACCACGTGGCCGCGGGCTTCGTTGTTGATCGCGCCGTAAATGCCCATTGGAGCGATGGGCTGGATGATCACGATGCCAATGATGATGAGGTTCCAAAGGCTCAGCGCGCGGCGAAGTCTTGGAACGGGAGAGTCGGCAGGAGGCTTCTGCGAATTCGCGGGCATCAATGCGATGGGAAGTCGCTGATCCGGCCTAAGCCGACTGACTGCTGCGGAATGACCGTTGGCTCAACGTTCCAACCGCTAACGATGAGTTTGTTGTGAATCATCGACCGTGGATCCGAAATTGGAGCCGTAACGTCGCGGGATTCGCCAGGCAAAAGCGAAAAGTAATCGTCGTCCCAGAGCAGGTGAGGCTTTTCCGCATGTTGGTTTTCGGCACTGACTTCCATGTGGATCTGCAAGGCCACGTGATCGCTCGAATTCCTAAGCCTCGCATGTACCTGCCACTGGCCCGCGACTTCCTCGATCAACAAAATGCTGTCAATTGTGCCGACGCTCGGGAGGGTGCCCAACTGTCTAAGGTCTTCATAGGATTTTACGGGCGTGAACGCATCGTTGTCTTCGGCGGACCAGTCATAGACGTTTTTCGTGGCTGAGAGCCAGTAGAAATTCGTGCTGAGGATTTTTCCGAACGGATCCTTGAGCACGAGATCGATGAAATATATGGGCGACGCCGGCTCGAAGGCGCGCTCGGGGAACGCGCCGGCTTTGGTCACGGCGTCAGCGGGCACGTCGATCGGAACCGTGACCGAGAATCGTTCGTGCAGGCTGGAATCGAAAAGCTTTGCTGTGACACTCAGACTCAACCCCGGCTGGTAGGTGCTGTTTACGACCTCGACGCTACGGTCGTCGTAGGAATACATCACGTGGAGCGGCTCGCAGGCCTTTTTCACGCCGTAGTAGCCGCCTGCAGGCTGCAGATAGTAATCCCAAAGGTGCCAGAGCAGCGACGGCCAGGCGTTGTTAAGCATCCACTGGATCACGCCGGTGGAATTATATTTGTTGCGCGAGTAGGACTCGAACATGGCGCGCTCGGAATCGTAGGCCATGGCCTGCGCTTTGCGCTCGTAGTCGGCGAGATCCGCGGGTGGGCCGTAGATCGCCTTCATGGCGTCGTCGAAATGCTGGAGATTGCTGAAGCGCTCCTCGCCGGCGTGAAAATTCCACACGGGATCGCCGGGCTTGATGTGCTCGGCGGGCAGCATTTTTTCAAGGCTTGACAACGGCGGGATTGCGCCGCCTGTTCCGATTTCGGTGGCGAAGCCGTAGGCGCCACCCGATCTCGACATGTCCGCGAGCCAGAAATCGGGCGGCGTGTAGTCGTAGGGGCCGCGCATTTTCACGCCGCTTTTGCCGGTGATCGGCGTGATGTTTTCCGAGGCGGACGAGACAACGGGATTGGGCCAGTCGAGATCCTTGAGCACGGCGAGGTAGGCGCGCTCGACGACGGCGGGGGGCGGCTCGTCGCTGCCGTTGAGCCAGGCGAGCATGCTCGGATGGATGCGCAGTCGTTCGATCTGGGAGCGCTCGGAAGCCACGGCGATTTCCTGATCGGACGGTTTCCAGTCCGACCATTTCATCCAGTAATCGCAGCAGGTCCAGCCGGCGAGCACGAGCATGCCCTGTTCGTCGGCGAGATCGAAGAACGGGTCCGATTCGATCTGTCCCTCCAGGCGAACGGCGTTGAGATTCAGGTCCCGGAGATATTGAAATTGCGTTCGTAGGCGCTCGGGCGATTCGCGCTCGAGCATGTCGGGCGCCCAGCCGCCACCGCGGATCAGGATACGCTTGCCGTTGACGCGGAAGAGCAAGTGGCCCTGCGGATCGACCTCGGATGTGATTTCGCGGATGCCGTAGCGCGCGACGGCGTGATCCGACAGAGTGCCCTGGATCGAGAGGTCGAGATGGAGCTGATGCAGTGCGGCGGGGCCCATCTGGTGCGGCCACCACAGTTCGGGGTTTTGGACGCGCAGCTCGGCGAATGTTTCGGGGCTGAAGCGGACCGTGCGCGTTTCGCCGGCGGCTAGTGTCACGTCCTGCTGGATGTTGTGGCCTTCGAGATCGGCTTGCAGTGTGGCAGAAACCTGCGCGTCGCCCGCGTTATAAAGCTCGGCTTCCACGGTGAGATCGGCCTCAGCGAGCGAGGCGTTTGCGAAATGCGTGGTCACCAGCGGCGAGCGGATTTCGACTGGGCCCGTTTCGCGGAGCCAGACGCCGCGCCAGAGGCCCATGTCCTTGTCGGGCGGCGTGGGATTCCAGTCGACCCAGTTGATGCCGAGGTCTTTTTCGGTTTGCGCGATGGTATCGACGGCGAGCGCGTTGGGCCCGTCGTGGGTGAGCAGCGGCGTGATGTCGAATTCGTAGGTGCGATAGGCGCCGGCGACTTCGCGGGAGTCTGCGATGCGCTTACCGTTGAGCCAGATGTTCGCGCGGTTGTTGATACCGCCGAAATTGAGCCAGACGTGGCGCCCGGTGGCAGCGTCCGGCGGTGTGGGGAATTCCGTGCGGTACCACCAGGAGCAGCGGAAGGGGCTGTCTTTCGGCATCGCACGGCCTGAGAACATTTTGCCCGCGGGATAGTCCATGCCGGGCAAAGTCCTCAGGTTGTCGCCGAAATACGGATCGGGATAGGTATTGTCGGCCACCAGCGCCGCGACGACGGTCGAGGGCACGATGGTGCCGTGCCAGCCGCTGATGTCGAAGCCTGATAGCGAGATTTTCGCGCCCGTCGCGGAAACTTTGCACGACGATTGGAGCTTCCAGCCATCGCGCAGCTCGGTGCGGGCATTTGTGGCGGCAGGCGATTGGGCGAAGGCCAGCAAGGGCAGGGAAAGCCCGAAGAAAAGTGACGCTGCGAATTTCCGCGATGCGCTCATGGTGTGCCGAAACCGTCCAGCGATAAAGCATCGTACATCAACTGCGAGGAGGAACTTCGGGGCTGACGGAATCCGAGAACCGGAACGACTCCGCGCAAGCAGGACCGCTGGCCAGGATTGGCTCCGTATCGTCAGAAAGACGACGGCAAGTTGCCGGCACTACAGATGCGGGAGCTGCGAGGTGTTCCAGCCGCCGCCCAGGGCTTTGATCAACAGGACGCTGGCGGCCATGCGCCGCGTCAGGACGTCCACGTCGGCGCGTTCGTCACCCAGCGCGGCGGATTGAGCCGTGGTCACTTCCAGGTAGTTCGCCACGCCGCCTTTGTAGCGGCTGTTGGAAAGATCCAGCGAATGCTGCGCCGCGGCAACCGCCGCATCCTGGATGGTTGCCTCGTTCTCGAGAACGCGGAGCGCGGAGAGGTTGTCCTCGACTTCCTGAAACGCGGTGAGCGTGGTCTGCCGATAGGTGTCGACGGACTTGTCGTAGGCCGCGCGCGCTTCTTGGGTGACGCCGCGGCGCTGCCCGCCGTCGAAGAGCAGCTCGGCAGCAGAACCGGCAAGCGACCAGAACCCGCTCGGTCCAGTCAGAAGATTACTGATCGCCTGGCTTTCAAACCCTCCGCCGCCGGTCAGCGAGAACGTTGGAAAATACGCGGCCCGCGCCACGCCGATTTGCGCATTCGCCTCCTGCATGCGGCGCTCCGCTGCGGCAATATCCGGACGCCTCTCGAGCAGCTCGGACGGCAGCCCGGGCGGAATCGCAGGCGGCGGCAGCGTGAGCGGCGAGGGCGCCTGAGTGAATTCCGCGGGCGATTTCCCGATGAGCACCGCGATCGCGTGTCCGAAAGCGGTGCGGTCAACGGCGACGTCCACGGCCTGCGCGCGGGTGGTTTCGAGCTGCGTCTGCGCCTGCGCCACGTCGACGGCGGACGCGACGCCACCTTTGTAGCGGCTGTCGGTCAGCTCCAACGCCTTCTCGTACGAAGTGACGGTCGAATCCAAGAGCTGCTGCTGGGAATCAAGCCCGCGCAACTGGAAATAATCGAGCGCCAGTTCCGCCTGCAGACTCAGCTGCGTATTCGCCAGATCCGCCGCGGTCGCCTGCGCCTCCGCACGAGCCGCTTCCACGCTGCGGCGCACGCGTCCCCAGACGTCGGGCTCCCAGGAAACATCGATCGGCGGCAACTGATAATCGGCGTAGGTGACGGGCGAAGTGGTGCCAAATAAAGCCTTCGTCTGCGATTCGCGGTTGCCGGCCGCGGCAGGAACCGCGCTTATGGTTGGATAATACGCGGCGCGATTGACGGTGATCGCCGCCCGGGCCTGGGCAAACTGCGCCTGCGCCTCTTTCAGCGTCTGGTTCGAGACGATCACCTGCTCTTCCAGCGCGTTCAGCTGCGGATCGCCGTAAACCTCCCACCATTTGCCTTTGGCGATTTCATCGCGTGGCTGGGCGGCCTTGAACTCCGCGGATTCCTTGTAGTCGGCGGGCACGTCGGTCGACGGCCGCTGGTAATTCGGCCCAACCGTGCAGCCGCCGAGCAGGAGCGCGATAATCCCAAAGCAAAAAACCAACGCCCCCGCCCAGCATCTTGCATCCGGCAAAGCCATTCGCGTCACGAGCGTCCTACTTTTTCGCGTAACTGACTTTCCAGATCGAGTTCGAGCCATCATCCGTCACCATCAACGATCCATCATTTGCCACCGTCACGCCCACCGGACGTCCCCAGCAATTTCCATCCGGCGTCACGAATCCGGTGAGGAAATCCTGATACTCGCCGGTCGCGTGGCCGTTCTTGGTCGGCACGAGGACCACTTCATAACCCGTGCGCACCGAGCGGTTCCACGAGCCGTGCTCCGCGCCGAACAAGTCCCCGCGGTATTCCTTCGGGAACTCCTTGGCTTCGTAAAAAGTGATATTCAGCGACGCGTTGTGCGGTTCCATCAGCACGTCGGGCACGATGACTTTCGACTGAAGCTCGGGATGCTTGCCGGGGAAGCGCGGATCGGGATGGCCGCCGGTGTAATACCAGGGCCAGCCGTAGAAGCCGCCCTCCTTCACGGAGGTGATGTAGTCCGGCGGAATGTTGTCGCCGAGCTCGTCGCGCTCGTTCACGGAGGTCCAAAGTTCGCCGGTGGTGGGATTCACGGCGAGGCCTGAGCCGTTGCGAATGCCCGAGGCGAAGACCGCGATCGTCTTGCCGTCCTGGTTCAGAGTGTTGGGATCGGCGACGAGAATATCGGCGCGGTGAAATTCGCTGGTGTCGGTGTCGATGTCGGTGACGTTGGTGTGCGAGCCGACGGCGATGAACATTCGCTTGCCGTCGAGCGAGAAGGCCACGCCGCGCGAGAAATGGTTCGGGCCGGCAGGCAGATTCTCGACGACCGTTTCAGGATCGGCGGTCGCTTTCAGATCACCTTTCGCGTAGGGGAAACGAAGAACCTTGTCCGTGTCGGCGACGTAGAGATATTTCGGATCGGGCCCTGCGGGATAAAAACGGAGTCCGAAGGGAAGACTCAGCTTCGACGCGAACACGGACATCGTCTGCATTTTGCCGTCGGCGCCGGTGTGGAACGCGATCACTTCGCCCTGATTCTGCGCGGCGATGAAGAAATCTCCATTCGACGCGGTGATGATCGTGCGCGGAGCGATGGGCTTGCCATCATCGCCCTTCAGGCTTTCCGCGTAGAGCTCCACTTTGAATCCGGCGGGAGCCTGCGGCCACATATCGCCGCGCGGCACGGGTCGCGAGAAAACGGCCGAAGATTTCGTTGCGTAGGGATCCGGGAGGTCGTTCGCCGTGATGTGGTGCACGTTGCCCGGCGCTTCGCCCTTGAAGTCGGTAAACACTCCCGGAGTGCCCGGCTTGGCGTTCGGATCCACAGGATGACCCTGCGGCATAGGCGGTGGTCCACCCTGAGCGCCCGGATTCGGCGGCGGGCCGCCTTGCGCGCGGGCATATTGTTTGTGAGCGGTTACAACGAGCAGGAAGAGAATCCCGAGAGCGATTGCCAGGCCCTGATACACACGCTTCATTTTCATTCCCCCTTAGACCTGCGAAATTCGATCCCCATCGAAATTTCTGGATTCATACAGAACGATCACTCGGCGGGAGGGTTCTGCTCGCCGCCCTGAGAGTTCGCGTTCCCTGATACTACGCGAACTG
>Ga0209007_1000195_pt1 | contig 32898 bp, 21 predicted proteins | sample JacPinW_OM1H0_O2_FD_187961 | JGI IMG/M metagenome (GOLD analysis project Ga0209007, IMG submission 187961) | Forest soil microbial communities from Algoma, Ontario, Canada - Jack Pine, Ontario site 1_JW_OM1H0_O2 (SPAdes) (version 2) | ecosystem: Environmental > Terrestrial > Soil > Boreal... | reverse complement strand
AACAATTCCGACCTGGAGATGTTCGGCACCATCAATAACCAAGGCTCTATCATCGTCGCGGCGAACGGGAATCAGACGAATCTGAGCGCGAGCGGGGCCGTGACGCTCACGGGCGGCGGTCTTGTCTCGATGACCATCGGCGGGAGCGGCGGCACTCCCGTGATCCGCCAGGATTCTGGCGGCAGTACGCTCACGAACGTTAACAACACGTTTTCCGGGGCGGGGCAGGTGGGCAACGGCAATTTGGTGTTCGTCAACGATGCCGCCGGAAAAGTGATCGCGAGTATTTCCGGCCAAACTTTGCTCTTCAACGCCGTCAGCCCTATCAATCAGGGTATTCTGGAATCGGCGGGCGGCGGGATTCTGCAATTCGATGTTACCGTCAACAATTCCGGCGGCACGATCAGCGCCGGCCCCAGCTCCCAGGTTCTGTTCTCCAATGGCGCCGACGTTCAGGGTGGATTGCTGAGCAGCGATCCTGCGGCGACCTACTTCGGATTGATCGCTGGAAACGGCGTGGTGCTGGACGGCACTACGCACGGGGCGCTCACCAACGCGGCGAAGTTCACGGTGGGGAATAACGGCGATACCGAGTTGATCGGCGCGATCACGAATACGGGTTCGTTCCAGGTCGCGGCCAATGGCAACCAGACGAATCTCAGCATGAGCGGAGCCGTCACGCTGGGCGGCAACGGTACGGTGGTGATGTCGATCGGCGGGAGCGGCGGTACGCCTGTGATCCGCCAGGATACGGGCGGCTCGTCGCTCACGAACTCCGGGAATTCGATCACCGGTCCGGGCCAGATGCAATTGCCGGTCTATATGCAGACTGCCGGTTTCATCCAGATTCCCACGGGGATTTCGGATTCGATCACGACGTTCAATATCAGCGGCGGCGACGCGCAGATTGACGGGAGCCTTACGGTTTCAGGCGGTGTGGCCACTTCGGGAACCGGCCTCGTCTCCGGCGCTGGGACGATTGGGTCAAGCGTCGCGAACGCCGGCATCACCGAAGGCGGCGATGTTCCTGCCGCGGGGAAGCTGACGATCGGCAGTTCGCAAAGTTTCGTGCAGAGCTCTGGCGGCGCATACGAAGTGGCGATCGGCGGGCTGACGGCTGGGACGCAGTATTCGCAGCTGGCCGTTAGTGGTTCGGCGAGCCTGGCGGGAGCGCTCAACGTTCGATTCGTCAATGGATTTACGCCCTCGCTGGGCAATTCGTTCACGATTCTGACCGCGTCATCGGTGTCTGGAACATTCTCGACGATCAATTCGCCGGCTTTACCCGCGGGGCTTGCCTGGTCGGTGACCAACAATGGCACGTCCGTGGTGCTTACGGCGGGTCAGGGCAGTCCCGCTTCGTCTACCTTGCGAATCACCGGCACGGGAACCGGCAGCGGGACCGTTACCGACGATTTGGGCCAGATTAATTGCACGATTGCTTCGGGAGTGGTGAGTGGAACGTGCACTGGCGCCTATCAGAATGGGGCGGTTGCAATTCTGACCGCGACACCAAACACTGCGAGCAACTTCACCGGCTGGAGCACGTGCGCGGGCACTTCGACGTGCAGCGTCAGCGTGAGCGGCACCGCGACCGAGCAAGTGAGTTTCGCATCGATCGTGCCGACGTTCTCGATCACCGTCAACGACCTCGGCACTGGGACCGGCTCCGTGACCGACAACATGGGCCTGATTGATTGCAGCGAGGCCAACGGCATCGTGTCGGGGACGTGCACGGCCAGCTATCCGAGCGGCACCCAGGTTACCCTGACTGAAAACGCCACGGCGCCCACCACATTCGGCGGATGGGGCAATGCGTGCGCTTCATCGGCTGGCGCACAGACGTGCGTGCTGACCGTTTCGTCGGCCCTGGCTGTTTCGGCGAACTTCGTGCCGCCGCCGACGTCGATCAACGTGACGTTCAATCCCGGCAGCAACGTGACGCAGATGGCGGCGTTCGATTGTCCGTCGAATCCGAACCCCACGCCCGCCAATCCTTGCACGGACGCGAACGCGCATGCGCTGCAGCTGGCGATTCCGTCGGTTGGCACGGGCTTTACGGTGACGGTTACTGCGACGGAAGTTCCGCCGACGCTGGCGGATGGTCTTTGCGAAAAGGGCAATACCGTGTTGAACGATTTTGATTGCCGGTTCGCCACGTTCTTTAATTATGGCCCGGACTCGAGCGGCAACACGATCGTGCCGCTCTGCTATCCCTACGCGAACGGGAACTGCGTGCATTACGATGTGTATTCCGGCACGCCGGGGACGGAACCGAATCCGTCGTTCTATAGCGGCGGCGTCAATTGGACGGTTACCTGGAATAACGACACGTTCACGCCGCCTTCACGCTATAGCGGGAGCACGCCGCAGCTCTACGACGATCCTGATTACGCGGTCACACCGACTTCGGCTGTCGGCACCATTTGCACGCAGCCGATGACGATTAATGGTGCGCCCCAGTCTTACGCTTGCCAGTTTGAGTTCGATATCACCACATTCTTCAATCCAACGGAGCCGGTCGATGCCGGCATCGGCGGCACCACGAAACAGCTCAACGACGTGGTCGTGGCGTTCCCGCCCAATACTGCCGGCCAACTGAACGTGACCAGCACGCCGGATGCGGCCACGACGAATGCGGGCGCGCCGATCGGCGTCACCATCGCGGTCAGCAACGCCGGCCCGGGAGTCGAAGACAACGTCGCGCTGAACGATCCGTTGCCTGCCGGCACGGGCGTTAGCTGGTCGATTAACCCGGCCTACAGCGGGCCTGGAACCTGCTCCATCGCGGGAGCGGTGGGCAGCCAGGCGCTCAGCTGTTCGTTCGGAAATCTCGCTTCCGGTGCGAGCGCAAGCTTGCACATTACCAGCGCGAGCGCCGGCGCAGGGACATACGTCAACGCGGCCACGGTCACCGTCAATAACCAGCAGTTCCTGAGCATCGCAACCATCACGGTGGCGCAGGTGGCGCCGGTGTTCAGCGGGCTCACGCCGTCGCTATCGATTTCGGCTGGCACCACGTCAATTTCGTTGTCCGGCACGATTTCGGCGGTAGGCCCCGTGTACCCGGCAAGCGGCGAGACCGTCTCGGTTACGATCAACGGTTCAGCACAGCCTGCAACGATCGGTGCAAACGGCGCCTTCACCGTGGTGTTCCCGACTTCGGCGATTCCCGCATCGGCCACGCCGTACGCGATTACGTATAACTACGCGGGCGACGCCAATCTGACCAGTGCCACGAACACCAGCACGACGCTCACCGTGAACGCTGTCGTCGGTAGCGTGACACTAACGATCACCGAGATGGGAACCGGAACGGGTGCGGTCACCGATAACACGGGCCAGATCGATTGCTCGGAAGCGAACGGCATCGTCACCGGTACGTGCTCCGCCAGCTATCCCACGGGCACGCAGGTCCTGCTCACTGCAAACGCGACCTCGCCGAGCACCTTCGGCGGCTGGACCAACGCATGCGCCGCCGACGGCACCGGCACTTCCTGCGGCCTCACGCTCACATCGAGCGTGACGGCCACGGCGAATTTCCTGCCGCCGCCGCAGAACGTCACCTTCAACTTCACGCCGGGCACGAACGTAACGCAGCAGGGCATCTTCAGCTGCCCGTCGAATCCCAATCCAACTCCGACGAACCCCTGCACGGACCAGAACGCTCACACCCTGCAATTGCAACTGCCGCAAGTGAACACGCCGTTCACGATCACGCTGACCGCGACCGAAGTTCCGCCGAACCAGGGCACGGGACTTTGCAAGTCCGGCGACACGGTCCTGAACGACTTTAACTGCCGCTTCACCACGTTCTTTGATTACGGCCCAGACGGCAGCGGCGACACGATCGTCCCGCTCTGCTATCCCTACGCCAACGGCAACTGCGTCCACTACGCCGTGTATTCCGGCACGCCCGGCACGGAGCCCAATCCGAGCTTCTATACCGGACCGGTCGCGTGGACCATTACGTGGAACAACGACACGTTCGTGCCGTCGAGCTTCTGGGCCGGCAGCACGCCGCAGCTGTATGACGATCCCGACTACGCGCCGACTCCCACCTCAGCCGTTGGATCCGTGTGCACGCAGCCGATGACGATCAACGGAGTGGCGCAAACCTATTCCTGCCAGTTCGAATTCGACATCACCACGTTCTTCAACCCGACGGCTCCGGTCGACGCCGGAATCGGCGGTACCACGAAGCAGCTGAACGATGTAGTGGTCGCCTTCCCGCCCACGACCACCGGAGCGGGACAGCTGGCGAGCACCAGCACATCGAGCTCGACGGCTCCAGGCAGCCCGATCAGCTTCACGATCGCCGTCAGCAACGCCGGCCCCGGAACGGAGAACAGCGTAACTCTGAATGATCCGCTGCCGGACGTTTCGAGCTCCAACTGGACCTTTAGCCCGGTCTACAGCGGCCCGGGAACGTGCTCGATCGGTGGCGCGGCCGGCGCGCAGACGCTGAGCTGCACGTTCGGGAATCTTGCCGCAGGCACGAAGTTCAGCGTCGGAGTCACGAATCCGACGGCGGCCGCTGGCAGCTACACGAATACAGCCACGATCACCGCAGGGAACCAGCAAGTGCTGAGCATTTCATCCGCGACCATTCTGGCGAATGCCACTTCGTTCAGCGCGTTAACTCCGTCGCCATCGATCGTGTTCGGAACTGCTTCGGTCACACTCTCCGGCGTGATTTCCGCGCCCGGGCCGCTCTATCCGCCAACAACCGAAACGGTCTCGGTCACGATCAACGGTGTGGCAAAAACCGCTCCGATCGGCGCGAGCGGCGCATTCTCGCTCGCCTACCCTGCGGCCACGATTCCAGCGTCAGCCACGCCGTACACAATTACCTACAGCTACGCGGGCGATAGCACGTTTGGTGCGGCCACGAATTCCGCTACGACGCTGACGGTCACCCCGGCCAAGCAGACCATCACGTTCGCCGGAGGTCCCGCCGCAGCGGCCTACGGCAGCACGTTCGGTGTTTCCGCCACAGCCAGCTCGGGATTGACCGTTACGATCACTGCATCGGGCGCGTGCACGATTTCCGGTGGCGTCGGCAGCGGCACGGTGACGATGACCAGCGGCACGGGCACCTGCATGCTGGCCGCGAATCAGGCAGGGAACTCGAATTACGCCGCCGCCCCGCAGCAAACGTCGTCAACGACCGCCCAGAAAGCTTCGAGCACGACTACCATCAGCTCCAATTCGCCGAATCCCTCGACCACGGGCCAGGCCGTCGCGATTGGAGTGAAAGTTACCGGCACGGGAACGCCGACAGGCAGCGTTCAAATCAACGCGAGCACTGGCGAGACCTGCACGGCCACGCTGGCATCGGGCGCGGGCACCTGCTCGATCACCTTCACGACCACCGGCCCGCGTACGCTCACTGCGGTGTATTCCGGAAACGGCAATTTCGACACAAGCACTTCGACGGGCGTAACACAGACCGTCAATGCCGCTGCCACTAGCACGCTGAAGATTTCGCCGTCGAGCGTCAACTTCGGCAACGTGTACGTTGGATTGCTTAGCATACAGTTCGTGACGTTGACCAACTCCGGCACCACGCCGATTGCGATCAACAAAATCGCCATCTCAGGCAGCGGCGAAACACCTCGCGAATTCGTGGCCGCGCCGCTGTGCCCGCCCACGCTCGCTGCGAAATCCAGCTGCATCGTTCTGGTCTCTTTCATTCCGTCGCACGACCAGACGACCACACAATCCGCCTCGCTCGTGATTACGGACTCGGCCGCCGGCAGCCCGCAATCTGTGCCGCTCTCGGGAACTCCGATCAATCCGCAGGCATCGCTCAGCCCGTTCGTGCTGAATTTTGCTCCGCAGAAGGTTGGCTCGACGAGCACGACGCAGACCATCATCCTCGAAAACACTGGGACCACACGTCTTACTCTCGGCACGATCTCGATCGATGGGAGTTTCACTCTCGCCTCCGGCACCACCTGCGCGAAGGGAGGCACGGTGAGTCCCTCGACCGCGTGCATCATCAAAGTTGCGTTTGCTCCCAAGTCAAAAGGCAAGGCGAGTGGCTCGGTGATCGTCAACGACAACGCGCTGATCAGCCCGCAGATCGCAATTCTCTCCGGCACCGGCGATTAAACAGCGCGCGGCGGGACCGAAAACAGATTCCTAGCCAGGATCGAGCAACCTCGGTCCCGTCCCCTGCTTTCCAAGCCTGTCTTGCGGATTGCGCAGTGGACACACTCCCAGCGACAAACATCCGCAACCGATGCATCCATCAAGCTGGTCCCGAAGCCGCGTGAGGCGCTTGATCCGGTCGTCGAGATCATTTCTCCAAAGCGCCGAAAGCCTCTGCCAATCCTCCGCAGTTGCGGGGCGTCCCTTCGGCAGTTCCTTCAACGCTTCGCGGATCGATGCGAGCGAAATGCCCGTTCGTTGAGCAACCTTGATGAGGGCCACCCGGCGCAGCACCGCGCGGGCATATCGCCGGTGGTTGCTCTTGTTCCGCCAGCTTCGGATAAGCCCTTTTGATTCATAGAAGTGGATAGTCGAAATGGCCACGCCGTTCGCGCGGCGACCTGTCCGACCGTCAGCTCTCGCTGTGGCGCGTCGGACTTCGAGTTCGTGTTCATTTTTCTCTTGACCTCAACTTAACTTGAGGTATTACGCTGCCTCTTGAGATTCTGCAAGACAATCCGACATCAGGAAAAAATCAGGAGGCAAACACCCGTGATCTTAGTTACCGGAGCGACCGGCACAGTGGGACGGGAAGTAGTGGCGCAACTGCTCGCCGCAGGGCAGCCAGTCCGGGGGATGACGCGCAATCCTACGAAGGCGAAATTTGATCCGCGAGTGGAAATGGTCCAGGGAGATTTTGCAGACGCCGATTCACTGGCAAAAGTGGTGAACGGAGCAGAACGAGTGTTTTCGCTCACACTTGGCCCGCAAACAGGCTCTCACGAGCGGGCCTTGGCCGCTGCGGCGAAGAAGGCGGGAGTCCGCCACATCGTCAAGCTCGGAGCGATGGGCGGCGACGGCGAAACCCGAAATGCCATCCGCAGATGGCACGAGGAGGGCGAACAGGCTATCGGCGATTCCGGCATACCGTGGACGGTCGTCAGGCCGGGACGCTTCATGTCCAACGCGCTCCACTGGCGCGAGTCCATCCGGCGGCAGGGAAAGGTTTTCTCCAACTACGGCGACGGCAAGCTGCCATCGGTCCACCCCCGCGATATCGCCGCGGTGGCCGTGCGCGCGCTTACGAGCGAAGATTACTTTGGAACGGCTCTCGAAGTCACCGGGCCGGTAGCGCTCAGCATCGCCGAGGAAGTCGCGATCCTTTCAAATGCGCTCGGTAAGCCGATCGAATATGTCTCGATTACGGATGAAGCGGCGCGCAAAGACATGGAGCGAGCCAATATGCCCGCCTACATTATCGATGGTCTGCTGCCATTCGCTGAGTTTGTACGCAGCGGCAAGGCCGCCCGAGTCTTTCCCACGGTGGAAGAGGTCACCGGGAGACCGGCGCTCACCTTCGCCGATTGGGCGCGCGAACACGCCCCGGCCTTTCAGTGAGCGGACTTCCGGCGCCAACGCTTGGCTGAATTCGAATGCGGCTCCGGCGTATCGACAGCGGTGAAGGTCAGATCCGGGTCAACGCGGTGGCTTCGTCCTCGGCCAGATCGAGGACCGAATCAAGTCGCACCATCTTCAGCAGCATCAGCACGCGTTTGCTGGCCGCGAAGTAAGTGCACTTTCCCCCGGCGCGCTTCAGGTTGGTGAAGGTTCGGACGAGCGACCCGATTCCCGAGCTGTCCAGATCGGTCACCCCCCCCAGATTGATGGCCACGTGCGTCGATCCGGAATCGATCAATTGCTGGATCTGCGTTCGGAAGCCCTCCTCGTCCTTGCCGAGCTTCAGTGGTCCCTCAAGGTCCAGAATCGTAGCGGGACCAGCCTTCCGGATTCGAATGTTCACATAGCCCTCTGCGCAGCGCCCCAAGCTAACCGAATTACGCAGTCCGATCAAGGGTTCTGATGCGACTTCGTTGCGCAGTTCCTTGACGCCTCCGCGCCCGATTTGTTAGGCTGCGCCGTCCGTCCTATGCCGCATTTGGGGCTGATTTTATGCGGCAAATGGGCACCCGCATACGTCCTCTGGAGAAGCATGGAAGCGTCTGCCGCGCTATTTGAACTGGCCAGCGTGTCTTTGGCCTGTCGCGACCAAGATACGCTGCTGAAAACGGTCGCCGCACGCGTGGGATCGGTCGTAGGCGCACGGGCCGTGCTGATCTGGACCGCCGTCCCGGAATCTGGGCTCAGCTGCCGTGCCCGCTGGGCGGAAATGGGCGAACGCGCCAATCCTGAGCGTGGCACCGTGTCCGAGGGTATTCTGGCCGAAGTATGCGAATCAGGCGAAACCCGCCGCCTCGGTGCCAAGCAGATTTCCGCTGACCTTCTTTCTCACCTCGATGACGCCAGCCGCTCCCGCGTGAAATCGGCCGTCTATGCCGCTCTGCCCGGCGGACAACAGTGGCAAGGCGTGATTGAGGTCCTGGGCAAGCGCACTGGCGAGTTCAGCGCAGAGGACGAGCTCTTCATTGAGGAAGCCAGTCGCCTGGCCGGTCAGGCGCTCACGAACTTGGAATCCATCGAGGGCGAACGCACCTCTCACCTCGCTACGCTCGATCGCCTCACCGCGCTTTACGATATCGGCCGGACGTTTACCTCCACTCTCGAACTGGGGGAACTCCTGCCGGTAGTCGCCGAAAAAATCCGCTCGCTACTCGGCGGCGCCGCCTGCAACATCTGGTTAATGGACTCCGGCTCTTCCGAACTGCATCTCGCGCAGCGTGTCGGCGAAGACCCCACGGCCGAAGAGGGCGCCCGCCTTCCGGCCTCGGAAGGATTGCTCGCCGAAATCGCGCAACAAGCATCGCCCAAAATGGTCGCCGATCCAGCCTCGGAGCCCGGCCTCGAAGAGCGCCGCGAAGCCGCTGGCGACAATTTCGAAATGCAATGTTGGATGGCCGCGCCGCTGCGCAAAGGCGACGAGGTGCTGGGTGTCGTCGAGCTAATGAACAAGGTTGACGGCGGCGCGTTCGACGAAGACGAGCTGTTTCTTCTGGGCCAGGTCAGCGAACAGGCCGCCATCGCTCTCCACAATGCAAACCTGCTCGAATCCGAGCGCAAACTCCACGCGCTCGACGCCCTGCTGAAAATTTCGCGGGAAATCACCTCCACGCTCGATCTCGACCACGTCCTGATGACCGTTGTGCAGCAAGCCGCCTCCGTCGTCCCCTTCGACAAGTGCATCATCGGCTTCTTCGATCGCGGTCGCTTTATGCTCGGCGCCGTCTCCGGCGAGACGGAAGTTCCCAACACGCGCGAGATGGACGATTTCCGCGAGCGCCTCGAATGGGTTGCCGATCAAACCGAAATCGTAGCCGCTGATCAGGGCGGGGAAGGATGGCAGGTCAGCCCCGACGAAGCCCGCGCGCAGATCATCTCGATCCTCGAAAAACACGGCTACAACGGTTTCTACGCGCTGCCATTGCGCGACGATCAGGGAGCGCTCGGCGTCCTCGCGCTGGTCAGCGGCGAAGCTGATTTTTTGAGCGAAACCAACAAGGAAACGCTCGCCATCCTCGGCAATCAAACTTCCGTCGCGATCCGCAACGCTCAGCTCTACCAGCAAGTGCCGCTTGCCAATCTTCTCCAGCCTTTTGCATCGCGCAAACAGAAGCTTCTCGCAGCCGTTCCCAAGGGGCGTCGCCGGATGTACCTCGAGCGCGCAGCCATCATCACGGCAATTCTCGTGTTCGTTCCGTGGCCCATGCGCGTCGGCACCAATGCGACAGTCGTTCCCGCAGAGCGCCGAACCATCAGTGCGATGGACGGCGGCGTCGTGAAACGCGTCTTCATTCACGAAGGCGACGCGGTCCAGCCCGGCCAATTGCTCGCGCAACTCGACGACAGCGATGCCGTCGTGAAGCTCGCGCAAGCGCAAGCCGCGCTCGGCCAGTCACGCCACGATCTCGCCGAGGCCGAGTTCAAGAACGACTCGTCCGCTGCCGGCCAAGCCACTCTTCGCGTCAATTTGCACGCCGTCGAAACCCAGCTTGAGCAATCCCGCGTCGCCCAGGCGCAACTTCGCGCTCCCATCGCCGGCGTCATCATCACGCCTAAAATCGAAGAGCGCACCGGAACGATGGTCAAGCCCGGCGAGACCTTCTGCGAAATCGTCGCTGCCGACCGCATGGCGGCGGAGATGAGCGTTCCGGAATCCGATCTCGGCCTGCTTCGCGTGGGACGCAGCGTCGCGCTGAAGCTCAATGCCTTTCCCACCGATACATTCACCGGAACGCTCGAGCGCATCGGCACCCAGACGCATTCCGACGCCGGAGATCAGTATTTTATGGTTCACGCCGTCTTCAACAACACCGGCGGGCGCGCCCGCGACGGCATGGTCGGCCGCGCGCGCATCCGCGCCGGCGGCGGTTGGTTTGGCAGCGGCTGGTATCCGGTCGGCTACGCTTTGCTGGGCGATCTGTTCCGCTGGCTGTGGCAGGAGATTTGGATTTGGATGCCGTAAGAAGGATGGTGAACATGACGAAGCGCACCGCGCTGCTTCTCGGAGCTGCAGTTACCTTCGCGGCCGCCCTCGGGGGCTGCGGGGATTCGTCCGCCGTTTCGCCCGCGCATCCTCCTGCGGCCGACTCGAATGCCAGCATCCCTACTCCGCCGGCGCCTGCTTCGCCTTCGCATCCCCTCGACGATCATGAGGTCCTTAGCGTGCTGTCCGTCGAGCACCAGCTCGACCTCGCGACCGAGCGCGACGGCGTGGTTGTTTCAATCGCGCGCGACGAAGGCAGCGAAGTAAAGAAGGGCGACATCCTCGCCCAGCTCGACGATCGCACCTTGCAAATTGAGCTTGCCAAAGCTCAGGATGATCTTCAGGTCGCTCAAAACAACGTGAAGTACAAGCAATCGGAGGTAAGGGCCAAAGCGGCTGCGCTCGACCGTCAGCAGAAACTCAATCAGGCCGGCCTTTCCAGCCAGGCCGATCTCGAACAGGCCGACTTCGAAGCCAAAGGCGCCGAATACGACCTGCATGGCTGGGAAGCAAACGCCGAGAGCAGCCAGGAAGAAATCAAGCGCCTCGAAATCGAGCTCGACCAGACCCGTCTGCGCGCCCCTTTCACCGGAGCCGTCGTCGTCCGCTATGTTCGCGAAGGCCAGCAGGTTGCCAAAGGCGACAAATGCTTCCGAGTCAGCCAGCTCGCCCCGCTTCAGGTTCAGTTCCAGGTTCCGGAATCGTCCCAGCGCCGTCCGGCACGTGGCGCCAAAGTCGAACTCTCCCTCGTCAGCGATCCCGAACGCGCGCTCAGTGCGACGGTCGTGAAAATCAGCCCGGTGGTCGATCCGTCCAGTGACAGCTACAGTGTCACCGCGGAGCTCGGCGGCAAAGGCACTTCGGACTTGCGCCCCGGAATGGCTGTGCAAGTCGCATGGCCTGGCGCGCCGGCGCAGAGACCGTAGCGATCGGCCATGCGCTTTGGCCCCACCAGCCTGAAAGCATCCAGCATCCTGGCAAAGGGATTGCACCGCCCGAAATTCCGCTCGGACCTGCGCATCAGCGAACAAACCGTGGCTGGCGAAAAGAGCTTCGTCCTCAAAGTGGCTGAGACAAACTCCTACAACCGCTTTGGCGCCACCGAATACGAATTGCTCACGCTGTGCGACGGCACTCGCACGAAGGCCGAGGTTGCTGCCGTCTGGAACGACAAGCATCCCGGCGAGCCGCTGTCGGAAGAGGAAATCGCGGAATTTCTCGAGAGCGTGGAACCCGCCATCTGGGAGCAATCGGCCGGCGAAAAAAATCTAGCCGTCCTCGAGCGGATTCGTGACGAACGCAAGAGCCGTCTGGACCAGTCCAGTGTCCTGTACATCTCCTTCAAGGCCTGGGATCCGAACAAAACGCTCGCGAAAATCGACCCCTACCTCGGATGGTTGTTCACCCGGGGCTTTGTGCTCTTCTCTCTCGCTCTGTTCGTGACCGCTGCCTATCTCTTGGCCGGAGATTGGGCCCGGGTACAGCGCGATACGCTTTCTCTTTACAGCTTTGCCGGGAAAACTGCCTATGACATCTGGGCCTTCTGGATTCTGCTCTTCGTTCTAGGCGCCATTCACGAATTCGGCCACGGCCTAACCTGCAAACATTTTGGCGGTGACGTCCATCAAATGGGCTTTCTGCTGATTTATTTCACCCCGGCCTTCTTCACCGACACGACCGATATCATGCTGTTCGACCGTATCGGGCGTCGCCAGTGGGTCCTGTTCGCCGGCATCTGGATCGAATTGGTGATTTGCGGAATTTCCGCGATAATCTGGCGGTTTACCTTTCCCGGCTCCCTTCCCAACGATCTTGCCTACAAAATGATGTTGCTCAGCGGCGTCCAGGGCACGCTGCTGAATCTTAATCCGTTGATCAAGGCCGACGGCTACTACGTCCTCGCCGAGTATCTCCGCATCGACAATCTTCGGGAGGACGCCTTCACCTTCCTGCGCGCTTGGCTGCGGAAGTACATTCTCCGGGAGGATATCGACCTGCCGCCCGGCACCCGGCGCCTCCGCCGCATCTACGCCATCTTTGGTATCGCCGCCGTCGTTTACAGTACCTCCTTGATTGTCATCATGCTTCTGTTCGCCAAAAACGTCCTCGTCAGCAAATTTGGCAATTGGGGCTATTTCCTCACCGTCTGTGTCGTCTACTACTTCGCAAGAAAAGGGATCATCAAAGCCTGGTATCAGGTGCGCGCCTGGTGGCGTGAAAAAAAGGAGGAATATATGGCCTGGCGAATGACGCGCGGTCAGCAGCTCGGCGCGATCGGTCTGGCGGTCCTGTTCCTGGTCCCCCCGGTTCCGACGCGCGTCGCCTCCAACTTCGTTCTCGAGCCGGGCAGGGATGCGCGAGTCCGCACACAGGTTTCGGGCATCGTCCGACAGGTATTCGTCCGCCAGGGCGACACGGTGGACGCCGGTCAGACCTTGGCTGTTCTTTCCGACCCCGAAATAGACGCGCAGGCAAACATTCTGACCCAGGAATTGGCGATGGCTGATGGGGAGGTTCGCCGGCAACAATCCCTTCCGTACTCACCAACTCTCGATGCGGCGCTTCGGGAGCGTGGAAGGTTGATGAAAGAGTGGAACGTCGCCCAGGCTCGGGTCGAATCCCTGGTTATTCGGGCGCCGTTCTCCGGGATTGTGGCGACGCAGTCCCCGGAGCAAAAAGCCGGTCAGTACCTCTCTGCGGGTGATGATTTCTGCGAGGTGGTTGACCGCAGCACGATGAAGGCCCGCATTCTGGTGCGCGATTGGGAACTGGAAGACGTCCACGTCGGTGCCCACGCAGAATTGAAAGTGGCGCCTTTCGCTTTCCGGACCTATGCCGGGACCTTGGACCGGATCTTGCCTGCCGCCGCTGCGGACCGGCCCGTCAGCAGCCCCGAGCAACTTGAGCGTCTGGGGCAGCAGCTCACGAATTACATGGCGGCCGATCTCCTGTTTCCGAATCCGCATGGCTCGCTCACCGAAGGCATGACGGGAACGGCCAGAATCGCTGGAAAATACCGCCCAGTGGCCTGGCAGGCCGGGCGTGGCATTTGGCGCTGGCTTCGCTCGCAGGTTTGGTAGGAAATCATCGGCCGGGGCCACCCGGCGTGGCGAGCGAAGGCCTCCGGTCATGGCCTCCTCCCGGAGGCCACGAATTTCGTGAGGTCTTTCCTGGCGCCACTGCCGCGCCCCCGAAGAGCGCTAGGAACCAAGTCTCGACATCTTGCGAGTGCAAAGAGGGGCGCCTGGTTAAGGAGCCCTCCTGCCATCCGCACACATCCTCACGCTCGGTCGGGCCTACTGACGGACCACGAACGTAGCCCTAACCGCCACTAGTAGCGGGCGACCACAAGGGGGGCCTTCTTCTCGAGCTTCTTGCCGGAAAGTTTGCTCTTCTTCGCTGACTTTGCCATTGTATTTCCTCCCGAAATTTCGTACTGCCTCCTGCGAAGGTACGTACTGCAATCGCGGAGCCAACCTCGGGCTTTCTGAATAGCTTTTATCCGTATGAAACTAAACCACTTGTGATACGGGTGCGGCCGGGGCGCATTCAGTTGAATCTCTCCCATGTTGACTTTTCACGCCAATGTTGAGTTTCTGAATGAAGCCGGCGCCAGCCCGCGCAAACAAAAAGGCCGCCCCGAGGGGCGGCCCTTAAGCCATCCGCGCAATTTCGATGCGTTTGGCAGCCGGGCGACTTGGCGGATTCAGATCGGAGCCCGGCCGTTGACTGATTAAGGCTTTTTGAGCGGGGCCTTCTTTTCCAGCTTCTTGCCACCGAGTTTCTTTGCCATGTCATTTCCTCCAGGGAGTTGAAGTTCTACTCTTGTGTTCGAGTTGCATTTACAGACCGGATCTCGCCAGCCGCCGTCTTACTTAAACGTGATGAGCGGTGCTTTCTTCTCAATCTTCTTGCTCGTCAGTTTGCCCTTCTTCGCTGTCTTGGCCATCGCTACTCCTCCGAGTGTCTATGTCTTCCAGCCGTACTCCCTCACTTGCAATTGGAACGCCAGACCGTGGAAAAACCAGTCCTTTTGTATATGACTTGAAATATGTGACTTAGTGACAGGTCCGGAGTTCTGGTGTCAGGCGCAATTCTCGGGAGATGTTTAATTTTCTTGCTAAAGTTGAATTACTCAACGGAACTCGATCCGACGGACCCGTCGGGCCGCCCGGCGCCTCGTTCGGGGGCCTGCGACCGCCCGAGCAGACACAAAACCGCGCGGAGACCGGTGTTTTTGGCGAATCGATTCCGGAGCCGGCACCCGAATCCGCTCCGCGGAGGCATGGAAGCACCCAAACCGGAATTCCGGGCCGGCAGTGGAAGGGGAATCGATGAATTATTCAACGTGTCGGATCGAAAACGGGCTCACAGACCATGCTTGCGGCACAAATAATTGAGGCGATTGCGGTCCACGCCGAGCAGGCGCGCGGCTTCCGTTTTCACGCTCTTCGACTGCAGTATCGCTTCCTGTACCCAGCGCCTCTCGGTCGCCGCAAGTTCTTTGTCCAGGTCGATCCCTCCGGCCGACAGGTGAAATCGGGCCTTGCCATCGCGTCCAGTGGACCGCGCGATCTCCGGCGGCAGATCGTCGAGTGAGATGAAGTCGGATTCCGTCATCACCACGATTCGCTGGATGGTGTTTTCGAGCTCGCGCACGTTCCCGGGCCAGGCATAGCGCTTGAGGGCCAGAAGGGCATCGTCCGCAAGCTGCTTGGGGTTCACCTTGTTCGCCGCGCAGTAGACCTTGATGAAGTAGTCCGCCAGCACTGGAATGTCCTCCACTCGTTCCCGCAACGCGGGAACAAAGATCGGCACCACATGGATCCGGTAGTAGAGGTCCTCCCGGAATTTGCCCTCGCGCGTCATCTCCTCGAGATTTTCATTGGTGGCGCTGATCAGGCGAAAATCCACGCGGATCGGTTTCTTGCCGCCCAACCTCGTGAGCGACCTGTCCTCCAGCACGCGAAGAAGCTTGCTTTGCAGGGCCACGGTCAGCGTGGCGATCTCGTCCAGAAACAGCGTTCCTTGATGGGCGACTTCGATCCTTCCCTCTTTGGTGCCGGCCGCGCCCGTGAAAGCTCCTTTTTCGTATCCGAATAGCTCGGATTCCATCAGGGTTTCCGGAAGGGCCGCGCAGTTTACGCTGACAAAGGCCCGGCTGCGACGTGGGCTCTGGTCATGGATTGCGCGCGCCACGAGCTCCTTTCCAACGCCGCTTTCACCGCGGATAATTACGTTCGTGGTGGCCCGTGCAATGCGCTTGATCGATTCAAACAGGTGCCGCATCGCGTCGGTAGCGCCGATGAAATCGCCTGATGTGTTCTTGCGGCTGATTTCTTCGCGCAGGATGCGATTTTCGCGCTGAATCCGCAGCTTTTCGACCGCGCGCTCCAGCAGATGCCGCAGCACGTCGGTATCGACCGGCTTCGTCAGGTAATCGTACGAACCGCCATCCATGATTTTCAGCGCTGTGGATTTCTTTTCGTCGGAACTGAGCACGATCACCAGGGTGTCGATCTCGCTTCCGTCCAGCCGGTCAAGCAACTCGAGACACTCTCGGACGCCTCCCGACGCAACCGGCAGGCCCAGCAGCAGAATGTCGAGCTCGGCTTCTTGCAGGTAAATGTAGGCGGCTTCGTGGTTCTGGCCTTCCAGGACGTCAAAGTCGGTACGCAATGCCGCCACGATTCGAGACCGTAGGCCTGCGTCGTCATCCACGATGGCGACTCTGGGTTTCGGCGCGGCAGGTGCGATGGCTGGTCTCCGAGTGGGGACTCGCGAAACGAAAGGCGTTGGGCCGAAGCCTCGCGCAGCCGAGATTCTAGGAGGAACCCCCGCGAGTGTCAACGAAACTGCGTGCAGGAACGCCCTTTTCGGCTCTCTTCTCCGGCCGCAAGCCGCATCGAAAAAGAGATTGAACCGAAGCCAAACTTATTACAGACTTCGCCGGCAAAAGTCATAGCGAGCGCCCTGCGGCCGCCCGCCCCAAATCACGCTGAGCTAGGACAGAACATCGGATGCCTGCAACCCACGACGTCATCGCCATCGGCTCCGGCCACAACGGTCTGGTCGCCGCCGCATACCTCGCCGCGGCCGGCAAGAACGTGCTCGTGCTCGAGCGCAACCCTTGGTTCGGCGGCGGAGTGGTTACGTCCGAGCTGACCGGCCCCGGCTACCTCCATGACCGATTTAGCACTGGCCACATCTTCATCCAGGGCAATCCGCTCATCAAGAATGACGAGCTCAAGCTCCTCTCGCGCTACGGCCTGAAGTACGTCTATCCCGAAATCCCGTTCATGGTCGTTTTTGACGATGGCGAGTCGATCGGCCTCTACCGCGACCGCCAGAAAAACTACGATGAATTCGCCCGGTTCTCGAAGAAAGATGCAGAGACCTATCTGCGTTTCGCCGAGACCGCGATGAAATATCTTCCGATGATCTCGTCGTCGTTCTACACTCCGCCGCCCCCGATGGGTGCCATGCTCGCGATGCTGGATCAGAGCACCGAGGGGCGCGAGCTCTTTGCCCTGATGCAGAAGAGCCCCTACGACATCATCCTCGAAAATTTTGAAAACGAAAACGTCCGCCTATTTCTGGTGCGCATGGTTTCGGAAAACCTCACCGGCCCGGAAGAGAAGGGAACCGGTCTCGGCATTTTCGTATTTCTCGGTTTCATGGAAACCTACGGCATCGGAGTCGCCGTCGGCGGCAGCGGCGCGCTCACCGCGTCGCTTGTCCGCTGTATCGAAGCCCACGGAGGAAAGGTCGTCAACCACACATCGGTCGCGCAGGTGTTGGTGAAAAATGGCCGCGCCACCGGCGTGCGCACCGCGGACGGCGCCGAATACGCCGCCAGGGACGGCGTCATCGGCTCCCTCCATCCGCATTTTCTCGGAAAGTATGTCCCGGGCATCGAAGCCCGTGTGACGCGTGACGCCGAGCGCGTGGAACTCTCGGCAAATTCTTGCTTCACCGTTCACGGTGCGCTGAACGAGCCGCTTCGCTTCAAGGCTGGGCCGCACGTGAGCAAGGCATACTTCACCGACCTCGTGGCTGCCAATATGACCACGCTGCGCCAGTACTTCGACCAGTTGCGCTACGGCCGCATTCCGGATAGCGCATTGCTCGGCGTCGCCTGCCCGTCGAACTTCGACGCAACGCGCTGCCCGCCGGGCAAATCTACGTTCCACATCTGGGACTACGTGCCCTATTCGCATCCCGACGGCGGTCCGCAGTACTGGGACAAGGTGAAAGACGCATTCGCCCAGCAGATGATCGAGCGCACGGCGAAGTTCTGCGAGAATCTGACGCCGCAGAACATCATTGCATACGTCTGCGACAGCCCGCTCGACCTCGAGCGGTGCTCCGAAAGCTTCCAGCGAGGAGATCTGCACGGCGCCGCGCCCTACCTCTATCAATCCGGCGCGCACCGGCCCACTCCCGATCTCGGCATGAACACCGTGCCGGGCGTCGACCGGCTCTACCTTGTCGGGCCGTTCCAGCATCCCGGTGGAGGCGTCTTCGGCGCCGGCCGCGCAACCGCCATGAAAATGTGTGAAGACCTGAAAATCAACTTCGACAAGATCGGGCAGCAGCGATGATGAGAATTTTCGGACCGGACGACAACGAGCTGATACGAATCACGTCGCTCGAAAGCGAAGGCGGCAAACTGGTGATGCGCGGCAAAGTCTTCGGCTCGATGCCGCTGACGGCCAAGCTTACCGGCACCGAAGTCCGCAACGCGCTCAAGCTCGTGAATTTCAAGCTCGCGCTATTTTTGCTGACACTGCTTTTCCGAAAATAAGTATCGGGAGCGACGATCGCATGGCACCCAGCAAAAATCGCCACGGCCTGAATTCGGCACGGCTAAAGCACCTGAAATCCGTCGTCGAAGGCGACATCCGGCGAGGCCGGTACCACGGCGCGGTGATCCTGATCGCCCGCCACGGCGCGGTCGGAATGTACGAGGCCATCGGCTTCATCGAGCCGACGAAAAAGCCTCCGATTAAGAAGAATTCGGTGTTCAGCCTGTTCTCGACGACCAAGGCCCTCACGAACGTCCTCGTCTTCCGCGCGATCGAGCGGGGCGAATTCGCCTTCACCACGCCAGTTTGCGACGTTATTCCGGAATTTTCCGGCGGACAGCGCGAACAGATCAATTTCTTTCACCTGATCACGCACAGCTCGGGCTTGCCGAGCGTTTTTACGCCGCGCGACGGAATGTACATCGATCGGCTCGACGAAATCATCGCCGCGATTTGCGAAAACGTGTATCCGGTGGCGGCGCCGGGCGAGTTGATCAACTACTCGCCATTGGCGTCCCATGCGCTGATGGGCGAAGCGGTCCGGCGCAGCGATCCGAAGAAGCGTTCCTACCGCCAGCTTGTCGAAGACGAAATCCTGAAGCCGCTGAAAATGAAAGACACGTCGATTGGCGTGCGCAAAGACCTGAAGCCACGCAAGATCGTCCCTATTTTCATGGAACCGTTCCCCGTTCTTCACCCGGGCCACAGCAATCTCGGTCCCAACGGAGCGTTCGAGGAAGAGCACTCCGAAATGCCCTGGGTCGGAGCCGTTTCGACCGTCGCGGATATGTTTCGGTTCGCAGAAATGCTCCGGCGCGGTGGGGAACTGGACGGTGATCGAATCCTCTCGCCTGCGATCCTCGATTTGGCGACGCGTAATTGGACCGGCGACAAACCCAACGAGTTATATAAGAAGTTGGTCGAACCGCGCGGCTGGGGTGTTTTTCCGGCATACCAGGGGATTGGTTTCCAGGTGCGCGGCGACGAGATGATTCACACCATGTTCGGGACGCTGAGTTCGCCGCGCACGTTCGGCAATTACGGTGCGGGCAGCTCGCTTTTCTGGGTCGATCCCGTGCTGCAGATGACCTTCGTCTTTCTGTCGGCCGGGGTGATGAACGGCGTGGACAATATCGAGCGATTCCAACGTCTGTCCGATATCGCGGTTTCCGCCGCGACTTGATCAAAGAGTGTGCTTGGCATGCCCCCGTTTCTTTGTCGATTCGAAGGTGCATCAATCTTTTTTTCTCGGGGACTTGCGAGGATTTCTATTCGGCCTGATTGTCGATTCGAAACTCGGTGAGTTGGGGCAGCAAAGACAGGCAAAAGCTGCGCGCAGGCAGGAATGTTCGCGTCACTTGCGGACAGAATGAGCGCCGCGCACGGGAACCGGTACTCTCTGATTTGGCGCAAGAAGAACTGATAAGTGTCCGCTACGCGGCTCGGGATTCGGAGAGCGCAACGCCCCGCGGATGGGGCATTTTCGCGAACGCCATGGCGACGATTCCCATGAGCGCCAGGGCGATATTTAATTCGAACGCTCGCGCATAGCCTCCGGAAACATCGAAGATCTCGCCGCCAATGGCACCTGCCGGGGACGCGATCACGGAAGTCAGAAAAATCGTCGTTCCGTTCAATTTCGGAAACGCGGTTGCTCCGAAATAATGCGCCGTGCAGGTGTTCATGCAGGTGAACGTCCAGCCGAACGCGACGCCGTAGAGCGACGCAGCCGCAAACGCAATCGGCAGTCGATCGGCACTGACTCGAATCGCCAGCAACGAGCCGACAACGAAGACGCACAACCCGACGATGAAGGCGACGCGGCCCGAGATCGTGTCCATCAGCCAACCGCCAATCAGCCTGCCGACAATCCCGCCGATCGCAAAGGCGCTCATCGTCCAGGCCGCATCGGAAGCCGCAATGCCCGCACCTCGGGCGTGGAGAATCCAGTGGGCCACAAAAAAAAAGAGCGGGTACTGGCAGCTGATTCCGGCAACCGCGATCAACCAAAATGCTTGCGTTCGATATGCTTCCGCGGGCGTCCAGGGGTAGGTGGTAAACAGCTCGCGCGTCCCGAGGCGCTGCCGCGGCTGTGGCGTGGATTCTGTCGGGGGGATTCCATCAACGACCTGCCCCAAATCCTCCGGTCGTTCCTTTACAAAAAGCAGCGCCAGTAGCCCGGAAATCACCGTGAAGCCGGCCACGATCCGCCAGCCCGCCCGCCAATTCCCGCCGCTCACCTCCAGAATGCGGTTCAGCAGCGGTGCGGCCACGAATCCCGCGATCCCGGACGCGCCCAGGCAGATCCCCATTGCCCGCCCGCGGTAGAGCCTGAACCAACGCGTCACCGCGGTCCCAGCCGGCACGAGCGTTCCAAACCCCATGCCCATGCCGACGATCACGCCGTAGCCCGCCAGGTATTGCCACGGCTTCGTCGTGAATTGGGCCAACAGCAGGGAGCCGGCACAGATCAGCGCCGAGCCGATGGCGAAGGTCTTCCGCACGCCCACCCGCAGGATCGATGCCGCCACGAGGGGTGCGCACAACCCCACAAATAGATTCGAAAACGTGAACCCCAGGCCCAATTCGCCGCGGCTCATCGGAATCTGCCGGAGCATGTAGCTGTTGATGACCGTGCCGCCATAGACGGGAAAGCCCATGTTGACGAAATCGAGCGAAAAAAGGACCGCCAGCAGCGTCCACCCGTAGAATTTTCGATTTCCCGGCATTGAGAAAACCTCGCCTGACAGCAGCGGGATGATACTCCCGGTCTCGGTTGCTTCGCGCGGGAATTGGTGTTACATCAGGGTGTCCGCGGGGGTGGAACACCAGCAGTCGAAGGAAGGAAACCATGGACCCACACATCGAGTCAGCCACAAAGCTTCAGGCGGCGGGCGCAGCCGCGGCCCATTCCGGCTCCAGAACTGCCGCTGCCGCGCACGGCAAGACGGGCGAATCGCGCATCCGCGGCTGGCAGGTCGGCGACGTGAAGGTGACGAGCATCATGGAGTCGGCGGACAGGATTCCGTGGTCGCCGCTTTTTCCCGCCGAGACGGTCGATCACTACAAGAAGTACGATTGGCTGGTACCGAAATGGGTTACGCCGGCGGGTGAGATTATCCTGGCGGTGCAGGCGTTCGTGCTGGAGATTCGGGATCAGAAGATCGTGATCGATACGTGCGTCGGCAACGATCGCGAACGCGAGTTGCCGCAGTGTGCCAATATGCAGACCGCCTTTCTGGAGGATTTCAAAGCCGCGGGGATCGACCCTGACTCCGTGACCACAGTCCTCTGCACGCACCTGCATTTCGATCACTGCGGGTGGAATACCAAGCTCGAAAACGGCAAATGGGTGCCCACGTTTCCGAACGCGCGCTATCTTTTCGGCCGTAAGGAGTGGGCGTACTGGCAAAACGTGCTGAAGGAAAAAAGCGAGAACGTGCAGCACATCATGGACTCTGTGCAGCCGATTCTCGATGCCGGGCTCGCGGATTTTGTCGATACGAATCACAGCGTGACGGATGAAATCTGGCTTGAGCCGTCGCACGGGCACACTCCGGGGCACGTCAGCGTGCGCGTCGCGTCCCGTGGCCACGAAGCGGTCGTCAGCGGCGACGTGTTCCACAGCCCAGTCCAATTTGCGGAACCGGAGATCTGCTCGGCCGCCTGCGTGGACAAGGATATGTCTCGCCAGACGCGCCGTGATTTCATCACGCGGTACGGGAACAGCGCGGTGAGATTCTTTGCGATTCATTTCAACGAGCCAGCTGGCCACGTGGTGAGCGACGCGCGGGGCTGGCGCTTTACTACGGACTGATTTCCCGTACTGATGCCCGAACTTCGCAGCTTCGATTACATCATTGTGGGCGGCGGCACCGCTGCTTGCGTCCTCGCCAATCGCCTGACCGAAGATCCCGAAATTCGCGTGCTGATGATCGAGGCGGGATCCGAGCCTAGCAGCCCGTGGATCAAGATGCCGCTGGCGATGGGAAAGCTTTTCACCCATCCCAAGCTGAACTGGGGCCTTTATACCGCCCCCGAAGCCAAGCTGAACAATCGGACGATTTTTTGGCCGCGCGGAAAAGTGCTGGGCGGGTGCAGCTCGATCAATGGGAGTGCCTACATTCGTGGCCAGAAAGAGGATTACGACGCCTGGCGCGCGCAGGGGAATGCGGGCTGGGGCTGGTCCGACGTGCTGCCGTATTTCCAACGGCTCGAGCGGCGCGAGGATTTGCACGGACCTTCGACGAACGGGAAGGGCATGCTGACGGTGAGCTATCCGGTATTCGTCAGCCCCATCTCGCGGGCGTTTATCGAAGCCGGTGTGCGCGCCGGATTGCCGAAGGCGGAGGATTTGAACGGGGCGTCGCCCGAAGGCGTTGGCCTGATGCCTTACTCGGTCCGGCGTGGCGAGCGCAATTCGGCTTTTGAGGCGTATCTGCGTCCGGTCCGTTCCCGCCGGAATCTGACGGTGGAAACCTCGGCGTTCGCGACCCGGCTTTCGATCGAGGGGCGGCGGGCGACGGGCGTGGAATATGAACGCGGCGGCTCGATCCAGAAGGCGTTGGCGACCCGCGAAGTGATTCTCGCGGCCGGTGCGATCGGCTCACCACAATTACTGATGCTTTCCGGTGTCGGGCCGGCGAACCATCTGCGGCAGCACGGCATTCCGGTGGTCGCGGACGTTCCCGGGGTCGGCGAAAACCTGCACGACCACGTTTCGGCTCCCTGCACCTATCGCACGACGCCGGGAAACTCTCTGAATCGCGAGCTGAGCGGACTCGCGGTCGTCGGGCACGCGATCACGTATTACCTGGCGAAGCGCGGGCCGCTGACAAACGGCGCCTCGCAGGCCACGGCGCTGGCACGGGGACTGGCGGAGTCGCCTGGTCCCGATTTGCAGCTGGTTTTCCGGGCGATGAGCTACGTGTACGACAAGAGTGGGCGAATCGCGGCCGATCCGATTCCGCGTGTGACGGGCGGAGTCGCGTTCACGCGCCCGAAATCGCGCGGACGGCTGACGCTGAAATCGACCGATCCGAAGCAATCGCCGGAAATGAACGCGAATTATCTTTCGGTGGCAAGCGACGAAGAGGGATTGCTGGCCGGAATGAAATTGATCCGCAAGATTTTCGCTACGGAGCCGTTGCGCTCCATGGTTCTGGCCGAGGACGCGCCGGGCGAGGCCGTCCGCAGCGACGCGGAGCTTCGCGATTACCTTCATGCGACGGGAGGCACGTTCTGCCATCCGAGCGGGACGTGCAAAATGGGGCAGGATCCAATGGCGGTGGTCGATGAGCGGTTGCGGGTGCGCGGCATCGATTCGCTGCGCGTGGTCGACGCCTCGATCATGCCGGCGCTACCGTCCTGCGGACCCGCGCCCGCAGTGTTCATGATTGGCGAGAAGGCTGCGGACGTCATCAAGCAGGATCGTTCGTCCGGCGCAGCTTCGTTCAAAGCCGAGGCCGACGCCGTTTCATCTGCCGCACGTTCGTAGGAATCTCAAGGGAGCGAGTGGATGCCGCGACTTAAAGGGCAAGTTGCGTTTGTCACCGGCGCCGGCCGGGGAATCGGTCAGGCGATGGCCGTGGCGTTTGCCTCAGAGGGGGCCATCGTGGGCGTCGCGGACATCGACGCGGCGACGGCGCGCGAGACTGTACACGAAATCGAGAAGAATGCCGGGACCGCGCGCGCGTTTTCCGTCGACGTGAGTCGGAGGGACGATTTCCTTCGCGCCGTGGATGAATTGGTCGCCGAATTTAACCGCCTCGATATCTTGGCGAACAATGCGATCGTGTTCCGGCGCGAGCCCGTGGCGGAAATTCGCGAGGAAATGATCGGGCGGATGATGGACGTCGGCCTGAAAGCGATTTTCTGGAGCGCGCAGGCGGCGCTTCGGCACATGGACCCTGAGCGCGGGGGCGTGATCATCAACAACACTTCGCCGGCGGCGGAGCTGGGCGTGCCCCGTTCGACGGTTTATTCGGCGATCAAGGGCGGCGTGTCGTCGGCGACGCGATCGCTGGCGGTCGAGCTGGGGCCCAGGCGGATCCGGGTGAATGCGGTGTGCCCGGGAACGGTGCCGACGCCGGGAGCGCGCGAGATGAACAATTTCGACGACTCGTTGTATGAATCCAGGCGGCTGCGGTGTCCGCTGGGACGGAACGGGACGCCGGAAGACATTGCCTCGGCCGCAGTGTTTCTGGCGTCGCCGGAGGCTTCCTATATTTCGGCGGCGATTTTGCGGATCGACGGGGCAACCACCGTCAACGGCGGCGCCTAACCGGTCGCAATCCGCGATACTCCTGCCTATAAGATCGGGCCAAATTCCGCATTTTGCGCAACCAGAACCTGGTTTCTTCCCGGCGTTGTATGCGTCGCCGACAGCTCCGGCGGCATCGGCTCTAGAGAGTGCTCACGTAGTGGCTGTCCATGTACTCGCGCAGCGCGATCACTTTGCCATCCTTGATTTCGATGAAGAAGGCGTAGCGATTGTCGTAGCTCTTGCCGTTCTTGAGCTTCCCCAAGCCCTTTGCTTCGACTGCGGCGTACGGCCCCTGCACCACCAGGTGCTGGATCACGACCTTCGGGTCTGCGGGCTCGAAAAGTCCCTCGCGAATCGGCTTCAGAAAATCGTCGATGATCTCTTTGCGCCCGTGTTTGTCGCCCGTGCCTTGGATTCCGGTGGCCATGATGCCCCAGACCGCGTTTTCATGCAGCAGCATGCGCAATTTTTCGAGCTCACCCGCGCTCAACGTATCGAAAAAATGGCGCACGACCTTTTCGTTTTTGGCTTCGAGTTCACCCATTTCACCCTCCCCTGAACCGCGCGCATTATACTGCCGGGAGGATAGATTCCCGCACGTTCTGCGATTTAAGTATGATGGGGCGCATCAGAGACTGAGGAGCAAAAATGAATTCTTCCGGGAAGATTTCGCGGGCGGCGGCGCTGTTGTCGCTGCTGACGCTTGCCGGCGTGGCCGCTTTACCTGCGTCTGGCTCGAAGGACAATCACGCCAGAGTTCCGAGGCGGCTGCGCCTGTACGTGTTCGATTGCGGCATCATTCAGGGCCTCGACCCGTCGCTGTTCAGTTTCAAGAAGGAGGAGCTGGCCGAGACCAAGCTGGCCGTGCCTTGCTATCTGATTGTCGATAAGAAGGGGACGCTGATCTGGGACGTTGGCGTGATTCCCGACACCGCTTTCAAGGACGACGGAAAGCCCGTGACGCAGGGACCTTCGACGGCAACGCTCACGCTGAAGTATCAGCTCGCGGAAATCGGCTATGCCCCGGGGGACATCACGTACCTGGCGATGTCGCACTATCACAGCGATCACATCGCCAACGCGAACGAATTCGCGAATTCCACCTGGCTGGTGCGGCCGGCCGAGCGCGACGCGATGTTTGCGGAAAAGCCGCCGGCGCTGGTCGATCCGAAGGACTACGACCAGCTACGGAATGCGCAGACGCTGCTGATTGCGCATGACGAATACGACGTGTTCGGCGACGGAAAGGTGATTATCAAGTCCGCTCCGGGGCACACGCCGGGGCATCAAGTTCTGGTGCTTCATTTAAAGAGGACGGGCAACGTTATGATCGCGGGCGATCTCTATCATTATCCCGAGGAACGGAAACTGAACCGCGTGCCGACGTTCGAGTACAACAAGGAACAGACGCTGGCGACACGCGCGATGATCGAGGACTACTGCAAGAGGACGAAGACGAAGCTTTGGATCGAGCACGATTACGCTGCGAATTCGAAATTGAAGAAATCGCCGAAGTATTACGAATAGCGACAGCCTCTAGCAGAGGGTCGCGGTCGCAGTCATTGTGAGAGCTTCGTCAGGACGTTCGGCCCAAAGCGAAACGGACTTTCCATCGGTTTCGGGCTTGCCACGCAGGACAAACGGCGCGACATCGAACAACGGACTTACCGATCGGAATGCGAAGCGCCTGATCTTGGCAGCGGGCATGTGACGGCGCAACAGCTCGACGAGCAGCGTGGCGATGAAGGGGCCGTGGACTACGAGGCCGGGATAGCCTTCTGTTTCCGTCGCGAAGCGGCGATCGTAGTGGATGCGGTGGGCGTTGAACGTCAGTGCGGAGTAGCGGAAGAGCAGCACATCGTCGGTATGGACCGGGCGCTCCCAGGCTGATTCTTTCGGCGCTGGTTCTGGCTTGAGAGAGCGTTCGCCAGGCTTGGCGTTTTCGCGGTAGACCAGATCTTGTTCTTCAGCTAGCGCGATTCCTTTTTCGTTTGTGATTTCGTGGTGTACGGTGACGAATACCAAGTGGCCGGTGCGGCCTTGTTTTAGCTGCACGTCCGCGATTCGTGACATGCGCTTGTAGGTTTCGCCCACCTTGAGTCCGGCGTGGAATTCCAAGCGGCCGCCGGCCCACATGCGTCTCGGGAGCGGGACCGGGGGGAGGAATCCGCCTAGCTTTGCATGGCCGTCCTCGCCTAACGCCGATTGCCGGCGAATTTCGAGGAAATAGAGCCAGTGCCATAGCGGCGGCACCGGCGCGCCCGGGGGCGGCGGCGCTGCTTGGATATCGAGTGTGGCTGCTAGCGCGGCTATCGGTGTCGGTGCGATCTGGTCTGTGGCCGATTCCGTTTTGCCGATCCATTTCCGCAAATTTGCGATATCGATTTCCAATTTCATTCGCCTCGTAACAACCCCAAAAACTCAACACTGAATTCAGTGAGGATCACAGAGTTCACGGAGAAAACCCGAATCTACCGCAGAGGCGCAGAGAAACACCACAGCGGACTCGCGCTCAACGGACATTAGCACGCTTCTGCTTGGGCTGAACGCCGCGTGATACACTCCCGCTGCTTTAGCGAAACTGTGAACAATCAAAATGCCTGGCGGCGCCACGATCGGCAACTCCTCCCTCTCTAATTCCTCCGTTCCCGCTGGAACCGGCTGGAGAATGTGGGTGCCTGTCGCGGTGATGATGAGTTGTTCGTGTCTTTCGTATATCGATCGGCAGGCGCTGACCGTGATTTCGCCGATGATTTTGCGCGAGACCGGGCTGAGTGCGTCGGCTTATTCCTATGTGGGTGGGATTTTTTCGCTGGTTTACATGGCGTCGAATCTTTTCTGGGGGGCGTGGCTGGATTACATCGGCCTGCGCACCGGCATGCTGTTGGCGGTCGGAATCTGGACTCTGGCAAGCGCGTCGCACGCGTGTGTCGCGGGGTTTGTCGGGTTTGCGGCGGCGCGAGCACTGCTTGGATTCGGCGAAGGCGCCACGTTTCCCGGCGGCCTGCGCACGGCTGCGAATTCGTTGCCGCTCAGCCGGCAGTCGCGGGGGATGGGGATTTCCTATAGCGGCGCGTCGGTGGGAGCGATTGTGGCGCCGCTCGTAATCGTGCCGATCGCGTTGAAGTGGGGATGGCACGCTGCGTTTTTGTTCACGGGTGGGCTCGGTTCGATCTGGGTGATGGTGTGGTGGTACGTAGCGCGGCCCCCGCTGGTTCGGGCGCCGGAACATAAGCCAAGCGGTGTCGCCTGGCCGAATTTTTTCGAGCGGCGATTTTGGCTGCTGGTGGTGGGCATGGGCCTGGGAGGAGCGGCGCTCGGTCCGTGCCTTTATTTCGTGCCGTTGTATTTGAATCGCGGCCTGGGGCTATCGCAGGCAAACGTGGGAGCAGTTTTCTGGATTCCGGCAGTTTGCTGGGAGTTCGGCTACTACTTCTGGGGCTGGGTATCGGATCGCTGGGTTCGCGATAACACCCGACCCGTGCGGCTATACGTTCTGCTCACCGTTCTGGCGCTGGGTCTGTCGGGCGTCACGCTGATGAAATCGTGGGGTATGGCATTGGCGCTGTTTTCTTGGGGGATGTTTATTGCGGTGGGCTTCATTGTTGTGTCGTTGCACGTGGCGGCGCGGATGTATCCGCGGGATGAGACCGGTAAAATCGCAGGCATCGGCTCGGGCGCGTGGTCGGCGGTCGTGGCGATTCTGCTGTTCGCGTACGGGAGGTGGTTTGGACGACAGATGTATACGCCGGTTTTCGTGACGCTCAGCACGGTGCCGATTCTGGGGACCGCGCTTTGGTGGTGGATCAATCGTCCGCCAAATTCGGAGTACGGGCGAAGCGGACGCAATGCGCCCGCCTGAAGGCGGCCGCTCCATAACCGCCGGCCTGTGATTGAGGCTGACGGGGAACGCCGCGGCACGTATTGAGCTGGGCACGATGTATCGTGCCGCTGGGCAAGGCTCGCGAAGGCTACTTAGCGCATTACGAATGGATTGGGAGCGTTGCCGGCGATGTCGATCCAGACGCTTTTTGTTTGCAGGTATTCGCGGATGGCGTCGATTCCGCTTTCTCGGCCGATTCCGGAGCGCTTGTAGCCCCCGAAGGGCGACATGTAGCTGACCGCGCGGTACGTGTTCACCCAGACGGTGCCGGCTTGGAGGCGTTCGGACATTGACAGCGCGCGGCGGATGCTTTTCGTCCATACGCCGGCCGCGAGGCCGTACACCGTGCCGTTTGCGATACGCACGGCGTCGTCTTCCGTGTCGAAGGGAATAATCGAAAGCACCGGGCCGAAGACTTCCTCCTGCGCGATTCGCATTTCCGGTTTCACGCCGGTAAAAATTGTAGGCTCGACGAACCAGCCACTGCCGCACTCCGGCCGTTGTGCCGGCGCGCCGCCGAGGCGGCAAACTGCGCCTTCCGCTTTCGCAATACGAATGTAATCGAGGACTTTGTCATATTGCGGGCGCGTGGTGATGGGGCCGACCTGTGTGCCCATGTCGAGCGGATCGCCCATTTTCGCGGTTTTCGCCAGAGCCAGCAGCTCGTCCGTAAAGCGATCGAGAATCGGGCGGTGAATCAGCGCGCGCGAGCCGGCGATGCACGTTTGTCCGGTGGCGGCGAAAATTCCCGAGACGACGCCTTTCACGGCCTGATCGATTTCGGCGTCGTCGAAAACGATGTTCGCGGATTTTCCGCCAAGCTCGAGCGTGACGTGCTTCAGCCCGCGGGCTGCGAGCTGATAGACATGTTCACCAGTTTTGTCTCCGCCGGTGAAGGCGACTTTGGCCACGTCGCGATGCGAGATGAGCGGTTCGCCCACCTCCCCTCCGAAGCCGGTGACGATGTTGACGACACCCGGGGGAAATCCCGCGCGCTCGAAAAGCTCACCGAACGCGAGCGCCGAGACGGACGAAAATTCCGAGGGTTTCCAGACGACCGTGTTGCCTGCGGCAAGTGCCGGGGCGAGTTTCCACGCCGCCAGAAGCAGCGGGGAATTCCACGGCGTGACCGCGGCGACCACACCCAGCGGCTCTTCGCGCGTGAAGTTGAAGACGCCGGGCTTGTCGATCGGGATCACGCGGCCTTCGATTTTGTCCGCCAGGCCGCCGAAGTAGCGGAACCACTGCGGGATGTAGTTCAACTGGCCGCGCATTTCGGCGATGAGCTTGCCGTTGTCAGTGGTTTCGATTTCCGAGAGTCTTGCAGCGTCAGCAGCGATCAGGTCGGCGAGCTTGAACAGGAGAGCGCCACGGGCGGTCGCTGTGAGTCTGTGCCATGCGTCCCCGTAGAAGGCGGATTTCGCGGCGGCTACGGCGCTGTCGACGTCCCCTTGGTTGCCGCGAGGAATCAACGCCCAGGACGCGGCGGTGTAAGGATTGACGGACTCGAACCAGGTAGCCGAGGCAGGCTCCGCCCATTGCCCACCGATCAGCATGCGGTATTTCTTCAGCTCGCTCATGGAGGTCCTTGACCGCAAAGTTAGATTTTAGGAGCTTTGTCGCCGAGCTCGGCGAAGGCTTCGCGGGCGAGGCGGAACGAGTCGACCGCTGCGGGCACGCCGCAATAGATCGCGACTTGCAGCAGGATTTCGCGAATTTCCACGGGCGTGACGCCGTTTACGAGCGCGCCTTTGATGTGCGCTTTCAGCTCGTGCGGGCGATTCAGAGCGCTGATCATCGCCAGATTCAGCATGCTACGCGTTTTTTTCGGCAGCTCGTCGCGTCCCCAGATAGCGCCCCAGCAATATTCGGTGACCAGCTCCTGCAGCGGTCGATTGAAATCGTCGGCGGCGGCAAACGCCTTATCCACATACTCGTTGCCTAGCACCGACTTGCGGATTTGCAGCCCGCGGTCGAACGTCTTTTTGTCCATCACCATGTCACTCTCCTTTGGTCGCGAATTTCGAATTAAGGCTTCACGCGCGAGCTACTTCCCGCCGATTTGCACTCCGGCGAATTTTTCCACGGTTCGCGCCATGGCGGTCATATCGGCGTCGAACCCTTCGGTCTGCGTGGCGATCGAGAGCAGCTGGCGGACCGCGCTGCCGACGACCATCGGCACGCCGAAATTATCGGCCTCGGCCATACAGAGGCGAATATCCTTATTTAGAAGGCCGATGCCGAAGCCGTAGCTGAATGTCCGCGAGATCACATGCTGCTTCACCTTGTCCTGCGTCGCGCTGTTGCGCGCCGTGCCGGCGTTGAAGACGTCGATCACGAGCGAAGGATCGAGTCCGGCCTTTACGCCCATGGCGACGGCTTCGGAAGTGATCGCCATTGCCGTGGCGGAAAGAAGATTGTTGAGCAGCTTCATGGTCTGCCCCTGGCCGGGTTGGGTGCCGACAAAGAAAATTTTGCCGAGCACCTCGAGGACGGGTTTCACGCGCGCCAGCGTTTCTTCACTGCACGAGACCATCACGGCGAGCGTTCCTTTTTCCGCGCCGCTGATGCCGCCGCTGACCGGCGCATCCACTATACGAATGCCCTTCGCGGCGAGGCCTTCTGCGACCGCGCGCTCGACCGTGGCACCGGTCGTCGAAGTATCGATGAAAATCTTCACGCGGCTACCTTCGATCACGCCTTTGGGGCCGAGCGCGACGCCCAGGACGATCGGCGGCGTCGGGACGCTGGCGAATACGATCTCCGCAGCCGACGCGACCGCCGCCGGCGAATCGGCGCGCGTGGCGCCGGCGGCGACCAGAGGCGCCATCGCTTCCGCGCTCGTATCGTAAATGTTGAGCGCGTGCCCCGCATCGATCAACCGGCGCGCCATGCGAACGCCCATCCGGCCGACGCCGATGAATCCGATATTTTCCTTCGCCATTCGCTGTTCCTCCGCCTACTTGGCCACGATCGTTCCGAAATTGAGACGTGGGAGCTGCGCGATTGCCGTTTTCCGCCGCCGCATTATGCCCTATGATAGCGCGGCTCACAAACGAGGCGCGCCGTGCCCATCGAACCGTTTGAAGTGCTGGCTCTTCGCTACGCGCATCTGGGCGGGCGGCATCCGGGCGAGAATTTTATTCTGGCCGATCCGCACGAGTTTGCTTCCGACCTCGATTATTTCGTGTGGTTGCTGCGGCGCCGCGATGAGGTGTATCTGGTCGATACGGGCTTCGCCCAGGCGGCTGCCGATCGGCGCAAGCGCGAGTTGCTGCGCAGTCCGATCGACTCGCTGCGGTTGGTGGGCGTCGATGCCGCGAAATTGACCGACGTCATCGTCACACATCTTCATTACGACCACGCCGGAAATCTCGACCGGCTGCCGCGCGCGAAATTCCATCTGCAGGATCGCGATATGGCGTTTGCGACGGGCCGCAGCATGGGCGGGGCGATGCTGCGCCATCCGTTCGACCTGGAAAATATTCAGACGATGCTCGCGCATGTTTATGCCGAGCGTGCGATTTTTCACGATGGCGACGCGGAGCTGGTGCCGGGGCTGACCCTGCATCGTGTGGGCGGGCATTCAGCGGGGTTGCAAATCGTTCGTGTGTGGACGCGCCGCGGCTGGGTGGTAGTCGCGTCGGACGCTGCGCATCTGTACGCGAATTTCGAGCAGCGGCGGCCGTTTCCGATTGTTTACAGCGTTGCGGAAATGCTGGAGGGTTTCAATTTGCTGTACCGGCTGGCGGATTCGCCGGAGCACATCGTGCCGGGGCACGATCCGCTGGTGATGAAATATTATCCTGCGGTTTCGAAGGAGCTAACGGGGATTGCCGTGCGGTTGGACGCGGCACCGAATCGGTGAGGTTGCCGGCGCTGCCAACAACGTTTTCATGGTCGTGCCGGGTAACCGGACTCCCTGGTTTGACGCCAGTAGCTTCGCGCTCCTGGCGCTCGAGATTCTGGGATGTTTGCTTTCAATTCGCCTGCTCGGCGGCAAGATGAGAAGCGCGCGTCGACACCCGGCCGCAGCGGGCGAAGCTGGAACAGGGGCGAATAAGACTTCCGGACTGAGGAATCTCCGTGTTTCAGGCATTCTCAAGATGCATGGAGCTAAAAGCTAGAAAAACGCCGTGGCGCGGCCCCAGGCCAGCTCGGCCGCCTCGCGATCATGCACGGACTGCCGCTGCTCGTTGACGAAGGCATGGTCGGCGTCATAGCGGAACAGTTCGAGCGATTTGCCGGCCTCCTTCATCGCCTTCTCGAAAGCATCGACCAGTTGCGGGGTGCACCAATCATCCTTGCTGGCGAAATGCGCCTGCAAGGGAATCTTCACGTCCGCAGG